>Ga0214542_1002663_pt1 | contig 36769 bp, 32 predicted proteins | sample CNSS1metaG_FD_160096 | JGI IMG/M metagenome (GOLD analysis project Ga0214542, IMG submission 160096) | Root nodule microbial communities from cowpea collected in UCLA plant growth center, Los Angeles, California, USA - CNSS1 | ecosystem: Host-associated > Plants > Roots > Nodule | place: USA...
AGAAGCTCCCTGCCGAGAACCGAATGCTCGTTAGTGTTCTTCTCTTTTTTGTGATTTTGTGTAATGTGATGGTTTTGGGTCGGGGAAGGTGAAATGGAGTGAGTGACGGCAAAAAGTTTTGTTTTTTTGTTGTTTGTGGGTGGTGGGTGGTTTCGTTGGTTTATCTCTTGGTTGGGTTTTACCTGTGGGTTTGGGCCATTTTTTATATTGCTCTTTTGGTTTTGGCTTCTGGGTTTATGGGGTTGTGGTTTATATTGAAGAAAAATGTGTTTTCTTTAGAAATTTATCCATGATGGCTTTACTGGTTGAAGATCTGTTGTAAATTTTTTTGAATTGTTATTGTTTCTCTTCTGGCTTTGGGTTCTGGCTTTTGTTGGATTTATTTAATTTCTTTTTGGTTTTGCCTTATGGGGTTTTGGTATCCGACAAAGGAAAATGCAGGGAAGGTGGGCAGAGTTATTTTTTTAATCCTTTGGAGATTGATCTATGGTGGGTTAATTAGTTAATTGATATAATGAAAATTTGTTTGTTATTTTTTTCGCTTATGGCTTTGGCTTCTGGGTTTATGAACTGATGGTGTGTTTTTGTTGATGAGAAAGAAGTGGAAAAAAGGAGCCAATTTTTCTTCTATGATCATTTATCACTCACTGCTTAAATGGTTAATTTATGTTTGTATTGGATTGTTGAATTCCTTTGGTGGTTTTGGCTTCTGGGTTAAACGGGTTTTGCGCTGGTTTGGTTGCCGAGGGAAATATAATGGAAGGTGTTGATGTGTGTTGGTACTTTCTGGTGGTCTCTTTGATTGATTACTGTTTGTTGGATTTCTGAAGGTGTATGTTCCTCCTCATCCATTGATCAAGCACTGGGTTTCAGTTTTGAGGAATGAGCAAACCCCTTGTCCCATCTTCAGTGAGTAGCAAAGTTCCATTTTTGAGCAATATTCTGTAATTTTTGAGTTCAATGTTAACCTGGTATTTGCTCATTACATCTGACATAATGCTGAATGAACAGTATCAGATCATCACTTTAGTTAACTTAATTGCTACTTTCCCATTTAATGCTTTATGGTATTGTAGCTTCTTGACAAAAACGTGCTGTTGGAATTTGACAAGATTGCGAGTTTTGGCAAACTGTTGATTCAGTTGGAGCAACTGCTTTCATGAATTGTTACTGTTAAGTGGGCGAACAATGAATCAGTGTGTCTTGTTAATTGTTGCAACCACCAACCGCTAGTCTTATCTGAATGCCTTATTGTCGAGTGTGATTGATAGCTTTGAAATTTTATTATTCACAGTGGCATTCTTATCTGCAATCTGTTGTCACTGTTAATCAGCACGAAAGAAAACTGATGAAATTAAGTATGATGGGGAACCTGGAACTGGAACATCTTAACTAGACTATGATGGCGTTTTTCCCTTAGGAAATCATGTTCTGAGTAGGATGGACTAGTGAGTTGCATCATCAATTTTGCATTCACTGAAATGTTCAATTTCAAAGGGTACATTTGGTTTGTGTTATGTTTTCATTTTCAATTGATAGGTATGTTATCAGCATGAATTACAAAATGTTATTTAACTTTATTGTTTCAAAAATTTACAAAGAAAATGGTAAATCAACAAACTGTTGTTTTAATCATTTACTTTATTGAAAATGAGAAGCTAAATGAAACAATATGGCATTTTGGAGAAAACATATAAACTAAAAATGAAAACAGAAGATAAGCCAAATTCATAGAAAGTTTTCCAACTTGCCTTCATTCTGCTTGTTTTATTTATTTACTAATCTCACTATTTTACTAAACTTTAAGATGACTTGGTTAAAATTTCTGGATTAGTTAATCAAATGATTCACTAACACTTCAAGTTTCTAATGTTGTAGGAAATGCGTTGGCCGAGTTGGGAAGGCTACTAATGTATGAAGCTGCAAGGGATTGGTTGGTTAGTTGCTATTTCATAGTTCCTACTATATGATTTGATGTTTCTATCTTTGTTTTTTATATAACCATAAAATGTTACAAATTTGGAGCTATAGTTTTATCTTTTTGTGGTCAATTCTAAAGGGAATACTTTACAAACTTTATGCTGTGTGCCAACCATAGATGTTATTCATGTGCTGTTATACCATTCATAGCTAGGCCTGAAAGCAGGTCTTAAGGCCGCACTAGTGTTGGTTGTTGGATGTAAAAACACTGTTGAAACTAGTAATGTATCAAGGAGGGTTTTTGGGGTGTGTCAACTTGTAAAATCATGTCTATTAAGTCCATGTCTCTTTGCTTGTCAACAAAATTATCACGTCCACCTATGAAACTAGGGTTGTAAAAGGTGGAGTTGACAATTATTAAATCAAGGTTGTGATCGTATATTAATAACTGTAAACAAATGAAACCCTCATCATCTAGACTATTCAAATTTCCCACAAATAAAGAATTTAGGAATTTAAATTAATAAGTGAAAACAAATGAAACCCTCATCATCTAGACTATTCAAATTTCCCACAAATTAAGGATTTAGGAATTCCATGGTCATCATCAACCTCATTGATAGGACATCATTTGAACAAAATCTTTCTAACCAATATTGGTAAACATCTAATCAACATCAGCTTCAGAGCCAAGAGTTTCCACAGTTCTTCTCATCCCAATAAACATAGGGAAGAGTTGTATAATATTGAGAGAATTATACATTTCCCCTAGGCTTTCAAATCCAAAGGCTATCCAATCCAAGGAAGATGAAATGTTTAGATCCTGATCCTTTGCATTTTGGGTGCTTCCTTTGATGGATTTCCATTCTCTTTCTGAGGTCATTTGGAAGACATAATGGGATGTGAGATGAAGTGTAGGCGAAGATGATGAATAGTGCTTTAATGGAGGTTTGGTGGAAATGAGAATTGGAGGATTTATAAAGATAGGTGATGATAATGGAGGTGGGTGGGTGGCTTTTGGAATGGGTATGGGAAAATAGGAAGAAGAAATAGGATTTAGAACGAAGAAGGCTGAATAATTTTGTGCTCTAGAGAAAAGGAAAAGGTGATATAATTTTTTTTAACTCAAATTTTTATCTACACTGTCAATGGTGCTATCTGCACCCACCTTTTGTTTTGAACTGAGAAATCTCATCCAAAGCTCCCCCAGAATTACTGCACTTACATCATCCACAACTCTCAGCAACATTCATGTCCCCAACACCCATGCCTGTATCCATGCTTCTGTAGCGACCTAGTACTTGATAATTGCGCTGGTTTGCTATTTGTACCTCTTCTGTGGTGTCATCCACACCTCTTTTTTCCCGCACGCCCTTGATCATTGTTCATTGCTGTGCTATATACACTTGTGTGGAATTTGCCCACACCCATGGACAAGATACTAGAACACAAGTCAACATAGAGGTGTGGCCTATGTAACAAAGCTGTGTTGGGGCGCCTAAATGCATGCACATTTCCCATACTTTTGCGGGCAAGATCACCACACTGTGGGGGCACATGTAACACCGGAAACTCTTTGAAAACAACCAAAACATGACAGTAAAGGGAAAAAAATAAGATCCTTATCTTGTTTTTTGCTTCTCTAGGTCACTAGCTTTTGTTAACTGCTTGCATTTGTCTTTCTTTAATTCATGCATAGACTGACTTACTACACTAAATGCATAACAATGTTTGGTCTCATGTGTGATAAATAAGTTTGCCTATCAATTCCCTGAGGACTGGACATGTTAAGCATGACCCTAGATATTTGTGGGTAGTTTCTCATACGATAGGTCAACAAACTTGACTAGGATAGGTTTTGATACCAACTTGAATTATGTAAAAAAATAAAGAATTATTTTATGGATAAGAATCACATCACATCAGTTATATTCTCATCATCTCTATTTGTAAAAATCAAAACTCTTATAAATATAAACTAAAAGTAACTGCTTAGGAGAAATTTGTTGAAAGTTGCAACAATTGTCCCACAGCAAAGGCTAAATAGGCCAAGTCACAATTGAATTGTGGCACTTAGGCTGCTATGCTCTTAAGTAAAAAAGTTATACCTTGACTATGAGTTATACCTTTTGGTGTAGTGGTATGTGCTTGATCCAACAAGAACAATTGATTAGTTAATTAAGCAAAATGGATCCCATTGTGTGATGTTCCCAATCTGAGATGTTTTCATTAATTAAATTTTCAGTCATTTTAGTAAGGTATTTCTTCCAATTTAAATTCTAAACTGGTATTTCTTACTCATCACTGTATTGCAGCATCTTATTTCAATTGCATTTAGTTAGTAACAATTACTTACCAAACACATGGCCCTTGTAGCTTGAAACTGGAAATTGTCACTTATGGACAGTTGAACGATTTGATGTTATTTCTTATTCCTTTGTAATAATTTTCTTGTTCCTCTATTAATTTTTTCACCTATTTCGATTTTATGATAGTTCTTATTCCTGTCTGTTAATTTTTTCACCTCCCTTTGTCGGACTCATGACCTTGGATTTGCTTTTTCTCTCTTTTCTGCTTTGCTTTCTATATTTAGCCCACTGTTTCTGGAGAGATTCAATCACCAATGGCTGTAGCCTCCGTGGAATTCATTGACCCGAGGGAGCCTGTGGCTGTAAGTAGCATATTAATATTACTTTCATTATCTTAAACTGGAATTAAATATTTGCAGAGTTCTTGTGGCTTGATGGTTAAATATTACAGGAATTTTTGTTTACTTATACTTAATTATGAAGCAGTTTAGGGGTGTAATGTCTTTGGCTAAACCATGCTCATGCTTTTGGCTTTTCTTTCATTTTGTTGACATGGGTCATTATTGATCAAACCCACGTCATTTTGGCTTTTTGTGGTGTTATTGCCATGGTTGTGCATCTTTCTGCAAGCTATTACCTAAATCATTTACTAATTTTTCAGGTAATTCCAATCTTGAGGGCAGGCCTTGCTCTTGCTGAACATGCTTCATCAATCTTGCCTGCAACAAAAACATATCATCTAGGTAATACACGTAGTTAATGGAAAGTAGGGGAATTGCAGATGCTTTAATATGTTTTTTTTTTTTGTAATTTGAGAGTATAGTTGCTAGAGGTTTTGGTATGATGTATTATGCACCTTTTAAAATTAGGGCACATTTCTTGTCTGTTCCATAAATTGAATAACTATACTTTTATACTTCTATGGTAAAGGAATAAGCAGAAACGAGGAAACCCTTCAGCCAGCAATATATTTGAACAAGTAAGAAATTTATATTTGCAAGAAAAATTAGCTTTTAGTCCAATATTTTCTTTTTCTTTTCTCCTAATTTTAGCATGGCTAATGGCTTAGATAAAGCAGCCCATTGTTCTACAAAGTGCTGGAGCACATTTTGACACATTCTTCCTATGTTTTATTTGTAGGTTACCTGAGAAATTTGCTAATGGATGTAAAATTTTTGTGGTTGATCCTATGCTGGCAACAGGTATGCATAGTCTCATGTTTAGCATTTGTTCTTATCTCATGCACGTCATCCATCTACAATGCGGCTTTTTATCTTTGTATAGTATGAATTTTTTTGAAGGTGGTTCTCTCAAGGTTCTTGTTAGAATTGTGTATGAACCTTCATGTGGGGTCAAATCACAGATTGACACAAGTTTGTCCAAAAGTAGTTTCTCAATGATAGAGTTTGAATCAAGGTTGTATTTTAAAAAGACTACAAAGATACTATTTAGGGATCTTCTTATTTTTCATTTTATCAATTAGTATATTTCTAGTTATGATGATCGTAGTAGTTAGGGATAGTTTATATCCTTTTTAAAACGCAGAACTTTGTTGACATGCTAGCAATGTGACATTATTTTTGTAACCTTTTATGTTAATCTAGTAGAACCTCTGTCAATGATTCCCCGGAGATTGAATACCTTGTCAAAAGCTGTAGGGTCAACCTGAGCTTTCATCATTGGGACCTGTAGTATAGGTGACTTAAGGAGAAGAACATGAATAACATGGCTCTTCACGTGATTAAGAAAGAATCCTTTGTGTCCTGGGTTGAATGTAATGAGAGGTGATGTTGGAGAGAGATGATGAATTTCTTGATTGCATGACTCTTGGGCATCATACATGGGTGGATTAGAGGTGGAATAGGTAAGAACTGTTTGAGAATTGGGATCCTGCATGCGAGAGAAAAGAAAGGATGACAGCCACTACCACCACATCCTTCTCTATTACCACAACCTTGCCATGAGTTCATATTATTATTGAAATTTAGCGTATTCAAAGGTATCTTCATGTCTTTTAACTAATTATCCTCTAGGAATATATTAAGATCTTAAACAGCTGATTGGGTTTGAGCACTTTGTGATATCATATCATGATTAGTCCCTTCAAGAAAACTTATGAGCAGAATCATACATTCATTTGAATGTCAAGAGCAAAAGTTTTGAGCCTTCCTCAAAATGAGCAACATGTCTTTAAGGTTTTGAGAATCTCCAATATTTTTGGTTCCATTGAATGCCACAAATTGCACTCAGTTCAAAGTCAAGTTTCTTCCACTGGGTATGTTCCTTAATTGATATAAATTTAACCTCAAGATATCATGGTGGCTCAGAGCTAGAAACCACTGTTCTACATAGGTAGACCATGAAAAACTAACTTTTACCATTTAGTTTCACTGTAGTGGGTGTACCAGAAATTGAAAAAATTGGGCTTGCAAAAGTCATTTGTGGAAACAAGTAGTTTTCAAGAAGAGTAACAACTTTTGGACGTGCTACCTACCCAAATAAGGATAAAAGAGCATGGCAAGACTTGAAATAGGTCCATGGAAGGCTGATGAGACTGACAGTGGTTGCATGCCGAAGCTTAGATGAGTAGACAATGATATGAGTTACACATACTTGATAACTTGATGTGAAGACAACCTTCCTCCATGACCAATTGGAGGAAGAGATTATGAAGGCAAACCATCCAGAAGGTGATTGTGCAATCATGGGAAGGAACACTAGTAGGCCATTAAATTAGTCTTCAGATACTTAAGGGAATGAAGGACATTGGCCTCATCTTTAAGAATGTACTTTTGTTGGTTTTTTTAATTTTGATTATGTTGCAAATTTGAACATTACAAACTTTACCTGCAATGTTAGTGAATCGAATTCTTAAGTCACAATTTTAGAGCAGTCAAATATAAGAAAATGACACCTGTTCCTCAATTATGTATTTCATCTGTTATTTTGTATGAATTCCAGGTGGTACTATGGTGGCTGCTCTGAACCTCTTAAAGGAACGAGGAGTTGACAACAAGCATGTTAAAGTGGTAATGAATAATAATCTGTATATATTCTGATGCTAGATTTCCTTTAATAACCATAAAATTTTAGTTCTAAGCCAACATTTCTTTTATTGATTCGGATGCCAAGAAACTGTAGTGGTAGAACATTTAATAAGGAAATCTATTTTTAATAATACTATGAATTTTTAATGGATTTATCACATTGCAGATATCAGCTGTTGCGGCTCCTCCGGCTCTTCAAAAGCTTAGTGAGCAGTTTCCTGGGTAAATATCCAAACACTTCTTCAAAATTCTTTCTTTCAAGCAATAGTTTCTAATTATGATATTTTGCAGGCTTCATGTTTATACTGGAATAATTGATCCTGAAGTTAATGAAAAAGGGTTGGTGCTCCCGCAATATTATAATTTATTTATGTTTAAATTATTTGTTTGAATAATTTGACATTTATTTACCTAGGATTAGAAAAAAGGCAGTTTCTTCCTGCAATTCCATAAATTTCTTTCTGCACCCCATATAAATAATCTTCCCATTTTATCCTCTTTTGATTATGTAATCCGAAGTGAAAATGGCTTCCGGATTACACAATTCGAAAGTTAAAAACGACTTAGATTGTACAATTCAGAAGTGTTTTTCCTAAGGAAAAAATGTTTTTTAGATTAGTCCGAAAGTTATTTTTGACATCTGGATTACACTATTTCGAAGTTAAAAAATAACTTTTGTGGGGTTGTACAATCTAAAAGTGCAAAATGGAAACTTTTTTTATAAGGGTGCTGGAAGAAAGTTACGGACTACCCAGAAAAATTTATATTGTTGTAACATTGTTAATAAATGTATTTTATCTGTGTGCTTAGGTTCATAATTCCTGGCCTTGGAGATGCAGGGGACCGGAGCTATGGTACAGATCCATGAAATAATACTTCATCTTCACACTTCTTAGGTGCCATTATTTTTCAATTTTGAGGCCCAAAATTTGTCACTAATTTTTCGGATGGATAGTATGGTACAGTTCAATGGCACTCTTTCGTTCACATAGGTGTTTCTCATTATTCTTATTCTTATTCTTATTATTTAAATTACATAACAACCTTCAAAGGTTAATCCTTTTTCCTCTCACCATAATTCCAACCATCATATTAGCCATAATCAATCTAAATTAGAAGAGAAGAAAGAAATGAAAAATCCCACAAATGACAGTATTTTACATTTTGAAGTCACCCAAAATACAAAATTAATGGGAGTGCGGGTTGAAATTATGGAGGTGCAGAAAGAAACTTTCCTATGAAGAAATGAAGCTAATGAGTGGGAATGAAGTCACCCATTACCCTCTAAAATGGATAAGCTATTCTTCTAAGTCTGATAGGGAACTCCACAACAACACATTCTGTTTCAAATTAGCACAAGAAGAATCAAACATGAATGAAATGAGGAAAGAGTGGGAGATTTTATCATACATATTTATCATAATACAAATATTGTGCATGAGGTTAACTAAAGGTTTGCTTGGACAAATTTCTCCATTAGTAATTTAGGAAAAAGATGAAATCAATTCTTTTATAAACTAAAATTAACTTGTGTAAGCCTAAATTAAGAACTTAGAGAAATGATTTAAAGTTTTCCACAAATTAGTTTATACATGAAATAACTTTATCTTATGACAAACTCATTTGTAGAAGTGTTTATAAAAAAACAAAAATTATCCAAATAGATATAGATGTAAGAAAAAAAGGTGGTTTGGATGAGTATTTTTTAAGACAGGTTTCGGGTTCTTGAAACTAAATAGAGTGAGATTCTAAATCTTCAGAAAATTTCAACTTCACCAAATTTGTGAATTTGAAATCTAAGGGGTTTGTGGCTATCAAACACCTCCACACAAAATGTACCCATGCTTCATGTGTTGAATGCATAATTTATGTCAGATTCGATTACCATAAATAACAAATTTTAGGTATAGAGAACATTTTCTCTAACTTGCATGTTAGTGAGAAGGAGAAAGAAAAGGAAGAAGTGAATCAAGGTTGATGTATATGAATCGTATTCATGTTATATATATAATTAATTCTAGAATCCCACAATGGTATGGTAAAGACATCTATCAACTAATAATTGGAGTTAACGAATTGACTAATAAAGTCTCTAGATGATTTTTTTTTTCTTTTATAATTGAAGTGACAATTTATATATTTGGTTTTCTCGTGAAATATTAAATTTGAGGCGATATGAAGAAAAAGCTTACATATTATGAGTAAGAGCCAATTGTATATTATCTTCGAATATTAGTTTTTTCATTAACTACTTAGCCAAATAAGATCACAAATGGTAAAAGGCACAATTCTATTGTCAACTTTTAAACTAGATATCTTGTCTATATTCTGCTTCTTGTTTCTTTAGGAAATCAAGTTGTCACTAATAAATATATAACATTTAAAAGTGGGAGAGCCTGTCCAATATACATTAGTATCCCACAACCTAAGTATGATTATTATGTTTATATAATAAAACTTTTCTTCTAAAAATTCCTTTAATGTACTTTAAAATGTCAATGGTTACATTCTAATGTCTTGTACATGTATAATTAAGAAACTAATTTATAAAGAAGAGGGACCATGATGACTTCGGTTTTCCAACCAATCTCTTGTACCTTTCAAGGTCTAAAAATGATACTCTATAAGTTAAGATCATGATCCATACGTGTGTCACGAGGCTCACTAGTTCAATCTCTTCTAAAATATCCAATGTGATATTTTTCTATGATATTAGAGTTTTAGTGTTAGATTGTTTACTTCAACTCCTAAAAAGTATTTAAGTCTATCAATATTTTTTGTTTGAAAATGATGACAAAGATGTTTTATTTGTAAAATGTAATGGTGATCACTACTTGTAAGAACACACCAATGTACATTACTGGTAGATACACCTAATGACTAAATAAAACACAAAATGGTCAACTTTAATTAGACTCGTAACAAATTATTGGACTACTCTACTAAATCTACCAAACCATGTTATAGTAGTCTGTTCAAGATCATATAAAGATTTGCATAAACAACATACCAAGTTGAAAGACCTTTGAACAACAAAATAAGGAGGTTATACCACATAAACTTACTATAGGAATCACTATGTAGGAAGACTTTTTTTTATCCAAATAATAAAGAAGCCAGTGTCGAGAAAAGCTATGACAAATAATAATTTAATAAAGGCCATCAGAGTGATAAGAGAAAAGGTGCTACCATTGTCCAGTCTAAATCTTTGAAACCTAAATGAACTTTGACTCTATCAATATTTCAATTAAAGCTAACTTTGAATGTAAAGATCCATCGACAACCAATAATAAATTTCCTAGTAGACAAAGGAACAAGATCTTTATTACCATTGTCATGAAGAACAAACATTTTTTCAAGTATGATTTGTCTTTAACTAGAATAGTCTAAGACATCATCTGTAATTTTACAAATTGGCATAAAGAAAATGGAAGAGTCAAATATAATGGAAAGACCACAAACTATGATATCTCAAAGTGACACAAAGGAAAATAATTATAAGTGAAGTGAGTTGATGACTCCTCTTCCACGCATCATATGTGCATGGCTTAAAGATAAGCATGGAAGGTGCGTAAGCAATGAAGAAATGGAGATGATAGATGTTTGGCTTTGTGATATAGAGGTATAAAAGTGCTCTCAAGAGAGGTTAGGTCAACTCTCAAGGAAGGGTGGCTAGAGGAAACCTAAAGAAGAGCCCTAGCCTAAGGGATTCACAAAAGGGAGAGTAGTCTGGAGTCATTTCAACAAAGTTTCTCTACTATATACATGAATGAATTTACAAGAGGTATGCTCCTCTATCTATAGGAGCAAAAGAGAGCTAACTGTCTCCGAAAAGAAAAGGAATGCAAACTTTAGAATTTGAAATTTGGAGCCAAAGGAGGGCATGCTTCTAGTGTGACTTGCCATGTGGCTAGGTCACACTTTCCACACCTTGGGACATATGTGGAGAGCTAAAACCCTAGCTTGTTCTCCAAGCTAGCACACATCCTAGGGTAAAAACCCTAATTCATGTGTCTCTATACAAGGCCCAACTCCTTTAGGTCAAAAACTACATTAATAGGCCTAAATGCCCAATAAGGCCCACATACATGGTCCAAAGATAACCTTATACTACTTGGCCCAAAATACAAGACCCAAATAAACCGATTCTAATATTTACAAACAAAGAGTTTAAGACTAGGTCTTCAAATATTCCTTAGCCCATGTGAACATCAACTTGGGCCTACTAAGCTTAGAAAAAGACTAGCCTTCATGTATCCTCTTGGCCATTTCTCTTGTTGTTGGCCCTTTGGCTAAAGGTATGTCATCATCTCCTCCATCTTGAGAAGGATTTGACCTCAAATCTGAAGGGTCTGCCTCATCATCAGTTCCACGTGCAAAAGGAATAAAGTTAGTAACATTAAAGGTGACATTAACTTCATACTCCTCAGGCAGCTCTAGCCCATAAGCATTATTATTCACTTTTTAAGGACTCTAAAAGAACCATCTCCTCGGAGACAAAGTTTGGACTTTCTTTGCTTAGAAAATCTATCTTTACTCAAGTGAAGCCAAACACAATCTCCTACTTCAAAGATGACCTCTCTCCTCCCCTATTGTTGTACCTTATGTACCTCTTAGTTTGTTGTTGAATTTGATTTTTAACACTCATGAAATTTCTTTATAAACTTAAATTTAGCTGTCTCTTCTTTATGAACAAAGTCAAAAGATGTAGGAAGTGGTAGTAAATCTGATGGAGTAAGAGGATTAAAATCATAAATAGTCTCAAAAGGAGAGATCTTAGTAGTCCTATGAACCACCCTATTGTAAGAAAACTCAATTTGTAATTGAACTAACCAACTCTATTGATAATTAATTATGTTGATAATGTAATTATCCAATTCAGTTGATAATCTTGTTATCTTTTTAAATATCTAAGATTTTCACTTGAATAATAATCTTGAAAATATTATTTAATCTTAAGAGATTTTCTTTTATCTAATAATGTTGGAAATATTCTTCAAATCTTCATGAATTTTCTCCTAATCTGCAAAATATAAATCAAATACTTATCTTTTCCAATTTTATTAAATAAACCCTAAAATATCTAAAAGGATAATAATAAAATAACAATAAAATATAAAAATAAACAAAAAATAAAACATGATAATGCCAATTATCACCTTTGAAACCTTCATTTTCCAATCTAGGTATGTTTCTACATCATCCTTCCTATGGAAGTGAGGGAGATCTACCCTTGTTTCTTTTAGGACATGGTCTCTTCTAGTTATCCTTAATAGTAGAGGAGGAGGTTAATAAAATTGGTCAACTATCCTACTATCCTCATTATAGTGTGTGATGAGTGTAAGAGTTTTAGAGCTCCTTGAATGGATCCTACTCCTACTATTCTTTGTAAGTCTCTCATCCTTCTTGCTTTAAAATCCTAAGTTACTACTCTATGATAACAAGTTGGACCTCTTTTTCAATTTTCTCTTTTTCCTTTAGAATGGCTTATTGTGTCCTCCAAATTTGTAGCAACTTTAGCTCTTAAGTGATTTGGTTAAAACATTTTGGAGCCTTTTCACTAGAGTCACTACCTATTTGGCAAGGATTCCTAAACATGCTTACGATTATTTATTTTTTTGGTTTTTGACTTTGTCTTTCAAAGAAATTCCAAAGAGGGAGTAGATAACAAATTTCTTGAGTTCATTTCCAGAAAAAGAGGTGAATCTCTTGAATTGCTTAAGTACTAAGGCTTTCCTAGCCAAAGCTTACCCCAAAAATTCTTTGAACAAAACTTCTTAAGTGGAATTAAGTGAAAGATGAAGTTTACACACACAAAGCTATAAAGAAAAAACAAACAAGCAATGCAAGAAAAGTAAAGCACCTAGACTAAGTGACCTTAATTGTGAGACTTGTTGGCACAAAACACACTCATTGTCTAAAGCGTTTTTATTAATTTGAAAAAATGTTCTAATTAGGAGATGAGAGAACACCAAAGGCTTCCACAAGACACCTAATTAGGCCAAATACAATAAGCAGTTAAACAACAAAAAATTACACAAAAACAAAAGACCTCTCTCTCCAAAGTGTTTCGCTCTTCTCCTTTTCTTCTCTCAAGTGTTTGGTTGCTCCTTTTTGTGAAATCCCCTTCAAGCTTTGAGTTCCACTTTGGTTTCCACCCCTAAGATGTTACCTCAAGAGATTGGTTCACTTCCAAAAAGAGTTTACACCAAAGATATACACCAAAACCAAAAGGAGGCCAAAGAAAGCAAAGCAAGAAAATGCTTAAAATGAATGAAAGTTAAACCCAAAGAGAGAAGTCATGTGACAAAACTAGAGATTGTTGAATTGAAACAAGTAAGAAATAAGGCTAAAAAACAAAGTTAAGCACACAAATAAGAAACACCAAAGGTGTAAGATCCGAGAAATTTAAATAATTAAGTAAATAATTATTTAATAAATGTGGGTAGTGAGAGCCTTTATGGCATTTAATACTAACATGTATGATGTGGAAAAGTACTAACTCAAATGATTAAGAGTATTTAGTTATGTGAGAGGACTTGGGTTCAAGTCCTATGTATGCCATTTATGTGTTAATTGATTATTATTTAAATAAAATGCTTGAACGTGTTAAGTAATTTATGTGTTAATTGATTATTATTTAAATAAAATGCTTGACCGTGTTAAGTAATAATATAATCTTAGAATTATAAGAATTATCACGAAACATGAATTGGTTGAATGGTTGTGCATTGATTTGACAATGACATGGTCATGGGTTCGAACCTTGGTAGATCCAAATTAAATTTTCTTTTTGCCAAAATTTCTTTTGGTGTGAATGTGAAAAGGCAAGGAAACCCTAGCAACCAAGAGGGGCTGGAAAAACAGCCACTAATGAACCTTTAATGGCAATTAAACTCCAAGTTTAATGTCATTTTCGTTTTGGAATTAATGGTGCTTAATCAAGTGAATTAAGAGCATTCTACTTTTGGAGCAAGGAATGTAGGTTAGGGGAGTTGTACTACGTTTTTATTTTAATTGTATTGTTTCTGGACTGAATGGAATGCATGTGAACCTTGAGTTCTGTCAAAAATATGGTAAATTGTTCGTGTTTCTAGAATTTTCTAGAAATCGCCTGGCGGCGTTGAAGACTCGCTAGGCGACGCATGCTGCAGAACCCAGTTTCTGGGTTTCCTCTATGAACCGCTTGGCGACTGCATGTGTTCTGCCAAGCAACGCGAACTGGTTTGGCCAATTTCTCGTGGTTTCATGATTTTCTGTGATATGGATGATGCTTAAATTAGTTATTATATATGAAATTGCGTACTTGTTTATGTAATTACGTGTCTGTAATTGTATGACTAAGGATAATTATGATTATGGAGATAATTGGGTGCTCGGGTTCATGTGGGGCTACGGAGGAATGAACCAACATAACTTATGTGTATGATTTATGATATGATGCATGAAAGTAATTCCGATTTGAATAAATATGATGTATGTATCACATAATTATGTCAAGACAAATGTTGGAAGTGTTGATTTGTGATTTTAAGGTTTACACAGGTGCAAAATAATTTGAGATTGTTCCATAATTGTATGCACCGCCTAGTGGCGCATGATCTGCCGCCAGGCGACTTATGTTAATACAACCCAATTTTTGGGTTGCTATTAAGAACCGCCTGGCGGTGAAGAGCTGTCGCCAGACGATGCATGCTGGTGTTCTTTTCATGAAAAGCATTGTTTTTCGTACTTTTCACGCAACAGAAACCGTTGGGCGCTAGGTTCTTGATTTATGGGCGGGCGCCAGGTTCTTGATTTATGGGCGCTATGCGCCACCAATTTTCTGGTTTGCGCAATTTTCGTAAAACTGCATTTCTTGATTCGTTAATCGTTCGATTGAGGTGAAAGTTTGACAAGGGGTCCATAACATGTAGTTCTTCACTTTCAACGGTGGAGATTGTATTTGGAGGTCAGTAGGTAGAGATATATGTTACTCATTATTGTTGGTTTTGAAGTCCTTAAAATGCATGAATAAGCTCTTGACAATTTCAAGTAACTTCTAATGAAGCATGATTGAGTTATGTTGTAAGTCTCTATGAATTTGAATGTTCCTTTGGGTTAGTCACATGTTGAGAATTGGTTTATTGGTGAATGCATGTGTGTCAATATAAATTAACTTGTTGTATAGGAGAGGCGATAGTGCTATATTAATTTGCATTGGTGCATAAGATCATGTGCTTAAGTTGTTAGAGTGCTGCTGCTTTATATTTGTTTGAGCATACGTTATTCATAAGTTGGAACTAAATGCTAGTATGAATTTAAAGGGTGAAATATATATATATATATATATATATATATATATATATATATATATATATATAAATATGTGAGGATTGATGCATATGATATATGGTGATACTTGTGTACGCGTATGATGAAGCCATCTAAATTGAGACTGTGCATGAGAGTCATGTTGATTTCTGGAAGCCTATATTCTTGATTGTGGATATGCATAATTATAAGAGTAGGATTGATTTTACTTTGTTTTAGGTGCTTAAAAACCAGTACTGCGCAAGTACTGGTGTAGCGCCTAACGGTGGTGTTTGATCGCTAGGCGATAGCTACAAAACCAGTAGAGTATTGAAGTGTGTGGCGCTTGGCGGTAAGGGTTGTCTCGCTAGGCGATACTTGTAGAAATAGTAGCATCAGAGGCGCTTGGTGCTTGGTGGCACGTATCCCCCGCCAGGCGGTTTAGAAGCGAGTTTCACATGGCGACTCCGGAGTAGCACTAAGTGATGATGCAAAGGCATAAGCTTTGTTTGCTTTGGATGTGCGTGATCTACAAAGCTTTGGTGATACCACGAAGGTCGGCTTGGGTTCTTTGAGTTGTGGCTCGGAACGTATCCCTTGAGTTGTGACTCGGGATAGGGGTTAAGCACGTGGCATTCCTTGAGTTGTGGCTCGGAATGACATCTCTTGAGTTGTGGCTCGGGATGGCGGATGAACACAAGGAACTCTTGAGTTGTGGCTCGGGTTGGCGAGTGTTACCGGTGTGAGTGTGTGTGTTGTGGCGCGTATGGCAGGTCCAGATAGATTGTCCTCCTTGGTCTGAGACCAATGAGTTTGGTAGTCTTGTGACGTTACGAAAGTTATTCATATTGGGAACTCCACTTGGCGTTACGAAGTATGGTCCGTAGCATGGTTTCCCGCACGTGCTCTACCAGTTGTGGCTGGTAGGTGTGGCAACAAAACATTTTGAGGTACTCATCAGAAGGCGTAGATCATGGGTAACATGGTGGTAGCCATGTGGTATGAAATCAAAGGATGGAATTCCTTTGGTGTGTTTGTGTGTATATATATATATATATATATGTGTGTGTGTGTGTGTGTGTGTGTTTCGTATACATGTTTGTTTAACTGTTAGCTCACCCTATCTTCTTGTGTTTGGCGATGATCGTGTACGCGGTATACGGGAGAAGATGATGTTACAGGTGGATCTAATGAGGCATAGAGCCGGATCAGAGATAAACTAGGAGAAAATATTTATAAGAGTTTTTATGTTTCATGGTTTTTTTATAATTTGATAAAATTTTTATGTTCTAGGCTTGGTTATTGTATTTGAATTTTATAAGTATGGATTTGAGTTACTTTATGATGAAATAAAGTTTTAAATTTCCCGCATTTTTGGGAAATGAAATTATATTAAATAAAGTTTTATTATTTTGTTTTATTTTATTATTTAAAATCCGTAATATCCGGACAGGATGTTACATAAGGAATGACACTAAATTAGATTTCAAAAACCAAAAACCAAACTAGAATTGTATGTTTGCTTCTTTTCTTCAAAGGTCGAATGCTAATGGTGAACAAGGTCACTCAAATAACTTAAAGTCGTGATAACCATGTGTTAAATTTGCTAGAATTAATGCCCCAAAACCTAAAGCAAGTGAAACAACACCAAATCAAGTAGTAGTGGTGATCAGTGCATACACATACACACACACACACACACACACACATATATATATATATATATATATATATATATATATATATATATATTCATTCTATCTTTTGCTTTTTTGATAAACTCTTTTCTACTTTTCTTTTGTTATGTTGAAATTTTTTTGTATAGTAGCAAAATTGAAATAGAGAATATGAAACAAGAACAGGAAAACAAGAAGTTACTAAACATGAAAGAAACCTAATGAAATCAAAATAGAGAATATGAAACTCAAAAAAACATAAGTGAAGAACTTGCTAAAGAACTACTAAAGATAATGACATGAGAAGGACTAAACATAACTCTAAACAACATGTATGGATCTCAAAATGAAAATTACTAAAGAATAAAATGATTAAACCGAACAAAAATGAAAGAAGACTCAATTAAACACAAAAGCACACACAATAATCAAATATAGAACCCTAAACATAATAAACGAATGGTTTAAAGATGAACAAGAAGTAGAACCATAAATTCAAACAAAAATAAAGGGTAGAAACTCAAGACAATAAAGGTAACAATCATATAACAACAAAGAAATGATAAGAAGACAAGATACTTAGCTTTTGAAGACGATAAGCCTAACTTTAGATACCACATGATAATCCTCTTCCAAACATCCTATGCACATGGCTTGCAAAGAAGCATGGAAGGTGTGAAAGTAATGAATAAATGGAGATGATGAATGTTCGGCTTTGGTGATATAGAGGTGTAAAAGTGCTCTCAAGAAAGGTTAGGCCAACTCTCAAGGAAGGGTGACTAAAGAAAACCTAAAGCAGAGCTCTAACATAAGGGATTCACAAAAGGGAAAGTAGTCTGGAGTGATCTCAACATATTTTTTCTAATATATTCATGAATGAATTTACAAGATGTATGATCCTCTATTTATAGGAGCAAAGGAGAGCTAGGTGTCTAATAAGTGTCTAGTATTAGTAAAATTGCATATCATTTAGACACTTTTCTTGCATAAATTTAATGTAAAAATTGTTAAAACAACCCCTTTTGCATTAAAATATAGAATGAAGAGGGAATAAGTTATGAAAAGTGAAACTTGACATAATTATGCTATTTTTGGAAATTAAGAAGTTGGTGCTAAGCCCCAAGTTGTAGCTCAAATAGAAGAGATGAAATGAGAAAATCCAGAATATGAGTCTACGGCTGAGCAACGATATTAACGTTGAGCCACATTTTAGGAAACCTTCACTACAAGGAAACCTTGAGCTCTAGAATACCAGCTGAGCGTCAAAAGAAAACCCCCACAGAGGGAAAGTTCCATGGATGATCACCAAGATGACCTACGAAGAAAACCCACCCATTAAAGAAACCTTCATGGCTTACCTACTTGGATTAGAGCTAGAACAACACTCAGAATTCTGTAAATATAGAGCATGTCTTTGTTATTTTCATGATGATTTTGTAAATCAATCTAGAGAGAGAAACTCCAACTTAGGTTTATATTGTATATCTTTCGTAAGTTGTGGAAGGAGAAAAGTTACTCCATGTTCTCGTTGTATACATCATAATGAGCAACCAACTTCTTCCTCTGTTGGGATTGGATGTAACTTATAAACTCTTTGTACTGCACTTGGTTTGATATATATTATGTTATTGTTTTACATGTTGGTTATTTGATTTGCTTTTATTGATGTGGTAACTTGATCACTCATCATACTTTAGCAGCATTAGATAACAATGACAACTGGTCTAGTGTTTAGATCCAATCAAATCTCTTAGTGCTTGGCATATACCATACAAGAATTGCGACTTTAGTTGATTTGAAGAGTCTTGTTCTGAATGCAAGGGTTCCTCCACCTAGATGGGGACATCCTGCGTCTCACACCTTTAGGTTCTAATACTACAAACATGAGGTTAAAATTACAATTAAGTGTATTTCCAAGAACACTAAGATAAAGAACATAATCTATTGATAATGAAGAATTGAGTGGAAGAAGCCAAGTTCAATCCTAACACCTAATCAACATCATTTATCTATCTTTAATTTAAACGTGTTTTCAAAACTACAAAAATCAATCCTTGTTACTATTCCATTGCACAACTTGAAGTAGATTATAGATTAATATTTTATCATACAAAATCCCTGTAGATACGACCTTGTTGTGATATAACTAACCTAGTGCACTTGCTAGATAATTTACAGACCCCTATTTAGGTCACAATCCAAAATGAGAGGGAAATTCAAACTCTGGAATTTGAAATTTGGAGCCAAAGGAGAGCATGCTTCTAGTGTGACTTGTCATGTGGCAAGGTCACACTTTCACACCTTGGGACATATGGAGAGCCAAAATCCTAGCTTGCTCTCTAAGCTAACGCACATCCTAGGTGTCAACACCCAATTTCGTTCGGGTAAATGCATTTGTTTGGTTAAAAATAATAATAATAATAATAAAAATAATATATAATAATAATAATAATAAATAAAAAATAAAATAAAAAAATATGTTTTGATTGATGGTAGGCTTTTAAATTTTAATTCTACCGTGGGAAGAAAGAAAAAAAAAGAAAAAAAAAACAAGAGAAGAAGAATCTAATTTATTGTTAATTATCACACTCTTTTCATGAGCCCAAATGTTTTACATATTTTTACCCCCACTGTTTGCTATTTACACTCTTCGCATGACATGTCAGAAAAGGACGTTTCATAATTTCTGTTTTTAGAGAAGCGTATAATATTAGGAGCAATATTTTTTATAATAATTTGAATAAATATCTTGCATTTACACTTATGTGTCTCTTTGCGTTGTCAGACTGGGAAGGTATTATTTTAATTAAAAGAAAATATTCCTGATATAATACTTTTAGAGAAGGGTACGATTTTAATATTTAGAAGAAAATATTTCTGGTAATAATTAGAATCAATTATATGAATAATATGTTATGATTTGATCACGATCTTTATGTGACACATAATATGATTCTAGTAATTACAGACAATATTTCGTTAATAATTATAATCAATACCGTGGATATTACGCAACGATTTAATGGCTATAATATGTTTTGTTCCTGTAGGGAACAAACAAGATAAGTTAGGCACAAGTGTCACCTTACCTATGCAGTCCGCTATCTCCTCAGTTAGCCTCTTCCCGGTTGGTACATGTTTGCTTGGACCCGGGAGGGGTTACCTGCAGAAGGGACTCCGAAGCTCAAGTCAGCCAAAGCTCTCAAAAAGTCAAATTAGGTGATTAATGGAGTAATGAATGCGTACCTTTAATTACAAGGGTCCACGTGTATTTATAAAGCATTAATTATGTCTGGTCATGCCATGGGTCGGGCCCTAGCTTCGCGTATGCGGTATGGGCCGTCCCAATTGGCGGAGAACTTGCCATCCTTCTTCCTTGCACTGCTGGCCATTCTCCATACTAAGTCTCCTTTTATGAATGATCTTGGGCATAGGTTTGCGTTATACTTTCTGGCAGCTCTTTGTTTGGCGGCTAAGTTGCGTATCTGTGCTTTTTTTCTGAGTTCGGGTAGGAGGTCGAGGTGGGTGGCCATGTTTTGATGATTGTGGGTTGGGTCGTATAGTTCTCGGCGCAGGGATGGTTTGCCAATTTCAACAGGTATCATGGCGTCTGCTCCGTAAACTAGGCTGAATAGGGACTCGTTTGTTGCTGACTAGGGGGTGCATTTGTAGGCCCATAGCACTTCTATCAATTCTTCGGGCCATCGGCCTTTGGCGCTGTCTAACCGTTTGCGCAGTTCCATTAGAATAACTTTGTTGGCCGCCTCTGCCTGTCCATTGGTTGTGGGTGTTCTACATAACTAGTTATGTGTTTGATGCCCAGACCAGTGTAGAACTTGGCTAGTTCCTTATCTATGAATTGTCAGCCATTATCAGTGATGATAGTATGCGAAACGCCATATCGACATATGATATCTTTTTAGACAAATTGCTGGACCTGTTGGGCTGTGATAGTGGTCAGGGGTTTGGCTTCTATCCACTTAGTGAAATAATCAACGGCTACTATTAGGAATTTCACCTGGCCCTTGCCGGGGGAGAAGGGGCCGAGGATATCCATTCCCCATTTAGCGAAGGCCATGGGGATAGTATGGAATGGAGTTGCTCTTGTTTCTGGTGGATGAGGTTGCCGTGTTTTTGACATGGTTTGCATTTTTTAACGCATTCTTGGCAATCCGCTTCTATAGTTGGCCAGAAGTAACCGACTCGAAGAACTCTGGTGGCCATAGTACGTGCGCCAAAATGGTAGCCGCAAATGCCTTAATGCAGCTCCTTGATTATATACTGGGCTTGTTCCGCAGTGATACATTTGAGAAGCGGTTGGCCATATCCGCGTTTGTAGAGGTCATCGCCTATCATAGTATATCTGGCGGCTTTAGCCAGCCAAGTTTTGTCTGCGTTTTATGGGGATTTGCCAGTTTGGAGATATTGAATATAAGAGTTTGGGTTAGGTTGTGGCAAGTATTTGTGATTGAAGGGGTGGATAGAGTTTGTTGCAACATGGATCGGTGGCGACCTTTTAATTTGGTGTTGGCTAATTTGGATAGGATGTCGGCTCTGATGTTGTCGATCCTGGGAATGTGTTCGATGCGGACTTGTCCAAAAGCCGATTGGATGACCGTGCGGACCAGATGGTAATATTGTAGAAGGATGGGGTCTTTAATCTGGAATTTGTCATTTAGGTGACCCACAGTAAGCTTGGAGTCGGTTTTGCACGTTAGAGTTTTGACACCAACCTTGCGGGCAAGGGAAAGGCCGGCGAGGATGGCTTCGTACTCGGCTTGATTGTTGGATGTTTTGAAGGCGAAGTGGAGGGATTTCTCAATGAGGATATCGTTGGGTCCTTCTAACATGATACCAATACCGACACCTTTCGGATTTGAGGAACCATCTACATGAAGCGTCCACTAGTCCTCTGTGGGTGTTTGTTGGAGGTCATTAACAAAATCCAGGAGGCACTGGGCTTTAATGGGGCCATGGGGTTCATAACGAATGTTGAATTCTGATAGCTCGACGGCCAAGGATGACATCCGTCCTGCCAGGTCTGGCTTTTGCAATATCTTCTGGATTGGGTAGTCAGTTTTGACGGTGATGTTGTGGTTTTGGAAGTATGGGCACAGGCGGCGAGCTACGTGGACCAAGGACAGGGCCAACTTTTCCACCATTTGGTATCTGGTTTCAGGCTCATGTAGCGTTCTGCTGAAGAAGTAGACAGGATGTTGCGTGCCCTCTATATCTTGGACAAGCGCGACACTGACAGTGTGGTCGGTGGCTGTGATGTAAACTAGCAGGGGTTGACGAGTGTCCGACTTGTGGAGGATAGGTGGTGAGGTGAGGGTGGTTTTTAGTTTCTGAAAATTTTGTTCACAGTCTTCTGTCCACGTGAACCGGGCAAATTTTTTGAGGAGTTGGACTATGGGTTGGGTTTGTTCAGCCAGTTTGGGCAGGAAGCGGGAAATGGCTGTAAGGCGGCCTATGAGGCGTTGGACCTCTTTGATGATGGTGGGACTACGCATTTCGATGATCGCCTTGCACTTTTCAGGATTGGCCTCTATGCCGCGCTAGGTTAACATGAATCCAAGAAATTTACCGCGGTCGACGCCAAATACGCACTTATCGGGGTTGAGGTGAAGGTTGTATTGGCGTAACGCGGAGAAGACCGCTGAAAGGTCCTGGGCGTATTAGTGGTGGCTTGGAGACTTGACAACCATGTCGTTAACGTATACTTCGACACATTATCCCATCAGATGGCTGAAAACTTTGTCCATCAACCATTGGTAGGTTGCTCTAGCGTTTTTAAGACCAAAGGGCATAACTCTGTAAAAGTAGTTGGCGTCATCCGTGATGAAGGTGGTCTTGTTCATGTCAGATGTGGCCATAGGGATTTGGTTGTATCCGAAATATGCATCCAAGAAACTAAGTACTTTATTCCCTACCGCGCCATCAATAAGTCAGTCGATATTGGGTAAGGGGTAGGCATCTCGGGGATAGGCCTTGTTTAGGTCCGTGTAGTCTACACACATCCGCCATTTGCCGTTGGCTTTCTTCACCAAGACTACATTAGAAAGCCAAGTGGTGTATTGAGCTTCTTCGATGAATCCTGCGCTCAGTAACTTATCGGCCTCGGCCTTAGCTGCTAGGCGTCGTTCTTCGCCGAGTTTGCATTTTTTCTAGAAGATGTAGCGGGCTTCTTTATAGATGGATAGCTTGTGGGATGCTACTAGAGGGTCTACCCCAGGTAAGTCAGCGGCTGACCAAGCGAAAAGGTCCGTGTTGCTGACCAGGATAGGTGTGATGATGGCACGCTCGTCAAAGTTTAACCCGGTGCCTAAGTTGATGGAGTGGTCAGTCGGAAGTTCTAGAGGGGATGTTTCTTCGACAGGTTCGAGATGAACATCCCGACCCACTCTGAGGTCTAGATCCTCGCCCGATAGAGCGATGCCGGAGCCAGGTGGTCGCTCAATGTGGTTAGTTTGCTGGATTGGGAGTTGTGGGCGTAGGCTAGCCATGTAGCATTCGCGTGCCAAGCGTTGGTCGCAATGGACGGTGAGGATGTCGCCAGAAGGGGAAGGGAACTTCATGGTCAGATGAGGAGTGGAAACGACAGCGCCAAGGGTGTTGAGTGAAGGACGACCAAGGAGGACATTGTAGGATGTGGACGCGTCAACGATAAGGAAGCGGATGGGAATGGTTTTAGTTTGGGTTCCATCGCGAAACACGGTGTGAAGGTCAATGTAGCCGTGAGTGGAAACTTGTTCGCTAGAGAAGCCATAGATTGGTTCGTCATATGGAACCATGGCAGTGTCTGGGAGCTGGAGTTTTTGATATGTGGCCCAGTAGAGGATGTCGACAGAGCTGCCCTGGTCAACAAGGACTTTCTTAACGGCGTAGTTTTCGATTTCAACCGTGATGACCATGGGGTCGTCTTGTTGGTGGTCGAGGCCGTGGAAGTCGTCGTCTGTGAAGATGATGGGAGGCATGCGGCGTCTGTGATGGGAATGGGTAATATGGTTGATGGATTGGATATGGCGGAGGTGTTTCTTTCTGGCAGAAGAAGTAGATCCTCCACTAGCGAAGCCACCAGAGATGGTGTTGATAGTGCCACGTAGGGGAGGATCGGCGGGGGTGATGTCGATGCGAGCCGGTTGGGGATCCTGGTTAGCGTGTTGGGCAGGGCGTCTGTCGTGGCGAGAGTCATGTGGAGGGCGCCTGTGGTCAGATCGAGGGGGTGACGGGCTCGAGAAGGAGGATCATCTCTACGGATGAAGCGGCGAAAGTGACCAGCACGAACCAGTTCTTCTATTTTATCCTGGAGTGCTTTGTAGTCTTTTGTAGTGTGGCCATAGTAGCGGTTGTAGTGGCAATATTTGGTCATATCAGCATTAGGGGGAGTGGTTGTCTTGCGTGGTGGTGGAATGAGGTAAGCTTGCAAGGCCTCATCGAGAAGGCGGGATCGGGCTACAGTAAGGGGGGCATATCTGGTAAAGCGGGGTTGGCGGGGCTCGTGTGGGCAGGTATCAGAGTGGGGGGGTTGGCGGTGGTGGCTGCATAGTCATTGCAAAATTTGGTGTGGAGGGTCTGCATTTCCTCCATGCGAACATAGTCGGCCGCACGCAACTTGAGCTCGTGCATAGAGGCAGGTGGATGGAGGTAGACATTGTTGGCGAAGGGGCCGGGTTGTAGGGTGAGTGCCATACATTGGAGGATCATTTCCTGGTTGAGGTGTGGGGTACGAAGGGCTGCCTTGCTGAAATGATCGATGAATGCTCTGAGTGGTTCACCTTGTTCTTGCCTGATGCCCAGGAGGGAGATTGTAGTGGTTTGATGTGGTCGGCTGCCAGCAAAATGGGTTGAGAACATATGGGAGAGAGCGTTGAAATTGTCGATGGAGTAAGGTGGAAGGGTTGTGAACCATTCTAGAGCAGGGCCTTTGAGGGTGGTGGGGAAGGCTTTGCAAAAGACTGCGTCTTGGGACGTGTACAGGACGACATGGGTGATGTAGACTTTAAGATGTTCGTCAGGGTCGATTTCACCGGTGTAGCGGTCCAGTGTGAAGGGTTCCCACTGGGCGGGAAGGGGGGTGTTAGTGATGAATTCGGTGAAGGGGTGGCGGCGTCTGGGTTGGTGGGGTGGTAGCGGATGGGGGGAATGAGATGGTGGACAAGAGTGGGAAAGGTGGAGGTGAAGTTGTGAGGAGGGATGTGGGTTGCCAGAAGGTAGTGTGGGTTGTAAGGTGGGACATGGGTAGTGTGTAGGATGGTGGTGAGGGTAGCAGCAAGGGTAGGGGTTGCGGTGTGCCCGGTTGGGTGGAAGGGAAATGAGTGGGATGGGTGGAGGGAATGGGTGTTTGCTGGGTGGTGGTGAAGGTGTGAGGGGTGGGGTTGTATTCGCCTTCTTCCTCTATGGGCTGGAAGGCTGGGGACCTTGCAGCCTCAGACGCCTCCTTGGCTTTTCCTTTCTGGGTGGGATCGGCTTCGATCTTTCGCCTGAGGCGAGAATTTTCTTGTCGTAGCGCCTCCATCTCATCAGTGCTGCGTTTCTTCATATCTGCCAACTCCTGTTGCATTTTGACCTGGCCGTCTAGGATGGCGGCCAGGTCAGGGGTGATGTTAGCAGGTCCTGAGGGACCATCATCTGCCTGCTTGTTACCTCCAGCTCTACTACGGGTTGAAACCATCTTCAGAGAAAAACGGGTACTAAGGTGTTGTGTCTTGCCCCACGATGGGTGCCAATTGTTCCTGCAAAGAACAAACAATATAAGTTAGGCACAAGTGTCACCTTATCTATGCAGTCCGCTATCTCCTCAGTTGGCCTCTTCCCGGTTGGTACATGTCTGCTTGGACCCGGGAGGGGTTACCTGTAGAAGGGACTCTGAAGCTCAAGTTAGCCAAAGCTCTCAAAAAGTCAAATCAGGTGATTAATGGAGTAATGAATGCGTACCTTTAATTACTGGGGTCCACGTGTATTTATAAAGCATTAATTATGTCTAGTCATGCCATGGGCCGGGCCCTAACTTGGGCCCTAGTTTGGGCTGTAAGTGGGCCTGGGCCCTAACCCAGGCCCTTAGGTCGATCATTGTGGACTCGTTGAATATCAGGGGGCTTTGATTTTGCTAAGTGTATTAAGGTTGTCGGCCTAAACCGACTACTTCCTTTGGCGGTTTGTGTTGCCCACATGCTATCTTAGGCAGGTTATTTCTCTAGATGTTTATGTTACCGGTTCAGGCCGACTAGGCTTAGGTTAGCCCAGCCTAGGCCGGTTACTTGAATGTTTTGGTGTATAGGTATGGTGATCGTTTTATTATTATTGTGTTAAGTTGGCTTGGTGTGGTACACCAGTCTCCCAGCCTTGACCGACATAGGTGTCGGTTTAGGGTGTATGTGTTGATATGCTAGTGGGACCGGCTAGGTGTGGTACATGTTTCATCAAGACTAATTCCTTCCCCATATATTTTATAATAATTAAAGTCTAGGATCTCAGTGGTACCCCAAGGGGCCTATATAAGCACAAAATTTCTTCAATGCAAGACACAGAGAAAAAAAATCGAAAAACCCCTCTCCTATATCACAGAGCACACACACAAAAGGGGGTCATCTTAAGAGGTAAATTTTCTTTGCTCTTAATGCTTTTCATGATTCTCTTATAACAACAAATATATATTATTGTTTGAATTGTTGTATGGTTAAATGTGTTCGGGGTTCTCATGTTAAATGATTTTGGGTTTGTCGTAGATGTGCTCAACCTTTCTCTTTTCCTTTATTTTTATCTTGATAAATAAAAAGGTTTCTTTCGTAGGCTTTAATTCTCTCTAAACAAAAAAATAATAAAAAAATTATATTATTTCTTTGATATAAGTATTGCATACCATGTCAAGTCTCGGACTTGCTTGGTAATCAAAACACTTCTTCGTAGGCTTTTTTGTTCTTAAAAGGAAATTAATAACAATAAAAAATAAAAAAATAAAATTGTAAAATTATTTTTAATATCATGTCAAATCTCGGATTTGCTTGGTAACTAAATCTTTTATCATGTGGAATCCCGGGTTCTCTTGATATTAATAAAATATACATACACATAAAAATCTAGAAAATTAAAAAAACAAAATAATAATATCAAACAAATATTTGTACAAAGAACTACGTTATCCCTGATTTTCCAAATGGAAATACGTAGGAGTGAGAGGTACAATCCTCGTCGGGCCAAAAAAAATAAAAAAAATAATTTTGTTTTAATTTTTAATATTTTGTATATGTTTTTATTTTGTTTAATTTTTTTGGTAATAACAAATATTCTAAACATCAAAATTATACTTTTCACACTTAATTAAAGTGGGAACCGTCTTAAGACGGTCGTTGTGGGGTGCTAATACCTTCCCCACACGTAACCTACTCCCGAATCCAAATTTTCTTTCGAAGACCATTCTTTTAAGGTTTTTCTATAGTTTTCCATAATAAACTATGGTGGCGACTCTTCTGTACTTTTTTAAATTATTTTTTCCGTCCCGCCGCGATCTCGATTGCAACAGATGGCGACTCCACTAGGGACATTTTTTAGAGTCGATCCTATTAGTTGAGTGTGCAAAATATATGTTGTTTTTATATATTTGTTTTCCCCTTGTCTTTTGTTTTATTTCATGTATATTTATCTATCTTTATTTGTCTTGATGCCATGTTTACTCTTTAATGTCCTCATATGATTATATTGTTAAAATTATTGAACCCTAGGGTAGAAGACAATTGTTATATCTCTCTGGGAATTTTCTGGTTATTTTGCATGTATGGGTTTAGGTAGTCTTAGGTTGCTCCCTTCACACACTACACATGGTAGGCTAGTGCATTCATTTTAATATTGGGGTCCTATACCCGGACCTGAGTTATCCATAAGGAGTGGAGGTCCAACGATTGTTATGCTAGATCTCGAATCTACTTGACTATTGGGAAGACTTTATCTAGAGTTTGCTTCCTCTTGAGATGCCACATCTGTTAGGTCGCCTATCGTTGTGGATTATGTCTTGAGGTTGACTTCAGCTCTACAGACCTGTGATATAATTTAGAGCTATTCTTAGAAGAATCATGTAAAAGCCTATAGACCAGAAAATAGATTTTTTATACACCTTCTAGACACAAAGGGAGCGTGCATTATTTCTTTTTTTTAATATTCTCATTTTTTTTAATAAAATTAAGTAGTTAATTTTTTAACTGTGTCATATTTGCATCAACGTATAAATAAAGGCCTCTTAAAGCGTAAACACACATCTCATGGTATAAGTTAGTTGCATATTCTGCATAAATACATCACATTTTAATCAACATGTCAGGTGAATAAGTGCCCTTTGGGGCACAAATTTGCATTACATTCATGTTATGTCTTCATTGGTGGAACCATGTTCATAAGTCAAATGCATAGGATGCATTCACATTTTGTCCATATTTGCATATACTTAATTAGTTTTCAAAGGAATCCTACTTTGCATTCACATATCATCTTGCTAGCATATAACTTTACGGATGTGTTGTCATCATTTGCAAGCTCATATTATTTGCATTTGACAGTTGGTGGTTAAAAAAATAATGTCTTGATAAAAAAAAACACACTTATTTCACGACACCCTTATAGAACTTACGCAACAGTAAAGGAAATGGAGAATCTAGAACAATCTCATGAGACTTTAAAGACTGGTGTGTATTCTATGAAAGAGAAAATGGCTGAAATGATGGAAGCTCTCAACCTAATAAAAAGAAAATTGGAAAGTTCAAATGCCTTCACTGAAGAAGGGGTTTCTTCCTATCTACAGGTTCCTCACCAAGATGAAGGGCAAGCCCAAAATGTCAATACACAGGAAAACACGGGGGCTCAAGTCTTTCCACAATATGGCCTTCCCACAGGCTATGTTCCCCCAACGACAGAATATTCAGAGGGAGTTCAAGTAATGCCTAGTATTGGGCACATGAACAATGTTGCGCCACGCACATTTATTAAAGAAGATTATGGAAAGGTGGTGGGGTCCTGGGGAACTATTCCATCAAAGGTAAATCGAGTAAAACCTGGAGATGGAACTCATATCGTGGACTCAGAAGCAATAGTGGAAGATGTTAAAGCAATGGATAAGCTAGATATCATAGAAGAAAGACTAAGGGTTATTGAAGGAGTGGGGAATTATGGCTTAGGCGATGCTGCAGGATTATGCCTAGTACCAGATGTTGTAATACCAGCAAAATTCCAAGTGCCAGAATTTGAGAAGTATAGAGGGGCTACCTGCCCCAAAAGTCATTTAACCATGTATTGTAGGAAGATGGCGGCTCATGCTCATGATGATAAAATGTTAATCCACTTCTTTCAGGATAGTTTGGATGAAATGGCTTGTAATTGGTACATGCACCTTGAGCCTTCTCGTATTCGCTCTTGGAAGAATATGGCAGATGCGTTCATAAAGCAATATCAATATAATCTTGATATGGCTCCTGACAGATTGCAATTATAAGGCATGGAAAAGAAATAGGTTGAAAGTTTCAAAGAGTATGCTCAACAATGGAGAGAAGTTGCAGCGCAAGTGGAGCCTCCTCTTAGTGATAAGGAAATGGTAACCATGTGTTTAAGCACCTTACAACATCCATTCTATGAACATATGGTAGGAATTGTTTCATATAAATTTGCTGATATTGTCATAATCGGAGAAAGAGTTGAGGCTGGGATAAGGAGTGGGAGAATATGCTCATCTATGATAGCCAATATTAATGAATTTGGGTCTCAATTTGGGGAAAAGAAGGAAAGAAAAGCTTACTTTGTTACACAATCCCCATGCAGCCTTAATGTTACTCATAATCCGAGTCAAAACCCTAATCAGGCCAATAATCAAAAGCCTTTTACTCCTATTCATGTATCCTATACTAAGTTGTTACCCTGGCTGCTCGAGAAAAAATTAGTGGCTATTTGTCCCATGAAACTGGTACGACCCCCATATCCAAAGAGTTATGATCCAAATGCAAAATTTGGTTACCATGGAGGGGCTATCGGACATTCCACTAAGAGATGTCTAGGTCTTAAACATAAGGTGCAATTTTTAATTGACTCGGGACAGTTGACCTTTGCAGAAGAATCATCCAGCATCAAAGAAAATACTTGAAGATTGATGATATTGTATTTTGAATGACGAAATATTTTCATGTTACCAATATGGTGATTTTGCTCAATTGTATTAGGTTTTCATTTATGAATTTCAAGCACTCAAGGTCTCTGATCTTTTACATGAAGCAAGTCTTGAAAGGGTGTCGTGAAAAAAAACAGAGAGAAAAATAAATGAAGACAAAACGCTAAATTTTGAGTCATTTGTTTTATTGCAAATCATCAAATTCATGTTTTTTTTTTCAAAAAGAAAATAATAATAGTAAATGAATAGAAAAGATTGGAATAGTAAAAGATGTCACGCTATAATGTTTTTAAATATATATATATATACATATATATATATATATATATATATATATAATTGGTGGATATTTTCTTTTGAAACAAATTGTGCATGCATTGCTTGATAACCTTGCCTTCCGTCATTCCTAAAATAAAAGGGATATGTCTTAATGACATTGTCTTAGCATAAACATGAGTTTTACATTGGGGTAGATTTGTTCAGTTTTTCTCGCTTATGCTGGATGGTTATCCCCGAATCCATCAAGGTAAATAAAAAATAATAATAAAAGAAGAAATGAGAGGTTCGCTAAACTAAAAACCCAAAAGGGTGGTTTAGGCAAAAATGGATGAAGTGTGGTTTTGATGTCATTGATTTCATTGTAAGATTAAACTTTGTAAAAATAAAGCAGTCAAGATTCAAAATGATGAGTGGCCATATTTCTTCTCCAACAAAATAAGATATCCATTGTACCTTCTTTGGGCCAAAAGCAATACTTTCTTTCAAATTATCCTTTTACAAGGGTTAAGAGCATGATGAGATCACCCAAAGATACAATGATCAAAATGCACAAAAAGATCAATCAAAAGGTGAAAGAGTGTCAAAATTGAATAAATATAAAAAAATGAAATATGAAAAAAGAGTTATAAAGCGGTGGCAATATGAAGGAAAATATACAAAAAAAAAGTTGAAAAATGAGAAAAATGATCAAAGATAATATCATGCTGATAATCCTTGTGTAAAAAATGAAATCCAACAAATATTTTATTTGGGCCTTGGTACCCTTTCTTTCTAAACCCTTTTAACCCCTGACCACATTACAAGCCTAATAAAGTCCACTCTGATTGAAAAATGATTGTTTTGGTTTTCATAAAGGTTAATCTAGTGATGAGATAACGTGACTAACGATACAGTAGAAAAAAGATAAAAAGGAAAGTTGAAGGGAAAAATGAAAAAAAATGAAGAAAACAATACCTTGAGTGAAGGGGAGCACCATTTTTAACCAACCAAAAGCAAGCAAAAGAAAAACAAATCACTGGGGCAATCCTCTCCATATTCATTACATCTTCTGGACAAAAGTCATACTTCGCTCAAATACTCCTCCTTAGACCAACACTGGGGCAATTTTTTTTCTTTTCTTCAAATGAATTCCTCGTCCTTAATTTTCATAGATTCATATCCCCATATACCAAACTGGGACAACGTTGAGTGTCTCACAAGTGTCTCACTCTAACATTCATAAATCTTACCTCTAGAGAGGAGAGTTTGTGAGAAACAACATACTTGCATGGTTGTTCGTCCTCTAAAATCTTCCAAATCTATCCTTGATACTTTTCACCAACCTGAGTAATCAAGCACGTGTGCACTAGTGTTACAAAGGAAAATGGTCAAGCATTTAAGCATTATTATGAACATTAAACTTTAGAACTTGTGGGATCTCTGTTTTTGGAAAAAGAAAAGAAGAAATTTAAAACACATGGATATGATGATTTCAAAGAAAACAATTTGACTTTGTCCAAAAAAAAGAGAAAGAGAGAGAGAGAGAAAAGGAAAATGAAGGAAAAAAAACATGCATCATGCATTCATGCTTTCATGCATATGAGGGTTCCTACACCCCGACCACAACATTACTTTGAGCACGAATCATAAACATGCCTCAACATATCACAAAAAAAAATCCATATTAGAAATATCATAACATTTGTCATCATTGTCTTGTGTCATGCATTTTGAATATTTCAAAGAGTATCATTTGTCTTTTATGAATCAAAATCGTCTTCATTCATATGAGTGGTTGTCAAATCTTTCTTTTTTCAAAAAAAAAAAAGTAATATACCTAATGTTAATCATCATGGTTCTCTTGTGTGAGTCAAGGTTTCCACACCTTGCCAAGGTTCCCACACCTTGTTTACATGTGAGTCAAGGTTTCCACACCTTGCCAAGGTTCCTACACCTTGTTTCTATGTGAGTCAAGGTTCCCACACCTTGTTTCCATGTGAGTCAAGGTTTCCACACTTTGCCAAGGTTTCCACACCTTGTTTCTATGTGAGTCAAGGTTTCCACACCTTGTTTCTATGTGAGTCAAGGTTTCCACACCTTGCCAAGGTTTCTACACCTTGTTTCTATGTGAGTCAAGGTTCCCACACCTTGTCAAGGTTTCTACACCTTGTTTCTATATGAGTCAAGGTTTCCACACCTTGCCAAAGTTCTCACACTTTGTTTCTACATGAGTCAAGGTTTTCATACATTGCCAAGGTTCCCACACCTTGTTTCCATGTGAGCCAAGGTTCCCACACTTTGCCAAGGTTCCCACACCTTGTTTCTATGTCAGTCAAGGTTTCCACACCTTGTCAAGGTTCCCACACCTTGTTTCTATGTGAGACAAGGTTTCCACACCTTGCCAAGGTTCCCACACCTTGTAGCTACGTCAAGGTTTCTACACCTTGTTTCTAAGTCACTCAAGGTTTCCACACCTTGCTAATGTTTCTACACATTGTTTCTATGCTAGTCAAAGTTTTCACACATTGTCGTTTTTTATACATTTTTTTACGTTAAACAAGGTTCCCAAACCAATTCATCTAAGTCATCTATTTTGCTTCATGTATATAACCTAGGGCAACTTTTTCGATTTCATATCATTTGTCCATCTAAAGATTCAAGTATACACTTATCACATGACTTGTCAAGAACAAATATAAGTCTCTTTCATTCATGCATTCACAAAATTCAATTTTACTTTCACATGTAAATTCTATATTAGAACCCTCTTCACAAAATGGTTACAAACTTTCATTTCAATATCGGCCCTCTGCGAGGCAATGTTCGAGTTCAGGTTTCTTTAGGTATATCGACCCTCTGCGAGGCAATGGTCGAGCCAAGGTTTTCTTTTGTATATCGACCCTCTGCGAGGCAATGGTCGAGCCAAGGTTTTCTTTTGGTATATCGGCCCTCTGCGAGGCAATGGTCGAGCTCAGGTTTTCTTTTGGTATATTGGCCCTTTGCGAGGCAATGGTCAAGCCTAGATTTTCTTTTGATATATCGGCCCTCTGCGAGGCAATGGTCGAACCCAGGTTTTCTTTTGGTATCTCGGCCCTTTGCGAGGCAATGGTCGAGCCCAAGTTTTCTTTTGCTATCTCGACCCTCTACGAGGCAATGGTCGAGCCCAAGTTTTCTTTTGGTATCTCGGCCCTCTGCGAGGCAATGGTCGAGCCTAGGTTTTCTTTTGATATATCGGCCCTCTGCGAGGCAATGGTCGAGCCCAGGTTTTCTTGTGGTATCTCGGCCCTCTGCGAGGCAATGGTCGAGCCCAGGTTTTCTTTTGGTATCTCGGCCCTCTGCGAGGCAATGGTCGAGCCTAGGTTTTCCTTTGGTTATATTGGCCCTCTGCGAGGAAATGGACGAAATTAGTGTTTTTATCTTTACTTATCTTTTACTATGATAATATGAAAATTTCAGTTTCATATTATCTAGTCAAATCTAAGTAAAGAGGGGCAGCTGTCAACACCCAATTTCGTCCGGGTAAATGCATTTGTTTGGTTAAAAAAAATAATAATAATAATATATAATATAATAATAATAATAAATAAATAAATAAAATAAAAAATATGTTTTGATTGATGGTAGGTTTTTAAATTTTAATTCTACCGTGGGAAAAAAGAAAAAAAAAACAAGAGAAGGAGAATCTAATTTATTGTTAATTATCACACTCTTTTCATGACCCCAAATGTTTTACATATTTTTACCCCCATTGTTTGCTATTTACACTCTTCGCATGACATGTCAGAAAAGGACGTTTCATAATTTCTGTTTTTGGAGAAGCGTATAATATTAGGAGCAATATTTTTTATGATAATTTGAATAAATATCTTGCATTTACACTTATGTGTCTCTTTGCGTTGTCAGACTGGGAATGTATTATTTTAATTAAAAGAAAATATTTTCGATATAATACTTTTAGAGAAGGGTACGATTTTAATATTTAGAAGAAAATATTTCTGGTAATAATTAGAATCAATTATATGAATAATATGTTATGATTTGATCACGATCTTTATGTGACAGAGAATATGATTCTAGTAATTACAGACAATATTTCGTTAATAATTATAATCAATACCATGGATATTACGCAACGATTTAATGGCTATAATATGTTACATCAAGACTAATTCCTTCCCAATATATTTTATAATAATTAAAGTCTAGGATCTTAGTGGTACCCCAAGGGGCCTATATAAGCACAAAATTTCTTCAATGCAAGACACAGAGAAAAAAAATCGAAAAACCCCTCTCCTATATCATAGAGCACACACACAAAAGTGGGTCATCTTAATAGGTAAATTTTCTTTGCTCTTAATGCTTTTCATGATTCTCTTATAACATCAAATATATGATTGTTTGAATTGTTGTATGATTAAATGTGTTCGGGTTCTCATGTTAAATGATTTTGGGTTTGTCGTTGATGTGCTCAACCTTTCTCTTTTCCTTTATTTTTATCTTGATAAATAAAAATGTTTCTTTCGTAGGCTTTAATTCTCTCTAAACAAAAAAATAATAAAAAAATTATATTATTTCTTTGATATAAGTATTGCATACCATGTCAAGTCTCGGACTTGCTTGGTAATCAAAACACTTCTTCGTAGGCTTTTTTGTTCTTAAAAGGAAATTAATAACAATAAAAATATAAAATTATAAAATTATTTTTAATATCATGTCAAATCTCATATTTGCTTGGTAACTAAATCTTTTATCATGTAGAATCTCGGGTTCTCTTGATATTAATAAAATATACATACACATAAAAATCTAGAAAATTAAAAAAATAAAATAATAATATCAAACAACAAATATTTGTACAAAGAACTACGTTATCCCTAATTTTCCAAATGGAAATACGTAGGAGCGAGGTACAATCCTCGTCGAGCCAAAAAAAATAAAAAAATAAAAATTTTGTTTTAATTTTTATTATTTTTGTATGTGTTTTTATTTTGTTTAATTTTTTTGGGAATAATAAATATTCTAAACATCAAAATTCTACTTTTCACACTTAATTAAAGAGGGAACCTTCTTAAGACGGGCGTTGTGGGGTGCTAATACCTTCCCCACACGTAACCGACTCCTGAATCCAAATTTTTGCCGTCCCGCCGCGATCTCAGTTGCGACACTAGGGTAAACTCCTAATCCATGCGTCTCCTCTAAGCCTAAAACTACACTACTAGGCCCAAAAACCCTACTTGGTCGCAAATACAAGACCTAAAATAAACCTGTTCTAATATTTATAAAAAAGAGACCTAAATTAGGTTTTCATATCCTCCTTAGCTTGTCTGAACATCAACTTGGGCCTACTAAGCTTAGAGGAAACTTTGTCTTCTTGTATCCTCTTGGTCATTGCTCCTTCTGTTGGCCCCTTACATAGAGGTATGTATCATGAATACCTTAACAACGTGTAATATGAAGATTAGATGTAAGATGTGAGGCTAGATAGGACATATGAGATAAAAGATGGCTAAACAATCCAAATTATTATTTGGAACACAATCATTTATGACTAAACAACTCACATCGTTATTTAACTTACAATCACTTTTGACTAAGAAAAATTATACTTTGAACATTTTCTTTGAGTACCCTTGAACTTTGGAGGACAATGTACTATTTAGGTTGAGATGTATTCAATCAAGAATAAAAAATATCTTAGTAACTTAAAATAATAACTATAAAAATTAAGAAGTAAAATAAGATTACACATTAACCTAACTATAAAAAAATAAAATTACACTCCTAACCTAACTTTATAAATTGACATTTAACATGTGTAACATCTCATTTTATAACATTAATTACTTATAAATATCTAACTAACTTTAAGGTCGAATATAAAACTTAAGCTTAAGTATGTTTTAAGTCTCTGATAAATTTGGAACTCTTAATTGAGTCTCTAATAAATTTTCGTGGTCTATTGAGTATTCAATAAATATTTTTTTTTAATTCAATCCTGTATCACACCTAGCCGGTTTTGCTAGTTTACCTGCACATGTCATCCTTGACCGACAACCCATATCGGACAAGGCTGGGGGACTGGTGTACTGTACCTAACCAAACTCAATCAAGTAAATAGTACAC
>Ga0214542_1002664_pt1 | contig 36761 bp, 13 predicted proteins | sample CNSS1metaG_FD_160096 | JGI IMG/M metagenome (GOLD analysis project Ga0214542, IMG submission 160096) | Root nodule microbial communities from cowpea collected in UCLA plant growth center, Los Angeles, California, USA - CNSS1 | ecosystem: Host-associated > Plants > Roots > Nodule | place: USA...
AAAATTTGGTTAAAAGGACTAAATTCATGCATTTTGGAAGATGAAGGACTAAATTGGTCAAAAGTTTTGATGAGGGACTAAACCCAAATTTCGCTCAAACTTGAGGGACCAAAAACATATTTAACCCAAATTATAAAAATAAATATATATAATTTTTATAATTTTACTGAAAATAAATTTTATTTATTCTGTAAGTAATTCTTTATAATAGACAATTATTTTAATTTAAAAAATAGTTAAATAAAAAATAGTTAAATCTAAAACAAAATAGTAAAATAATTATTTTAATTTAAAAAAGTTATTATTCAAAAGATAAAATGAAAAGAAAATATATACACTTAAAGAAAAAACCTTATATAACAAAACAGAAATATATTTTAATATAACTATAATTATAAAAATTAAAAACGCTTTTAGAAGATTATCATTGGTTTTTTAAAAATTTTAAATTTATCAATTAAATCAAAACTATAATGTAAACTGATAAGTATAATTAAGACATAATTAACAAAAAATATAATAAATAAGTTCCAACTTAATTATTAAAAAAATATATAACAGTTGAACTTTCATTACGTTCTTACAAAAAATTTATAAACATATATTTAAAAAAAAAATGAAAACATTTAAATTAGTTAATTGTAAGAATTTAAAAAGAAGATAAAATTTACCTATTCAAATGCTTATATTTAAAACATTATCTAAAAATAAAAAAACTTGTATAAGATTTAGTAAAAACTCATGTATTGTGTAATCAATATTATACTATCAAACTAATATTTCATTATTAAATAAATTTTAAAACATTATCTACAAATCAAAAAACTTGTTGTATAAGATGTAGTAACAACTCATGTATATAATAAATATTATACTATCAAATTAATATTTCATTATTAAATAAATTAAGAAAAAATTACCTTTTTTTTTTCTTTCAAAATTTACAGAATAAGTAAAAAAATAAGTATTATCTTTTTGTTTTGAATAAAATCTTCATTCATTAACTATAGCCTTCTATTTTATTATTTTTCCAAGAAAAATCACATTTTCCATTCTCAGCTCTTTCATCTGTATATAAATAAAATCTCCAAAGTTTTTATGGCAATGTTCTTTCATTTAAATACTCCTAACATCACTTTCATAAAAAAGAAAAAAAAAAAGCAAAATCTACCACACACAAGCACATAATCATTACCACCACACAATCAATATCAATGCATTAAAAAATGAAATCAATAATTCATTCATAAGCTTCCCTGTATCCTCCATACACATGAAGAATACCTCAAGCACAAGAACAAAGAAAGAAAATGTTATATACAGTTCACATTCCAACACTTGAGCCAAGTTTAAGGCAGAAAACAGAACTCAAGGAGCAATAGATTCCAAAAAAATGTACTTTATTTTAACTACATTATTTAGCCTAGAGGACTATGAAATGGTTTATTTACATGCTAAAAGAGCATATAACTAAAAGAACTATGATAAGGTAAAAGAAGTGCAGCAAAATTCTAGTAGCTACCAGAGATGTTTCAGTAACAATGCACCTTCATGACTTAGCTGTTTTCAGCTGCCTCCAAACTCACACTTTGGCTGCGTCTTTTCCTCAAGCTCGCCTAAAATGAAGGGTGTAATCAGCATTGGTCACAAAGCAACACAAAATATCTAGTGCTTGCATTATGAACAGTCACAAAACATCAATCACAAATGCAAGAAATGTGAAAGGAATATTCTTAAAATATAAAGGATTATATACTTTAAGATACTTAGATATTTGTAAAAAGGAGTGTAATTATGCAAATCCAAATTAAGATCATACTTCTTGGACATTTTGAAAATAGACAGATTATGCATCATAATAGATTACGTCTTGTTGTCTATTGATAGAACTAGCACTGTCAATTACATTCTGTTTTCGAAATCATCCAAAAGAGGACAATTTCCATTTTTGATTTACCAATAGACAATGCTTCTATCTATCTATCTGCATAATACATGCTTGTATGACTCACATAGCTGTTTTTGGATTTTCATAACCTTTTTAAGCATAGGTGAAGCATCTACCAATTTAAAGTATAAAAGTGGGTGCAAATCTCACCTTACAAGTCAATTTTGTAAGATTGAGTTAGGCTTAAAGTTTATTTCTTAACATAATTTAACAGTATTAGTATTGGATTAGGACATGATGAAATAAATCAAAGAATCAATCTTTATAGATTATCTCCTACCAAAATCTATTTTGGATATGAATTGAAATACAAGAAAGTAACATTGCAAACAAAATTTCCTCAATGTGGAGTAACTACAGCTTTTGAGTTAGACCTTCTTCATGACTATCCTATTGGGTGTGGAGGAGTGAATGATTAAGGAGAACTGGAAGAAAGGTGTTCGGTAAGAAATAACAGATACACTTGATAACAGAAACTAAAGAAAGAACTTAAGCCATAAAGCTAACTGCATTGGGAACACACCAAAATCAGCAAATTTCTAGTCATCTCTTACGAACTCATTACATTAAGATAAATTTAACACAACATCAACAATACACAAAGTAAAACCAAAGTTCTTTTGATTACCACAACTATTTTTAGATAAAATTGTCTAAGTTACCAAGCCTGACCCAAACATACTGTACAATCATTCCCTTTATCATCAAATATGAGAATTTGAGCTTGAAATTGAAAAGCTCTACAATCAAGAGCAGATCTACCTTAACAAATGATAGACCACTACATTGTTGTGTCCATATATTGAATTTGTATTTGCAGAGTCATGTTAAATTCAAGCAAATCTTTTATCATTTGTCTCATAGCAAAGAAGCATATTGAACCATTGTAAGCTAGAAAGCAAGAATGATGAACACAACAACCATATAAGTTATACCTTAGATGAGGAAGGGGGCAAGGAAGCCCCACGGGAAGGGCTTCTCATATGTTTAATCTTCTTGAGATTGTTTGCAATATCCTCCAAAAGCTTCAACTGCCCTTTTAAACTTTCTCCATTTTCTTGGAAGGAAGATAGTTTTTTCTTTCCATGTTTGATCCTCCTCAACCTTTCTCCAAGAATTTCAATCTCATTGCCAATCCTTATCTTCTCATTTTCAACTGCACTTGAAGAATCACTTCCATAATCGTAAGTTGAATTGCATCTTGAATATGACAGCTGACTGGAGGAGGAGGGGCCATCAACACTATTACCATTTTCAATCTTATTTATCCTTCGACGACTTCGGAATGCATCACTGTTCCGTACTTTTAGACTTCCATATTCAAGATACCTATTTGTGATTTCACTTGTAACACTACACAATGAGGAGGTACTTAACTTTTCATTTTCCTCTTCCCTTTGTTCCGCGTTGTCTTCAATGACATTGACACCAAGAACATCCGGATCAGTATCATAAAAGAACCTACGCAGTTTGTCATTCATTTGAGCCCTCTGTTCTGTGCTTTTCTCCACTTCTTCTCCATCTTCTGAACTGACGGAAGCCTGTGCAACCATATAACTTGAGGAAATATCTGTTATTTCATCTTTCTTGAAAAATGATACGGTGCTCCTCTCTTCATATGTTTCAACTGAAATTGGAGCCATTTGTCCACATTGATCACGTTGCACCATTTCCTTGCCGCATGATATGTTGCTTTGATCTTCATTCGTTTCAACTGAAATTGGAGGCCTTTGTCCACCTTGATCACGTTGCACCAGTGCCTTACCATATGATTGATCACTTCCTTTTGCCTCCATCTGCCTATAAGCTTCAAGTTCCTCTTCCAAAAAGTGATTCTCTCTCTCCCTTCTTATAAGGATCTCTTGCAGAATCTCCATCTCCTCTTCATCATAAGCAACTCTTTCTTCTATCATCCTCTGGTTTTGCCTCATTTCCATTTCCATTGATGCCTTCTGCTCCTGCAGGCGCAATATCATAGCCATGGTTTCATCCGCAGCAGTAGCAGATGAAGCTCTCTCCTTCTCTAACTCAAGGTAAAGAGCAGTGTAGGCCGCTTTCTCTTCCTCAAGTGCATTTTCTAACATCTTGAAACGGTCTTCATCATTACCATCAATCTGGACATTGCCACACACATTATCCATGTAGTGTTCCAATGTTAATAAACGTTTGTCCTGGCCTGGACTATCAACCATCGATCCATTAAATTCATAACTATGAGTATCCAAATCATGGTAAGTTTGATCATCTTCGACTCCTAAATAGAAGGATGGCAAAACAGAACAAGTCAAAAACCAATATCAAGTATGTATAGAATCATAGAAATATATATATATATATATATATATATATATATATATATATATATATATATATATATATATATATATATGTGTGTGTGTGTGTGTGTAATAAATAGGTCTTCAACAACAGTATAAGATTCAACTTGTTACTTCATAGTAATCCTAGGACAAGCATTCGTTTTTTTTTTTTTATCGGCAAATGTTTGTTGTTAGCATTTTATTAGTGGGAAAGTTGAACCCACAATCTCTCCCATACTCTCTTCCAAACTCACCAAACCCATCATTTATCTCCCAAATGTTAGAGAGAGAAGTTGAACCCAGAATCTCTCCCTCCCTTCCCTAGGACAAGCATTCGTGATTATAAGCACAAGATGCTAACCTTGATAGTTTGCAAGAATCATCAGTATGTTAAAATATGGAAAGTGTTATAACATATATTAGAGACTACAAATTCACACCAACATGTTAATTTATCTCAAACCGTCAAATGGACAATAGTTATGCCTGAAACATCAGACTTACCAACTATACTAACTCCTTTCCCTGAAGTAGGACTCGTGGTTGTATTGGTTTTACCTCTAACTACACTGTCATCAAAAGGCGACAAATGAGTGAGGACAACATCAGATTGCAGATTATCTAAAGGAACAGCTGAAGAGACATTCCCAGGATCAGAACTACCCCTCCTCCGGCTACGAATTCCAGACCTTCGTTTCATACTCATGGTCTTCTTCCCCTTGGCATTACACGCATTTTCCCTATCAACTAAGGGAAGAAAACGCGGACTGGAACATGAACTGCAAGAAGCCTCACCATCCAACTCAACAACCCTATGATTATTTGTTCTCTCAGCAACCACTTTATCATTGGCACAGCATGAATGACCGTGAACCCAAACCAAATCAAAAGGGAACCTTTTAATCGCCATAACTTGAATGGAACATATCTTCCTTGAAGGCCATTCAACAAGCAGTTTATGCACACAGAAACGGCTATTCCTATACCCAAAAATCCCTTTGCAGGGACAAGGCAAAAGAAGACCACAAATTCTAAACCATTTGGACGCAAAGAAAACAAAAGCTGAACAACACAACAAGAAATAAGCTAAAGCAAGGTCAATAAAAGCACCAATAAGCCCTCCCAACGTCCAATAGTGAGTCTCCCGCGAAGCCATCTTCCTCTAAAGTGCTCAGAAAGACCATCACATGTAACACAAGAAACAACACACGTAACACACAATACCCACCAAGCAAAATCCAAAATTCTCACCGACCCTTATCCCAAAATTCCAGATTTAAAGCATCCATGAGACGACAAAGGTGTGTTGATCAAAGGGTTCGGATCAAAGCAGGTGGTAGAACAACTTGAAGAAAAAGGCAAAAGCACACAAGAAACTCAAAATCATGATTTGGAGAAACCAATAATCCAAACCCAATTGCAGTTCAACCCTTTGGTTATTTTTCTTCCTAAATTTTGAGGAAAATGCATAGCGGGTTGGTGCCTTCGCGGTAACCAAAAAAGTAACAAGGGATCAAAAGTGGTACTTTCAGAGAAAGAATTTAAAAAGGAAAATTTTAAAATAACAATAATTAAAGAAAAGAAGACCCAGAAAGGAATCAAGGATAATGGTGAAGATGATTAAATGGGGAATTATGAGATTGGCATGTCATAAATCTTCTTTGAAAAATAGTTTATTATTGCAACCAACGAAGTTGCATCTGATTTCTTCATTGTTGGTGGGACAGAAAAGAACTGCCAGAGACAGGAGAAGGCCCCACAGGAAAGAGACGACGTCGTTTGTTACACTCCCAAACTTGCCACGGGGGTGTTTTATATTGTTGTCATTTGCTTAGCCTTAGCCCACGTTTTGGTTTTGCTTTTTGTTTTATATTTTAACACAATCATTATATTCATAGTTATTAAAGTAATCTTTAAAAATAGTTCTATGCATTTGATGTAAATATAAGTGGTTGTTAGATGCTCTTGTAAAATCTCCTCATTAATTTTATAATATATTATTTAGATTTGTTTATATTTTTTAATTTAATCTCGCCTGACTACACGTTATTTTTTAAATCAATTAATTAATTAATAGTTGTTTTTTTTATCTCTAACAATATAAAAAAGAGGATTCGTTCTTTTGTATCTACATTTCACAGTATAATTTTATCCTTTATAGTATAATTATTTATTAAATTTTTTAAAATTAATAATTATTTTTACTTATTTTCTATAAAACTGTTTTTCTTTTTTTCTTTTTTTTATTCATCAACAATTAATTTCTCTATTCATTTTACTTTATTTTTAATAAATATAAATTTATTTTATATATTAACTTAATAATATTACATTATTATCACCTATTAATATACTATTATTTATATCTAAAAAATGCGTACACACATATCGTACATGTGTGGAGGCCAGTACCGTATAAGTGTTTTTGATATAAATATATACAATATAAAAATTATTGGTGCGTTTTTTATGTAATAACTTTTGTTTTTGGAGTAGAATTTTTATTTTCGAATTTGTTAATAGTTGTTGTTTATTACACTTACATGATTATAAGTTAAGATAATATGAAAAAAATAAATCTTTATATTTTGTTTGTAAAGCGAATTTTTTATTGTGAACACTTTTTATTAGACAGAGTATAAAGACTTATTTTATAAATTTAATGGAAAAATATTTTAATGATAAATAAAATATATAAATAAGATTATTTTATTTTATTTTTTAAATATTTTATCTCTCTAGATGTTATAATTGTTTTTTTATCTAATTAGAGTATACAATGTAAGAGATGATAAAATTTATAGCAATATAATGGATTCAAAATTTGGTTTTGATTAAGTTTTTCTCCTTTCCTCGTATCTTAGTTTTTTTTTTTCTTTGTTTTCTAGGAGTTGATTATTATTTTTTTATGTCCCTTGTGTGATTTAAGCTAAAAAAATGAATATTGGTCAGTGTAGATTATCGTTGATTTTTTTCATAAGACCTGTCAATAAGATTAGTATCAAAGATAGACAATTGTTATTAGAGGAATGTAATATTCATTTATTTTGTTAATTGAGTATAATAATGATGTTATTGAGAAATGAGTATATTTTGATGAGAGTATATATTGATGAGAATGGATTGAGTTTACATAGGTAGAAGCATATTGGAGGATATTTATAGGATTATGTATCTCTTGAAGTTGAGGTTGAATTTTTGTATCGATTATTTGATTTAATTTTTGAATAAATGAAGATTTTTTTTCATGGATATTAGAAATGATATTTGTCATACCAAAGTTCAATAAATTTCAAGTTGTTTTGATTAAGTACTTATAATAAAGTATTAAATGTGTATTTATAAGTATTTGATCAAGTTAGACACAAGTATTTCATATGTTAAACAAACATCCAATATCTTATGTTTGTATAACACTTTTTCATAAGTAAAATGTTTGAATAATCGATAAAGATATGTATTTTTTAGTATTTAGAGTAAATGTTGAACATTTTAAATGTTTATTTTATATGTGAAAATAATGTTGGCTTCTTTATTTTTATAAGAAAATCCTGCAAATAGATCAATATGTCAAAGGTCTTTTAGAGAACATGTTTAAAGTTGTTCCACGCCAACAACTCCTCTGACTCGTAAGAATGTCAAAACCAAAAAGACTATCAATCTTGTGTGCTCTTTTTCTTACTTTGTTTAAGAAAAAATTGTATAACCTATGCCTAATAAATCATATCATGTACGAGATTTTTACTTGAAGATTTGCATTTAGTGTTATATGCATAATTTTTAATGCATGTCCAAACTTGAACATAGACAAACAATAGTTGAAGAAGATTTTAAGTCACAAAAACTCCAAAAAAGATTTGCAACGATTCTTTTCTTCTCATCACGTATATATAAAAGATTTATTTGAAGAAGAAAGGTTGTCAACAATCATGATGATAAGAAGGATAACAAAGCTCTTGTAATCTTTAGTAATCCTTAAGTTTTAGTTTGTGAGTATGAATGTTATTGTCTTTGCTAGCAAATAAAACATTATTTTTAATCTTATATGTCTTATGATGTTGCCCTTTTTAAGTTAGCAAACCTATAACCATTTAAATCACATTATAAACAAAGCTTTTAGCTTGAAACGACCACACGTTAAAAGAATACTTAATATTTAGATATGAGTGATTGTGCTCCAAATAATACCTAGACTTAATCAATAGTGGTTGCAGTCCAAATAATACTCAATGTTTAGTCAAAAGTGACTAAATCCAAAGAGTACTCATCTTATATCTTGCAATATTAGTCTACCAGCAGAACTTGATTATTTGTATCAATAACTAGACTTAGTTCGAGTTTTCAAACGAATCAATATAAAAATATCTAGTGTAAATCTCTATGTATCCTTATCTATTTAAATTGCACATTATTAATTTGCAATCAACCAAAGAGTGTGAGTTTTGTTGATGATTTTTTAAAAGTGTTTTTTACCATGTGTTTGTTAACTCAAAGTTGCACTAACGATCTTTATCAAACACTACTTTTATGAAAAAAAAATTTAAAATATGTTTGTCAAGTTAAAACTTTGCCTAATCATTATTATTATACCTTGATTTGAGAAATTGTTCAAAATTCTTAAATATACAACTTGATTCTTCCTTCTATTGTATTTAATATGTTCTGACAATCGGTATCAAAGCTCGATCGTTAAAGGGTTAAATGTCTTGCATTGACTGGAGGAAAGATCCAACACATGGATGGTATAGAAAGGCATCTCATTGTAAATGGAGCATCCCTCAGAAAGCCACCAACAATTTTAGTGAAAGGCTACCCTTACTAGAACGATGAGATAAAGACGTACATCAAGTCCACACATTCTCAATTATGGACAATCATAATCAAATGAAATCTAAGACTACTTGAAAATTAACTATGAAAGAAACGAGGATGTTTAGTTAAGGAAAACTACCACCCTCGTATGCCAATATAAGTCTTTCACCATGAAGATGATGGGTCTGTAAATGGCTATATTTGGAAGAATGTGTATTCTTCTAAAAGGGTTAAAAACTTTAGGGCAAAACTTCTCTAAAGCTTTTATGAACATGAAGTTGTTAGATAACATGTAAAATGTTTGGGAACCTAAAACCATTTTCATCTAGAAGGCATGGGACTTGAAAAAACTCATATGGGATGAGCTTCAGAGCGCATGAGGTGCATGTAAGATTTGCCTAAAAGAAAATCCAACTCAAAAAGAGGGAAACTAAAGCTTTGAAAGCTCTAGAGGAGGTGAATCATACTTTCAAGGTTGAGTTAAAACTCTCAAATGGTGAGGAAATATCTAGGATGTTAAGAAAGTTTAAGCAAATGTTTAAACAAAAAGATTAAGACAATGAAAAATTTTCCAATAAAAAGAAAGAAAGGTAATCAAGAGGTCATATGTTATGAATGCATGAAACCAGGCCACATGAAGACAAAGTGCCTCAAGCTCAAGAGAAATCCAAGATTCAAAAAGAGAAGTTTAATGGCTATGTCAGAAGACTCATGGCAAGCACAAAGAATGAAGTAACTTTGAACCTTAATCTTTCTTTTGAAACTTCATCTTACTCATCATATTCATCATATGATTAAACGATAAGAAAGATCTTTCTTATGAAGATCTTCTAGAAAGTTATAACCGAATCTTTGAGATTTGAACAATATTTGAAATGAAAACAAATATTTGAAGTTTTAACATTTGAAAATGAAAAGCTCAAGGATAATTAGTTATCAATGAAAAAATGTCATGCTTAGAATAAACTCACATTACAAAATGTAGAGAAGATAATATATCTTAAAAGTAAAACATTGGTGTACTATACCTAGACAGACCAAGGTAACTGCACGGCCAAGATCGCCTAGGTATAGCCCTACAAATAAAATCAGTACATGAGTAACCAGTTAAGAAGGATCACATAGCGGCCCAAGCCGCCTACTATAAAGGATAGTACATAATAACAAGTTGCTAACTCCAAACTTAGAATATCACAAATAGGGCCCCTAGTATCAATAACCCTAACACAGGACTTGGGCTTGGCCCAGGCCCATCTAGGCTCCGAACGTTGGTCGAGCACAACTGGGATGGCCCAGCCCATAAGGATGGCAGACATAATTAATAATTCTATAAATACGCGTGGACCCCAACAATTAAGAGGTACATTTTCATTAATTCCCTAATATGAGATTTGACTTCTGAAGATCCCTTTGTTGACTTGATCGTCGGAGCCCTCTCCGCAGATAACCCCTTAAGGGTCTGGACTGCCTACTTTAGGAGATTACATGTACAAGCCAAGAAGGAGCCGACTCGAGAGGTCAAGGATTGAGGTAAGGAATTATTTGTGCTCTCTAATCTCTCTTATTTGTTCTCCACATGAACAATTGTGAAAGTGATTTCTCAAAATTCTTGGGAGTTGTAAAGTTTTTAATCTTATTTTTTTTCACAACACTAAACATGCCATAAAAGATGGGCGCACAATCTCTCTTGCAAGATGTAAGGCAACAACAAAGGCAAAATAGCCTTCAGAGGGACAAACCAATAAAGATTATCAAATGTAGAAGATTTTATTTTGTATAAATCTATATGTTAGAGAGTCAGACACAACAAGGACATCAAACGCAGTAAAGTCATTATATGTTGTGAAAGGATCAAATGTAAAGGACAACATACATAAAAACGATTCTTAATTTTATTTAAATATGATTGATTTTTCAAATTCCAATTGATCATATGATGTTATGATCCTATTTAATACTGAAATCTTTCTTGAGTCATTGTTGAATTAGTCAGACACATTAAATGTATCGTCATGAGAATGAATGCATATCAAATGCACTCATATTAAAGTGTCACATATTATAATAAATGTCAACGTTTAATATGACATCATAATGATATAGGAAGACCTAAGGGAGCATAATTGTCTTTTACCTTTTTTTTCTTCATATATTCTTTTTATATTCATTTTTTAATTTTACCTTACTCTTTCACCCTAACGATTTTTTGTGTAACTTTGCATTCTCTATTCTCTCTTTTCTCAAGAATTTTTTGTTAAATTTAGGTTAAATCATTCCAAAGGTTCCCATTTTTGTAGCGAAATCTCAAGTAGGTTCTCCTATTTTTATTTGACTCAATTGAGTCTCTATTTTGGAAAATTCGTTGCAATCAGTTCCTTTCCGTTAGTTATACAGTAACGTGTTAATTATGTGCCATGTGACAATACGTGATTTTTTCCATTTTTTTAATTATTTTTTATTTTTTAATTTTTTTATAATTTTTTAAAAAATATATAAAATTGACATAAAAAAATATAATGTTAGATTGACACGTAGCAATTTTATTTAATTTTTTTAAAAATTATAAAAAAAATTAAAAATTAAAAAAATCTAAAAAAATAAAAAAAATCACGTGCTGACACGTGACACATAATTAACACCTGTACAATAAACGGAAAGAAACTGATTGCAACGAATTTTTCAAAATAGAAACTCAATCGAGTCAAATAAAGATATGAGAACCTACTTGACATTTCATTACAAAAATGAGACCTCTAAAATAATTTAACTTTAAATTTACTATAACACCAAAGCTTTTTTTCATGACTTAACATTAGGGACTAATATATCATTAATAAACTTGACATCATTATTTAAAAGAATTAGAAATCAGAGTTATAAGTGGAAAGTATTTTACCAAGATGTATTGTTTTTTATAAATAGATTTGCACCCACGATACATACAAGCGGAAAAAATATAAGAGAAAACAGAGAAATTGAAGATTAAAAAAATGCAAAATACAAATATCAAAATTGATTATACGTTGTCTTTGTTAAATATAATTATTTATATTGTAACCTTTTATATAATTAATTTTTATTAATAATTTATTGATATTTATATTTTTATCATAATAAAATAAATATAATTATGAAATAGTATAATATAATAAAAATAATAAAATATAAATAATACAAATACTTATTGTTAAAAAAATAATAAAACTATAAATAATAATAAGATATTAACAAAAATAAATAATAATAATAATAAATTTAAATAATAATATAATTATAAACGTAAAATAACATAAATAGTAAATGATAAAAATAATAAAATTAAAGAATAGTTATAAAAATAATAAAATTAAAATTCTTAAGTATTAATAATAAAATTACAATTTAAAATTCGTTACATTAGAATTAAAGAAGAAGAATAATAGAATTAAAGAATAATAATAGAATTAAAGAATAATCATTTAGTCTTTTATAAATACATCATTTTATAATTTTTAAAAATTTATTATATTTATTAAATCACTCACAAACTTTTCAGTTATTTTTTACTCTACTTTTAGGATGTGTTCACTTATGAAAATTGATTTGGAAGAAAGAGAGATGATAAATTAAGAATTAAGTTTAATTGAAAGAAAAACAATATTACCAAATTGTCATTGATGTTGAAAGTAATATAAAATTATATTTAGATGAGTTAAATTTATTTTATAAAAAATATTTAAATGAATAAATTGGAAAAAAAATAATTATTTTAATAAAAACATAATAAAATACAATATATTTACATATTGAAACTTTTTTGGTAAATAGGTTAGAAATTTAGGATATTAATTATTGTTGTGAGCATAATTTTAAAAGTTATATTTTTTTACATTATTATCATAATTATGCAATATTATTAGTGATGATTTGTGTTATTAATTTATATAAATTAAGAAAACATGCACTTGAATCAACTTGAATTAAGAAAACAAAATGAATAATGGAGGGCATTGTGGTAATCTTACACAAATCATCTTCAAATCTTTGCATATGAGAGATGATGAGAAAATAATGGAATTCCTTGATTCCTTTCTTTCCCCCCCTCCCAAATCTCTACATGTGAATACCTCAATCACCCTTAAATCATTCTTCTCTCATCCCTCTAAATACTAAATGGAAAATATCATAGTAAATATCTGCAAGTAAATTAGACTATGCTTACGCTTTAAGGAGATGATTTGAGAGAGGAAATTAGAATAATTTGAAGGAAAAACGAAAGGAAATTGATTTTATTTGTTTTAGCGATAGAAAGTTGAAAGTGATAATATTTTAATATAAATTTTCTTAAAGTTTGTGAATAATTTAATTGATGCGATAAATTAAAAAAATATTTTAATAAATTAAAATATAATATTATAATTTTATCCTTATGGTTAAAATTAATATAAAATAAAATTTAATTAGTTAAAATTAATTTAAAATAAATGTGAATGATTAGTTTTTAAATAAAAAACTAATTGATGTCATTAATTTAAAATAAACTTTGTTGAAAATAATTTTAATTAAATTAAATTATAAGAAAATAAATATTATTAATTAATTAATTATTATTTTCATTATTAATTTAATTAGTATTTTATTTAAATATTTTATTATTTTTTACATTAATATTATTTTAAATAATTTTTATTTCATTATTATTTTTAAATATATTATTATTATTAGTATTTTAGTTCACGTTTCTTGTGATCCACTTGTCTACTGTTGTTTTTATTAAGGTATGAATGGCAAAGTAGGTCAAGCCCAACAAGCCAACCTGTCTACCCAACAAAAAAAGGTGAGTCGGGTTAGGTATTTTAACCCCGAACCTAGAAAAGCCCAACTCATTAGCTCGTCGGACAAAAGTGTAGAGAAAACGCAAAGTGTGGTGGGTCAACCTGCAACACATGTAATTCATTCACACGGGTCCAAAGTGTGATGATTTTGCCCTCCTCTTCATAGCCCTCCTCTTCATAGCCCTCATCTTCTTAAGCCTCATCAACTCCTCAACATTTTCTTCCCTATGCGATACACTAAGCACTTTTACTCCTTCAAATGCAGATTTTATCAATCCCTGAATTTTCTTATTCTAATACACTTTTCAAGGGAACACATTACAACATGTGGTTTAAAATCTCAACCAAATCCCCGTTGAGGAACCACAAATACCCTACGAAGTTATTTCGAATTGTGAGAATAACCATGTGAGCACTAGAGGAAAGCGAGAAATGTGTGATCTGGGAAAGAATCAAGATTAAAATAACACTAATGATTTATGCTATTTCACCATTACATAAAAGAAATTCAAAAAGTGGTAGGTTAGTCCACCAGCTCGTCAGGCCGCTTAATGACTAAACGACTTATCATTTTCAAGTTGTTTTCTCCAGTTGGACTGGCCTGATCTGTTTTCGATGGGCCAATGATAGATCAGGCTAAAACAGATCGGGTTGACTCATTTTGCCACCCCATAATTGAAGGTGCTATACTTCACCAACCTCCACCCACTACTTTGTTCATCTTCTAGCAAAGTACTCCTTCATCGCATGCAACACCTAATCCATCACTTTCGGCGCCGACAAACCCAAAGGGTTCACTTCCGCGTCTAGTTTCTACAACTTCTTAAGGCACTCGATGGAGTTCAACAAGGATTTGATCTTATTGAAGCAGACATCTAGTTCTACAAGAGAGTGGAGGAGTTTTATCTGTCTAGTTTCTACAACTTCTTAAGGCACTCGATGGAGTTCAACAAGGATTTGATCTTATTGAAGCAGACATCTAGTTCTACAAGAGAGTGGAGGAGTTTTATCTGTAAAGTGGAGAATCTAGGAGAGGCTCCTCGTCTGCCCCATCACCGCAAACGTCGCAAACGCCGTGCATTGTCAGGCCTTATTTTTCAAAGAAACCATAATCAATTGTCATATAAGAGGATCAATTCTCATGTCCTTTAATCAATTCCCATGAGAATCAGATCTCACATTACAAAATCAGTTTTGTTCTTATCTAAAATACACTCCTCCATCTCGAACTTATATAACACAAACAACACACTTGTTTCCTCCACCTCTCATTCATGGGTTTTCACTGGGCAATTCAGTAAAAGCATGTTGAGGTGTTTTACTCATTTCATCTTTTCACCTCTGTGTGGATCCATTCTTCTTTCGATTCCGCAAATTGTCTCTCTTAGATAGCATGAAGCAAATGCCAAATGCATTCTCCATTCCATCCGCATGAACAGATGGAACAAAGAGGATGTTAATTAAAGCAATCTCACTCTCCATTCTCTTTCTAATTTTTGTTTCACTACCTCAAATTTATCTTTCAATCGATAAATGTTTTCAAAAGATTATAATCTACAAATTTAATTGGTCATGCGGGTTACATTCTTGATAATTTCATTCATCAACTATCCATAGTACTAGGAAAAAAAATCATAACTTTAAATAATTGAATTTGATTGAAGATAATATAAATTTTTAGGGAAAAATATATTTAGTAGGCTGAGGAAATAAAAAACAAAATACCTAACTAAAACTTATAAAAATGTACCTCTAATTACGATGAAAATCACTGGATTTTGAATGCTCTAAGTAGACGTCTTAGATTTTTTTCAGAACAGTACTTATTCTTTAACGTTTTAAAAGCATTACGTCAACATTTTTAGGATTTAAAAAATATTTTCTTTTTAATTTAAACTAAATTTTTTATACTCTTTTTGAAAAAATATTAGTATGTACGTCCGTAATTAGCATAATTTACTCTGGTATTGATATAATAAAGTAATATTCGAGTTGATTCACATTCTTACAAATAAGCGAAATCTTTATTTCATTTCAAGATAAAATATTCAGTAAAAACTAATAATCTCATTTAAGTATTTAAATAAAAAATTTAATCATATATGTTATTAAATATGTACTTGATGTAATTTATTTATTTTAAAATAATTACTTTTATTAGGCTGCATAATATTTTTTTAAAAGTTTCTCATTTTATGAAGACCTTCAAAATTACACTGCATATTTATGCAACTAGCAATACCTAATCGAAACTTTGACAGAATATTTTCGTTTTGAGTTAAAAGCGATAGGTTGTTCGATGATGAAGAAACGCTGATATTGGCTTCCAAGCACACTCACTCAGGTAACTAAATCTCATTTCATCTCTCAACGATCTATCTAATTGACTCATCAGCTTCGAACTTGAGACCCATTGTTTTTTTCGTCTTCAAAATTGTTTTCTTCTGTGTTTTTATGGGCATGCGAAATTCGTTATGCGTTAGGCTTCCTATAGCTTGCTTGCCATACTAACGTAGGTTGGAGTTTGTGTTTTTATCGCATAGTTTTGAATTTTCTGAGTATTGTGACCATGGGGTTCTGTGAAATGATGGATTGATGGGTTTGGAGCAATTTTTAAATGTTTGTTTGATTTCCTATGAAGGGATCTGTGGGTTGCAAGCTATGTGTTTGGTCAAATGCCTAAGTGAGCTTTGAGATTCCCTTTGGCTATCTTTATTGGTTGGTTTGTTAAATGTTGATTTCTTGTGGTCTGTTCTTTGTCAATGGCTCTATTAATAGTGAATGGCTTTGTTAATTTTGTTTGAAGTGTGGAGCTTCCCTTTTACGAGTTTTAACGAGGTTGAATGCTATAGAAGAAAATAATAATATTACTTTTTCCCTTCTAAATCTCACTACCAAATATACCTTCAGGGATAATAGGGCTTCCTACTGTAATCATGACATTCATTGTGTCTTGTTTAGTGATAATTTAGCCGAGTTTTGATTCTATTTGGCAGTTGCATGAAACTTGATAATTAATTCTTTGTAGAGTTATCAGCATAATGAACTTTGAATATGTATTTTCCCTTGCATTTCTGAGTTGGATTCCTGTGTACAGAAATTTCCAAAACAGATAGTTGTTGATGATTTGTCAACATGAATAAGTTGTTAGACTTTGGGAGGAAAGCCCTCTTTTATGTCAGGGTGCTTTCTGGATATGAAGAGCGAAGAATACGATCTTATAGGCTGCAGCTTGAGCAACGTGTACAACAGGTATACCATTTTCTCTTCTACGTACATTTACATTCTTGCTTGTGTTAGTTTATGTTGTCATTTAGAAAACATGAAAACACACAGCATTGAATGTTGTGAGCCATTTCATGTGAAGCTAGGGCTCTTTTGAGCTGTAATAGCCATGTGAATCTATTTTAAAAATGAAATGGGACCTCATTTTGGATCCAATTGCAATGTATGGAATTTGAATGAATCTAAATCCAACATTGAACGAATTGGATTCTAATTTGGGGTTTATAAGGCCCTGGGCTCTCCAATCTCACATGGACGACATATGAATTTTAACCCTGTAACCTTCATTTTTCATTGCGGTGATGATGAAGGCTGGTGTGGAATTTCTTCTTTATTTCCATTCTGATGTTTTCCCATTGGAAAGGCCCAAGCAAGGAAAGCAGCCATAAATAAAGTACCTGAGAAGATTATTTTATCTGAGGTTCGTCGAATGGTTGAAGAGATGCAAAATTTGAACAAGAAGCTGGAAGAAACTGTAAGTTGTATTCAGGGAAAAATATAAATTTTGGAAATTTAGGATTTATATAAATATATTTTTTCTTTTGAATTTTTTTGAAGTTTCTAATCCTTTTCTGTCACTTATAATATGCAGTCAGAATGTCTTCTAAACAAAAAGTTTTATCTCTTCTTTTTCCCCTGAGAAGTTATACCAACACAACATGGATTTAGAACTTCAGTGTGACATGCAGTCTTTTTTTCCAACTTTTGTTGATATTAAAATTGGACGTTTCAGATTCATATTCTGCCATTTTCTTTTTGAATGGAAGCATTCATATTCTGTGATATTGTATCTTAATTACAATATTCGTCTATTATATGGAAGTTCTTATATGATATTTGATTTATTTTCCACGTGCACAGTATAATTGTTTCATTTGTGGCACTCAAATTTGTTGCATAACAAGATGCACATTCCTTGCAGGAGGCAGCCATTGAAGACTATTTCAAGCCTCTAGACAAGGAAGCTGAGATTATAATGAAAATGCAACTGCAAGGGGAAGAGAGAACATCAGAGATGATGATGAAGGCACTGGAGAAACAAGCTTCTCTTCAACAAGTTGAAGCAGAAAAAAATGCAAGTATGCATAAAGTTGACAACCCTGAAGCCAACCTGGATGATGCTAAGCTGATGGAAGAAGAGAAAGCTTTGGAGGAGACGTTGAAAGAATTGCAACGAGAAGTTTTGCTTGAGAAAGCTGATGCAGGAAGTTCTGATAATGTGCATCAATCAGACAAGTCTCATATCAATTTGCAACCTGCATCTACAACCACCTCTAAATGAGGCTGAGGTTATGTAATTTTGAACCATTGGCGATTCCTGATTTTTGGCTTTGAAATATATTTCAGCTGTGCTGCTGAAATGTTAATCATCCTTGGTGAATTCAAACTAACCAAGGCAGGACTAGGGCATATTTGTAGCTTATTTGTATTACTAATTTTGTTCAATAAAATTTTCATCTTTTGAGGCGTGATAAAATTATGTTAGTGTTTTTTCATGAGACATAGTTGATTAATAAACCTTAAAACGGAAACACCTTCGGAGAAATATGTTTATGCTAGTCTGCACATCTTGATTCATCCTATCGAGAGAGGGTGCATTATGTCAACTAAGATGATTGTATTTGTGGCTAGGCAGGGTTCTTCCTGCACTCCCATATATTTTTGGATTCTCAACAGTATACAATTTGCAATAATTTGCAATGTAAATTTTGTATTTTTAAATATATAATTTAAAATGTATTTTTTTTTATTTTGTATTTTAAAATAGATAGCTTGAAATATAATTTTTTGTATTTTGAAATGTACAATCTAGAATATTAAAAATTATATTTAGGATTATATATTTTTTATTTTAGATTAGGTAATACAGAATGTATTTTTTTATTTTGCATTCTAGTAGAAAGTATAATTTAAAATATAAAATATTGCATTCCATATTTCAAAATACAAATTTTTATGAAAGTGCATGTTGAAACTTTAGAGGTGCAGGAAGAATTATCCTTCTAACTGATATTATACCTCCATAACAAACTTAAGCCCATGGTAGCGTGTCAAAATATATATACTTCATACTAAGTTTTGGGGCGATTCTTGCTGCACTTTCATAATTTCCTGTTGCAATTCATAAACTTTAAAATTGCAATTTTACCCTTTTTATTTTAAGTTTTAAATGTATAATTCGAAAATATTTCTAAATATACAAATTAAAATGTAAAAATTATATTCCAAATTACATTTCAATATATATAATTATGAATACATTTTTTATTTTAAATCTTGGATTGTATAATTCACTATATAAGTTATTCTTTTGATTCATGAGCTACATAAATGAAGACATAAAAGAAGAAGAGTGTTCCTAAAATCCATTATAATAGATTTGAGTAATACGAATTTAGATTATTGTAAACTGTATTTGAAAATTTAGATTTTTTTGTCCACTCTGCTGCATGAGTTGTTATAAACATTTTACACTTGTGATCTATATACTTAAAACAACTATCAATGTGATCCATAGATAAAACTATTATCAATAGTACTGTAAATAAAATTTCTGTCACGTTGTGATTGAAAAATCATGTCCATTGTCAAATATTTGCAGTTTCTGGTCTATTCCCAACCCCATTATTACTTTCTAAGCATTCTAGAATGTTGGAATGAAGTTCGGACACGCCTGTCTGATATTATACGATATTCTCAGAACACACTATCCAATTTTGAAAGAGATTTTTTTGTTTTTGACATAATATTAACATGGTTTTAACACAATGTTAATAATTATAAATTTAATAATTTTTTAAAAAATTCAAACTTGTATTATGATGACTAAAATAAAAAACAAATCTTATACACTCATTATTTTTTTTTTTTTAGATATTAGATAAATAGATTAGATTTATTTTTATGTTAGTTGACAATTTCAGCCGTGTGTCCTACATTTCTTCAGTTTAGTCATATCCGTGTCTTATCCATCTTCATATCTAGGCAACATAGGTTGGAAACACTATTGTTCTTTCTGAGTTGATTCCTAGGAAAAGAAAAAAAGGAAGAATCAAATACCAATCCAACTCCATCATCTGGTAGCTGTTGGATTGAATATATTTTGTTTGTTCATTATAACTTTAAATAAAATAAAATATGATAAATTACAAAACTAGTTAAATATCATATCAATTCCCTTTTTCTGTTGCTTTGTGTTCTTGTTTGCATACAATCAGCAACAAGAACTGATATTGAGCAAAATATTATCTCTCTGTGATGACATAATTTAACTTGATATGCAGCATGTGTAGCTGCAAAATCAATTCTCATTTTCACAAGATTCAAGGAATCTGAGTTGAATATTGTAGGCTTCCTTTAGCTCTGTCAACACCTCTGCAATAGATGGTCTCTGTGATGCATCCCTCTCCACTGACTTTATAGCAATGAAAGCTGCTTTCTTCATACTCAAGGGATCAAAACTTCCTCTTATGTCTTCATCCACTATCTCAAATGCACCAGCCTGCAAGTATGGTTTCGCCTGCAATTGGTAGTTATAAACCAAAAAAATGTAAATCACTCTTTGATGTTAAAAAGAGTTTGGAATGCAATTTTGTTATAGGTTTAAAATAATGTTGATCCACTTAAAGCAATGTGTTTACGGATTTTGTTTTTATATACTCTTTAAATTTGTTATTTCTATCCATTGTGATTGAAATTTTGACTCACGCTTTTATTTTCAACATCTTGTTCATCATGTCCGTTGAAATTAGCTTTTCCATTTATTATGTGTCTTCATATAATAAAATAATTTGTTATGTGAAGTGAATGTTTGTTACATGAAATCATTACTCTGTTGCGTTATGCTTGTTCCCACATTCTTCATTGAAAAGTAAAAGTTTTCAAATCATCTTTCAAACCTAGACCACTTTATGTGATTGCTCAAGCTTTAGGGTTGAGTTGAATTTAACATTTTAACAATAACCATTTTAACAATAAAAAAGAATGATATGTTGTTTACCCATAACACCAAGTTGAATGAATCAGGGTTTCCAGAGTGAGTCAATGGCTCTCTTCCACAAATGAGTTCCAAAAGAACAACTCCAAAACTATATACATCACTTTTCTCAGTCAACTGTTGAGTGGAATAATACCTGTACAAGGAAATTAATTTGCATATATAATTTATTAACAAATAAGCAAAAACAAAAAATTATCAATGGCTTTAATATTTTTTTCTCTAAAATATGACTCTACATTTTGATGAATTAAACTATCATTTTTATCTGAAATGAATGTAAGGACTAGAGTTCAACTAGATGAAATAACAGAAAAAAAAATGTATAAAATTGAGAAATATAATAAAATTGTACATTATCTAAAACCTAAAGAACTAAGATAAAAAAATTACAAATTAATGAATATTTTTCTGATTCATGATTTTTATTAGTTTGGTTCTCCATATTTTATTTTGTATTGTTGTTTCTTTTTCTCTTTGATATACATATCTTTATGAGAGGAGGTCATTGTTGAATAATGATGATTTCTTATGTTACACCTTTACACCAATGCAAAAATACAAAAAGTAATTTTAAAAAAAGCTTTATCATAAATTTAAAGGACATACTCTGGATCAAGGTAACCAGCAGTGCCCTTAACAACAGTGGTGACATGAGTTGCATCTGCCTGAGTTACTTGCTTAGAGAGACCTAAGTCACAGACCTTGCCATTCATTTCCATGTCCAAGAGGATGTTACTGCACTTCACATCACGATGTATGATTCTTGGTTCACTTCCATTGTGCAAATAGTCCAAACCTTTTCAATAAACAAAAATAATTTACACCATGTATTAAATTACTATGTAATAACGCTACTGCATAATTGCACAATTTCCATCTAATCTGGTCTAGTATTATTGTTAGTATCTATATGTTGAGTATTTATTTGTAAGTCTAAGTCTCATATCGAGACAAAATAAGAAATTTGAACAACATATATAAAACAAGGTCCATAAATTTATTGTCTTTAGATTTTGAGTTCAAGGTGTTATCAATCTTGGCTTAAGCCCATGTCTCATTTAGAGTTGAGTCTCAGTGAATCTTTCCATAAAAGACTCATCACTATTTGTCAGTTCTTTCTTGTTCTTATGAAATTTGAAAAGTCTATGTTGTCATGTTTACAAAAATGAAGAATGTATTTTAATTAGGTTTATTCTTGTTTGAGTGATTACAAGACTTTCTTAGATAGGAAAATGAAAAGTATACTCTGATCCCTGAAATCTCTGATATATATAATATATTGATAAGTTTAATCCTTCGTTTAGTTAAATTTCACTTTAGTTCTTGACTAAGGAAGATGTTTTTCATTTTAGTCCTTGATTTAGTTGAAAAAAAACATCAGTGACATTTTTCAAAATTAAGTACTAGAACAGTGTTTTCCTACGGTCAGGAATTAAGATGAGCTGTGCATATTGTATAGAGCAATATGAATATATATTAGAAGATAGGGTAAAATTTTTGTTTCTAATATGATCTAAATAATCACTCTATTATTATTTTGGAACTCATTGTACCTTTTGCTGCATCAACAGCAATTTTCAACCTTCTCACCCAGCTTAAGGAAGTCTTTTGACAACCTAGAGAAGAAAAAAGGATAAAAAGATTCATTTATAATGTTCATAGGAGTTTCTCCAAAGAGACATAATCATATATAAAGATATCTATGTAATAGAGAGAAATAAACTTGTGTTGAAGTCTTTAATACCATAGAGGTGATCAGCCAGGGATCCACCAGGTAAGTACTCATAAACCAATATCTGATGCTTTCTTTCATGACAAAATCCTTCCAAAGACACAAGATTTTGATGCCGGATTTTTGATAAAAGATTAACCTAAGCACAACAGTAGATGTTGGAAAAAGAATTAGGCTTGAGAAAAAAAAATTAGACAAGGCATTTTATCATAGAATACTTGTTTTCTAATCTAGATAAACATGAGACACATCTCTATAAAGTTTCCAGATCTTAGATTCTATCATAGAATAACAGTTTTCCACTTCAGTCCATACATGAAAAACTCTGTTCTCGTCCAAGGAGATAGAACCTAACTCCTAGGTGGCTGGTGGCTGACCCTTTGCCATAATTTCACTATGCACAAATACCATGAAGAATGCAATGCTGTTTATAAGAGAAATTCAGTTAGTGAACCTCATTGATGAAAGAATCAGCACCCAGTTGAGATTTGTCAAAACGAACTTTGACAGCTACAGATTTTCCATCTGGGAGTTTACCAAGATAAACAGATCCAAAACTACCCTTTCCTATGATTTCCTTGAAGTTTCTTGTAGCTACTTTGATTTCTTTGTAGGAAAATACTTTTGCAGCACCCCAGTTCCTCATATCCATTTCTCCTCCTAAAAGACACAAGGATATCAATGTAACACATGATGAAACAAAATGTTTAAGGTAATCATGCATGATGAAAGAGAATATACACACTTGATGTGTGGGAGGCTTCATAGTGTTGTTTGGTCTTGTATATCAATACTGAAATACACATTAAGAGAAAGGCTATTATGGCTCCTCCAACCATGCCTAGTATGATTGCTAGATGGCTATGTACATTGTGCTTCTTCTGAGGAACTACAGTAACTTGCGGTGCTTCAATTGGAGGACTGGATGATGCATCATCATCACATGATGTTGTGGAAAAGGTAAGACATAAATTACCAGATGTCCTGCAAATTATCAAGGAATTAACATAAATGTTGTTTCTTGAGAAGACAAGAACATTGATTGTATTACCTGATCTCCAACGTTTCTTTGTTCAAAGACTGTGGCAGAGGACCTTGTAGTTTGTTGTTTTCCAGATTCCTTCAGATAGGAAAACATTTGTCATGGATAGAACACAAAAATAAATAAAACAATAAATTAAAGGATACTCATTATTTTCTGATTCTTTCTTACAGTAAGTGGAGGTCCTCTAACTCTCCCAAGCTATCAGGTACTGTTCCCATTAAACTATTGTTCTGCAAGTCTCTTCACATACAAAGGGAAAGAGACAACGGAAGGGGCAGAAAAGGGAAATATAAGTGTAAGTTTTCAGCTATTGTTTTGCAGAATTTCAAACTTCAAGTTACTGATAGAGCCCTTAACCCCCTGAATTTGAAAAACATGTGGTATATTTTACTCACAATATTTGAAGGTTAATCAAGTTCTGAAGGTCTGCACCAATAGATGTTAGCTGATTGAAACTCAGGTTCCTGAAAATTTAGCTTATTAGTTTACTTTGTATAAAACCAATGTTTAAGTTCAGCTATAAGGAAGCATTACAGTTTCTCAATATGCTGCAAGCCATCCAAATTCTGTATTTCACCGGTAAGCGATGTGTTGTGCAAATCCCTGATAATTATGCAGCCAAAGATGGACATAAGAAATTGAATTCCAGAAACAGATATAGTACATGTTTGAAAACATTTGTATTTGGAGAAATAAATTTTATGTTTGGAAAGCTGAAAGAAAATAGAATATTTCTACAAAGTAAGCTAACCAAAAGGTACAAGGTTCATGTACAATTAGTTAAAAGAAAATTACAGTATTTTGAGGTCTAGTAAGTCACCGAATGTTGGACTAACGGATCTCAAATTTATGTCTGAAAGATCCCTGAAAAATGTCATTCCTATTAGATCATCAATGAAAGAAAATCTAGTATATTGGAAAAGAAAGAAAAAAAGCAACAACAATGTATTGAGTGCACACACAATGATGTAACAAGGCTTCCTTCACAGTGAATTTTCTCCCATGGAGAAGGCAGACATGGATCATCCTGCCATCCAAGATCCAATCCAGTGGACTGCTGAATAACCTGCAGTGCTGAAACTGGTATTCAAGTTGAGGAAAAGAATAAGTAAATGAATCAAACTATAGTTAGTTTGTGTTTGGAAAAACTTCTCCATAAACACTCCTCAGAGAAAAATAAGAAAAACAGGTGAAATGACTTTTTTTCATAATCTTAAAATTAGCTTATGCACAAGTTAAAAATAAGAGTTTAGAGAAAACTACCTGAAAGAACTTGTAGTTTGTGCATAAGCTGATTTTTCATTTTTCTTCTTGCTTTTCTTTTTCATGAGTGTTTGTAGATAAGTTTATTCAAACAGATCTATACCGGAAAGAAACCAAAATTTAGGGTGAGACAAGGAGGAGAGAAACCTGTGGTTGATGAGGCATCAGTTGGAATATCAACAATCTTATAAACCTCAAATGCATTGATCTGAGGGTAAAAGCTGATACTCTTTAAAGTTATATTCAAGCTTCCAATTCCCTTTCGCGTTAAGTATAAAGCACTGGTTTCAGAGCTATTTATTTTGTAGTTTGATTTTACTAGTTCTCCATTTATAAGAACATCAAATGAGGGGAAGACAGGAAGAATCCCTGCAAAGTAGAGGATGATGTAGTAGTCCCCTAATGCATCAAGAGGGAGGTTGTATGTCAGAGCATTACTTCTTGCCAAAACTCTTCCAGTTTGAAGAACAGCTGCTGGTGGTTCTTCTACAAGACTGGACTGTCTGAAGCTAAGTTGAATCTTAAACCCAATGGCAACATGAAAGGGTGTGAAACTTCTATCAGCATCCCATATTCTATCAAATGGATCCAAGGGATACCTGTATTTTATAGAGCTAAAGCTTCACAACCTTGGTTAACCACAAAAGGTATCACTATGAAAGAAATTGGTGTTGGCAGTACATTCTCTTCACACTCTTTCTAATTCTGTTTATCATTGGTTAAAATTTAGGGTTAGTCCTAAACTTGAATGTGAAATTGGAATTCTTGTCTCATACTTTGATACATTTTGGTCTTTAAACTTTAAAAATATTTGATATAGTCATTCTAACTTAATAAGGTTAATATTTTTTTAAGTTTGTAAATAGTGTTCCAAGCTGACTTTTGAGCTGAAATGTGAAATGTGTAAAAATGGTGTAAACAACCTGAATACCATCCTAAAAGATGTTTGACACCAAAAAAAATTGTCGCACTTGGGTTTGGAGGAATACGTCCATTCATTTTAAAGTTTGGAAACCAAATATATCAAAGTTTGGGATATGAACAAATACCAAAATGTAGGACTAAAAACATATTTACCCTTAAAATTTATTGAAAACCTTATATTCATGAGTGAGTCATTAATTCAGTAGTGGAATCACAAATTTATGATTTCAACAATTTCAGGAGATCATAAAGAATGTGTTACTAACATTTCTCATCTGAGAGATGTTAAGTCTTCTTACCTTATGGAATCATTTGAATGCCCACAATCAATTCTATAACTCTTCCTAAGCAACTTGTTAGGAAAATCTGTCATGCCATTTGTGTAGGCTCTCTGAGGAAGTGGTCTGATTTCAAGAGAAGAAATTACAGGTGAACCCCCTCCAGGCATTGCAATTAAGCAGAATGACAGTGTATCCATGTTGACTGTCCATAGAAACTCTTCACTCCATGGATCATCTTCAGCAAGATTTATGGTGGCTGCAATAGATGTCCCAATTGAAACATAGAACTTAGGAGGTTTCCCAAGTCCATCATAGTTCTTGTACACAAATTTTGCTCTAACAAGAACCAAAGCTGTTGAATTGTTTGCTGGTATTCTGTAACATTTTCGCCTTCTAGAATTTGGGAAGAACCGAGCTGAGATGTTCAGTGAGTTGTTGGAACCATCACTGTATGTGATGGTAGCAGTCTTTCCTGTGGTTACATAGGTGGTGTCTGGTACCCACGAAATGTTAGATGAATCCCTGAAACTTGTTCTTCCACCACAAGAAAGACTCAAGAAACCTGCACATTGAAATTCTATGAGAAACGTTTTGAACAACATAATCAGGTTGACCATACCAAAAAAGAAACTTGGTCATGCCCTTGATATTGAAATAATAGAACCACCAGTCATATTGTAGAACAACTTGAGTGCGTAATAAGTTCTTAATGATTGCTGAGAAAATGCAAAGCAAAAGCTAAAATCATGTTCATCGTTTTCACTTCTTCATCATGTATGAAACCAAATGAAGATTAATTTCATGACAAAAAAAAAAAAAAAAAAAAAACAGAAGTCAGCTTCAACACTTGATGTTGTAAATGATCTCAAAAGGGTATGTATGAGGAAACAAACATGAACAAGGAAATGGGATGCTGAATTTCTTAGTCTTCTGCAATAAAAAATTTAAAGCTAAAATGATGACACTATTTCATAGGGAAGTGTAAACATACCATCTTGTTCGGAGAAAGTGACAAGACAGAAACTACAAAACAGAAAGAAGCCAACTTTTGCGTCCCTCAAGTCCATGGAGTCATGAAAACCGATGCCTATAATCTCTTTTTCTTAACAATAGATAATAAGAAAATCCATCAGTGCATAAATAGTGTCCAAGTTGATCAATGAACTGATTCATATTCATAATCATTTCCTGATGTAAAGAACAATGATGAAAACACAATGCAGGACAAAGCTTGAAGGAAGGGAAAAGGAGGGAAAATTTGGAATGAATGTGTGTTTGGTAGGAGAAAGGAAAAGATGAAATATGAATGAGTGCTTAGAGGGTGTAATCATTAAAGGTTGTTTAGTCTTTGAAAAATGGCAAATGGTTAAGGTATTTTAATCTTTGTTTCCTTATTGCACTAAGTAATCATTCCAAGCATGTTTGGTGATTTGATTCCTCTTTGGGAAATGATGAATAACAGAAAAAGCTTCACCATTTGAATTGAAAGGGTTTGTGATTTATGTACTTGTGATGGTACATGTTGGTTGGGAACATGGAATAAAGTGAGTGTTATATTGTGAATCTACTCTAGTAAATTATAGTGTGTTCATATTTTATTATTCATTTGGACAAGAGGCTTTGTCCTGAAATAAAACAAAAAAGAAGAGAAAGTAAGAAAAAAAAAGGTAAAAGGAATGAAAGTAAAAATATGTTGTTTGGGAGAATCTAAATCAAGCTCTAGTGACAATTTTTAAAAACACCTAATGAGATTTTAATATATTTTGATTAAGTACTTAAAATATTAGTTCTTTGAAAATTATCATTTTGTAGAGTCTTGTTCTTTATTCTAATTACATGTAAGATGAGATTTGTGATATCTCACATGAGTGGTTTAGTATGAATATAATAGAGTGACACAATAGTTTCAACGAGTATAAATTCTTATGATATCATCTTAGAAAGTAATTTATGTCTAATTTAATCTCACAAAATCGAATTGAAAGATGAGATTTGCGTACCATTTATATGTTATAATTTTGACGATATCTCTAATTAATATAAGATTACCAATAATTCTATTCCAAATAATATTTAGTATTTATCAAGGATAGTTATGTTCTAAATAATACTCACTTTATAATTTGTAACTATAGTCTAAAAACTTGACGTAGACTAAATTTATGAACAACTCAAAATAAAAATTTATAAACAAATTTTTCTCTTCTCAACTATCTTTAAATTTAAATTGTATTTTATTGAACTACAACTAACCCAATAAATGAAGTCCTTCTAAACTAGATTTACAAAAATATTTTGTAATGATATCAAATCAACTTAAAATTGATTTTGACTATCTTTATGAGAGGTTGATCTTATGAAAAACCTCTTTAATAGTGTGTCTCTCAAGTTAAAATTTTGTTTACTTACTTTTATGGAATAGTGATTTGTAAATATTATAAAAAATTTAAATGCGCAATTCAACTTTAATTATTTTACCACTTTCAATAGGTTTAAATTTTTCTTATTTATAAATAAATTACATATATCTTCTAATAAAAGTTATAATGCAAATTTTTTATCATCTCTTACAAAATATAAATGTATTTGAATTTCAATATAAACAAACTATAAAACAATTTTTAACAAATTAAAATTATTTTTCTCATATATTCATCTTATTTTCTTTCTCATTTCTTCATTTTTTTTTCAATCCAAAAAATTTTATTTTCATTTTAAGTATTTCTCACATCTTTCTTTCTTCCTTTTTTCTCTAGCAAATACAACAATAAATTTCCATCTCATTTTCGACATTGAATTTTAATAAAGTTAATATTTATGTAGTCATATATTTTGATACATCTTTAGGTCTACCATTATTTAAAAATAAAATTAAAAGCAATTTATAAACAATTTTCTCACTTCACTCACCATCTTTTAAGAATAAAACGTTAATAGAACCACAAAATATTAAGCAAGTAACACTTTTAACAATGTCAAAAAATATGTAGTCGACACATTAAAAAAGTCAAGTAATGTCAAAATTAATTTTATTATTTTATATATTTTTCTAGTAAAGATCGTTGTGGATAAGCACGTCCAAATATAGCTTTTTTTTTTCTTCCTTAATTTGTGTCCATTAATCTACAAATTATTCAAAATTCAATGCTTAGAATGCAAGTTTTGACTAATACGTACCTCATTAAATGGCAATAACGCATGCATAGGATGCTTTAGACATTGCCATCTATTCATTAAAGCAATCATATTTGTTAGTTCTTTTTGGCTTTGCTTTCAACTTAGAATAAATGAACACCCAACATGTTATTTTTTTTCACTAAGTAAAGTAACTTCTCAACAAAGTCACAATCAATGTCTACCCGTTTTAGGAATAATTTTCGCAATATTTTATCATTTGTTTCTTCAAAGTATCCAGAATAAAAGTATAATTTATTTTTTAATCTAAATATTTCACATAATTTATTTAGTCAGTGATAAAAATGTGTTTTTAAGATAAAAATAATAGTAACCTTTGTTTTTAAAATTCCAAATTTTATTAAAAATTTATTGTCATCAATTTTATATTATATTAAAAAGATTTTATTAAATTTAAATTTTAAACAATGCTAAGTATTACTTCTATTGTAAAGATTTTAAAATAATATCTCTTACTACAAGAAAATGATTTATTAACAACCAATTTTAGTGGCAAAAAGTTGTTAGTCACTGTAGTGAATAATTTAGATACCAAATCACAAAAAAAAAATATTGGTTATTAATAATCACTATTATGAATAAAAAATTATAATTGGTCTCTAAATTAGTTTATAAAAGATTTAAACTACTAAAGGAAATTGGTCACTAAACATTAGTTACCAAATTTTTTACTACCCGAGGAATTTATTTCTAAATTAGTCTCTAATTAATTAGTTAGCGACCAATTATAATTTTTTATTCATAATAGTAAATATTTGAGTAACTAGTAATTTTTTATTTTGTAAATTGGTATCTAGATTGGTCATTATAGTAACAAACAACTTTTGATCAATAAAGTTGATTCTTAACGAGACATTATCTTGTAATGTGTTAGTTCATTTAATATAAATTATGGAAGTAGATTTTATCTTGAACATAGAATTCCTTACACTAATAAGAAAAAAAAATTGAGTACATTTTTCAATTTTTTTCATTGGAATTGTAGAAAATTTTATGAATCTTATCTCATATTTAAAGTTTCAGTCGCAATATTATATGATTTTTGATTAATTAATATTAAAAACTATAACTCAACCAATAAAAATATGTTTTAAAAACATGTAACCCTAATCAATATTCTTCAAACAATTAACTATATGTTAATTGCTTTACATTAACATATAAACCGGTTGAATACTTTTGGAGTTAGTGACACATTAACTAGTTCATTTAATTAATGCCTTTGGAGTTGAACACATAATTTGTTTCAATTATAATAATCAACATTATAACACGATCAATTTAAAAAAAAGAATTGTTGAAAAGTAAATTTTGGGTTGCATTATTAGTTTTATTTACATACAACAAAATCAGTTTCTGTGTAAGAAAAATAGAATGCATGAAGCTGAAAGGAAAATAATAAAACTTCCGATTCATAAAACCAATTTACTCTTTTATTAATTTTTTTTAACTCATTATTCTGTTTTGGCACATTTCACCTAATCCGACTAAATTGACAGGTAAAAGGCGTACGAGTCTGTTCCGGTCCACTAACTTCTTTTTTAATTTAGATATAATTAGTTGTATAGTACCCAGTTTGGGGTTAGAGTGTTAAATAGGTACCCGGTTTAAAAAAAGTGTCAATTGCATCCCAATTTTTGAAAAAGTGTTTCAATTAGGTCCCTTTCAAACAGAGTTGACTAACACCGTTAGTCAACGTGCCACGTGTCAGTCTTTGATTTTTTTGATTTTTTTTAAATTTTTTAAAATTTTTTTAAATAAAAAATAAAAATGTCACGTGTCAAGTCCATGTGTGTGACACGTGGCATTGTCAGTGCCACGTGACATTTTAATGCCACGTGTCAGTGTCACTGTCATATGTCATTGTGTTGATTTCGATTTAGTCCCCATATATGTCTTTTGTTTCAATTTAGTACCTAAGTATGTGTATCAGATTCAATTTTGTCCCAATTTTTTTTAATAATCAAAATATTTTTGTAATCCATTTTTTATAAGATTAAAAATAATTAAGTATAAATATTTTTACAAAATTAAGTACTTATATTTATATTGTTTCCCTCAATTTCAAACCAAATTTATTATTTATATAAATGTTATACTAATATTTTTTATTAAAAACGACTTTTTAACATATTACTTTATTAATTACTTTTTTATTAAGTACTCATGTTTTGTTAATTTTTTTAAATAGAACAATATTGTCTCTTACTAATTTTAAACCAAAATTTCTATTGGTTTGAATGTTATACTAATTTTTTTATTATTAAAAATGACTTAATAAAATGACTTTTACCACTAAATTTTAATATAAATATAAAATACTTAATTTTTGTTAAACTTTTATACTTAATTACTTTTAATTTTATAAAAAAATGGATTTTAATTATTAGAAAAAAATTGTGACAAAATTGACTTAGATACACATACTTAGGTACTAAATTGAAATAAAAAAACATACATGGAGACTAAATCGAAATCAACACAATGACATCTGATAGTGATACTGACATGTGGCGCTGACAATGCCACGTGTCACACACAGGAACTTGACACGTGGCATTTTTATTTTTATTTTCAAAAAAATTAAAAAAAAATTAAAAAAATTAAAAAAATTAAAAAAATAAAAATAAAAAAACCACAAACTGACACGTGGCACGTTGACTAACGACGTTAGTCAACTCTGTCTGAAAGGGACCTAATTGAAGTACTTTTTCAAAAGTTGGGATGCAATTGACACTTTTTTAAGCCGGGTACCTATTTGACACTCTAACCCCAAACTGAGTACTATACAACTAATTATACCTATAATTTAAAAATTAAAATAACAAATATTTAAATAATTAAATTTTTTTATACTAGTTATAATATAATAATTTAACATATAAATATAATAAATATTTTAATTTATTCAATTAAAAATATTAATTATTTAATTAAAAGTTTAGAAAATATTTATACGATTAAATATACTTTTAACGTTTAATTTTATGTATACATATAAAAGATTTTAAAATTAAAAGAAATTAAAAAATTAAAAAAATTAAAGAAAGTGACAAACCAACCCATCATCCCTGTGATAGACAAGTTACAACTGCTAGCTCGTTATGATTACAAACTAGCCCGTTTTAACACACCTAATAGTTAAAATACAAACACATTTTTATTATTTTCAAAACACCCGAAATCTTCTAAAGTATTTTCTTAAATACACTCAACCTTTAAACTAAACTGCCTCGTGAATTTCGAAAACAAACCACATCATAAACTTGAGTTACTCAAAATTAATAGTGAATTTGCACACCAAATGCGAACCTTAATTAATTTGGTACATGTTTTGGTATGAGTAGTCTTTGTTTTGTGACTTGTATCAAATTATTTCTAAGCAATCATATTGCATGCATTAGTTAGTACAATAACTTGGTAGCCAACCAAGTTGAACGCACATTATTACTAGTCTATTACGTAATTTGTATAATATGGTTTAAAGATTTTATCATTTTTCTCTATGGATTTGTTTCATACAATATCTTATTAACAATCAAGGTATTCATAGCTCATCTAATTTTTAACACTGCAAAAACTCTTATGAGACCACGATATCAATCCTATGTCTTAAAAGATATCTTACCATTCTGAGCTCATTAATAAGACTCTAGTGTTCATGGCTTTTTAAGTCTTTTAACAACAATGTTAATTAAAAAATAACATATATATGATGATAAAAAATTGAGGTTTCTATGCTTATTCTAGAATATTAATTATAATAAATTTGTTTACGTTAACTGATTTAAAATTATATATTCTTTTTTAAAAATATTTTGTTACTTTTCATTTACTTTTTTCTTTCTACACAATTCAAAACAACTTTTTATGTTGATTCAATCAACATAAAAAAAATTATCTCATCTTATAAAAAATGAAAATTATCATAATAAGTCATAATTGAATATTACTTTTAAAACTGTCTGCATCTCGTTTTTTTTTTTGTATTTTGGGGTCGATTTTAAGTCAATTTTGTAAAAATGGGTTCGTTGAATTTTTTTTTGCAAAATAGGGTCAAGCCGTCAGGATGGAGGACGACATCAAAGGTAAAGTCATGTTCCATCCAACCGATTTTTTCTTTTTTTTTTTTCAAAATATAAAGTCGTGCTTTGAGAGACCGGTTTTCTTTTATATGAAAAGTGAAGTCGTCCTCGTACATGACGACTTCACTTTTCAATTTTTTGTTTAAACGTTGAAGTTTTATATCTTTTTTATGTCTTGACTCAAGCTTACATTCAGTGGTGATAAATCATATTGACTACTTTTGAAAATTTCCAGTATCAGAAAACTTTTCTTCTGTTCCTTATCCTCTGTATCCTTCCGATAAACTTAGCTCAACCACTTTCCTTCACCATATCCGACTTTAACGAGACTGAAAGTACAAACATAATTGAATATGCAGGCGTCTCATGATAGAAAATGAAGCTACAGTTCTCAACCCACTTTTCATATTTAAAATAAAATAACAAATATAATCTCTGCAAAGAATGTAAAAAAATATTCAACTTAAAAAAAAAAAACGAAAAGTGAAGTCGTCATGTACGAGGACGACTTCACTTTTTATATAAAAAAAACCGGTCTCTCAAAGCACGATTTTACTTTTTGAAAAAAAAAAATAAAAACAGGTTGAGTGGAGGACGACTTCACCTTTGATGTCACACTCTGACGACTTAACCCTATTTTACGAAAAAAAATTTAACCAACCTTTTTTACAAAATTGACTTAAAATCGACCTTAAAATAAAAAAATGTCCCGCATCTCCCTGTTAAGACGGGAAATGAAAATTATTGTAATAATAAGTGGTGATTAAATATTATTTTTAAAACCGTGATTGTTATTCATAAAAATATTACCTGGTCGAGCATAATTTGTCTAGTGAAAGATATTTATAGTATCGTTCCAAACGTTTTATTTTTTTCTTTAATAGAGCACCTTAGAATCGTGTAAGAAGCATGCAGAGGTGGAAACAGTGGACCACAGAATTAGAAACAGAGCATTTGTAATTTTTGCGAGTTGGGAAAAGAGGATGTAACGAAAGGTTTGGTTGTGTGTCCATCAACGTGTTCATTTGTGAACCAAACTTTTTGGCCCCATCCCATCTCTGTTTCATCGTCAATGGTTTAGGATCAGATGGTTCCATCCAACACTTAAACACATGGCCCCATTCTAGTACTACACACAAACACTTTTTCCCTCTCCCAACAAAAATCACACTGAAGAAACATGGCTCTTCCAAGACCAAGTAGTGAAGAAAAAACCCTTTCTCACCTTAAAGAAGGAGGAGCAGCATCATCATCATCAGCACCAACACCACCACCACCACCACCACCACCTTCATCATCTTCTTCATGGAATAGGCTTCACACTTTCCCTCCTTTGAATCTTCACAACAAGACTAGCAAAATTGGTAGGTTACACATTCTTCTTTCTTTCTCACACTAATTATTCTCCTTCTCATTTATTCATATATGTTTCTCCAAAAACTGCTTTAAGAGAGAGAAAAAAAGGTTGTTTATAAATTAAAATTTGTTGGTGTATAAAATTGAGTTATTTTGCGTGATTAAAAAGAGAAAGTTTTGACTTTTGATGCGCATGGTGACCTAATTTGTGGAGTATTGAGTGATACAGAAGACAGTGATGAAGATATGTTCACAGTTCCAGATGTGGAAACCACAGCCATTAATGTTCATTCTGCAGTAGCTCTACCAAACAGTAACCTTAACCAACGTAATTTGACAGAACCTCAGTTTCAAACTGCTTTTCCTGGGAAGCGTCGCAGAGGAAGAAACCCTGCGGATAAGGAACATCGACGTCTCAAGAGGTATAAGTACACACATTATATCGCACATTCACATCTTTGGAATAATTTCTTTTCATAAATGATTTTTATCCGATATTTCAACTTTATTACTCGTATAACCAAATTATAATACATTAATTGTATAAATAAATAAAAAATCTTATTCTATATATCACTTTTATAAAATTTAGTTAGTTATAATTAGTATGGAAAATTATTTTTTAAAACTAAATTTTAAATTTTGATAACTTATTCCTATTAAAGTGTCTAAATAATTTTAAAATATAGAGAAATGAAAAAATATAAAATTGAAAAATTAATGACAAGACGTTACTTAGATCGTAAAAAAATATGGTCAAAATATTATTCTCTATTTAGTATTTAGTATATGATGTTTTAATAATTTTTTTTACTGGTTTTTGATTATTGTTAAATTTTTTAATTTTATTTTAACTTTTACTATTAAGTGACATTGGTTACGTGACAATTTGTTCATTAAGTAATATATTATTTATTAAGTATGCTTAACATTTTTTTGGGTGTTTGGTACCCTCACACATTTTCATTTATTTTTTCTCAATTTTTAATATTTTTTGTCATATTTTGGTCTTAAAATTTTTTACTTTGGCTATGGTCTTTTTATATGTCAAGTGATAAGTTGTCCATTTAAGTGATGAGTTTAAGTAATTGTGATTGAGTAGAATTAATTCATTTATTTTCTTAATTATTTTATTTAAAAGAAGAAAAAAATAATCAATGTGAACCAAAGTTTGTTGTTTTCCTTTAAGTAGGTTTGCATATTTTCTTTTTCTTTCAGCATTATTTGACTATAAAGGTCAAAGAGGATTACAAATCTAAGAAAAAACCCTATACCTTTATAGATTTTTATCCTCTTTGATTTAGCTATTGAAAAAAGAAGAAGATCAAACTAAATATGAAATGCAAATTTTAATGAAGTTCCCTCACATTAATAATTTTTTTTTCCTTCAAACAAAATAATTTTAAAAAAATTTACTTGTCATCGTGCTAACATGATTACTTAACAAACAACTTATCACTTAAAAGATGCTATCAATAGGAACTAAAGTAAAAGGATAATGATATTCCAACAAAATTTTTTGACAAGGATTTGACACAGCTGACGTGGCAGGGATTTTTTTAATTTTTAAAAACTGAAAAAGGTTGGTCGCACGTGCAGCCGAGAGAGAAAGAAACTTAAGAGAAAAAGGGGGGGAAGTCAGGCGCGCTTCGTTGTGCAGTTTGAGAGTGAGGAGAGAGAAGGTCGAAAGTGAGGCGGTGGTG
>Ga0214542_1002666_pt1 | contig 36743 bp, 18 predicted proteins | sample CNSS1metaG_FD_160096 | JGI IMG/M metagenome (GOLD analysis project Ga0214542, IMG submission 160096) | Root nodule microbial communities from cowpea collected in UCLA plant growth center, Los Angeles, California, USA - CNSS1 | ecosystem: Host-associated > Plants > Roots > Nodule | place: USA...
TATATATATATTCACACTTTATCATTCATCAGTTAAATTTCATTCTGATAAAACAAAAGCAATCAATAATAGTCTGTTAAAACATTGATACAATAGTAGAACTCTTTTACATGGATAGTAACATAACAATTAGATTCTAAACCTTTACTTGCTGATAATTGATTAATAACTTAGCATTGATACATTCTAGTACTATTGCAACCAATTTATCTAACACAAACTTCTCTGGTTTTGAGCAGATTTTGTTATTCCCAAAGGGTGCTTTGTGGTTCCATTTCTTTCAGCCGTCCATTTAGATGAGAAAGTATACAGTGGAGCTCTAGACTTCAATCCTTGGAGATGGATGGAACAAGAAAATGAGGTTAGTTTCTCATACAATTTTGATGCATTCTTGACTTTATTAAGTACTTCATAGTTCTTTAATTTTTATTGCATTTTTTTCTTAATTTTTATGGTGTGAATGCAGGAAAAGAGAAACTGGAGAAGTAGTTCATTCTACGCACCATTTGGAGGAGGTGCCAGATTCTGTCCAGGAGCAGAGCTTGCACGCCTTCAAATTGCTCTTTTTCTTCATTACTTTGTTACTACATACAGGTAACGCTCCTCTCTAGTAAAGATTCCACACCGATCAGAGATAAGACGAATTTACAATGTATAAATAATGTATAAATACGTGTAAACATTATCTTATACGTTAAGTTGATAAGGTTGAATTAGATTTAAAGTTCACTTCTCAAGACTCTTAACTCACCAGACTTATCTTTAGACCTAAAAATTTCACAAATTTCACTTCTTGTCTAAGAATGAGAATCACAATACACCTTCTAACACATCTTTTTACTATTGATAATGATTCTCACTTATAGTTCTATAAATTTAAACTATTGTTAACTACTATTAGAATGTACTAAAAGATCTATCTATTTTACAAATCTGCTGCTAATCATTTGAAAAGTGTTAATAACATGTTTACTAATTTATTTGTTAAGTATTACTACACATGTCTCAGTTTTTTGGTAACTTTCAAACTAGCAGAATCTATGATTTTCAACCACTATATCAACTTTGTAGAATAATAATACAGAATGTGTTGAAAGACATTTAGGTGCCATAATTTTGAGCTTAATCATAAATTAGCAAACTTAACCATAGATGATTGATTGAATGTTTTCATGAACAGATGGACACAGATGAAGGAAGATAGAATGTCCTTCTTTCCCTCTGCTCGTTTGGTGAATGGTTTTGAAATCTGTCTAACAAGAAGACAGAATGAGACAGATTAAAAGATGTCACCAAGTTCACCTCAAAATCAAGCCTAGTTCTTCACTTTTTTCAGTAATTGTTTTCTCTGGCTATTGTTTTTGCTGAGTTCTTTCTCAGTTCTCCAACAACAGTATGTTTCAGAGTTCAAATTCTGCAGTCACTTGCCATGTATAAAATATGAATGTAAAATTATACTTTTTATATTGTAACATGTACATTACTCATAAAAGGTTGTATAGCATACACCAATTCAGTTTATGGCTTTCTATTTATTTTTTTCCTTTTTCCAAAGTCCCATCTTCATTACTTTTTGTGTAATCAAAATAGTGCCTTTATTATTATTATTATTATTTTTTAATGAGTAGATCATTAGTTTAGTATGGATGAAATTAATAAGTATCCAATAAATTTTTGAAATTGAGATCCGTCAGAGGTATCGATCGCTTTCGAGTTAGGATTTCGTTACTTGTTTTTAAAATTGACGTAAAGAATTGTATTTAAACGGTCTTAAACATAGGTTCTGTAGTACTATGTAACGTAATAGAATCCGATAATAAATTATAAACATACAAAATTAAAATTAAATAAATTTATATTTTAGAGACATATTTTACACTTCGTTAATTCGAAGGACTATTATAATAGTATTTAACTTTAGAAATTACGAAATCTCTTTTTAATTTTGGAAACTTAAAAAATAATCCATTTGTTAAATATATCAACAAATATATTTTTATATATAGTATCACACGATTTTTTTAATTAACTATTATTTTCGAGAATGGTTTATAAAAATTTAAATTGTATTAATAAATATAAAAGTTAACAATTAATATTATTAATGTTAATAAAAGTTATTCATAGTACTAAATTTAAGGTTTAATTAGTCGGATGACATTCACTTTTGTTCAAATGTATCAGTTTGCTATCTGTTTTTATAAATATGTCAATCTAGTCCCAACTTTTTAAAAAAAGTGTCTTGATCAAATCCTTTTCAGATAAAAATTACTAAAGTCATTAACTTAATTCATAACTTTTTATTACTAAATTTTAATATAAATATCAATACTTAATTTTGTTAGTCATTTTAAATATCAATACGGGTATTACTATTTTTTTGGTAAAAATAATCTAATTGAAACATTTTATAAAAAGTTGGAACTCAATTAACACCTTTTTAGAAGCGGGTACCAAACTGACACATTTAAATAAAAGTGGATATTATCCCACTAATTAAACCTAAATTTAATTCTTTATTTTATGTCTTAAATACATAACATATTTGTTTATAAAACTACATAATAAAATATAATTCCATTCATCAAATTTATTGGTTTTAATTTGACTTGTTAGGATTAAATTTTTTTATTTTAATTATTTAATAATTTTATAGATTAAGTCAATTCTTTCATCAAATGTTTATATTAACTACGCTAATTTTAGTTAACATACTAAATGATTATTTCTCAAGGTATTCGATATTATATTACGCCTCGCCAAATTAAAGAGATGACATGAAAGAAAAACTAATTCTTCTAATAAAAATGTTTTAAAAGATGAAAATTGAAAATTTTAAAATTTATTGATGAAATAACTATAATTTTATTATGTAAAGTAAACTTATAAACTCTTCATAACTATTTTAAACTTTATTTATTTCTCTTATAGTCAATAAATATGTAATTTATATTTGATATATTTAATAATGGATATACCCTTATCCATCAAATATATATTAAATAGTTCGTTTAAAAACTAAAAGATATAGTATTATCAATAATGTAATATAAAAACATATTTTTTCATTTTAGATATATACTGTACCCAATTTAAGAAAATAAAATATTATTCATTATGTATGTCCAATTAATACATATATTTTGTCAATAAAGACAAATTTATTGACAATTTCCCTCTTTTGTTAATTCCAATTTTACCAAAAAAAAAAAAAAATCAATTAATCAGTTCATTCACACTATTTATCCGTTTTCCCCCACAAATTAAAACAAGAAACCGCATTGTTTTTTTTGTAGGTTTTAGTGAAATAAAAGTAGAAAAGAAGATTTATGTTCGGGAAGGGTCATCTTCCCCTTTGAGTGTCTCTCGCACGCACGGACGCAGCGAAGGAATCAAATCCAATTTCAGATTCTCGGCGTTCTCTTCTTTCATCACTTCCCACTATCAAAGACAATTTTGCAGAGTAAAAAGCTATGGCAGGAAGAGAAGTTAGAGAATACACAAATCTCAGCGACCCCAAAGGTATCCCATTCTTCATTTCTTTTTTGTTCGAACTTTTCAATTCGTTGTTCTTGTTTAAAGTTTTGATTTTTCTTGCATTTTAATTACTGGGTATGTGTTGATTTCGCAGATAAGAAATGGGGTAAGGGAAAAGATAGGATTGACGATGAGGATATTACTTTCCAACGAATGGTTGCAAAGGTTAGCGCATTGATTCACCCTCCGTTATATTATGTGTGTGTGTGGATATTAATGCAATATGTAATTTGGTGCTCTTTTGCAAGTATGCTTTAAATTGCTGTTGAAGCTAATCTAATGTCTGATTCTTTTTTGTAAGAAACCCTTAGTGTTAAGGGCCTCTTTTTTAAAAAAATGTTTGGTGATATTTTGGAATTGGTTTTCATGTATTTGTGATATGCCGAAAAAACTTATTCATGAAACTATTCTATGATTTTCGATTGTTCTGTAATCGTTGTATGGGCCTTAGGATAGTAACTTTGGAATAAGCCTTGTAGCTGTGTTGCATGACATGGTGTTACTAACATTGGTATGGTATCAGTACCAGGGACTGAAGAAAAAAAAATTCTACAACATTGGTACGGATATGCGATGTGATGGTATATCATTTATTTAGAGAAACATGAAAGTTTAAGACAAACGTATTAAAATGATTATGTAAATGCAATTTTCATAATGTTCGGACAAAACTATGTTCGAAAATTAAACTGAGAAAAGGTTTTGAATGAAGTAGCTGTTTGCTTCAGTTATTGTACTGAACACAACGACACTGCATGAAACTTGGTGTTATGCATGGAATGATTTATTCTTTAGTGATGAATCAGGTATTTAGTATATCTATGTTTGTGGCTTCTTTAACTTCACTGACCTTGATCAGGGAATGTAGCTAATCAGAATTTTGTAATTTTGCTGTGTTGGTTTTCTCTTTTGGCCATGTGCTGCCTTCCTATACTTTTGTTTTTTCAATTTTCAAGCATTTTTTTTGTGCAATTTGAGGGATTTTGCTGATAACATGCCCCGGCAGGGAACTTGGCTTCCTGTATTGGGTGGCTGATGCAAGCAGATGCAAGAGGTTGCTGGGGAGCGTGGAGGTTACCTTCATGGTCGAGGCGGTACTGTTCATTTCGTCTTACTTTTGTGTGTCTGTTTGTTGCTTGTGCTTCTACTTCACCTTCTTTTTTAGTTTCTTTCTTCCCTTTTTTTAAATTTTAAGTATGCAGCCTTGGACAGTGATGATCTACTTTATCTAAAGGAGCAAATGGAAGCTGAGGAGGATGCAGAGCGCCTCCTTCGCCGAACTGAGAAAAGGGCATTTGCTGCATTTAAGATATCCTTTTGTGGTGATTGCAATACATAACAATCCATGTTTCCATTTTCATCTTGAGTTGATTTGATACTGATTTTTCATGCCCTATGACTACAAATTTCTTGCTTCATTCTTGCATGTATGTTAGCGTATGACCAGAGTCATCTTATTTTCTTAATTGCACTTGAAAACTGTGAATCAATATATTCTTAACTAGATATGACTGTGAACTGATAATGGGAGATGTTGAAGGTTTTGGGGTGGGTTGAACCAAGATTTTGAACAAATTACATAGTATGATAATATATATATATATATATATATATATATATATATATATATATATGTGTGTGTGTGTGTGTGTGTGTGTGTGTGTGTGTGTGTGTGTGTGTGTGTAAGGTGTAACATATATACGCTTAAGTGAAAATATAAGAATGTGTGTGTCTGTATTATGGTACAAGTAGTTTATAACAAATCAAACTACTACAAAGTTACAATAAATCACTGTTATTCTTTATAAACATTTAAATATGTGCTATAACAAAACAAACAGATTTCTATGAATACAATTATTCTCACAATGCATAGTGTTTCTTGGTATGTAGTTTTGTGCTGACATATGGGGCCCTCACTCTGTACTTTTAACAGTTGACTCCTGACTTAGTGCCTCGATGATGCATTAATTTTATTGCACACAGGGTTTGAATCCCTTTCTGCATGATTTTGGCTGTACTCACATTAAGCTTGTATTGGTTCAATTGGTCAAACCCTAAATGACCAGTTCCCGGGTTACTTCAGTTCAGTTCACTTGGAGTTTAGCATGTTCTAGGCTGGCTTTTAATGTTATTTAGCATTGATTGGGCTGTCCAGTAGTGCACAGTCAATTCAATCAAACTAGCCATTCTGGTCCAGTTTTATAGACTATGCATTGGATCTTACGTCATCCATTTAAGATGTTGAATGCTATGCAAGTGCTTTAAGATGATATGTAGGAGTAGTGGGGTTGTTCTTTAAGCATGACAAAAATTCATATTTCAAGCTATATGATTGTAATACAGTTTTTAGTCTAGAAATTTTATTCAATGAATTTAAACAGGTGTTACATTTTTCAATATAGTTGTCTGATCCTAATAACTTCTGTTGAATTGATATGTACAAAATGCAACCTAGGCTCTATTTACATATTCATTTGTCCTCTTTCATTGTTTGTGAAACCTATATTATATGATACTGGTAAAGTGTTTCTGATAAAGCTGCTTGTTAAGTTGTATGTATTACTTTGTTTCCCCTTCACCAACAAATACAGAGCTGCAAGTTTAGCGGATTCGACACCTGCATCTGTACCATTGGCATTTCGCGTTGAGCCAAAGCCAAAGAGTGGTATTAGGTAGATCTTCCCAATCCTTCTTGTCCCTCCATGCATTCCCTTGTCTTTCCTAGCTTCAGTGATTCTCATTCTCAAAGTATTTATGAGTTTTTATGATATAGGCAACAAGATTTGCTGAAAAAAGTTGTTGAGATTAAACCTAAGAGGCCAAGATCTGATGGCAACCAGTCAACCCCAGCTTCTCAAAATGCCCCTGTCACAACTTGTAAGCCTGATCATGATCCTTCAAAAGAGAAGCAATCTTTGACAGGACCAAAGAAAGTGCAGGAACAATCTTTATCTGTATCAAAGAAAGCTGAGGAGCATACTCCTTTGGGGTCACATGAAACCGAAGCTAAGCCTATGATTGAAAACTCTGGTGGGGGATTACTGGGCCTGGCATACGATAGTTCTGATGATGAATGATTGGTAATTGCAGTTTGATGGCAGATTACTTCTTTCCATCATTGTCTTTGTAGGTTTTAGTTTTAGTACAGAATGCTTGATTTGTTTAGAGAAAGTATTAAATTGTAGTCAAGGCATAAAAAGTTTCCTGTATGAAGCATTAGTCTTTTGAAGGTTGGAAAAGAAAATGAAGTACTACTCCATCACTATATCTGTTCAATTATGTGAGATACAATTTTGTATGTGAATTCATCTCATCTCATCTCAATGTGCCAGTTTTGTTTATCTTGCTATAATTCTGAAGTGATGGTATGGTCCTTGAGGAATTACTTGTTCAGAAGAACCATGCAGTATGGATGTTGCTTGTTGTAGCATGGATTCGATTTTGACTTTTGTGGTATGGTGTCAAGAAAATTGTTGAGTAAACAAATTTAGTGAGGAATAATGTTAACTTCCATAGAAATTAAATCTTTCCTATAAAAGACTTTTTCTGTAAACATGTGACACATGAGTAACTTAGTATAAACATGAATAAGGTGGACGAAAATATTGTTCTAGTAATGTGAATGTTATAGTATTAGTATTAAGGAGAAAAATGTTAAAAGCAAATGTTTCAAATGTGACTTGTTGAAACATGGATAATTAATGCAAGTTATCCATGTTATACACTATGGTTTAGGAGGGTTAAAGAGTGAATCAATTGAAAAAAGAAAGAAAATCTGAGAATTGATAAGGTTGGATAAGAAAAATGTTATGTGTAAATAAATTTGGTGAAGAATAATCTTAACTTCCATATAAATTAAAATTTTGTATAAAAACATGACAGATGAGTGATTACGTTCTTTGATTTTTCTTTATTGTAAAATAATGGACATCCTTTTATATTTAATTACTGACGACAAAAGGAAAACTATTAATATATTTAAACAAATTATTTAATACTATTCAAAATATTGAAGAGAATAAATATATATTAATAATCAAGTTTATTCGAATATCACATATACTAAAACAATAAAAATGTATTGATAAAAAAAAAGTATAAAATAAAATCATAAAACGGATTCAAGCTATAAAAGGTTTATTTACGGTTTATGTTCAACTGCATAAAACTTTCATATTTGGTTCTAATGTATTTTTAATTAAAAAAAAAACTGTCTAATTTTCTATGTTGAAATCTGAATTTATCTTTATTGTGTTAATTCATTTGAATCACGTATAATATATATTTGTATGCTCTTTTGGTATTTTGATTATTATAACATCTTGGAGTAACAAAAGTAGTCTATAGTTGCAGACATCATTCAACTCTGTTGAAACTTTAGGCATGAAAAATTACATCTTTTATAATTTTATTTCACTAAAACACTGAAACATTAGAGACAAGAATCAAACACAGATACCCTCACAATTTAAGATTAGGCTTTTACTAATTATGCGTTGAACAATATACAATTTCATAAATTTATAATAGTTTGGATACTATTAAATTTTCTAACCAAACAAACCTGGGGTGGTGGCGCAGTTGGCTAGCGCGTAGGTCTCATAGCTCTGAGTTATCCTGAGGTCGAGAGTTCGAGCCTCTCTCACCCCATTGTTTTTTTTTTTCAAAGTAAAATGTTATATATATTTTTTAATTTGATGAATGATTATGTACTTCTAGTGAAAAAAGGTACTAATTAGATTTCATTATTGTTATGATTTTGAAAACAATTATTATAAATAAAAAAATTAAGTGGATGTAATAGGATGATACATAAATCATTGTCCATGTTTTTTATTTTACCGTCACTTTTTATATATTTTCCTAATATATTAATTTTGTATCGGATTGATAATGTGTCACATAAGAATAAAATAGAAAAAAAACGTCATTATTTTTTGTAAGATCCTTTGTTTCTACCAATTTCTTTTTAATAAATTAATGTTTAGCAAGTTTAGTTACCTTTTGAATGTGAGTGATGATGAAGATGGATTCAGTCAAATATTTCATTCTAAAAGGCTGCAATGCAATTAATGTTTCTGTTTAGTTTGTCACCTAAGCTCTTTATACTGTCTTTCTTGTTATAGATTCACCTCATTACTGCCTTCATTAACATGATAGGTTAAGTTGTTCTTTTTTTTTTTTTAATTAACTTTGTTATATATACACACAATAATGTAACTTATAAAATAAAGAAATAACGTTATGAAACTCTTAGCGAAGAGTGTTACAATTTTATTTAATCAGAATCTTAAATAAAACAAATTTTTCTTTTATTCTTCTTTTGCGTCTTTTATTGAAATTTGTTCCATGCAAGGGTTTTTGAGTTTGTATGTGTTTTAAGAGTTTAAAGTGAATATTTATTTTATTATGATTGTTAGAGTGTGATTAGATCATTAATCTGAGTTTTCTATATATAAATATGTTATCCCATGTGATTAAAGGTTTTTAGACAATTAAGCTTTTTTTGATAGTGACATACATCTTAGATAAGTGAAGCTAGTGAATTATAATTTAAAGAATTGTGTTTGTGGTTTGGAATACAATAAATTTGATGAAATGCTAATTTGATATGCCAAAATTTGAAACGTGTGTTAAGAATTTTTTTAATTTTTGAAAACCTTGAAATGTGGAATGATTGAATTTGAGTTATATGAGTATTGAATTGATTAATTGACAACATGTTAGGAGTCAAATCATATATATCTCAATGTTGAAAAAAAGTAAAATAACTTAGATATGCCACCAAACCAATTATATATATATATATATATATATATATATATATATATATATAGTGAAAAATTCAAATAAACAGTAAATATTTTCTTCAAATGTTTCATTAATTGTACTAGTGATGTGCTAGTTAAATATTATTTTTTTCTTTTCATTTTAAACTTTCTTCTTCAAGGAACCTGTGCTATATTAAGTACAATATTTTTTTCCTTCTAAATAAGTTGTTCTTTCTCTTTATTTTATTCTTTCCTTTCATTTAATCACTCCAAATGTCATGAATTTACAATTTTGTTTCGATCACAAACGACAATTTCGTGATAGTGAGAAGGTTTATATTTGAGACTGATGATATCACAATAAAAATGTATATGTAGTGTTCGAAATTGAAATAAGTAAAATTGATGAAAAAAAAAAAAACTGAATTGAGCTACATTAAACCACTTAAATATAATATTATGAATTTAAAATTAATTAGCCACAAATAAACATAAATGAAGCGTGTCTTGAAATTTATTTTATAATTTAATTGTATTATACTAAAAATATATTTACGCTTATGAAAATATTATAACAAAACTATGTTATTGTATTTAACTATAAGATTATACAATTTATTTATAAATAACATGAAAATTTTAACGATGTTGCAATAATTACATAAAGAAAATTATACCATATATTTATTTATTTATTTTATCATAAAATGCTTAATAAGTTTTTTTAACCATGTTTAATAACTTTATAAGACGTTTATACACAAAAACTGATAATTGATACAATTAAATTGTAAATTACTGGTTTAGTTTAAATTTTATTGGAAGAGCCAAATAAGAAATGAAAATTTCACACACAACATTTTATGAAAGATGCATTTGAAAAAAAAACATTAATAATAACAAGACTTAACGTGAATATTACAAAATTAGACATGATTCTATCACTTTAATTTAATGTCACATAAACTCTTTATTTACGACAACATAATATTTTTATTTTCTTATATTCTTCTCTTTGTTTTACGAAACAAAAAATTTCGACACATTCTAGAAACAAAAAATTTCGTCACGCAATCCAAAAGCCAAAACAAATTTGAAATTATAATATTGACACAATTCTATGTTCTTTCTACCTAGAATATCATATTAATTATGATAATGTTCAGGACAGATATCATTTTAAAGAATTTTATATAGTACAGTTGTCTCCTAATTTTCTATGTAATATATATATATATATATATATATATATATATATATATATATATTGAAAATCAAAAGAATGCAAAAGAAAAATGTAGACAGAAATATTAAAATTTATAAAGTGAGACTAATTTAACCCAATGATAATGAATAGTTTAATAATGATGTGACATATTATCTATTATTGGTGAATTTGATTCAAAGTTTAGTGTTTGGAACTAACATAAATTTATTTATTGAGTATTGGAACTTGAAGCTAATTTCGTAAGCAAGGTGAATATTATACTCATTGAGTTGACCAATTTTTTTAAGGGTGGACTTTCTAGAAGCTTTTATGCTTAGGGCAAAATCTTTAGAGATTTAATATAACCAACGATCCGTCTTTATACTAACTTTTTTAAGTTTTTAGACATGTAAAATTATTATAGTTTTATAATTAAGTAATTTTAATATTTCAAGTTAAGTTGTTAGTCCTTTTTGCATTATCATTAATTTCAGATAATGATTTAAATCACTTTAGTTTTGAAGAACATTTTAAAGATAAGGGACAATATGTTAAGCAATATACGGAACGAGGTATAAAATTTTTAAAGTTAATATGTTCCAATGCTATTATTTTTCACTATTCATTGCACTACAATTATAAGATTACAAGGTTATCTAAAGCTTGTTTATGGGTAAAGGTATTTCAAAACAATATTAAATTTAGGCTAAATTATATTTTTTGTCATTGTTTTTTAAGAGGTGTTCAAATGGTTTTTCAATTTCTTTTGTCTCAATATGATTATGTTTTTGTTTTAAAAATACCATTAGTTTTTATAAATAGTGATAAAGTTAGTCTTACATGTCAACTTGTGATTTTTTTAAATTTTTGAATTTTTTTTTTTGAATTTCTTTTACAAATGTTATTAGGGGATAGAATTTCAATTTGGTTTCTATTTTTTTTTATTTCAATTTAGTTTTTATTTTTGAAAAAATAAAGTAATATTATTCTTCTTTAAATTAAAAGACTCAATTTATTCTTTGTATAAATTTTATGATGATATTTTTACTAAAATTAATATTTTTATTAAATATTTATAGAATTATTTTTAAACAAACTTTGAAATTTATATAAAATATTTAGGACAACTCATATGAGTAGATTGATAGAGTTAATACTTAAATCTTGAGAATTACAACTTATTAATTTTAATTTGTTTATATATATTTTTTGTATGATTTATGTTTCTTCACTTACGTTAAATTTAATTATTCACATGAAAACTCTAATTAATATGATCTCAAACATGTATTTCGTATAAATTTTAAAATTAATTTAAAAATATTTTTAAAATTATTTAATAAAATATTAATTTTAGTAAAAATATCAACATAAAATTTATACAAAAAAGTTAATTAAATCTCAATTTAAGGAGACAATAATACTTAACTTTTACAAAAATAATTGAAACTAAAAACAAAACTAAATTGAATCACTTTTAACAAAACCAAAACTAAATTGAAAAAAAAAAATAAAGGCCAAATTTGAAACTACTTTAACGAAAACAACACCAAAAGAATAATTTAATATTAAATTTATTATGAAGTTAGCTTTTAAATTTCCTAAAGATCTAATGTGAAAAAATTAATCAAAAAAACTTATCAATATCAAATATATTTAATTTAAGATTTTATCAAAAATTAATATTTCAAAAATTTATATATTTTTAATTAAATTTTTATTAAAATAATTGTGATATTGAATTCTCAAATATTTTTTTTTATTTTCATTGGTTTTTGTGTGAAGGTAATTGTTATTTTTATATTTTTATCCCAATTTATTAATTATTTTTTTCTTTAATCTCTTTTAACTGTCAATTAGTTTCTTTTCTTTCTAAAAATAAGTTAACAAGTAAGCTGGGTGATATTAAAAATTTAATTATATAAAAAAAAATAACAGTTTCATCATTCAGACAAAAATTAAATAAAAATAAAAGTATTTTAAATACTTAAAAAAATTAATAAAAAATTATTTAAAAAATTTAAAATTATAAAATATTTAAAACTTGATTAACTCTTATGTTTTGCATATTAGCCTATTATAACAATTTAAAAATTTTGGTTAAATAAAAGTGAAACTAGAACAACGCATAATACAGAGTTAAAGTGATTAAAATAAGACAAAAAATAAAAATAAAAAGTGTTCTCTTACAAGGACTAAAATCAGAGTTAATAATCTAAAATTAGAAAAAAAATTCAAAACCAAAATTTATTAATAAACATTCAAATGTCGGGCTCATATTTCTACAAGTGGTTATGTATCCATGTACATACAGCACAGGTGGGTATATTTTCATTAAAGGCATTAAACAATTAATAAAATAAATAAAGTCAATTTAACTCATGATGAAATCTGTTATTTTTTATACATAGAAAATATATATAACTAAAATCGAAAAAAAAATCAATTTTATTTAATTTATTAAAACTAAAAATTCCATTATTCAATTTCTTATTTTAACTATTGGTTTGTGTTTCACGCCTCAAGGTCATTGTCAACGTCACTATCAAAGCATGTTGTTAACACTTGGCTTCAAATATAATTAAAGATTCATAAATGTTGATCCAAGACTATAGTATAAAAAAAATACTGCATTTCGTAGAAGCTTCTCATATTTTTTTTCATAACATTAATTTCCCAGCTTATAAAATCAGGACGTTCTCTTCGTCACACAAAATAAATTCTTTTGATAATTGTCGTATTTCTCAAAATTTTAATAAATAAAAAATAATTAAAATCTAAATGAGTTTTAAATAATATTAGATTAAGTAAAAATGAAAAAAAATGAATAATATATAAACTAATTATCTTAATATTTTAAAATAAAAATAATAATAATTTTTTATATGAATTGAGTTCAGATTTAATTGGTATTATGTTTTTCTAATAAATTCCTATGGAAAGGTTCATAAAAAAATAAAGATTACTATTCCAAAAATCGTATCCATAAGTATATATAAAAAGATATGGTTATCTTTTATCACTCTAATCAAGTTATTCCTGACAGTAGTTCAAAATAAAATAAGTTAAATATGTTTTTGGTCTCTTAAGTTTGAGCGAAAGTTGGGTTTAGTCCCTCATCAAAACTTTTGACCAATTTAGTCCTTCATCTTTCAAAATATGTGAATTTAGTCTTTTTAACCAAATTTAATGTTAACTTAAATACTATCATGAAATGCGCTTGAAACGTCAGATAAACTTAACAAAATTTGGTTAAAAAGACTAAATTCACATATTTTGAAAGATGAAGGACTAAATTGGTCAAAAGTTTTGATGAGGAACTAATTCCAAATTTCGCTAAAACTTGAGGGACAAAAAACATATTTAACCCAAATAAAATAATACGATAAAAAGAGTTGTATATAAGCACTAATATATCACAGTAACGTGTGAATTGTCTCAAAGCAAGCTAACCATTTTCGACTTTTCTATGTACACATTCAGAACTCATTTGTAACAGTGCTGACCAGAATCATCTTCTCCTCTCTCTGCAGAACACCGGAAAAACTTGTTTTTTCTCTCTTTCACTCTCTTTTGCACACTCACCTAGATGACTATACCAGTTCAATCATGTATACACTTTTCATGTCACATTTTTCTGGTTCTGTTCTTCTTCCTTGTTCACACAAGCTCACAATCTTTGAATGATCAAGAGCATGCAGTTTTGCTTAACATAAAGCAATATCTTGAAGACCCTTCTTTCCTCTCCCATTGGAGTTCAACTTCTTCTCACTGTTCATGGCCAGAGATCACATGCACCGCTGCCTCAGTCACTTCCCTCACCCTCTCACATTCCAACATCAACAAAACTATACCACCCTTCATCTGTGACCTCACCAACCTCACACACCTTGATTTCAGCTTCAACTTCATCCCTGGTGATTTCCCCACGCCCCTCTACAACTGCTCCAAGTTGGAGTACCTAGATCTTTCAGGGAACAACTTTGATGGCAAGGTTCCTCATGACATTGACCGTTTGGGTGCTAATTTGCAATATCTCAACCTTGGTTCTACCAATTTCTATGGTGATGTTCCTGCTAGTATTGCAAATTTAAAGCAATTGAGACAGCTTAAACTTCAGTTTTGCTTATTGAATGGAACTGTTGCTGCTGAGATTGATAGCTTGCCCAATCTTGAGTTCTTGGACTTGTCCTCTAACTTCTTGTTTCCTAAATGGAAGTTGCCTTGGAACTTGACCAAGTTCAACAAATTGAAGGTGTTTTATTTGTTTGGCACCAACTTGGTAGGGGAAATCCCAGATAACGTTGGAGATATGGTGGCTTTGGAGAAGCTGGATGCATCAAAAAATGGCTTAACTGGAGGAATTCCAAGTGGTTTATTCTTGCTGAAGAATCTGACCTCACTCTATCTTTTTGAAAACAGCCTCTCAGGGGAGATACCAAGTGTGGTTGAGGCATTAAACTTGGTCAACCTTGATCTTGCAAGAAACGATCTCACAGGGAAAATACCAGATGATTTTGGAAAACTGCAACAGCTCTCATGGTTGAGTCTGTCTTTGAATAGCTTGTCAGGTGTGATACCACAAAGCTTAGGCACTCTTCCAGCTCTCAGTGATTTTCGCGTGTTTTTCAACAACTTATCAGGTACTCTTCCTCCTGATTTTGGCCGTTACTCAAAGCTTAAAACCTTTTTGATTGCATCTAATAATTTTACTGGGAAGTTACCGGATAACCTGTGCTATCATGGGACGTTACTTAACTTGTCTGTTTATGAGAATAAGCTGAGTGGTGAGTTGCCAGAATTTCTTGGAAATTGCAGTAGTTTACTGGACCTGAAAATTCACGAAAATGAGTTTTCTGGTAACATTCCTAATGGTCTTTGGACATCTTTCAATTTGTCAAATTTCATGGTGAGCCATAACAAGTTCACTGGTGTGCTTCCTGAAAGGCTATCTTGGAATGTTTCGAGGTTTGAGATAGGTTACAATCAATTTTCTGGTGGAATTCCTAGTGGGGTATCATCATGGACTAATTTGGTAGTGTTTGATGCCAGTAAGAACAATTTCAATGGAAGTATTCCAGAAGGGCTAACAGCTCTTCCTAAGTTAACAACCTTGTTGCTTGATCAGAACCAACTCACTGGGGCACTTCCATCAGATATAATATCATGGAAATCCTTGGTCACTCTAAATTTGAGCCAAAACCAACTCTCTGGACAAATCCCTCATGCAATTGGTCAGTTACCAGTCCTTAGTCAGCTTGATCTATCAGAAAATGGATTCTCTGGCCAACTTCCTTCCCTCTCTACCAGACTCACCAATCTCAATTTGTCTTATAATCATTTAACTGGGAGGATTCAAAGGGAGTTTGAAAATTCTGCGTATGCTGGTAGCTTTTTGGGCAATTCTGGTCTTTGTTCTGACAACCCAGCACTGAACCTTACCTTGTGCAATTCTGGCCTTCAAAGAACAAGCAAGGGCTCATCTTGGTCTATTGGTTTGATTATATGCTTGGCGGTAGTAGCCTTGTTACTGGCCCTTTTGGCATCAGTCATGTTTATTAGATTTCAAAGAAAGAGAAAGAAAGGATTAGACAACTCTTGGAAGCTCATTTCCTTTCAGAGGGTGAATTTCACAGAATCAACCATTGTCTCATCAATGACAGAACAAAACATCATTGGTAGCGGTGGATATGGTACGGTATACCGCATTGATGTTGGTTCAGACTATGTTGCTGTGAAAAAGATTTGGAATAACAGAAAGTTAGAGAAGAAGCTTGAGAGCTCCTTCCGTGCAGAAGTTAGAATATTGAGCAACATTCGTCATACCAACATTGTGAGGTTGATGTGTTGTATCTCTAATGAAGATTCTATGCTCCTTGTGTATGAGTATCTGGAAAATCTCAGCCTAGATAAGTGGCTGCATCAGAGTGTTAAGCCAGGTTCAGTCAATAAAGTGGTCCTTGATTGGCCAAAGAGGTTGAAAATAGCAATTGGGGTTGCTCAGGGTTTGAGCTACATGCATCATGACTGTTTACCACCTATTGTTCATAGAGATATAAAAACAAGCAACATCCTTCTGGATTCTCAGTTCAATGCAAAAGTTGCTGATTTTGGACTAGCTAAGTTGTTAATCAAACCAGGAGAACTTAGCACCATGTCAGCTGTTATTGGCTCATTTGGCTATATTGCTCCAGGTGAGTGACATACAATCTTTTTGCTCCTAACCATAGTGATTGATACTTATAATCTTAGTACAAAATAGAGGTTTACACTTTTCTCGACGCATTCAGTGAAAAAAGTCACATAACAGTCTCCACTCTCGAATGGCATATATGTTTATTCTCAATTTAATTTTTCATATTTGAATTGCAGAATTTGTGCAATCAACCAGAGTTAGTGAAAAGATTGATGTGTTCAGCTTTGGAGTAGTGCTATTAGAACTGACAACCGGTAAAGAAGCAAGTTATGGAGACCAACATTCATCTCTTTCAGAGTGGGCATGGCGTCACATTCTGATTGGAGACAATGTTGAAGAATTGCTAGACAAAAATGTCACTGAAGCCAGTAACATAGATGAAATGTGCACTGTTTTCAAACTTGGTGTCATGTGCACTGCAACATTGCCTACAAGTAGGCCTTCCATGAAGGATGCCCTACAAATATTGCAAAGCTTAGCAGAACCATTATTTTATGCAGAGAAGAACTTTGGGCACTACTATGATGCTATGCCTCTTCTCAAGAGTTCAAAGGAAACCAAATTGAATGTTGATCATGATAGTGAATGATTAACAAAATGGATAAGATAGTGGCAAAAATAGGTTTAGCAACTTGAGGCAATGTTTACTGTGTTTGAAAATGAAGAGTGGGGTAGTTAGTTTGTCACAGAGTTGTTGTATAGAATGAATTTAATGAAATGTGGAAGCATCAACAACCCACTAGTTAATCTAGTTACAGATTTGGAAAGTTTTCATGTAAAAATATTAAAATGTCAACAAAGTTTTGATGTATTTGTCTGTAGATATTTTACAGACTTTTTTTCATACCAGTATCATTAGAACTTTTGAAAACCTTTCTCTAGATTGCACTAGCTGGCTGGCTTAGAGAATCCAAATTGAAATTTGTTTCAGAGGAGAATCATTGGTGACAGCAGAATTCTGTTTTGTAAGGTTGGAACTATGTGCCGTGTAGAATGAGTTAGATAAAGAAGAAAACTTCAACTTAATTTATGCAATATGAATAGTTTGTTCTTGTTGGATTCTAGCATCATAGTAGTGGCCAAACTGCTTTGACTCTGATGCCGGTTTAGTTGCAAACTTGGAAACAACTGATAAAATCATAAACTATATATATATATATATATATATATATATATATATATATATATACACACACACACAATTACACTGAATGGGGTGGGATGAACTTCAATATATTTATGGAAAGGAACTTTTCATTCAAACTAAAATATATGTTCTCTAGATAGGAATATGAAAGTGTGTTTACTTTATTTTATTTGAAAAATACATTGGAATATTGTAACTTTTTTTGAGTGTTTTGTTGAGAATGGAAAATCACTTTGAACAATGCAATAAGGAATTTGAGTCTATTTATAAATCTATTAGTCAATACTTTTTTTTCATAATCATATTAAGTTTATACTTAATGGAGAGAAGTGAACAAAGTGTCACCATCACAATTAATTGTTCTTGACTTTTGGTAAAATTCTCACTTAAGAACTTAGACAATACATGTATAATTCAAATAGTCATTTACATAAAAAAAAGTTATTCAAAGACCTATCACTTTAATATTTGAGAGACCAAATTAGATATTATTCCTTTTTATATTTAATATATATACTTTTATTTTAAAGAATATCTTAAACAAAATTACTGCTCTTATTTTTCTTAATATTTAAAAACAAAAACGTAAAAGTAATCTCATGCCTTCTTCTTACAATTGATTTAAGAAAAAAAATCCATTAGAGGAAATATATATATATATATATATATATATATATATATATATATATATATATATATATATATATATATATATATATATAATGTTTGTTTATTTAATCATGTGTTGACTCTAGGAAATGTGAAATCAAAGAGTGAGTTGTCCTACTACTTTTCAATCATTATTTTTCCAATCGGACAAAATGATCGATATACTAGTAATGATTTTTGTGTCAAATGTTGTTATACCAAATAAAATCTCTCTTATTTTTTGACAACAACAACAATGTCATTAAATCTATAGGTTTGGTAATTTTATTCTTGATTATATATGTGGCCTACAAATAAGTTCTTTATCCTCTTACAAGTTATATAGAAAATATAAATTACTCATTTGTTTCTTATATTTGACTAAATTTTATATTTTAATCTCCATTCTTTCAAGTTATTCTTAGCTAGTTATAGATGCCTTTTTTATTTTTGTATATTTTTGTCAATTTAAAGCCTGAACACTAAAAGGATAAATGAAAAAAAGGTTATATATATTGTTTTCAAACTGGTATAAAAGAAGAGTTTTATCTATAAATTAAATTATAATGTATTTATTCCTTATATTTTATGAAAATCGATCTAAAATATTTTTTTTTACAACAGAGTGTTTTTCATATGACTGACTTTCACAGTAAAATAAAATATAATTCTCACATACATTTGTTTTTGAAGAAATATTTTACATAATTTTCATAGAATATAAACACGGAATATTTTATAATTTAGTTTAAGGATTACATACATTCTTTTATAATAATATGAAAATAAAAAACACATTTAACTCTTGTACATAGATATATAATTATTTTTAATATTATATTTTGTATTATTAAGGTATTTTTATTGTCAGACAAATCTCCAGTGTAACACAACAAGGCTTGAAGACTAATTATGATAAAGGGAAAAGCTTCAAAACTTTTGTTTTTGAAAGTTTTCTCTCTGTTTTTTTTTTGGTCAAATTTAAAACTTTGTCTGTTTGAACTCCTAAATGAGTAAGTAAATTAGGTAAGCAAACAAATGAATGGACTTAAAGTAGTCAACATTAGGTTTTTATTTTACTCCCTCGTGTGTTGACCGTTGAAAAATAGGCATGCAAGGAATAAGTGAAACCATAAAAGCTACAAAATGAGAAGTAGTTACAAAAGCTCAGTGTTGTAAAGTAAAAGAATGAAAAACCACTTGTCTTTCATGATTTACCTTAAAATTTGTTGTACGATGGATACGTATAACCTTAATTGGGTGTTTGGTTCCATTTTTTACTTTAAAATGCAAGAAAATTGGTGCTTTTTGAAAGCTACAAATTGACTCACCAAATTAAAACCAAACACAGACTATAGTAGAAGTTAAAGGTTTTCTTTCCAAAACTTTGGTATAAGAATTTTTTAAGATTTTTTTATGAATTAAATTTAGTTTATTCAAAAGTTAGAAATACAAAATTAGAAAAGTTATATGTCACAGCTTCTAGATATTAGTATAGGTTGATTTAATTTTGGATTTTTTTTTTCTCTCTTAAAAGTCTTTGAAATGAATGCTATAAACTTTTTTAACATGAAAGCTACTTTTTTTTATCACTAACTTTGATCATTGATAGTTTTAGTAGGAAATATTTTCATGTTTTAGATAATCATAGGAACTTGTTGCCCTGTAAGTTTTTCACGTAATGTTTTCATATTAATTATAATTAATTCTTCATTCTGTATAATTAAATTTCTTTGTTTATCTATTTTCTTTAATATGTGAGGGTTGTGTTTTTACACACCCTATAGAGGTGTAGGAAGAACCACGGGGCGTTAAACGAAATAGCCCAATACAAGGCCCTGTTTGTTTCAATGTCCAAAACAAAAAGGCCATAATAAAATGAACCCAATTGAAACCGAAGCAGAGTGAGCGAGGACGCCATGGAAAAGGAAGAGGAAGAGGAAGCAGTGGCACCAATGGTGAAGTTGGGATCGTACGGTGGTGAAGTTCGGTTGATGATTGGTGGAGAGGAATCTGCTGCGGAGGAGACCATGCTTCTTTGGGGTATTCAGCAACCCACGCTTTCTAAACCCAACGCTTTTGTCTCTCAATCTTCTTTGCAACTGTCCCTCGACACTTGTGGCCACTCTCTATCCATTCTTCAATCCCCTTCTTCCTTGGTATCTTTCTCTCTTACGCTCCCTGCTTTAGTTAAAAAGATTATTGGTAAAAAAAAAGCTTTGATTTTGATCCTGGTTTGTGTTCTAACTTGATGACCCAATTGCTTTGTTTAACTCGAATGTGATTTCCCTTTTCATAAAATACTATGGTACTGATTGTTATTTCTTAAAGGTGGAAGCTTATGACATCCCTGGTTGATGACTTGTACTATTGAGGCTCTGATTTTTAGAAAACGAAAACCACTTAACTTCACATTGGGTAATCATCCACAGTTTGATCATGGTTTGAGTTATAACTTGATGACCTGGTTGTTTTTAAGCCCGAACTTGATTACCCTTTTCATAAAATGGCATGCTGCTGATTGTTATTGGTTAAAGTTAGAGTCTTGCAGTAGCCATCCATTGGTTACGTGTGTTATTGGAGCTTTGAATTTGGAGAAAATGATCAAGTTAACTTCACATTACTGCTCAAACGGCTTTTGCTTTAGCTTGTGCCGTTTTTAATTGTTGGTTTATTGTTTTAAGATTTAATGTTGAAATTTCCATCATGCGGTGAATTGAATATTGTTAATTCAACTCACAGTTATGGTATTTTCGAGTTTTGATTTTAGGGAACTCCTGGAGTGACTGGAGCGGTGATGTGGGACAGTGGAGTTGTATTGGGGAAGTTTCTGGAGCATTCTGTTGACTCAGGGATGCTTGTCCTTCAGGGAAAGAAGATTGTCGAGTTGGGATCTGGTTGTGGATTGGTTGGGTGAGTTCAATTGCAATCTCTATCTTCTTCTTTATCTGTTCATGATATATGGCTTTGGTTTCTCAGTAATTTCTTGATTAGCTTTTGGCTTTTTCCACATGGACTAAATGATGTAGGAAAGTAGAGGTTTGGGCTTTGGCATCGTTTTTCTTTACAACCAAGCGACAATTTGGATAAACTTTTCAATGAGCTAGTATAGGAGAAGAAATAAGATGAATTAAGATAAAATTGAATCAAATTTCTCTCACTAGTTTAAATATACTTCTCTACCTTAACTTTGTCATAAGCCCTAGCTACCTTATTTGTTGTGGTGTATAAGTTGATTCCATCTTATGGGAGAAGTCTGATTCATTTCACCTCCTTAATTTGTGTTCTTTTCCTTTTCTGTAACTGTTTTTTAAGAAGTTTAACCCTACTAGCTCTAGGTTGTCCAGCAATGGAGAACAATTATTTTTTTGGTTGTTCTTACTCAATCTATGATGCACCTTTCTTATTTTCTTCCTTAGTTGTATTGCAGCCCTCTTGGGTGGTGAAGTTGTTGTTACTGATCTGCCAGATAGGCTGAGGCTACTGAGAAAGAACATTGAGACCAATATGAAACATGTTTCTCTACGCGGTTCTATAACAGCTACGGAACTCACATGGGGAGAAGATCCTGACTCAGAACTCATTGATCCCACACCTGATTTCGGTAAAAGTTATCTCCCTCAACCCCTCCCCACTGCTTAGAGCTAACAAGGAGAAACAAACAAGATTCAACCACGGGCACCACAAAACTTATGAAATGTCACAGTGATTTGCGTTCCTATAATAGATTTGTAGTTAGTTGTATTTTTTTTTCTTCTGTTGATCCGAATGCCTATTGGAGTTACCTTTGTCTACTTTGTTAGCATTTTCTTTTATGTTTTTAATCTAATATTCGTTGTGAGATCATTGCAAATACAACCTGTTTTGCAAAATTAGAATTTAGATGAAGTGTTACAACTTATGCCACCATGGTCTCATGAAAATTTTTGCATCAATTCATATCAGAAGTGTTTTATTTTTTTACATTCTAGCATGACGAGGCTCTTGTTAATGCTATGTTTACTAAAATTGTCATTTTGGTGTTTTTGGCTAATGAGAATTGAATCAGAGTTCCATAAGAAGCTGTTAAATTTTGAACTATTTATAGGAATAGCTTGGTGATTCAATACTTGATTTCCTGTTATCAGTGCTAGGATCTGATGTAGTGTACAGTGAGGGGGCAGTGGTGGATCTGCTAGAGACGCTTATGCAACTCTCTGGATCAAATACAACAATATTTTTGGCTGGAGAACTCAGAAATGGTAAAGAATTCTATTCCTTTTTCTTCTTTTTCGGAACCACAATGCATGACCTGTGCTAAATAATGTTCTTATTTCAGATGCCATTCTTGAGTACTTCTTAGAAGCTGCAATGAACAATTTCGCTATTGGTCGTGTGGATCAAACACTGTGGCACCCTGATTATTGCAGCAATCGTGTTGTTCTTTATGTTCTAGTGAAGAAATGATTGTTGAGATTAACGTTTAATTGTCTTGTGTAATGCTGGTAGCATAATGGCATAAAGTGCATTAAGAATTTGAGAATTATGAGTTTTTTTATCACTATATTTTCTTTGTTAACCCGTGAGTATTTTGTTTTTTGTAAGGATAAATGATTAATTTGGTTCACGAAGTGTTGTCAATTTAATCTTTTGAAAGAACGAAATATTTATTTTAGTCATTGAATGTACAAAAAAATCTTGTAATATTTTATGTTTTGCGAGACTACTAATTTTAAGAATCGATTTAAATATAATTTTTTTAAAATAAATTCAATTTTTAGAATTTCGAAAGAGTAATTTAATTACTTAAAATTGAAATTCTAATTTTAATAACTTAGGTTTAAAGATCAGTAATATTTTAGGTAAGCATAGATGAGTTTTAATATTGTAAGTTTAAGATACTTATTTCAAATATTTTATTTTATATTTAAAATGATTATTTGACTCTTGTAATATCATATTTAAGCAATTATGTAAATATGAAATTAAGTAACTCTTTTTTATAATCTTGTTTTAAATTAAATATTAATTTAATTTTCTTAATTAATTAAACTTAACTCCAAGTCATTTTAGTTCATTTTTTTCTTGGAGTCTCCTGCTAACTTATTAGAGTTTTTTCGATGAGTTATTGGTTATAAGTTTTTTTCATGTCGTTGGTTCCCCGGTTGACTTTTGGACTTTGTTTTTGGTTTTTAATAAAAGTATTTTTATTAAATTTTTACTTTGTGAAAATTAAGTGATTTAGATGGTGATTTTTTTTTTTAAAAAAACAAAAAAAGTAACAAATTTATTAAGAACAAAAGTAAAATACAATAATTTATAGGAACAAATAAAGTAATATATTTAAGATTTATTTTTGCTGATTTTGTGAGTTGATTTGTCGGCTACAATTTTCCTCATTTATTTTCTCAGTTCAATGGTTGATTTGTTCGTTCTGTTTTGCTTTTCTTCTTGTTCATTATTGCCATACTAATTTCTTCTTCTTCTCGCTTTCTCACACAAAAGTTTCAATCTTTGTTGGTTTTGCTCGATACGATAGGATATTTATTTTCTTTTGTTTGTAAATATGACCTATAAATTTTTTTTGTTATATAGATTTAAATACTACACCTTAAAATTAATGTCTCTAGTGGCACACTGCAACTACATTCTTAATCCTACCAAACACCAGCTAATTCTGTCTCAACAGTGTCACCTACCACCATCACCACCACCAACGAGAACAACAACAGCTATTTCAAGTTCTCTTCCACCCTTTTCTTTTTCACTTTTCTAATTCTTCTTCACTCACTAACATGGCGCCCTCAACCCCTCAAGTCATCACCTGCAAAGGTAAACTCAGTCACCCTTTTCCTTTGATATATCTTTCTGTCCATTGTTTATGATGAACATGGGAGGATGGGGTTTTTGTTAATGATGGCATGTGGAACATGGAACAGCTGCAGTGGCATGGGGAGCTGGGGAGCCACTGGTGATGGAGGAAGTGGAAGTGAGCCCTCCCCAACCAATGGAGATTAGGATTAAGGTTGTCTCCACCTCTCTCTGCCGCAGTGATCTCTCTGCTTGGGAATCTCATGTAAGGCTTGTTATCATTGTCTGTCAGAAGAATTTGTTTCATAGAACTTTTTAGGGATCTTTTGGAATGTCAAATCTAGAAAGAAAAACCCATCACAATCATGGATTGGCATGTCATTGAAAATTATTGACTTATGTAATTTTAAAAATAGTAATTAAGTTGATTTCTAACTGGTTGAGAGGGTAAAAGGTCCATTTATGACAAATGACCATGTATTAAAATTAAACTAATGAAAATTAATGGAATCATATCCTGGGCAACAAGGTTCCAGAAACCACTCTTTGTGAGATGTAATTGAATAACGTAAGAGGTTGTCAATGTTTGATGTTTAAGACGATTGATTAAAGTTTTGCAGATAAATCTTGAATTGAATATTGTGTTCCTCAAGATTATGCCTCTTGTTCTTTTATAAAATATATGACTTAAGTAAGTTTCAAGTCTTTTAATATATGGCCGATTTTCTTTCTGAATATTTAATATATTTTCTTTTTCAAATTGGGTATCTAGTAAATTATATAATTTTGGTTAAGTCGTTGACATTACCTTCATTTGTTCTACTTACCACGTTTTTGCTAAGTTAAAACAAGTGTCACACTATTTGAATTGTTGAATAGTGATATGTATGAAGTCCTTATGTTGGTTATTATGATAAAAAATAAGTAGAGAGATCAAAAGAGAAATCTAATAATATTTCAGGAATTGGTTGAAAGAGTAAACATAATTGTAAGAAGGAAATATAGATAAATATTTTTTTCAGGATCTTGAACCAAATTTTTTAGTCGATTAGGTACTTAATTTGAAGAAAAGAAATTTTGGGTTCTCAGAACAAAAAATTGTTATATATTGAGAACCTGAAACTTATTTAAGCCTAATGATGGTTGGTGGTGTGATGGATTAGTTTGCTGAACAATATATCTTTGTTGTCACGATTATTGAACTTTCCGTTGAAGATTTATGACTCTGCTGTTAAACATTTAACGCAAGGTGCTTTTTTTGCAGGCCATATTTCCTCGCATATTTGGCCATGAAGGATCAGGGTAATCTATTCTTAATTTCTATCTTTGAACTATAGACAACATTAATCACTACTGATTCTTAGGATTTTTTATCTGAATTTCTTATGAAGAATTTCTTATAGAGTTACCTATTAGCTAGTACGAGAATTGCAGTGCATCAAATACTGATGTATCGAGTTCCTTGAGTGACAATGATCAACTACAAGCGTGCAGCAGCATCGGGGAACATTACTGATTTTAGAAAGTGTGACACTGTGCATGGCAATGTGATATAGTTGCATCGTGAACATAACTTAAATCATGGAAAAATGAGTAAATTTCTGAATAGATGTTGAATATTTAGTGTAGTTTTGCAGGATTGTTGAGAGTGTGGGACTGGGAGTGACTGAATTCAAAGAGGGTGACCATGTGCTAACAGTATTCATTGGAGAATGCATGACATGCAGACAGTGTACATCTGGAAAAAGTAACATTTGTCAAGTTTTAGGATTGGAAAGAAGGGGTTTAATGCACAGTGATCAGAAGACACGCTTCTCAGTAAAAGGGAAGCCTGTTTATCATTATTGCGCTGTTTCAAGTTTCAGTGAATATACAGTAATCCATTCCGGATGTGCAGTGAAAGTCAGCCCCCATGCACCTCTTGAGAAAATTTGCCTTCTGAGCTGTGGGGTTGCTGCAGGTAAATGTTTCAAGTGTTTATTATTAGTTCTACAAAATTGGGAATAGATCAAAGGAGTTTTAGATCCACATTGAAAAGTTAAACTCATGTACTTAAATTACTTGAGGTAGTAACAGGGTAATAGCCATTAGAGACTCTGTTTTTATTTTTTTTTTGTCTTGTTATTTCCCATGGATGGCTAGAGGAGGCATGACTGTGTCTCTGTATTCAGAAGCTTGAACAGTAAGGAACCGTAGGACCTCAGCAAATAAATAAAGGCAATATATATAATTGTAATCTTATAATTAGCGATCCTCTCAGCTGCAGATCACCAAGTGAATTGGCCCATTTTCTCTTAATTTAGTTAGAACTTAAAGAATAATGATTGCCTTTTATGTTGTTTTGTATTTTTGACAATTCCAATTGCATATTTGTCTGACACTGATTGATTGTTAAAGGTCTACTGTTCTTTATAGCTTAAATTGATTTTAGGACATATAAGTGTTCCATCACCTGGTTCATAGATGCTTGTCGCATAGGTTTACCCTGCAAAATATCCTAATCTATTTTTGTTTTGCATTGTTTGCTTTTAGTATCTTGTTGACAGACACAATTTTGTATGATGACAAAGATATCATGAACTAGTTTGTTTGATCCCAATAATTTTTTGAAAAAAAAAAAAACTTTTAATCCCATCATTTGCATATTCAGAGATATTAACTGATGATTTGTTGCTGCTTCGGGAAAAATATGAAACTAATTTGATAATAAATTTGACCCAAAACTCTACTGGACTTCCGAATTATTAACCAAAGCAGATCCAGAAATGATTGGTAAGGAAACATCAGACGGTGTTAAAATGTTTTAATATTAGATTTGATGATGCTAGAGCCATTGTCAGTGGCCTAGGTAAAGATTGGATCACTGGATACAACCGTTGGTTCTAAGTGACATTGGATGACTTTGAAGGGCGTAATACAATGCTGGACTTATTTTCCTCCTCTTTCTTATACCTCACATATAATTTAGTGTTGTTAATATCATTGATAAATTATTCATTTATGGTTGATTATGGGAATCATTGCATTGCAACATTAGGTCTGGGTGCAGTATGGAATGTTGCTGATGTGTCAAAAGGATCAACTGTGGTGATTTTTGGTCTTGGAACTGTAGGCCTATCCGTAAGTAAAGGCACTTAGCAATAGTATCTTAGCTTCTCAACTGACGAGTGATAATATTTTCCAAATTGTAGCTAACATTCCTTCAATTAGGTTGCTCAAGCCGCAAAACTAAGAGGTGCATCTAGAATAATTGGTGTTGACAACAACCCACAGAAGTGTGAAAATGGTACCATATTCAGTCCCCTAAATTACTCCTTAATCTATTTTTAATTATTCCCTTGATTATTTATTGTTGTCGTCTTGGTTGTTACCACAGCTAAGGCTTTTGGGGTTACAGAAGTTCTTGACCCGAATTCCTGTGAAGAACCTATTGCTCAGGTGGGTTTATCTTCTCATCACAAAATTATCCGATTTAACTTATCATACTTTATCATATGGAGAATATTTTATATAACTTTAATTGATGAATAACCAAAGTATGGTACAAGATCAAATATTTCATGTGATCCATACAAATTTATCATTAATCTTATTTTGGTTAAATATGATTTCTCTTCAGCACAAAAACTATAAGTATGTGGACAAAAAGGTTATGATGTCAAACAGCCATTAATATATGTTGAAAATTTCCAGGTTATTAAGCGGATTACTGATGGTGGAGCAGATTTCTCTTTTGAATGTGTCGGTGACACTGATATGATAACCACTGCATTGCAGTCATGCTGTGATGTAATGCTCTATATACCCAAAATCATTTAAAAGCTTTTATTCATTATAATTGGATTCATTGCTTTTCCTTGGTTGCGTAGGGATGGGGTTTGACTGTAACACTTGGGGTGCCAAAGGCAAAACCTGCGATGTCAGCTCATTATGGACTACTACTGATGGGAAGAACATTGAAAGGATCTCTATTTGGAGGTTGGAAACCAAAATCTGATCTTCCTTCGTTAGTAGAGAAGTATGTCAACAAGGTAACTACAACAGTACCCTGAATATTTCTTTTCTTTTTTTTTTCTATAAGCATGATTACTTCATATATTTTTACTCTAATTTGAAACATGACTATCTCTACTTCCTGATCAAAATATCATGTGTTCCCTTTCATGATGGATATATATTCTTATCAAACTGAATCCTAGTAAGCCGGGCAATTTAGGCTGTTACCTTCTGCATAAACGGTTCTCAATGACTATTTGAAAATGCCATTTTATCTCACACGTAGTTATGTTTTTTGGCTAGTGATTAGAGTAACTCTGTTGAGAAGATATAAACTGAGTGATAACTTCACTTAAGGAGATAAAACAATAAATTTGAAGAACCATTAGGTTTCATGATGATTTGTGCAGAAAATACGTTTTTAGCTGACAACACAGATACGAAGATAAGTCTAATGGTTCAAAAAAATGTATTTTTTCATAGGTAAACAGTTGTTGCAGCATGACCCTGAGAAAGTTCTCTCTCTCACTCTTGCTCTGCTTCTATATGTTTTTTCATAAGAACTTATAGGAGAAAAATTTAGAAAGTAAAATGAAATAAAATTTTCTATATAAGTTATAATTAGCTTGCCAACTAGTTAAAAATAGGATAAGCTCTTTGAGGAGCTAATATGAGAAAACTTTTACAAATAAAGTTATCTGCCTAAGCTAATTTCATCGTTCTTTCTTTTTTTATTCTTTTAAAAGTGTTAATATAGCTTCTTTGCGCCACTTTCTTACTTCCATCTGCTTCACTGGTATTGTTTATTAACGATAAAGTTGAGGGCAATTTCTTCTTATCATTGAAAGTAAGTCTTTAGTTTACAACGTTTAGCCTAGTATGTGATGTATATCTAGTATTTGCAACATAATCTTTTTATTATAAAGTCTGTCAAAAGTCTGTAACTTAGATTTTCTGAAGTGCCCAGAGAGAAAGGAATTGAGAATGCAACCTCAAATTCTAGTAGAGCTAGATTCTTGTTTATATACTTTTATCCCCATGGATTATTTTGTTGTTCTTTAGTTTGATATTGTTAGGATTGACGTGAAGAGAGAGAGAATGAAAAAGAGCTTTTGTATTATATTGAAAAGTGAGTTACATATTACAAGCGGAAGGTTTATATAAGAGAAAGCAGAGAACGTAAAAAGACGGAAAGCAAAACTAACTTGTAACTAACCTAACAGATTTAAAACTAATATATCATCTAACATGCCCCCGTAAACTAATGGGGTTGAGGAAGCGAGCACACCATGAGTTTATCACGAAACTGAGAGAAGGTTCCACCAGAAATTGGTTTTGTTAGAGCATCAGCAAGTTGAAGACGAGCAGGAACATGCCGAACAAAGATTTCACGTTTCTGGACATTGTCTCTGATATAATGTAGATCCATTTCAAAATGCTTGGTGCGAGAATGCATGACAGGGTTGGCAGTAAGAAGCACAACACTGAGATTGTCAGAGTTAATAATTGGAATAGAAGTGTGCAGGTTTATTTCCTTGAGAAGAGACATGAGCCAACTGATTTTGGTACTGGCAGAAGCGATACTCCTATATTCTGCTTCAGTGGAGCTGTGTGATACAACGGCTTGTTTCTTTGAAGACCATGATATCAAATTTGTGCCAATGAAGATGCAATAACCGGTGGTTGACTTTCTATCATCAGGATCTGACCCCCAATCTGCATCTGTGAAAGCTTGTATGGAGGGGTGTGTGTTTGGAGTGAACAACAATCCATGAGTTGGAGTGCCTGCAAGGTAGCGTAGAAGACGTTTCATGGCATTCCAGTGATGGGTTTGAGGTTGGTGCATATATTGACAAAGCTTGTTGGCAGCGTATGAAATGTAGGGACGGGTAAAGGTTAGATATTGCAGTGCTCCTGCAATCTGACGATATAGGGTGGGGTCGTGAAAGGCAGTGGATGCATCTGCGTGAGTTTTAAAGAAGAGACCATAGGAGAAGGAAGAAAATTAGCGTCTGTCATTTGAACCTTGGAGAGAATTTCTTTTATGTATTTTGTTTGTGTAAGATGTAAAGCACCACTAGAGGACCATGTAGCCTCGATTCCAAGAAAATAGTGAAGGGAGCCAAGGTCTTTAAGAGAAAACTGCATGTTAAGAGCTGCAACAAGAGCAGTAATGGCATTAGTATCATTGCCTGTTATCAAGATATCATCTACGTAAATGAGAATCAAAATGATAGAGTTTGCAGTAATATTAGTAAATAAAGAAGAGTCACTAATAGTTGAACGAAAACCCATCTTGATTAGCGTGGTGCTCAGCTTGTGATACTAGGCTCAAGGTGCCTGTTTTAGGCCATAAATGGCTTTGTGCAAACGACAAATAAGCTTTGGACTGGTTGAAAATCCCGGTGGCTGATCCATGTAAACGGTCTCTGTGAGCTTCCCATGCAAGAAAGCATTATTTACGTCTAATTGGCGTACTTGCCATTTCGCAGCAACAGCAACTGAAAGAACCACACGAATAGTGGTGGGTTTAACAACAGGGCTAAAAGTCTTAAAGTAGTCAATGCCAACAACTTGGTTGTATCCGCGAGCAACAAGACGTGCTTTTCGTCTCTCGAGAGTGCCATCTGAATTGTACTTGTTTTTGAATATCCATTTGCAACCTATGACATGTGCATTGGGGGGAAGCTCAACAAGAGTCCACGTCTTGTTCTTTAGAAGCGCATCATATTATGTTTGCATGACCTTCTTCCATTCAATATGTTTAAGAGCTTCTTTGGCTATAACAGGAACAACATCAGTAGCAATAGCAGAGAATACTTTAGGCTTAGTGATACCTGACTTCCCTCAAGTTTGCATTGGATGTATATTAGTGGTGACAGGTTGTCGTTGAATATCAGTAGGAGAGTTGGAATGTTAAGGAGATATAGATTGATCAATAGGAGAGGACGTGGGATGGTCTGTTTCAGGGGAATTAAGGTTAGACTGATGAGGTGATTTTTCCGGTGAACAGGATGTGGCAGTAGCATCTTGAGGTGCAACATTGGGGATGGATGACACTATACATTTTTCTGATGTAATAACAGAAGGTAAGGGTGGTGAATTGATATTGGGTGAAGGTAGAGGTGTGGGCTCGGGAACTATAGTAGGTTGAGTCTCAAACATATTTGTAGCAAGTTTATAGGGGAAAACCTGCTCACTGAAAAGAACTGAACGGGAGAAATAAATTTTTCCAGAAGGATGCATACAAATATAGCCTTTCCTATTCCGACAAAGACCCAAAAATAAACAAGCAGAAGATTTAAAGTTGAATTTATGATTGTTATATGGTTTTAATAAAGGATAACACAAACAACCAAAAATTTTAAACATATTGTGATCTAACGTATGACCAAACAAAACTTGATAAGGAGAACGATTATTAAGCACTGGGATGAGCAAATTGTTGATAACAATTGAAGCATGCATGAAAGCATAATTCCAGTATTTTAATGGGAGAGAAGCATGAGCAAGTAAGCTTAGGCCAGTTTCAATAATATGTTTATGTTTTCGTTCAACAGAATCATTTTGTTGATGGGTATGTGGGCACGTATAGCGATGAGCAATACCAGCATTATGGAGAAACTTATCAAAACATTGAAATTCTTTAGCATTGTCGGTTTGGATTGCTTTTATCCTTGTTCCTAATTGATTTTCAACAAGCAATTTAAAACGTAAAAAGAGAGTGAAAGCTTGAGATTTTGAGTGTAAAAGATATACCCAAGTAAACCTGGAATATGCATCAAGAAAGGAGATGTAATATTGATCACCATTAACAGACCGAACATGTGAAGGACCCCAAATGTCTATAAAGACAAGTTCAAGCGGTTTAGTATAGCAAGTATTTGAAGATGGAAAAGAAAATTGATGCAACTTAGAAAGAGCACAAGAATCACAAAATACAGTTTCACTATTAGTACGTATGTTGCAGAAATTTAGAAACTGTTTTACAGTTTTGTAGGATGCATGACCAAACCTTGCATGCCAAGTATGAAGAGTGTTGGAGCCAGCAGTGGAGTGATGAATTTGAGGAGCTGGTGCAGGTTTTAGAGGTGGAAAAACGTAGATACCATCTTTAATTTTTCCTTGAAGAAGGATCTCCTGAGTTCCCTGTCGTTTAACATTGCAAAAATTAGGGTAGAATTCAAAAAATACATTGTTATCTTTTGCAAATTGAGATACGCTCAACAAATTTTTGGTAATGATTGGCACATGTAAAAGATTACGTAAGAGAAAAAATGATGAATTAGCAGATGAAGACAAGAAGGCTGAACCAGAGTTATGTATTGGCAAACCTGTTCCATTGCCAAGAGTAATTTGTTCATTACCAATATAAGAAGATTTTGAAGAAAAAGTGGAAGGATCATTGGTGATATGATGGGAAGCTCCGCTATCCGGATACCACAGTGGATCAATCAAGGTGCTAGTAGAAGGCTGATCTGTTTGGTCACTAGGAAGAGATGATGTTTGGGAGTTATGTGCCTGAGGAGGAGGTTGATAATCTTCTTTGAATTTGTGCCAGCATTCAGGAGCACTGTGTCCTGGTTTATGACAAATCTGACATTGTATCTTGGTGGAGGAATTTTCTGCTTGTGAAGACCATTGTGTCCGGGTAGGGTTATGAGAGTTAAAAGATCTACCACCACGAGTGGATTGATTTGTTCTTGAAGAACGGCCCGAATGTTGGTTGGATCTTCCACGAGCGTTGTTTCCGTTCCAAGAATTGACGACAACATTGGCTTGAGGCATGGAATCTTGAAAGCGATGTTTCTCCATACGTTCTTCTTGAGCCAACAATAGAGCCTCAATCTCATCAACTGTATACGGATCAAGGCGAGAGAGAATAGACGTGACAAAAGAATCGTACTCCTTGGGAAAGCCATCCAATATGGCTTCAATGTGATCTTCTTCACTGATGGGTGCACGTATGGCAGCAAGCGCATCTGTTACCCGCTTGACATCAAGAACGTAGACAGCAACTGATCGATCACGCTTCGGAGTTTTAAGTTGAAGCTTGAGCTTTTTGATCTTTGCTCGAGATTGAGTGGCATAGTAAATCTTGAGCTTCTTCCATATTTGGGCTGAAGTTGTGAGACCCACCATCTTGGTTAGGAGCGTTGGTGTCATAGATGAAAGAAGCCATGCCACAATTAAGCTATCTTGTCGACGATATTGGAGAAATCTTGGATTGATAATATTGGAGACTTGATCTTCTTGACTGAGATATTGTGGAGGTGCTGTGGAGCCTTCAAGAAACTCTGAAAGTTCGAGGCCAGTAATTGTTGCTTGAACTTGTTGTTCCCAGGTTAAGAAATTCTCTTCATCTAGTTTAAAATGGATAGGGGTAGAGAAGACATGAGGAGTGGCAGAGGAATGAGCAAGAGTGGTGGTGCAGGAGGATGATGAATTTTCAGAAGCCATGGCCTAGTTTAGGCTCTGGATACCATGTTAGGATTGACGTGAAGAGAGAGAGAATGAAAAAGAGCTTTTGTATTATATTGAAAAGTGAGTTACCTATTACAAGCGGAAGCTTTATATAAAAGAAAGCAGAGAACGTAAAAAGACAGAAAGCAAAACTAACTTGTAACTAACCTAACAAATTTAAAACTAATATATCATCTAACAGATATTGGACATGCATTCCTATAAATAGTGTATTTTAGCAAAAAGTATATGTACTAAACTACTAATATTGTGATGATTAATATGCAGGAAATCCAGATTGATGACTACATAACACACAATTTGCCATTTCATGACATCAACAAAGCTTTCAATCTCATGAAGGAAGGAAAGTGTCTGCGTTGTGTTATCCACATGCCAAGATAATACCTTCAGTTTCTTTCTTTATTTTTTTCCAAAAAAAGAGTTATTGCAGAAATCAGTGCCCCATAGAATGTAGAAACTTCTTTGCATAGATATCATTGAACATTGATGAGAGTTGAATCTTGTAATAACAATATTGATTATGCTAATTTTTGTCTTCGCTCAACTATAAAAATTTACATATGCTAAATAATGTGACGTTGTATTTGTATACAGTGCATTTCTACCTTGTAATACACTATAGCCCATCTTGAAAAGTTGTTACATTACATCCTTAAGAAACAAGGTGATCTCAATTATGGAAGGCCATATTAATGTATTATTTGGACTAGTTGCTACCAGTTTGTTTCTATATCATTAAAATTTGTAAAATATTTTTAAATATATAAAATATATTTTCAATGTAAAATGAAACAATTTAAAATGTGACATAAGTGGTTTCGAATTTAAAACAGATAAATATTTAATAAAACAAAATACACGTATAAGAAAAAAGAGAGTAATTTGAAATGCTGGAGATAGATATTTTTTAGTGTTGAGAATGTCTGTTACAGAGAGTGAAGGGCGTGTTATCTAAGTTGAAGATTCTACTTTAAATGTAGTACAGACTCTACATAACTTCATAATGCATGTAAGGACAAGGTTGATTATTTTATAAATCTTCGTGGAATGTGTCAGCGGATACTGGTTTGAATTCAGAAAGTGAGGGTGCTTTACCTTATATATTAAACTGGTGTTACACAGCATCATTCACAGTTAGTATTTTTTAGACAAAAATCTGCATGTAGAACGGCATTTGCAGGTTGACCAAAATATTTAGTAGTTTTTTAATGCACCATCAAACTTAATGCATTACTTTATTTCATGCATGGCCATAACAACGAACACAAAGCTTCCTTTGAAAGTCTACAAGTTCTGGAGACCTAACACTGCACCCACCACAATCATACTATCATAGAGTATTTTTTTTCCAAGTTCTCATGGCAATGGGATCGCGTTCCTCTTCCTTCACCTATGATGTTTTCCTCAGCTTCAGGGGGGAAGACACACGCCATAGTTTTACTGGCCATCTCTACAAAGCCCTTCGTGACAGAGGAATCTACACTTTCATTGACGATGAGGAGTAACAGAGAGGGGAGGAAATAACACCAGCACTTGTGAAGGCAATTGAGGAGTCCAGAATTGCCATCACTGTCCTCTCTATAAACTATGCTTCTTCCTCATTTTGCTTAGATGAACTTGACTACATCCTTGAGTGCTTTAACAAAAAATATATGTTGGTTTTGCCAGTTTTCTTTAAGGTAGATCCTTCTGATGTTAGAGACCAGAAAGGAAGTTATGGAGAAGCATTGGCTAAGCATGAGCAAAGGTTCAACCATAACATGGAGAAGTTGGAGAATTGGAAGAAGGCTTTGCATCAAGTAGCTAACTTCTCTGGCTTTCATTTGAAACACGGGTAACCCACCTTACCAATCTTTTACCTCAACTTTTTTTTGATTAATTTTGACTCTAACAAATATATTGATGTCGTCATTTAAAGAGAAAATAAATACTTGCTATATCCATTACAACATTGGTGTCTAGACATGGACACAAAGCTATTAGTTTTTCATCACGAATTTTTGTTTGAAACAGAGATGGATATGAACACGAGTTTATTGGAAGGATAGTTGAGTTGGTCTCCAGCAAGATTAATCACGCTGCTTTACCTGTTGCGGATTACCCAGTTGGACTAGAGTCAAAAGCACTGGCAGTAAGGAAGCTTTTGGAAGTTGGATCTGATGATTATGTCCACATGGTGGGAATCCATGGAATCGGTGGGATAGGAAAGTCAACACTTGCTTTAGCAGTTTATAATTTGATTGCTCACCATTTTGATTGTTCGTGTTTTCTTCAAAATGTGAGACAAAAATCAAACAAGCATGGGTTACAACACCTCCAAAGCATCCTTCTTCGTGAAATGCTTGGAGAGAAGGAAGCAAACTTTGCAAGCATAGAACAAGGAGCTTCAGTGATACACCACAGGCTTCAAAGAAATAAGGTTATCTTGATTCTAGATGATGTTTGACAAATACGGGCAATTGCAGGCTATTGTTGGAAGACCTGATTTGTTTGGTCCTGGGAGCAGAGTCATCATCACTACTCGGGACAAACAATTATTGTCATCTTATGGGGTTACAAAAACGTATGAGGTGAAGGTATTGAATAAGAACAATGCTCTTGACTTGCTTTCATGGAAAGCTTTTAAAACAAAAAACATTGATGCAAGTTATAAGGAGGTCTTGAATGATGTAGTGATTTATGCTTCTGGCCTTCCATTGGCTTTGGAAGTAATAGGTTCCAACTTGTTTGGAAAAACTAAAGAAGAATGGAAATCCGCCATCAAACAGTATAAAAGAATTCCTAGTAATCAAATCCTAGAGATACTTAAAGTGAGCTTTGATTATTTGGAGGAAGAAGAGAAGAGTGTTTTTCTTGATATTTGTTGCTTAAATATATATGCCTTGTCAAAGCTTGAAAATTTACTTCATGCTCATTATGGCTATTGCATGAAATATCATATTGGGGTGTTGGTTGACAAAT
>Ga0214542_1002667_pt1 | contig 36732 bp, 22 predicted proteins | sample CNSS1metaG_FD_160096 | JGI IMG/M metagenome (GOLD analysis project Ga0214542, IMG submission 160096) | Root nodule microbial communities from cowpea collected in UCLA plant growth center, Los Angeles, California, USA - CNSS1 | ecosystem: Host-associated > Plants > Roots > Nodule | place: USA...
TTGTTTTTTTTTTTCTATTTTCTCTTATCTCTTATCTCTTATCTCTTATCTCTTATCTCTCATCTCTCATCTCTTATCTCTTATCTCTTATGTTTTACCTTTTATATTTTATCTCTTATCTTTTGTCTCTTTCTCTTATCTCTTATCTCTTATCTCTTATCTCTTATCTCTTATATCTTATCTCTTATCTCTTATCTCTTATCTCTTATCTCTTATCTCTTATCTCTTATCTCTTATCTTCTATCTCTTATCTCTTATCTCTTATCTCTTATCTCTCATCTCTTATCTTTTATATCTCATCTCTTATCTCTTATCTATCATCTGTCATCTGTTACCTTTTATATCCCATATCTTTCAACTCTTGTATTTTATATTTTATATTTCATCTCTTATATCTCATCTCTACTCTTATGTCTCATCTCTCACCTCTAGATTCTTTTGTCTCATATCATGTCTCTTATATTTTATTTCTAGTTTCTTGTTTATTGTCTATTCTCTCTTATCTCGCATCTTATATATATTATCTTATCTTGTATCTGTTATGATTTTTCCATTATCTTTTAGTTTTTATTAATTTTCTTTCCTTTATTTATCTCTTTTTTTATCATTTTTCTTGATATTTATCCATTTATTTTAAATTTTCTTATTTTTTTATATTTCTTATCTTCTAACTTTTTATCATATTTTTTATGTTTTTCTATTAATTTTTTTGTATTTTTTTCACTTTTTAAATTTTAAATTTTTTATTTTTTATTTTTTTTTCTTATCTCTTATCCCGTTTTTCTTTTTTCTTATCTTTTTCTTCTTATCTCTTATCTCTTATCTCTTATCTCTTATCTCTTATCTCTTATCTTATCTCTTATCTCTTATCTCTTATCTCTTATCTCTTATCTCTTATCTCTTATCTCTTATCTCTTATCTCTTATCTCTTTTCTCTTATCTCTTATCTCTTATCTCTTATCTCTTATCTCTTATCTCTTATCTCTTATCTCTTATCTCTTATCTTTTATCTCTTATCTCTTATCTCTTATCTCTTATTTCTTATCTCTTATCTCTTATCTCTTATCTCTCATCTCTTATCTCTTATTTGAAATGGTTTTTGCAAAATTTTACTCATCATATTGAATTCTTCTCTTAAAGTTTTTAAAATCTTTTTCTTGAAATCTATTTTCTCACTTTTCATAAATTTTTTAAACTCTTCGTTTTCATTAACTTCTTGAATTACTTCTTTTTACACTTTCTTTACTTAGTTTTCTTTTCTTGAATTTTATTTTCTTAAACTTTTTCAATTTTTTTTAAAGTTTTTATCAACTTCTTTATCCTTTTCAAATCTGTAATTATGTTCTTGAAATGATTTTTGCAAAATTTTGTTCATCATATTGAGTTCTTCTCTTAAAGTTTTTAAAATCTTTTTCTTGAAATCAATTTTCCCACTTTCCCTAATTTTTTTCAACTTTTCATTTTCATTAACTTCTTGAATTACTTATTTTTACACTTTCTTTACTTAGTTTTCTTTTCTTGAATTTTATTTTCCTAAACTTTTTAAATTCCATTTAAAGTTTTTATCAATTTCTTGATCTTGTTCAAATCTTTAATTATGTTCTTGAAATGGTTTTTTGCAAAATTTTACTCATCATATCGAGTTCTTCTCTTAAAGTTTTTAAAATCTTTTTCTTGAAATCTATTTTCTCACTTTCCCTAATTTTTTTCAACTTTTCATTTACATTAACTTCTTGAATAACTTATTTTTACACTTTCTTTACTTAGTTTTCTTTTTTCGAATTTTATTTTCTTAAACTTTTTAAATTCCATTTAAAGTTTTTATCAACTTCTTGATCCTTTTCAAATCTTGAATTATGTTCTTGAAATGGTTTTTCCAAAATTTTATTCATCATATCGAGTTCTTCTCTTAAAGTTTTTAAAATCTTTTTCTTGAAATATGTTTTCTCCCTTTTCCTAATTTTTTTAAACTCTTCATTTTCATTAACTTCTTGAATTGCTTATTTTTATACTTTCTTTAGTTAGTTTTATTTTGTTGAATTTTATTTTCTTAAACTTTTTCAATTCTTTGTAAAGTTTTTATCAACTTCTTGATCCTTTTCAAATCTTTAATTATGTTCTTGAAATGGTTTTTGCAAAATTTTATTCATCATATTGAGTTCTTCTCTTAAAGTTTTTAAAAATTTTTTCTTGAAATCTATTTTCTCACTTTTTCTAATTTTTTTCAATTTTTCATTTTCATTGACTTCTTGAATTACTTATTTTTACACTTTCTTTACTTAGTTTTCTTTTCTTGAATTTTATTTTCTTAAACTTTTTAAATTCGTTTTAAATTTTTTATCAATTTCTTTATCCTTTTCAAATCTTTAATGATGTTCTTGAAATGGTTTTTTGCAAAATTTTACTCATCATATTGAGTTCTTCTCTTAAAGTTTTTAAAATATTTTTCTTGAAATCTATTTTCTCCCTTTTCCAAATTTTTTTAAACTATTAATTTTCATTAACTTCTTGAATCAGTTATTTTTACACTTTTTTTACTTAGTTTTCTTTCTGGAATTTTATTTTCTTAAACTTTTTCAATTATTTTTAAAGTTTTTATCAATTTCTTGATCCTTTTCAAATCTTTAATTACGTTCATGAAATGGTTTTTGCTAAATTTTACTCATCATATCGAGTTCTTATCTTAAATTTTTTAATATCTTTTGCTTGAAATCTATTTTCTCACTTTCCCTAATTTTTTTCAACTTTTCATTTTCATTAACTTCTTGAATTACTTATTTTTACATTTTCTTTACTTAGTTTTCTTTTTTTGAATTTTATTTTCTTAAACATTTTAAATTCCTTTTAAATTTTTTATGAATTTCTTAATCATTTTCAAATCTTTAATTACGTTCTTGAAATGGTTTTTTGCAAAATTTTACTCATCATATTGAGTTCTTCTCTTAAAGTTTTTAAAATCTTTTTCATGAAATCTATTTTCTCCCTTTTCAAAAATTTTTTAAACTATTAATTTTCATTAACTTCTTGAATTAGTTATTTTTACACTTTCTTTACTTAGTTTTCTTTTCTTGAATTTTATTTTCTTAAACTTTTTGAATTCTTTTTAAAGTTTTTATCAATTTCTTGATCCTTTTCAAATCTTTAATTATGTTCTTGAAATGGTTTTTGCTAAATTTTACTCATCATATCGAGTTCTTCTCTTAAAGTTTTTAAAATCTTTTTCTAGAAATCTATTTTCTCACTTTTCCTAATTTTTTTAAACTCTTCATTTTCATTAACTTCTTGAATTACTTATTTTTACAGTTTCTTTACTTAGTTTTCTTTTCTTGAATTTTATTTTCTTAAACTTTTTCAATTCTTTTTTAAAGTTTTTGTCAACTTCTTGATCCTTTTCTTGAATCTTGAATTAATGTCTTGAAATGGTTTTTGCAAAATTTTACTTATCATATTAAGTTCTTATCTTAAAGTTTTTAAAATCTTTTTCTTGAAATCTATTTTTTCACTCTTCCTAATTTTTTTAAACTCTTCACTTTCATTAACTTCTTGAATTACTTATTTTTAAACTTTCTTTAATTAGTTTTCTTTTCTTCAATTTGATTTTCTTAAACTTTTTCAATTCTTTTTAATGTTTTTATGAAGTTCTTGATCCTTTTCAAATCTTGAATTATGTTCTTGAAATGGTTTTTGCAAAATTTTACTCATCATATTAAGTTCTTCTCTTAAAGTTTTTAAAATCTTTTTCTTGAAATCTATTTTCTCACTTTTCCTAATTTTTTAAACTTTTCATTTTCATTAACTTCTTGAATTACTTATTTTTACACTTTCTTTACTTAGTTTTCTTTTCTTGAATTTTATTTTCTTAAACTTTTTCAATTCTTTTTAAAGTTTTTATCAACTTCTTGATCCTTTTCAAATCTTTAATTATGTTCTTGAAATGGTTTTTGAAAAATTTTACTCATCATATTGAGTTCTACTCTTAAAGTTTTTAAAATATTTTTCTTGAAATCTATTTTCTCACTTTTCGTAATTTTTTTAAACTCTTTATTTTCATTAACTTCTTGAATTACTTATTTTTACACTTTCTTTACTTTGTTTTCTTTTCTTGAATTTTATTTTCTTAAACTTTTTCAATTGTTTTTAGAGTTTTTATCAACTTCTTGATGCTTTTCAAATCTTTAATTATGTTCTTAAAAATGTTTTAGCAAAATTTTACTCATCATATTGAGTTCTTCTCTTAAAGTTTTTAAAATCTTTTTCTTGAAATCTCTTTTCTCACTTTTCCTAACTTTTTTTGAACTATTCACTTTCTTTGATTTCTTGAATTACTTATTTTTACACTTTCTTTTCTTAGTTTTCTTTTCTTGAATTTTATTTTCTTAAACTTTTTTAATTCTTTTTAAAGTTTTTATCAACTTTTTGATCCTTTTCAAATCTTTAATTATGTTCTTGAAATGGTTTTTGCAAAATTTTACTCATCATATTGAGTTCTTCTCTTAAAGATTTTAAAATCTTTTTTTGAAATCTATTTTCTGACTTTTCGTAATTTTTTTAAACTCTTCATTTTCATTAACTTCTTGAATTACTTATTTTTACACTTTCTTTACTTAATTTTCTTTTCTAAAATTTTATTTTCTTAAACTTTTTCAATTCATTTTAAAGTTTTTATCAACTTCTTGATCCGTTTCAAATCTTGAATTATGTTCTTGAAATGGTTTTTGGAAAATTTTACTCATTATATTGAGTTCTTCTCTTAACGTTTTTAAATTCTTTTTCTTGAAATCTATTTTCTCACTTTTTCTAATTTTTTTCAACTATTCATTTTCATTGACTTCTTGAGTTAGTTATTTTTACACTTTCTTAACTTAGTTTTCGTTTCTTGAATTTTATTTTCTTAAACTTTTTCAATTATTTTTCAAGTTTTACCAATTTATTGATCCTTTTCAAATCTTTAATTATGTTCTTGAAATGGTTTTTGCAAAATTTTACTCATCATATTGAGTTCTTCTCTTAAAGTTTTTAAAATCTTTTTCTTCAAATCTATTTTCTCACTTTTCCTAATTTTTTTAAACTATTTATTTTCATTAACTTCTTGAATTACTTATTTTTACACTTTCTTTACTTAGTTTTCTTTTTTTAAATTTTATTTTCTTTAAGAGAAGAACTCAATATGATGAGTAAAATTTTTCAAAAACCATTTCAAGAACATAATTAAAGATTTGAAAAGGATTAAGAAGTTGATAAAAACTTTAAAAAGAATTGAAAAAGTTTAAGAAAATAAAATTGAAGAAAAGAAAGGTAAGTAAAGAAAGTGTAAAAATAAGTAATTCAAGAAGTTAATGAAAATTAATAGTTTACATAAATTAGGAAAAGTGAGAAAATAGATTTCAAGAAAAAGATTTTAAAAACTTTAAGAGAAGAACTCAGTATGATGAGTAAAATTTTGCAGAAAACCATTTCAAGAACATAATTAAAGATTTGAAAAGGATCAAGAAATTGATAAAAACTTTAAAAGGAATTTAAAAACTATAAGAAAATAAAATTCAAGACAAGGAAACTAAGTAAAGAAAGTGTAAAAATAAGTAATTCAAGAAGTTAATGAGAATGAAGAGTGTAAAAAAAATTAGGAAAATTGATAAAATAGATTTCAAGTAAAAGATTTTAAAAACTTAATGATGAGTAAACTTTTGCAAAAACCATTTCAAGAATATCATTAAAGATTTGAAAAGGATCAAGAAATTGGTAAAAACTTTTAAAGGAATTTAAAAAGTTTAAGAAAATTAAATTCAAAAAAAGAAAACTAAGTAAAAGAAGTGTAAAAATAAGTAATTCAAGAAGTCAATGAAAATGAATAGTTGAAAAAAATTAGAAAAAGTGAGAAAATAGATTTCAAGAAAAAGAATTTAAAAACGTTAAGAGAAGAACTCAATAATGAGTAAAATTTTCCGAAATCCATTTCAAGAACATAATTCAAGATTTGAAACGGATCAAGAAGTTGATAAAAACTTTAAAAAGAATTGAAAAAGTTTAAGAAAATAAAATTCTAACAAAGAAAACTAAGTAAAGAAAGTGTAAAAATAAGTAATTCAAGAAGTTAATGAAAATGAAAAGTTGAAAAAAATTAGGGAAAGTGAGAAAATAGATTTCAAGAAAAAGATTTTAAAAATTTTAAGAGAAGAACTCGATATGATGAGTAAAATTTTGCAAAAACCATTTCAAGAACATAATTAAAGTTTTGAAAAGAATCAAGACGTTGATAAAAACTTTAAAAAGAATTGAAAAAGTTTAAGAAAATAAAATTCAAGAAAAGAAAACTAAGTAAAGAAAGTGTAAAAATTACTAATTCAAGAAGTTAATGAAAATTAATAGTTTAAAAAAATAGGAAATGGGAGAAAATAGATTTCAAGAAAAAGATTTTAAAAACTTTAAGAGAAAAACTTAATATGATGAGTAAAATTTTGCAAAACACCATTTCAAGAACATAATTAAAGATTTGAAAAGGATCAAGAAATTGATAAAATCTTTAAAAGGAATTTAAAAACTATAAGAAAGTAAAATTCAAGACAAGGAAACTAAGTAAAGAAAGTGTAAAAATAAGTAATTCACGAAGTTAATGAAAATGAAGAGTTTAAAAAAAAAATAGGAAAATTGATAAAATACATTTCAAGAAAAAGATTTTAAAAACTTAATGATGAGTAAAATTTTGCAAAAACCATTTCAAGAACATAATTAAAGATTTGAAAAGGATCAAGAAATTGGTAAAAACTTTTAAAGGAATTTAAAAAGTTTAAGAAAATTAAATTCAAAAAAAGAAAACTAAGTAAAGAAAGTGTAAAAATAAGTAATTCAAGAAGTTAATGAAAATGAAAAGTTGAAAAAAATTAGGGAAAGTGAGAAAATAGATTTCAAGAAAAAGATATTAAAAACTTTAAGAGAAGAACTCGATATGATGAGGAAAATTTTGCTAAAACCATTTCATGAACATAATTAAAGATATGAAAAGGATCAAGAAATTGATAAAAACTTGAAAAAGAATTGAAAAAGTTTAAGAAAATGAAATTCAAGAAACGAAAACTAAGTTAAGAAAGTGTAAAAATAACTAATTCAAGAAGTTAATGAAAATTAATAGTTTAAAAAAACTAGGAAAGGGGAGAAAATAGATTTCAAGAAAAAGATTTTAAAAACTTTAAGAGAAGAACTCGATATGATGAGTAAAATTTTGCAAAAAAACCATTTCAAGAACATAATTAAATATTTGAACAAGATCAAGAAATTGATAAAAACTTTAAATGGAATTTAAAAAGTTTAGGAAAATAAAATTCAAGAAAAGAAAACTAAGTAAAGAAAGTGTAAAAATAAGGAATTCAAGAAGTTAATGAAAATGAAAAGTTGAAAAAATTAGGGAAAGTGGGAAAATTGATTTCAAGAAAAAGATTTTAAAAACTTTAAGAGAAGAACTCAATATGATGAGTAAAATTTTGCAAAAACCATTTCAAGAACATAATTAAAGATTTGAAAAGGATCAAAAAATTGGTAAAAACTTGAAAAAGAATTGAAAAAGTTTAAGAAAATAAAATTCAAGAAACGAAAACTAAGTTAAGAAAGTGTAAAAATAACTAATTCAAGAAGTTAATGAAAATTAATAGTTTAAAAAAATTAGGAAAAGGGAGAAAATAGATTTCAAGAAAAAGATTTTAAAATCTTTAAGAGAAGAACTTGATATGATGAGTAAATTTTGCAAAAAACCATTTCAAGAACATAATTAAAGATTTGAACAAGATCAAGAAATTGATAAAAACTTTAAATGGAATTTAAAAAGTTTAAGAAAATAAAATTCAAGAAAAGAAAACTAAGTAAAGAAAGTGTAAAAATAAGTAATTCAAGAAGTTAATGAAAATGAAAAGTTGAAAAAAATTAGGGAAAGTGAGAAAATTGATTTCAAGAAAAAGATTTTAAAAACTTTAAGAGAAGAACTCAATATGATGAGTAAAATTTTGCAAAAACCATTTCAAGAACATAATTAAAGATTTGAAAAGGATCAAGAAATTGGTAAAAACTTTTAAAGGAATTTAAAAAGTTTTTCCTAATTTTTTTAAACTCTTCATTTTCATTAACTTCTTGAATTACTTATTTTTACACTTTCTTTACTTTTCTTTTCTTGAATTTTGTTTTGCTAAACTTTTTGAATTATTTTTTAAAGTTTTTATCAACTTCTTGACACTTTTCAAATCTTTAATTATTTTCTTGAAATTATTTTTGCATAATTTTACTCATCATTTTGAATTCTTCTCTTAAAGTGTTTAAATTTTTTTTCTTGAAATCTATTTTCTTACTTTTCTTGACTTTTTTAAACTCTTTATTTTCATTAACTTCTTGAATTACTTATTTTTACACTTTCTTTACTTATTTTCTTTTCTTGAATTTTATTTTCTTAAACTTTTTGAATTATTTTTTAAAGTTTTTATGAACTTCTTGATCCTTTTTAAATATCTAATTATGTTATTGAATTTGTTTTTGTAAAATTTTACTCATCATTTTGAGTTCTTCTCTTGAAGTTTTTAAATTCCTTTTCTTGAGATCTATTTACGCACTTTTCCTAATTTTTTTAAACTCTTATTTTCTTTAAGTTCTTGAATTACTTATTTTTAAACTTTCTTTACTTATTCTTCTTTTCTTGAATTTTATTTTCTTAAAATTTTTGAATTCTTTTTTAAAGTTTTTATCAACTTTTTGATCCTTTTAAAATCTCTAATTATGTTCTTGAATTTTTTTTTTGTAAAATTTTACTCATCATATTAAGTTCTTCTCTTAAAGTTTTTAAATTCTTTCTCTTGAAATCTATTTTCTCACTTTTCTTAATTTTTTTAAACTCTTCATTTTCATTAAACTTTTAATGTTGAAAACTTTTAATCATCATATAAAGTTCTTCTTTTAAATCTTTAAAATATTTTTCTTGAATTACATTTTCTCACTTTTCTTAATTTTTTTAACTACTCATTTTCATTAACTTCTTTAATTTTTTATTTTTAAACTTTTTTTACCTTTTTTTTCTTGAATTTTATTTTATTTTATTTTTTAATTCTTTTTTAATGTTTTTATCATCATCTTGATCCTTTTTTAATCTCCAAATGTATTCTTGAATTTTATCTTAAAAAATTTTAATCATAATATTGAGTTATTTCCTTAAAGTTTTTAAAATCTTTTCCTTGAATTCTATTCTTTCCCTTCTCTTAATTTTTTTAACTCCTCATTTTCATTAACTTCTTTAATTTTTTATTTTTACACCTTTTTTACTTATTGTTCTTTTCTTGAATGTTCTTTTCATTTAATTCTTCTTTAAAATTTTTATCATCTTCTTGATCCTCTTTTAATCTCTAATTTTATTCTTGAATTTTATCGTGGAAAATTTTAGTGAACATATTGAGTTCTTCTCTTAAAATTTTTAAAATCTCTGTCTTGAGTTCTATTTTCTCACTTTTCTTAAATTTTTTAACTTCACTAACTTCTTTAATTTTTTATATTTACACTTTTTTTACTTATTGTTCTTTTCTTGAATTTTATTTTCTTTTTTTAATTGAGTTCTTCTTTAAAGTTTTTATCATCTTCTTGATCATTTTTTAATCTCTAATTGTATTCTTGAAAATTTTTAAACATCATATTGAGTTCGATTCTTAAACTTTTTAAAATATTTTCTTGAATTTTATTTTCTCCCTTTTCTTAATTTTTTTAACTCCTCATTTTCATTAACTGCTATAATTTTTTATTTTCAAACTTCTTTTACTTATTCTTCTTTTCTTGAATTTTTTTTTTTAAATTCTTCTTTAAAGTTTTTATCATCTTCTTGATCCTTTTTTAATCTCTAATTGTATTCTTGAATTTTATCTTGAAAACTTTTAATTATCATATAGAGTTCTTCTCTTAAACTTTTTAAAATCTTTTTCTTGAATTTCATTTTCTCACTTTTCTTAATTTTTTTTAACTCCTCATTTTCATTAACTTCTTTAATTGTTTATTTTCAAACTTTTTTTACTTATTGTTCTTTTCTTGAATTTTATTTTCTTTTTTTATAATTCTTCTTTAAAGTTTTTATCTTGATCCTTTTTGAATCTCTAATTATATTATTGAATTTTATCTTGAAAAATTTTAATCATCATATTGAGTTCTTCTCTTCAACTTTTTAAATTTTTTTTCTCTAATTCCATTTTCTCACTTTTCTTTATTTTTTTTAACTTCTCAATTTGAGTAACTTCTTTAATTATTTATTTTCAAACTTTTTTATACTTATTGTTCTTTTCTTGAATTTCATTTTTTTAATTCTTCGTTAAATTTTTTATCATCTGCTTAATCTTTTTTTAATCTCTAAATGTAATCTTGAATTTTATCTTGAAAAATTTTAATCATCACATTGAGTTATTCTCCTAAACTTTTTAAAATCTTTTTCTTGAATTCTATTTTTTCACTTTTCTTAATGTTTTTAACTCCTCATTTCATTGACTTCTTTAATTTTTTTATTTTTACACGTTTTTTACTTATTGTTTTTTTCTTGAACTTTATTTTTTTATTTTTTTTTGAATTATTTTTTAAATTTGTTATCATCTTCTTGATCATTTTTTTAATCTCTTATTGTGTTCTTGGATTTTGTCTTGAAAAATTTTAATCATCATATTGGGTTCTTCGCTTAAAATTTTTAAAATATTTTTTTTATTTCCATTTTCTCAAATTTTTAAATTTTTTTAATTCATCATTTCCATTAAATTCTTCAATTATTTATTTTTACACTTTTATTACTTATTGTTCTCTTCTTGAATATTATTTTCTTATTTTTTTGGAATTTTTTTTAAAGTTGTTATCATCTTCTTGATCCTTTTTTAATCTCTTATTGTTTTCTTGAATTTTGTCTTGAAATTTTTTAATCACCATATTGGGTTCTTCTCTTAAAATTTTTAAATTATTTTTCTTGATTTCCATTTTCTCAATTTTCTTATTTTCTTTATAACTCATTGTTTTCATTAACTTCTTGAGTTAAATATTTTTATTCTTTTTTAAATTTATCTATCTTTTAATGAATTTTATTTTCTCAAATTTTTTGAATAATTTTTTAAAATTTTTATCAAGTTCATAAGTTGCTTTTGAAACTCTAATTATTTCTTGTATTTTGTTTTGTGAAATTTTAAACATCATAATGAGTTCTTTTTGTAAAGTTTTTAAATTATTTTTCTTCTATTCTATTTCTCATTTTTCTTAATTTTTTTTAACTCCTCATTTTCATTAACTTCTTTAATTATTATTTTTTTACACTTTTTTTACTTATTGTTCTTTTCTTGAATTTTCTTTTCTTAATTTTTTTAATTCTTTTTTAAAGTTGTTATCATCTTCTTGATCCTTTTTTAATCTCTAATTATATTCTTGAATTTTATCTTGAAAAATGTTAATCATCATATTGATTTATTCTCTTAAACTTTTTAATTTTTTTTATTGAATTCAATTTTCTCACTTTTCTTAATTTTTTTTAACTCGTCATTTACATTAACTTCTTGAATTATTTATTTTTATACTTTTTTACTTATTGTTCTCTTCTTGAATTTTTTTTTGAATTCTTCTTTAAAGTTTTATCATCTTCTTGACTTTTTTTTTTAATTTCTAATTGTACTTTTGAATTTTATCTTGAAAACTTTTAACCATCATATTGAGTTATTCTCTTGAACTTTTTAAAATCTTTTTATTGAATTCTATTTTCTCATTTTTCTTAATTTTTTTAACTCCTCATTTTCATTAACTTCTTTAATTATTTATTTTTACACTTTTTTTACTTATTGTTCTTTTCTTGAATTTTATTTTATTTTTTTTCTAATTCTTCTTTAAAGTTTTTATCATCTTTTTAATCCTTTTTTAATCTCTAATTGTATTCTTGAATTTTATCTTGAAAATTTTTAATCATCATATTGAGTTCTTCTCTTAAACTTTTTAAAATATTTTTCTTGAATTCTATTTTCTCGCTTTTCTTAATTTTTTTAACTTCTCACTTTCATTAACTTCTTTAATTTTTTATTTTTACACTTTGTTTTTACTTATTGTTCTTTTCTTGAATTTTATTTTCTTTTTTTATAATTCTTCTTTAAAGTTTTTATCATGTTCTTGATCATTTTCTAATCTCTAATTGTATTCTTGAATTTTATCTTGAAAATTGTTAATCATCATATTGAGTTCTTCTCTTAAACTTTTTAAAATCTTTTTCTTGAATTCTATTTTCTCGCTTTTCTTAATTTTTTTAACTCCTCATTTTCATTAACTTCTTTAATTTTTTATTTTTACATTTTTTTTACTTATTGTTATTTTCTTGAATTTTATTTTCTTTTTCAAAATTATTCTTTAAAGTTTTTATCATCTTCTTGATTTTTTTTAATTTCTAATTGTATTCTTGAATTTTATCTTGAAAACTTTTAATCATCATATTGAGTTCTTCTCTTAAATATTTTAAAATCTTTTTCTTGAATTCTATTTTCTCATTTTTCTTAATTTTTTTAACTCGTCATTTACATTAACTTTTTTAAAATTTTTATCCACTTCATAAATTATTTTTGAAACTTTAATTATCTTCTTGTATTTTGTTTTTTGAATTTTTAATCATCTTATTCAATTATTTTTCTTTAATTTTATTTTCTCAATTTTCTTAATTTCTTTTTAACTCTTTATTTTCTTGAACTTTTTGGATTATTTATTTTTATTCTTTATTTATTTAAATTCGCTTCTTGAAATTTTTTACAATTTTTTTCATGTCCTTCTTGAATATTTTTTCATTAATTTTTTTCTTGTTCTTGAATCTTATCATTTTGAATATTTCCTTTTTTATATTGTTTTCTTGAATTTTAAGTTTTTAAAATTTTTGTTTAAGAAGTTTTTAATTAATTTTTTCTTCATAATTTTTCCATGAATATTTCTTTACCAATCTTTTCTTTCATTCTTGAATTTTTTCTTTTATCATCTTCTACAATTCTTTTTGAATGTCTAAATTCTTGATTTTTTTTAATTTTTAGTAACCTTAATAAGTTCATTTCTCAAATCTTTTAAATTCTTTTTTGTCAATTTTCTTAATTTTTTTAACTCATCATTTTCATTAACTTCTTGAATTATTTATTTTTACTCTTTTTTTACTTGTTCTTTTTCTTCTTGAATTTTATATTCTTAATTTTTTTGAATTTTTTTTTACAGTTGTTATCACCTTCTGTATCCTTTTTTAATATCTAATTGTGTTCTTGAATTTTGTTTTGAGAAATTTTAATCATCATAGTTTTCCAAAATTTTGGTGGCAACTCCGCTTTATTAAATTTATATTTTAAAATGATATTTTTTTATGTTCGTCGCCACGTCTCGATTTTTTTCGAAGTTGCGACAAGGAAAATTTGGAAATATATTTTCCTTGCTTTAAACATAATTTTTAATCTATCACATTTATCAAATCACTCACAAATTTTCACAAAATTTACTTTAAATTCACTCACTTCCACCTTTAGTTCCTTAAAGTGAACAACACAATCTTCACAGTCTAATCCACTTTAATTCATAATATCTCTCTCTCAAATTAATCTTGAAGGGGAGGGAGGGGGAAGGAAGAGGGACATTCATATGTTTTTCAATCATCTCTGCTATGCCATGTTTTGAGGGATATATGATAGATTGCATTTCTGTACGCAATTTATTTTTAAGTTTAATTATGAAAATAATGTAAAAATATGGTTTTTGAAATTATTTTTATAAGAATAATTAATACCGAAAATCTCAAATTTTTTATTAAAAAATGTTTTAAAAAGTAATTATTAATTATAAAATTTTTTATTAAAATATTTTATTTCAATTTATTCATTTTAATAATTTTTCAAAACTAAATCTAATTTATATAATTTTAATTTTAAATTACTTTTAAAACAAAGGACAATTTGGTAATATTGTTTTTCCTTGCTTTAAACATCATTTTTAATATATCACATTTAGGGATGGCAACGGGTCGGGTCGGGCACGGATAGTGCCTACCCGCACCCCGACCCGCCAAAAAAAAATTTGCTCGTTACCCGCCCGTTTACCCGCTTAAAAAATATCCGCGGATATTTTTAAAATCCACGGGTACCCGTAGATACCCGATACCCGCAAATTTTTTAAAAAATATGTGTTTTATAAATTTTTTAATATAAAATTATAAAAATTAAATTAAATTTTAATTATATTATAATTATAATTATAATTAAATTGGACATAATAAAATATAATATTACTTCTAATTTTAATTAAATTTAACTTAACAAAATATAAATTAAATTTTAATTTTAAATTTTTGCGGGTAACGGGTACCCGCGGGTACAGATAGTATGATACCCGTACCCGACCCGTTTATAAGCGGGTATTAAAATACTCGCTACCCGCTACCCGCGGGTAATAAATACCCACGGGTAGTAACTATCCGTCGCGAATTTTATCCGTGGATATCCGCGGGCACGGGTATTTTTGCCATCTCTAATCACATTCATGCAATCACTCACAAATTTTCACAAACTTTACTCTAAATACACTGACTCTCACCTTTAATTCCCTTACATTGAACACCACAAACTTCAAACTCTAATCCACTTTTATTCATTCTCACCCTCTCCCTCAAATAGATTACATTTATGCCATCAGTTTATTTTTCAGTTTAATTATGATAATAATGTAACAATATGGGTTTTGAAATTACTTTTACAAAAATAATTAATACCGAACAATTCAAAATTTTTACTAAAATAGGTTTAAAAAGTAATTATTAATTATAATTTTTTTATAAATATTTTTTTCTTAAAATATGTTATTTTAATTTATTTTTTTTTAATATTTTTTCTAAAATAAATCTAACTTATCTAGTTATAATTTTAAATTACTTTTAAATTTAAGGAGAATTTGGTAATCTTGTTTTTCCTTGCTTTAAACATAATTTTTAATCTCTCGCATCCATCAAATCACTCACAAAAAATCTTCACAAACTTTACTCTATAAGTTTTGAAATGGTTAAAATGCCAAGAAATTGGGGGTTGAATTTGCTAATTAAAAAATTTAGGTAACTTTTAAAGGCTTAAAATTATCTTCAATTGCATCAATTCAATCACCAAATATGGATGCAAACACTCCTGGACTGGACACTTTCAACCGATCAAAAACAGAGTTAGTCAATTGATTTTACTCCAAATGCAGTACTAATATAATCAATCGATTGAATCACAAAAACAGTCGACTAAAATACTGGAGAAAATGCAGAAATGCAGATTCGTGATTTAAAGCAAGATCAATGTGAAAGATTAGTCAAGACAAGTTCCAATGAGTTATACAAACATGATCAATGTTGCAGATGATGCCAAAACACTTAAGAATGTAAAAAAGATGGTTTAGATCACAATTCTTTAAACTTTAAATGATAATGCAAGAGAGAAGGGTAAGAGAAAAGAGTAATGCACGAGATTTTTATACTAGTTCACTCAAACTTGAGCTACATCCAGTTGGTCAAGGCAACCCGAGCCTAACTTTGCACTATTTCAAAAGATTTACAAAGTTTACACCCTTACACTTTCAAAATATGCAAAAACACATACCAAAGACTCTTGAATCGCATAAGAATCACACCAGCACAGCAAGATACCTCTTGCAGACTTGGAAAACCACCACGTACACACACAAAGCTTGAGAAAGATCAAACCTCAATGGTAGCAGAGCCTTGCCTACCACAAACACCTTCTCCAAGCTTCAAATAAAAGCAAAATGCTCCAAGAATTTATCCAAAATCAATCTTCACCCGCTGCAATTTGTATGATCACGAAAGAGAGAGAACTCCTAGGTTTTATGAAAAGTTTTGCGCTAAAAAATGGTCTTCTTACATCTCTTTAGAAAAATACAACTCTTATAGTCAACTTGTTACGAAATTCAACAGGTTAATTTTTAAATCAATCGGTTGATTTCACTTAACTTAATTGAAATCAGTCGATTAAAAAATAAATCAACTGATTGAATTAGTCACAATTTAAGACTACTGCAGCTAAACTTTTAATATGTTAAAAATTCATTCAACAGATTAAAAGACACATTTTAACATGTTGAAAAATATTTCAACAGATTAAAAGACACAATAAAGACCTTATACATCTAATAAATGTTAAATGGTCTACAAAGTGAACTACAAAGTGAATTACAAACTTCAAGCTTGTTTTCCTAATGATTGATCCATATGGAGGGCACGCGTTCAAGTCTTGTTCAACATGAGCAACATCAAATCTTCATAACTTCATCAATGTATGCATGATTCCAAAGCAACGACTTCAAGTTACTTCAACAAAGCTTCATCAAATCTTCAAGAACCACACCATCCAGACTTCGCATGTCAACATTCTCTAAATCCACTCAATTTCACCTTTAATTCTCTTGAAGTAAACAACATAAATTTCACAGTCTAATCCACTTTAATCCATCATCTCCCTCTCTCTACTCAATCTTGAGGGAAAGGGAGGAGAAGGAAAAGGGACATTTCTCTATTTTGTCAATCATCTCTATTATACAATTGTTTGCGGGGATATCAGGTAATTAGATTTATGTCCGCAATTTATTTTTCAACTTAATTATTATAATAATGTAAAAATATGATTTTTGAAATTATTTTTACAAAAATAATTCATACCGAAAACTTCAAAATTATTATTAAAAAATGTTTAAAAATTAATTATTATTAATAATTTTTTTTATAAATATTTTTTAATTACAATATGTTATTTTAATTTATACATTTTAATATTATTTTCTACAATAAATTTAACTTATATAATTATAATTTTAAATCACTTTTAAAATGAAGGACAAGATCATCTTGTTTTCCTTACTTTAAACATAAATTTTAATCTATTACATCCATCAAATAACTCACAAACTTTCACAAACTTTACTCTAAATCCACTCACTTTCACCTTTAATCCCCTTAAAGTGAATAACACAAAATCCACACTGTAATCCACTTTAATTTATCTTCTCCCTCTCTCATATTAATCTTGATGGAGAGGGAGGAGAGAGAAGGGGAAGGAAGAGGTTGAGAGGATATCAAGTAGATTACATTTTGTTCGTAATTTACTATTCCATTTAATTATGAAAATAATGTTAAAATATTGCTTTTGAAATTAGTTTTACAAAAATAATTAATATCAAAATTTTCAAAATGGTTATAAAAATAGTTTAAAAAGTAATTGTTAATTATAAATTTTTTTATTAAAATTTTTTATCATTATTTTTAATTAAAATATATTATTTTTATTATACATTTTAATATTTTTCTACAACAAATCTAAGTTATATAATTATAATTTTAAAATATTTTTAAAATGGAGAACAATTTGGTAATCTTGTTTTTCCTTATTTTAAATATATTTTTTAATCTATCACATCCATGAAATTACTCACAAATTTACTCTAAATCCACTCACTTACACATTTAATTTCTTAAAGTGAACAACACAAACTTCATATTGTAGTCCACTTTAATTCATCATCTCCCGCTCTCTCACTTCAATCTTGAGGGAGATGGAGGGAAAGGAAGAGGGACATTCCCCCATTTTTTCAATCATCTCTGTTATGTCATGGTTGTAGGGGAATATTAGGTAAACTTTATTTATGTTTGCATCTTAATTTTCAGTTTAAATATCAAAATAATGTAAAAATATGACTTTTGAAATTATTTTTACAAAAATAATTAATACTGAAAATTTTGAAAATTGTTATAAAAAAGGGTTTAAAAAGTTATTATTAATTATATATATTTTATTAAAAAAATTTACAAATATTTTTCAATTAAAATATGTTATTTTTTAATTTACACATTTTAATATTTTTTCTATCTAACTATATAATTATAATTTTAAATTACTTTTAAAATGAAGGACAATTTGGTAATATTCTTTTTCCTTGCTTTAAACATAATTTTTAATCTATCACATCCATGAAATCACTCATAAACTTTCACAAACTTTACTCTAAATCCACTTACTTTCACCTTTAATTCCCTTAAACTGAAGACCACAAACGTCACATTCTAATCCACTTTAATTCGTCCTCTCTTTCTCCCTCAGATTAAATCTCTAGGGAGAGAGGGAAAGGAAGAGGAAAATTCCTCTATTTTCCAATCCTCACTATCATGTCATGATTTGAGGGGTATATTAGGTAGATTACATTTATAACCTCAGTTTATTTTTTATTTTAATTATGATAATAATATAAAATTATGGGTTTTGAAATTATTTTTACAAAAATAATTAATATCGAAAAATTCAAAATTTTTATTAAAAAAGGTTTAAAAAGTAATTATTAATTATAAATTTTTTTATTAATTTTTTATAAATATTTTTTATTAAAATATGTTATTTTAATTTATTTCTTTTAATATCTTTTGTAAAATAAATCCAACTTATCTAATTATAATTTTAAATTACTTTTAAACTCAAGGAAAATTTGATAATCTTATTTTTTCTTACTTTAGACATAATTCTTAATCTATCAAAATACTCACAAAAAACTTTTACAAATTTTACTCTAAATCTACTTATTTACATTTAATTCCCTTGAAGTAAACAACACAAAAACTTCACCGTCTACTCCCCTTTAATCCATCATCTCCTTCTCTCTCTAATCAATTTTGAACCTTCATTTGTCATATATTTTTTATAACATTTATTTCATAAATATGATTAAGGATTCATCTGTTAAATGAAGTTATCATATAAATATTTTTGAATTTTTTTTCATCAAATATTATATATAAGTATTGTAAAAACTGATCACATCGTTATACATTTATTAGATTTTTCTCAAAGTTTGTTATATTTGATCATTAAATGATTTTGACCATTAATTAGGTATTAGTAACATTATTATTTTTTTCATCCAATGATTAAAGATCATATTTTATTAATGGTATTGAAAGATCATATGTTTTTTTATTAATTGCACAATCATAAATTTGTACCTGTATGCATGTGTGTTAGTTAACAATTTTTAAAAAATGATTTCTTACATCATTATATATAGGAGAATGGTAACCGGTGTCCTTAAGACATTATTTAAGATGTAGTTAATGAACATTGAATTTTGTAAAAGTTCATAAATAAATATAATATTAAATAAATCATAATTTTAGAAATTATTAGTGCACTTTTACTTTATTTGGAGGACAAGAATACCCATGAGTGTTATATATTTTATAATTCATAATTAATTTGATAAAATAAAAAATAATTAAATAATACAATAACTATATTTTAATATTGTTAAAATTTAAAATATAAATAAACACAAAAAAAGAAATTAACAGAGAAAATAAAATAGTTTGTTTTTTTAAAACATACAATATTATGTTAATTATTTCTTTATTAAAAAACAAATGGCATTTTATTTTTCTGATAATTTTTTTGTGTTTAATTATATTTTAATTTTTAACAATATTAAAATATAGTTATTTTATTATTTAATTACTATTTAATTTTTTTGTATCAAATAAATTATCAATTACAAAATAAATAACACTTATGGGTATTTTTGTCATCTAAATAAAATAAAAGTGTACTCATAATTAATAAAGTTATGATTCATTTAATATTAAAGTTATCTATCAAATTTTACAAAATTCAATATTCATTAACTACACCTTAAACGGTGTCTTTAGGGCACTGGTTAGCATGATCCTTATACATATATAAGATTTGGAGAATGCTAATGAATATGGTAGGTAATGAAAATTGAATTTTGTAAAAATTTATAGGTATTTGTCATATTAAATGAATCATAACTTTAGTAATTATTAATACACTTTTACTGAAAGATAGAAATACACATGTTATATATTTTATAATTGATAATTTATTTGATAAAAAAATAAAAAATAATTAAATAATACAATAACTATATTTTAATGTTGTTAACAATTAAAATATAAATAAACACACAAAAAATTAAAGAAAATAAAATATTTTAAAAAATATACAATATTATATTAATTATTTCTTTATTAAAAAAACAAATAATATTTTATTTTTTTGTTAATTTAATTTTTTGTGTGTTTAATTATATTTTAATTTTTAACAACATTAAATACAGTTATTTTATTATTTTATTTTTTTATTAAATAGATTATTAATTACAAAATGAATAATATTTATGGGTATTTTTTTCATCTAAATAAAGTAAAAGTATATTAATAATTACTAAAGTTATGATTAATTTAATATTATAATTATTCATAAACTTTTATAAATTTCAAATGTTTATTAAGTGTCCCTTAAACAATGTCCTTAGACATTGACTCTTAAGATTTTTTTTCAAAGTTGGTTATATTTGATGATTAAATGATTTGACAGTCAGTTAAGTATTAATAATATTAATACATGTTTTGATCCAATGATTAAACATCATATTTTAGTAATGACATTGAACGATAATCTATTTTATTAATTTCACAATCATATGTGTTAGTTAATTATCGTAAAAAACTTATATCTCACATAATTATACATTTATAAGATTATTTTAAAGTTAGTTATATTTAATCATCAAAGGATTTGACGGTTAGTTAAGTATTACAAATATCATTATGTGTTTTCATTCAATGATTCAGTGACAGAACTTAGAAAAAAATTCAAGAGTGTCAAATTATATTTTATATATAAATTACTTTTATTAATAATAAAAAAATCTTCATTCTCTCTATTCAACACACGCACACACACGATAGTGGAATAAAATAAAATACAAGTATCATTCACTATTATATTATAATATCATAAATAATTTTCTAAATGCATTTGATATAGACTTCATTTTAGATAAGTTTTCCATACCTCATTAATTTGAATTTGATTTGGTGAGTTATTGCCAAATTTGACGACACTTTCTCGAATCACATTTTAAAGAATTTTCAAATTTATTGTATGTAACTTTGGAAAGTGGAGAGAGTTATTTTTCATTTTCTTCAATTCTCATTAAATTTCTCAAGTTTAGTTGAGAGTGATGCATTTTTTCATCTTCATCATAAGCTTTCTTCTAAAAAAAATCTTTTACTCTTTATCATAAATTTTCTAATATAAATTTATGACATTTCACCTGTTTAGGAAAAGATAAAATTTATCTTCACAAATCGCAATTATCACATTGCAAAACATAACAAAACTCATTATACTTTAATTAAATAAGCAACACTATATAAATTCAAAACTTTAAACAATTTGTCATACCCAGCGAAAAAACACAAAATTCCTAAATTTCCTAAGTTAGGATTATACTAATTTGGGAAAAACAATATAATTAAGATTCACGCCAAATTCATAAAAGAATTCCTAAAGTCATAAATAGGGTTCATACAAATTTGGGAGAAACATTGTAATAGGAGAATCATAAATTTAACCTACATAAATCATAATAGGATACTAACATTGATCCATTAGAGAGATCTTGTGAAAATGCATACTTCAATCTCTCTAGATCTTGCGTGAATGCCTACTTCAATCTCTCTGTTCTCAAACCTCTATGCTTCCCAATATATCCTTTTCTCTTCTTTTTTTCTCCTCTTGCACTTTCATGATGACTTATTGTAAAAGAACCTTATGATCAAAGAAATAACTCTAATCTCTTTTATTAACCAACTTCTCCATCAAGTTGATTTTCACTTTATCTTTATTTTATTTTTACTATAACTTTTTATAATATAAATTTAATATAAAAATAATATAAGAATATATAAATATAATTTTAAAATATAAAAAAATAAACATGGAAAACTTTGGGGAGCCATGGCTCCCTGTCACTACTATGTTTCATCCTTGCAATGATTAAAGATCATATTTTTATTAGTGATATTGAACGATCATGATTTTTTTATTAATTTCACAATTATATGTGTTTGTTAGGTTTGCATACGGGGTTTCACTAGAGAGACACACCACCAATGAGACTTGAGCCCAACCATATAAGGAATTGACACCATTCTCAACCCAAAAACTTAAGGCAATGGGTTTATGATTCTTTATCCTTATATAGTGCTCTACTTTCTCATTTCTATGTGGGACTTAGACTCACACTTGGATTCCTAACAATCTCACCCTTAAGGGTGAGTCTCTTCAACCACATTGGTACACTCCCCCTCCAGCAGAAGCATTCCCAACCACGAATACCCTTCTCTGTCTTTTATTGTACCGTCGTTTTTTAAATGGGACACTCTTACCTAGAACCCTTGCTAGGAAGACTTTCGATACAAGGACCATATTGCACTCATTTGAGCCGGTTTTAACCATCGGTTCTGATACCACTTGTTAGGTTTACAGAGGGAGGGGATTTCACTAGGGAGACACAACACCAATGAGACATGAGCCCAACCACATAAAGAATTGACACCACTCTCAGCCCAAAACCTCAAGGCAATGGGTGTATGGATCTTTCTCTTTCTATGTGGGATTTAGACTCACACTTGAATTCCTAACCGTGTTTTCAAGTGTGCATGTGTAAAAAAGTTATATTTCACATTATTATACATTTATAAGATTTTTCTCAAAGTTTGTTATATTTGATCATTAAATGACTTAACACTTAGTTAGGTATTAACAATATTATTACTTGTTTTCATCCAATGATTAAAGACCATATTTTATACATGATATTGAACGATCTTGTATATTTATTAATTTCACACTCATATGTGCCTGTGTTTGTTAAATATTGTAAAAACTTATATTTCATATAATTATACCTTTATACGATTTTTCTCAAAGTTTACTATATTTGATCATTAAATGATTTGACAGTTAGTTAGGTATTAATAATATGAACATGTGTTTTGGTCCAATGATTAAAAATCGTATTTTATTAATTATATTGAACGATTATGTATCTTTATTAATTTCACAATCATATGTACGTGTTAGTCAATTGTAAAAAAGTTATATCTCACGTAATTATACATTTATATAAGATTTTTTTTCAAAGTTGATTATATTTGATCATCAAATGATTTCACACTTAGTTAGGTATTAACAATATCATTACATGTTTTGATCCAATGATTAAAGATCATATTTTATTAATGATATTCAACGATCATGTATCTTTATTAATTTAACAGTCATATGTGTGTGCGTGTATTAGTTAAGTATCGTAAAAAACGTATGTGTATTTGTGTGTTTATGTGCGTGACATTTAGAAATCTATCAATTTTTTCTTCTATAAACTTTTTTAATATTTTCTTAGGCTTTTTTCTTTTTTATTTGAATATTGAGAAATTCTTGTTATTATAAGACGTGTAGGATGCCATCAATAAAAATTTTCAGATGATACTTTATTTTTTGTCTCAAGAAATTTGATTAACTATTTGATTCTAACACCAAATTAAAATGTGAATTATTCTACTCATGGAACTTGGACAAAAAATTGAGGGGTGCCATTAAAAAGTTTTATATATGAATTATTTTTTTTCTAATTAAATACAAAAACTTTTCATTTCCTCTACTTAAACCATTCTCAAAGAGTGACTCACATATGCATTTTTTAATTTTTAATCTTTCTAATTCATTGAATTTACACAAAAGAAATATTTTAATTTATATTCTAATTCAAGACTATCAAACTAATTTGTTATATATCACAGAATTTGTAATGCAGTGCAAGATATATCCATACATTTTACAAAATTTTATGATATGCAGCAAAAAATACAAAATCCATAGATTTCACAATTTATGGTTATCCTAATTTGGAGAAAAAATATAAGTAGGGTTCATGCCAATTTTATACAAAAAAGTCCCTAAAATCATACTTAGAGTTCATACTAATTTGGGAGAAACACATCGTAATAAGAAAATCATAAATCTAAGATACATAAATCATAATAAAATACTAATCTCATGAGAGATATTGTGATAATACATTCTTCAATCTCCTGGTTCTTCAATCGTTATTCCTGATTTATTTGTTTATTTTTCTTTCTGCTCTCATACTTCTTTGATGATTTACTGAAAAAATAACCTTATCATAACCAGAGCTAGAACCATAATCTTTTTTATTAACCAACTTCCACGTATTTTGAAAGACGAAGGACTAAATTGGTCAAAAGTTTCAAAATAGATTAATTCTAAAATTTACTGAAAGATAAGGACAAAAACATATTTAATCCTAAATTTAAAAAGTTATATTATAACAAGGCAAATACATTTTTTGAAAGAAAAAATTAATCTCAATCTCATTACTTTCAAATATTTATATTCTTAAACCATGTAATATTAAAGATGAAAAATATTTTAGTCCTCGAGCTAATTATTAATTTTAAAATTTTAAAACTGCAACTTTAAATTACATTAGCTTAAGTTTAAATGTATAAAAACTATTTAAAGATTAATAAACACAATTCCAATTAATAAACTAGTAAAGAATTATTTTTAATTGCATGCTCTTTATATTAGTTACAAGTTTATATTACTTAAAAATGATTATGTTGCATTTACTTTGTTAGAAAGTTTTAAATCTATAGTTTTAACTATTTTATATAACTATATTGATATTTTAAACCTACAGGAAAAATATCACTTTAATAGTGACACGGACAATTTTATTCAATATAAGATTAGTATTTAAAAAAAAAATTGAAATCTACATATTAATTTAAAAAACAAACATTGTTAAGTTATTTATTTGGATATCATGATAGTAGTTTTAAAAACATTTTTTTCCAGTCAAAATCAAACTATTAAAATTTACAAATAAAGAAAGTCAACTACTTCTATAATTTATGTAAACTACTGTTTACAAGGTTAAAACAATATTTTAATTATTGTATATATTTAAAATTATTAAATATCAAAAGTGGTAACTTTTAATTAATAGTAAAAATGAATTAATTTATATTTTATAACATAACTTTTGAAATTAATCATATAATAATGAAATTAACTCTCATATTTATAAATCTATTATCATCATTAATATTTACATTTCAATGCTATTTGTTGTAAAACCGTTACTTCTCTCTTAACCAATATTATAATCTCCATGTATTAGGCATGAAGGTGATTAAAAGCAAGCAATAATCCTCCAACTCATTCTGCATTCCAACCAATCGACACTCGCAAAACGATTGGTAAAGTTCTAAGTTATCATCATCATTTCTGAAACTGTATTTTTCGTTTTTCTTGCATTATCGCCCATCATTCAATTCGTCTTAAAACACTAATTCATTACTAATTAGATACTTATAAGAAGTGTTCTCTCTCATAGTTTGGGAGATGGTAGAAGGAGAGGGAGAGGCAGTGGTGGCGTGCAGTGACAAGAGCATGAAAATAGGAGCGTCGATGTGGGACTTGGAAACCGGAGAAAAACTGCTTCACATTCCTACATGTGCATCGCCACCTTTCGGCTTCTTGTGTTTGAGAAATCGCTTCCTCGTGGCGTCGCAACTCAACAGACACGGCTCCGTCGGCGATGGAGCCATTGCTGTTTGGTCCTTCCACAAGGTACTCAAATTCCAACTCTTTGTGAATTCCGACATGCTACATTTCATTTTACTTTTCATTTTTAATTGTTGTCGTGTGCTTTGTTGACAGTTATTAGAACTCTGCTATTGCTATTTTAAATTGTAGATGAGATTTGGATGAGTAAACTCTTCTACTTTTAGTGACAATTTAGCTAAAAATAAACCAACTATTTAAATTTTGATAAAAAAAAATTTCAAGCAATGGATTCAATTATGGACTTGTTAAATTGCATGCATGCTAAAGTACTTCAAGGTAATTCTTAATTATGTATTTTTTGTTATTTTTAAGTAAAATTAAAAAACAAAATTAGTATTTCATTTTGACATATTGTACGAAAATAAACATTACATTATAAATCAAATTATCAATGTAAAACTTTAATTTTTACTTTTAAAAAAATACAATTTGTCCCCATTTATTTTTGTTAATTTCTAATACTATCTAGAGAGAGATTAAAAGAGAGACATGATTTGAGAGTGAGTTACTAGGAAATTAAGAGAGAGAAAGGATGGAACAAGAAGATGATCTTATTTTCGCAACTATCTTAAGGGGATATATTTTGAAGGTGATTTGAGAAATATTATTATTATGCCCTCAATTCATTTCTTTTTTTTTTAATTCACCTTAATTCACTAATAATGTTATATAATTATGATAATAATGTAAATATATGACTTTTAAAATTACACTTACAACAATACTTAATACTCCAAATCTCTCTAAATTGTTTATAAAAGAAATTAAAGAAGTAAATATATTGTATTTTTATTATTTATTTTTAATTTATTCATTTAAATATTTTTTATAAAATAAATCTAACTCATCTAAATATAATTTTAGATTACTTTTAACATCAAAGATAATTTGGTTATCTTACTTTTCTTTTAGTTAAACATGATTTTTAATCTATCACATAAATCAAATCACTTGCAAACTTTCATAAACTATACTTTTAAATTCACTCACTTTCACCTTTAACTAAGTTGAAAAAGACAATACAAACTTCACCCTCTAATCTATTCAAATTCATCATCTCCCTCTCTCTCAAATCAATCTTCACAAGTGAACACACTTTATAACTTTGTTTGGATGGAAGAGTGGATTTGAACGAGTGAGAATAAGTAGATTTGAAAAGAAAGAGGTTGTTTGGATTAATGTTCTCTTTGCATCGGTGGCGTGGATTTATATTTGTTATATTAAATTTATTTTATTGTTATTATTTATATTATTATTATTATTATTATTTATAATTATTTTTGTATTATTTATTTTATCATTACTATTATTATTTAATTTATCATGTTTTAATTTTTAATATTTATTGAAAAAAACATACTTTCTTATAAATCACTGCATGAGAGAAGGGAAAGGATTTTTCCTAGTTCTACGTGAAATACTGTTTCATTTTTCTCACTGCATTTCACCACTTGTCATGTTTCCATCCCTCGAAACAAAAGAGACTGAGTGGATATAAATATAATTGATTTTGTTCATGTAATTTAGTTTTCAAAATTGTAAATCAAGATAAAATTTTGAATTAAGAGCCGAGTTCGTATACTATTTCTCCTTTAAATTTTACTATTAAAATAAGTGTATTGGATAGTGTTTTACTAACATTTCTCATTTTTGTATTAGCCAACAAGATATGTTCAAAAAGTTTTTATTACTTAATTTTATAATGGATTATTAAAGTGATTAATATTTAATTAAGTTTTTTAAATATTTTGTATTGAATTGCAAATCAAACAATGAATGTTTTTTCAACATAATTTAAATAGAGGCAATTTAATTTTGAATAAAAAATTGTTTATATGTCTTGACTTAGACTTGATTAAACTGAATTTTAAAATTTTCAAAAACTTTATTTTTCTAATTTTAAAATGAATAAAAAATTAAATAAACACAACACAATAATTTTTTTTTCTAAGACACTTGCATACTGAAATCTAATCTAATCAATACAAGATAGGAAATTTATAAATATGTTTTGTTTTACTTGTTATAGAGTATTCTAGAACTACTTGTGATTTTAAAGACACGTTATTAAAAGAAAAAGGTTCTTTTGACTTTTTTTTTTTACTATCCTTTTTAAACAACCCTAAATAATAATAAAATGTTGAATTAAATTATTTAATTAAAACAAAAATTAAATTATTTTTTAGAAAATTAATAAAATGGGTGGTCAATCAATCATTATCCAAAACATAAATATGATTTTATAGGTGCCTTTTTTTTACCTTATTACCAATAAAAATGGGTGATTCATCTTTGTAATTGCGTGATAAAGATCTTCTTTAAAGAGCAACGATCTAGTTGCATTGGACTTCAAGGCTTTGAATCTCAGTTTAAGGATTCATTTGAATTTCAGAAAATTGATATAAAATATACACACCATTGTTAATATTACTCTGGTTCGGAATATTAAATATATTCAATCTGATGTAGGATAAGGCTTTGAATCTCAGTTTAAGGATTCATTTGAATTTCAGAAAATTGATATAAAATATACACACCATTGTTAATATTACTCTGGTTCGGAATATTAAATATATTCAATCTGATGTAGGATGGCAACGAGGGAGGTGATAGAAATGAGTTTTGTTATTTTATACTTATTTTCATACAAAAGTTCATTTTTATATTTAAATTTAACAAGTATCAATGTCTCGTTTCCATTTTTATTTGGTAATGGATATATTTTTGTATCAATATCCATATCCGTTTCTTTATTATTTCAATATTAATTAATTAATTAATTTATATAAAAAAGAAAAAATTATTATAAAAGAAACATAATATCATCAAATATAAGAGGATGATTATTTTTCGATATAAAAAATTTAGAAAAAAATTATAATTGTATACATTTCAAATTAGATTACCAAATAAAATTTCATGAAAACCAAAATATTTATTGAATTTGCAAAAATTAATGGTAGTTGATAAAATTTAAAACTATTTTTTAAAAAGTATAAAAGGAAAAAAAATATTAAAATATATTTTAAATTTCTATCTACTTCAACCTTTTAAATTATAATGGATATTTTTTTTATACACTAATAAAAGTTATAATACATCACATGATCAAAATCACACAAAAAATAAAGAATAATAATACAATTTTAACATAGATCTTGTATCTTTTGAAATTCAATATATGTTGGATGGTGATAAAAAAAATTCATGGCAATTACATTAAACTTTTTGTATTAAAGAAAATAAAATTTATAGTAACAAAAATACAATATGATTGATAATAAGTTAGAAAATAAAAAATAATTATATTAAATATTATTTTACAGATTAAAATAAACAACACATGAAAATATTAATTATCAGATGTGTGTCTTAGAAATAATTTGAGAGATTATTGAATAAAATCGCACAAAGAAAAATAAATGTATAATTAATGGTATGATAAGATGAAAAATACTTTAGAGATCTAAGAAAACTTTTCAAATATCACCATAGTCAATGGTTGAGAAATAACGAGAATTGTTTTAGCAAAACAAAATAGTTTTTCAAATGAAACAAAAATTAATAATAATAGAGTAAAGAAGATAATTTTTTTATATTACATAGTAAATGAAAGATTTTTGTTATTAAACACTTAAATTTGAGAGTGTTAAACATTCTCATGTGAAAGGAAAATATACAATAAATAAAAATATTAAAAAAGAATCAAAATATTCAGATGTGAGACATAAAAAATATTTAATTGACATACATTAAACATAATTGCATAAAGATTATGATAAGATGAAAAAAATATTGGAGATATGAATGAATTTCATGACAAACTAAACAATTAAAAGAAATAAAAAATAGAAAGTGTGTAATAATATATATATATATATATATATATATATATATGTAAGGATACTTACTTAACTGTGAGTATTTTAATATTTTAAGAATTTTAAACGAGGACGAAAATATAACGGGGACGAGGAAGGGACGAACATCGGTGGAGCATTAACGGAGTGGGTGGGGGCCACAACCCCTTTCCCCCTCCGAACTTTTTCAACTTTGTTTAAATTATGTGTATTTAAAACATTTTAAATTATATATATATATATATATATATATATATATATATATATATATTTTATTTTTTAATTTATATGTATCATTTTTATTAGATAGTAGTATCTTGAAAAATTAGTGAAATTAAATTAGATATTTTTTATTTCTTTTATAAAATACAACGTTTAATGTTAATAAATAGTAAAACATAAAATCAAATAAAATAAATAAAAAAATTATTAAAATATTTTTTATTTTCTTTTCTAATTTTCTTTTGAGTTTTTCACATGTTGTACTCATCTCTCACTCTTACTTGGTTTTTCTTGTTACTGAAAAAGAAAAAGTTAGATAGAAACTCATTATTTTTGTCCTCATTTTTCGTATTGTCTCTGTCATTGTTAAAGGGAAAAAAAGATAATTTTCTCTAGTTTCACTTGTTACTTGATAGTGAAAAAATTGTTTAGTATTTTTTACTGTTTTTATCTCATTACCCTTTTGTATATTCATTTTGTATTTATATAGAAGAGCAAGTAATGTATTATGGATTTTTTATAGATGATTTTTAATTGTGACTTGATTATCATAATTGTTTTTAGTAATTATGTCTCTCAATTTTTGATTAGATTATGATAAATTATTTTTTAGTCTTAAACTTGTTTTTTAAACATGTATATTTTGATAAAAAACAAAATAATAAATTCATTTTTTAAAATTGATGAAAGAGAAGTGAATATAAAAATATGACAATATGGTTACTGATTGCATAACAATGAAATGAAAACTTGTTATGGCTTTTAAATCGATATGTGCACATTAATAAAATTGAAATGAATATTTTGTAGATAATATGGTTATTTACATTGAAAAAAAAAGCTGAAAAATTTAGTTACGATTCAATTATTTGACAAGTTCAAGAATATGACAAAATGATGACAATCCTTTAAATATGTGTAGTTTCTTTTATAGTTATAACTATATCCGCCACTGGGGGAGAATATGTACATCCCCATACCCAATTGAAAAAGTCGGAGATTCCCCTTACCCATACTCATACTCAACTCATTCGATGCGGGAATTCCCTCTCAAAATGAGGACGAGTTCAACCAATATTCACAAAGATGAGTTTATTTGTCATCCTAATCTCATGTGACAATTTTGGAAACATATCATTTTTTTTTTCATATTGTGTTTTTTAGATTTGTTTGAGATTTTTCAGATACGGTGAATGAAAAAAAAAAAAACACTTCAAAGCAAGCTATGCATTTAGTGTTATTTTATAATCAAAACGTTACACCTCAAGTAACCATGAAATGAAAGGATGTATCAAAGGTTTTAACAAGATGAAAGTGGTATTTTGATTTGGAAAAAAAATATCAAATTATTTATAAAAGTTGTATTTAAGTTTTTTTATATTCTAAATGAAAGTGTTTAGTGGAGAGAGTTGATTTAAGTAATTCATAATTTCATGTCATGATAAATTAATAACACCATGAAGTTTCTTATCATATTATTACATTGGTTAAAACTAATTTTTATGAAGAATCAAATTTTATATTTATGTTACTATTTTGATGTTTCAGCCTCAACAACCACTCCTGAATTACACGGTGGAGGCTATTGGGACACTTTGTTGTACAAATGATGGCATATATCTTGTTGGAGGAGCTTTATCTGGAAATGTTTATATATGGGATGTATGCATAAGTACATTAAAAGCTTATTTCCTTAGTTACCGACTTTCAGTTCATCCATCTATATTTTTATTCGTATCATGTGCATATTACGCATATATTAATTTTGGCTAAAATCAATTGAAGACTCGTAATCAATTCAAAACAAAAAATTGATGTTCTCATTTAAAATATTAATATGTTTATTGTGAGTTACAGGTGACTAGTGGAAAACTGTTGAAGACTTGGAGGGCTCATAATAAATCTTTAAACTGCATGTTATTTTCATTTGACAATTCTCTTCTCATATCTAGCACAGATGATGGAATGATTTTTGTTTGGTCCATGATTAGGTAAAAGACAACATTTGATGGAATTTGTTTTTCCTAGACAACATTTGTCCTCACAAATGCATGTAATGGAATATATATATTGATGCATTTGTTGTATTTTGATTCAATGGAAGTTTGTTAGATGTAGAAGAAACAAGAAGTTCGCCACCTCCATTACATTATTTGTCAGGACATATATCCTTCATAACAGGTCTTTTAACTACACCAAATAGTAACTACTCAATCTTAATATCAAGTTCCCTTGATGGCACGTGCAAGGTGATGAATCTATAAAATTTCACTATTACAAATTTTAAGATTTCCATGACATTGCTTGTATATTAAGATTATATTTTTCATTTGCCATTATAGGTTTGGGATTTTATCTCAGGAAAGCATATGCAAACTCAAGCTTATCCTTTGGCCATAACTTCCATTGCCCTTCACCAAACAGAAAGTCTTTTGTTTTGCGGAACAGAACAAGGATCAATATTTGTCGATAAGCTTGATGTTGGTCGGGGAGAAGGTCCTTTTGTTGTCATTAAAGGGCAACCACTTGAATTGAACGGACACAGGTAACATGTATATAAGTTACTTAGGGTTAAACAAAACACGTAAGTGTTGAGATGTTTCAAGTATTATTATTTTAAAACCAAACCATTTAGTAGTACATGTCAACCTCTTCTCAAAAGCTTAATTTTCATCCTAAACTTTCAAACTTTTAGTCATGATCACATAATGAAGTTGAATATAACTAGCTTAAAAATTTGTCAACTATGTAGTGGAGCCATTACTGCCTTAACCTCATCTCGATCATCCCTAATATCTGCCTCTGAAGATTGTTCGATTTGTGTTTGGGACATCTTTAGTTGGGAAGTCACTCGAAGGTTTAGTCTCCAAAAAGGTAATTACCAATCCAATTATATATTTATTTTATACATCTTATGGTAGAAATTTAGTAGTCGGTTTAATATGTGTAAAACATTTGTTGGGGCAAAATAATGTTTCAAAGATCATCTAATATCCATTTGCTTAAATGACAGCTCGTAGAACCTCTGACAATGATGGTTAATTTTGACAACTAAATTTTGATAATTTTCTCTTACAACATGAAATGACATTTTTTAAGTGGTTTTGAAATATAGTAAAATGAGAAAATAGAAAAATGAGTAATTACTTAAAATATGTCACCCAGGTTGTAAGAAAAAATTGTCAAAATTTAGTTCTTAAAAAATCATTTTCCTATTCCAAAACCAAGTCACAAAATGCAAACATTGAATTGATTATTTTATTAATAGCAGGGAAAGTAACCAATCTTGTAGTGGTTTCACGATCTTCATTACTTTCGACATCAAAAAACAAGAGAGTCTCTAATGAATATAATATTTCTCCACTCGACAAGTATTTGCAATTGTCAAACTCAATCACGGGAACTCTCCATTCATGTCCATTATATAAAGGAAATCAAACTTGCATTGATTTGAAAAGTTTTGATTTACTGAAACAGAAGATTTTTGATACACAGGTTTTCTCTCTTTTCCTAAACAGCTTCCATTTATTAACATGATATAGTTCATTTGTATGACATATGCTAATGTAACTAACATTTTATCTTTAAGTAAATGGTAATTAAAATGACTTGATCATTGTAACTCACCTGAATATAAAACACCAAAATATTTGTCGATATATATTTATAATGTGTTTTGGATGTATATGCATGTTTTCAGTAAATGTATAGGTGTTGTTTTTCATTGTCAGAAAGTAAATGTACCAACAATCACAACCTTGCAAATGAGAGTGGAAGCAAGTGCAAAGAATCATATATGGGCAACAAGCATGACAAAACATGTCATGGTGATAAATAATCAATTGAAGTCACAACTATTAGACATGATGCAACATAGATTGTTTCTTTCGAACAACACCAACTTGCAAAAAACTAGTAGAAAGAAACCCAATATTTAGAGTTTGGTGAAGAAGATGGAAATCAAATACATTGCTCAAATTATGCTTAGTCAATTGTACTTTTTTTTGTTGCAAATGAACTCAAGGTTTTATCTCCAAAATTGAATAAGTGGATGTTTGCTGAGAACTACTTATGCTCAAAATGTGTTTTTGGTGTCATTGTTCATGCTTTTATTCGTCAATCTAATTTTGTTTCTATTTGGAATTCTATTTTCTTTTATACTAACTTTGTATTTGAATTGTTATTAAATCATGGTTGAATATTAATAGTAGAATTTTATATTTGTATCTATCTTTGGACATATTTTTAAGTGAGAGCTTCGTAAATAACTAAGTTTAAGAAGAAAAACACTAATTACACAACAAATGATCATCTCTTTTTGGAAGGTTGATGTGGTAAATATATGTATTTTTAGCATAAAAAAAGTAACACCAATTAACCATAATTTGAAAACATGTCACTAAAAAGTGAAACAATAGTCTTTTAAGTGAGAGCTTCATAAAACATAAGGTATTTATTTTCTTTGACAAATCTAGATACACGAGGATAAATAAAAAAAATTATCAAATAAATAGTCAAAACATAGAATTGTGTCCATCAAAATGGATTGGGACAAAGATAAATAGTAAAATAGAATAAAAAAGTGATATGTATTATGAAATATTATGTGACAATAAAATAATAATAATAAAACAGATAAAATGTGTTGAAAATAAATGAGTTCTCACGCATTCCAATAAAAGCATGATCTAATGTTTTTTTTCTTTAATTTATACTTTATTATTGATTTAATAATTTGTTACCATACTTTTTACTATACTATATTTTTAATCGTTGGATAATTATCTTATACTAACTTTTTTTTGTCAATACAATTCAAATTTCACTATAAACTTATTTTATAAAATAAATAAAAATCTAACTACGACCGTAAACAACTTATTATGTGCTTAATGAATGAATGAGATTAAATTGAAAAATAGTAGGGTACACATGTGTTTATTTGCTCTATCGAGTTTTCAACACTTGTTTGAGCTTATTCTTGACTTAAGTAATCAAGAATGCAGACAATGTTAGATCAACACTTAGACATCATTAAATAAAGATTAAAGGTAAAATATAATTTATATCACGATTAAACCTTCCATGATCGTATAATAGATTAAAAAAGAACAATAGTCCACTAGGACATAAGATTAGGTTTAATATATATGGAAATGACAATAAATAGCATCAAAATATTTTTGCAGGTACACCCATCCGAGATAAAAAGTCGAGAATAACTAATCAACAAGACGAGAGATCAAATACCAAAGCATGATTGTGATCCAACACTAATAATATAGGATCTATTTATCTTGTGAAAACATTTATAATATTTAAATATTAAAACAATATTTTACTAAACATATTTGAGCTCACGCTATTGTTTTCTTCGAGGCCTAATAAGGATGAAAGGTGACAAAAATGAAATCAATAAAAATTACATTTTTTTTATCAGCAGAGACATAAAAATTTAATTATAACTACGCACTAAATTATTTATACGAAAATTATACACTACAAAAATAATTATTTTTAGTGGAGGTTATATTTGGCGTTTATGGGGGTTTTAACCCCCACTAATGGCTTTACCAGGGGTTTGTAATTCCCCTGGAAGACCCAGCGTGGCTAACAGATTACTGGGGGTTTTTAACAACCCCTGGAAAAGCACAACTTACTTGAGGTTTTTAAACCTCCACTACTCTTTGGGGTTTTTGAAAACCCCCGCTACTGCTTGGGGTTTTTGAAAACCCCCGCTACTGCTTGGGGTTTTTGAAAACCCCCTGAAGTTTTTGAAACCCCCACTACTGCTTGAGGTTTTTTGAAATCCCCGGTAATGTCTGGGGTTTAAAACCCCAACATTGTCTGGGGTATATAAATATATTAAATTATATTTTAAAATTATTTAGTTTGATATTATTAATTGTTGATTTCTAATCAGACTTATTTAAATATGATAATAAGAAGTAAACGTGTTTTACAAACTCATTATATTTGACGCCCAAGAAGCAAAGTGATCAAACTATTTACAATTATAATACAGAGAAAAAAAGGAACAAATCTGAAAAAGATAATGAAACATTCATATAATATTCAACTTTAGGTACTTTGGCCACATAAACTAAATAGCCATGCCACGTTAAAATAAAAAGGCAAAGATTATTAACTAGACATAGTTACTACAGACAACATAAAGTAATAATATAACTAGTATGGTCATAAAATCCAACAACAATTATCTCTCCCAAGTCTTCCACGAAATTATGCATTGTGATCTCAGAAACACTTTGCTGAAAAGAAAACCAAAAGTAAATGAACAAGAAATTTAAAATTAGAAAATAAATAAATTGTAAATAGAAATAGGTATATAAGCTGATAACAAGCATACCTTAAGTGCAGGTAAATGTAAATGTAGAATTGAGAAAGTCATCAACCTCGTTAGTTAATTTTGTTGTCTAGTATCAAAACAACATGTAATTTAGCAATTAGTAATCATTTTTCTAATTTTATTTTTAGCAAGTTGCAAAGAACTTTGCCACCACTCTATAGATGTGGAAGTTGTGGGAAAGTGATGGAAGAAACTAATAAAAGAGACAATTGGCTTGATGGCTGAATGATTAAAAGACCCTTTTGAAATATTTCTTCATTTTGATAAAGAAAAAAAGGACTTATCAATGTTTGTGTGATTGTCGTGTCTCGATCATCGATTAAAATCCACTCTTGTAGTCAATTAGGATTTTAGTCATATAGTGATGCTTTTCCAAAACCTATTTTCATCCTAAAAAAATAGGATTTTAGTCATGTATAACTTATCTTAATAAGCTGTACAAACACAAGTAGAGTCTGAAATAAACTTTAACGCAAGTATTAAAGCATGAGATTTGAAAAGTAATTAAGAGAGTTTTCTATAGTAATTAAGAGGAACTTTTGAGGAAACCATTTTTGACTAGGAAATACATGATTTAACAGTCTTCATAAGTAAAAATGGGCAAGGTGTTCATGGTTACTTTCATTGGTCTAGTCTGTGACAGAATGCAAGACTTACCTATCATTAACAAACCTCCACTTTTCAATGTCCAATCCAATGCATCCCTACCAACATAAAAGAAGATAAAGATTTCAAGAACAAAAGAGAGAGT
>Ga0214542_1002668_pt1 | contig 36721 bp, 21 predicted proteins | sample CNSS1metaG_FD_160096 | JGI IMG/M metagenome (GOLD analysis project Ga0214542, IMG submission 160096) | Root nodule microbial communities from cowpea collected in UCLA plant growth center, Los Angeles, California, USA - CNSS1 | ecosystem: Host-associated > Plants > Roots > Nodule | place: USA...
GAATATAAAAATAAATAAAAAAATATATATATATATATATATATATATATATATATATATATATATATATATATATAATAAATTAAATACGTTACGTTGGGATCATTAATTATATTTTATTAGTTAATTTATTAAAGTGATCTAATTAAGATAAATTTATGACTAAGAATATATATGTCATGAAATATTAATTGGGTAGAGACCATAATCAATATTCTAATTTGATAAGGGGACAAATTAAAAATATTGAAATTTAAGAAAAAGTAACGGACAAAGGTTACATAAAGGGGTTATGGTATTCATCATAAGCACATACACATATTCTTGTTTCCATTCTCTTAGTCCCATCAAAAGAGAAAATCAAGAATGAACTTAAGGTGCTCTAGAATGGGAAGATAAAATACCTTTGTTCTACATTATTTCCAATGACCAATCCAAGTACGCTTCCACATACTACTCTATGGGGTAGTAGGGATTGCTCAATAAGTTAAAGGGTTTGATTGCTCATTAATTATTAATCTATATTTGATGCATAATCTAACATGAAACTCTTGAGTTATACTCGTAAAAAAGATTAGAGAATCATTGGACTCTGTGATTAGGTCTCCCAAAAGGAAAAGATCCATCAAGGACATTATAAATAAAGAGTCAATGTAAGGTAGTTAGTACTTTTTACCATCTACATTTATTACATTAATTGAAACTGAACACTCTAAATAGTATCAAAATACCTTTTGCAGATAACCCGATAGCCCGATCATCCTAAAATAACTGAATGGTCAACGACGGACGGTGAAAGACAAGGAAAGAGAAGAATTTCAAGAATTAATTATGTGTTTGGATAGAGCATTTTAATGAAGCAATTCATTTTTTAAAGTATTTAGATTTCTTTGTGATGAAATCCTTTGTTTGGATAGAGAAATTAAAAAGCATTTAAAATGCAAGCATTTTGTTGAAGTATTTCAATTAGCTAAATTTGCAATTTGAAATTCTTCTCACACAACCTCACACTATAGACATCTATGGTAGAGTTGTCAATTTGGCCTAGTCCATAAGTGGCGGGCTGACAACTCGACAAGCTAGACAAGTCGAGTGGGCCTGACGACCAATACGAACCGGGCTGGCCCGACGACCCACACAAGTCAGGTCGAACAAGCCCGACGACCAAGATGGGCTTGACGACCAAGACGAGTCCAACTAGCATCCAAGACAGACCCAACAATTAAGATGGATCAGACGAGACCAACGACCAAGATGGACCAAATGACCATGACGTGCTCGACAACCAAGATGGGCCTGATGACCAAGACCAAATCGACAACCAAGATCGGCCCGACCACCAAGACGAGCAAAACAGACCTAATGACCAAGACGTGCCTGACGACTAAGACGAGTCGGACGGAGTCGACGACCAAGACGGGACGGTCGAGCCTGACAGTCAGGGCAAACCGGACGGACCTGAAGACCAAGATGGGCCTCACAACCAAGATGGATCGAACGGGTCCGATGACCAAGACGTGTCAGATAGGGCCAAAAACCAGGATCGGCGGAATGGCACGACGACGAAGAAGTGTAGAATGGGCCTAATGACCAAGATGGGTCGGATAGACACGACGATCAAGACGGGTCAGACAGACACGACGACCAAGACGGGCCAATTGACCTTGAAAATCAAGTAAGTTCGAACGAGTTCGATGACCAAGATGGGTAGGACAAGCCTGAAGACCAAGACGAGCCAAACAACCAAGATGAACTTGACGACCAAAACAGGCTCGACGACCAAGACGTACCTGAAGACCATGGTGGGTCCGACGATTAAGACGAGTCCAATGACCAAGACGGGCTCGACGACCAAGATGGGTTTGGCGACCAATACGGGCCGATCGCGCCTGACGACCAAGACATGCCGGATGGACCTGATAAGCGAGACGATCGGACGGGCCCAACGACCAAATAGAGCCGAGTGGGCCGACGACCAAGACAAATTGAACGGGCATGACGACCAAGACAAGCTGGACGGGCCTAATGACCAAGACAAGCCCAACGTGCTAGACGATCGAAACAAGCAAGGCGAGCCCAACAACCCACACATGTCGGGCGAGCCGAAGACCTAGACATACCAGCTCGACTGGGTAGTCGGGTCGACCTGGCTTATTTAAGTCCTTGAACCCGTTTCCAAATTTATCATAAATTCAAAATATAATTACGCCTAAAATTTTATCTCATAAGAAATTCAATTGTTTATCCAAACAAGAAATTGAATGTAAGGTATTTTAATTTCTTTATCCAAACAAGTTATTTAGAAAATGAAGGGAATTTAATTGTTAACAATTCAAATACAATGTATTTCAATTTCTTAGCATTGTTGAAATGCTTCATCCAAACACGAGGTAAAGGATTAAGGTATTTCTCAATCTTATAAAAGCAATATCAATTTAAACTTTCCAATAGAGATAAAGATCTTATAACAAAATTTACCTGTCTCCATGAAGAAGGAAACCCAAGTCTAGACTTCATTCCTATCTTATAGTTTCCTCTAATAACTTAGTTTAAATATGCTTTTGGTCCTAATTTTCGTCAAGATATTTGAAATTGGTCCCCTAATTTTTTTTTCTCAATTAGGTCCCAATTTTTGAAAAATCTATATAATTTGGTCCTTTTCGTTAGTAGTGTACTGACAACGTTAAAGATATAGCAAAATAAAATAAAAAATAAGAAAATCATGAAATGACACGTGTCATATCTTTAATGTCATTGGAGCACAATTCTAACAGAAATGACCATACATTTGAGGTATTATTCGCTTTGGAGTGTCGGTTCCATCACGATTTTATCTTTAAAAGGTTCCTCGAACGATGAAGGAGGAAAGGGTATTTAAACCTCCTTAGGCCTCAACTTCTAAGCGATGTAGAACTATTGAGTGTAGTAGGAACATAGTCCCTTAGTCTCCCGATGGAGACTTAAGGGATAATGATTCGCATGTAGAACCTCGTGATCGACCCCACGGTGGGCGCCATTGTTCCAATCCCAAGTCCAACGAGTGACATCAATAAAGTCAATCACCCCTCATCCGAGGTATTGTCCACTTTGGAGCGCCGATTCCATCATATATTTGTCCTTAAAAAATGCCTCAGTGGGTGGAAGGAGGAATTTAAACCACCTTAGGCCTCGAGTTCTAAGTGATGCGAGACTATTGCGTGCGGTAAGAGCATAGCTTTTTCGTTTTTTTTCATCAATATGTCACCTAATTCAATTTTAGTTTGTCATGTGCTAGATATAAAAAGTTATCGAATGAAACCTTTGGCGTGAGAGTAAAACAAAATTAAAGTATAATGAGCGAAGAAAGGAAAATTTCTTTGTAGGTTTTCCCTTATTTTCAATGTTGTTTAAGTTTTTTATCTTCGCATATTTTCCAAACTTCCATGTTTTCTAAGTAATGAAACTAAGTTCTTAAAATCCCTCTTTAGTTTAGATGTCCTTGCACTTTCCTAATATAATATAATATATATATATATATATAACACAGAAAAGTATTACCTCAAGTAGTTGAGAGTATTTGATTGTGTTGAGAGAACTTGTGTATGAGTCCTGTATATGCCATTTGTGTGTTAAATTAATTGTTTTATTCTTTTGAGAATATATGTGATCATGGTGCATGATAATATAATCCTAGATGCGTAGAAATTATCACGAAACATGAATTGGTTGAATGGTTGTGCATTGATTGGGCAATAGGGTGGTTGTGTGTTCGAATTTGGGCTAGAGTAAAATTGTAGTATTTTATTTGTGCCTGACCCACACAATTTACTTTCTCTTAGAAGATGAACAATCAAATGCACCATGATGTCAAAAACCAATGGATGAAAAACATCTCCAATTAACACAAGATGATAATAATGAAGTTCATCCAACTTTGAAGGTCAATAACTTTGTAACATATGGAATTGAAAAAAGAACACCCTTCTGTTACAATTACCCTCACATTTTTTAGGACTTTAATCAATAATTATTGCATTAGAACATGACAATCATTAAAGTTGTCAAAATGGGTTAAAATCTGCTAGCCAAACTAGCCCACCATGAGTTCGAGCCGGGTTGGATTAAAAATAATGAAAATTTATGGGCCAAAAATTGACATAGTCTAGTTAGAACCTGACTCACTCAGGTTGAATCTATGATGAGCCAGGTTGGTCCATAAATTCTAAATATTAAATTATATTAACAAAAGAAAACCCTAATGATTTTTTGTGGGGCTTTTAGATGGTGAATTTTGTTGGGGCTTTTAAATTATATTAAATTTAGATGGTGGATTTTGTTGGGGGTTTTGTTTTTTTAGTTTAATCAGAGTTTATTTTGTAGAAAATGAATTAAAAGCCTTCAATTTGTGGTGTTTCATATTTATATGAATGAGATGACTAAATTTAGGATGGTTAAGATTAAATGCTAATTAATGTGTACAAGACTTGCATTCAAGACTTGTAGAAAAAAATTGTAATTTTCTTTTGGGTTGAAAAAAAAATATTGTAATTTTTTTTAATTAAGTGAGTCAATCTGTTTAACCTACCAACCCATAGTGGGCTGGACTAGGTTCAAAATTTTTGGGCTTACTAATAAGTGAGACAAGTTGGGTTGGCTCACTAATGGTGGGTCGAGTTGGATGACCCGTTTTGACAACTCTAACAGTCCTAGGACTTTAAGCCAGTTAGCTTTAACATCATAAGAGTATCCTTGTGGTACCTTAACTCCTTTAAGACATTTAAAGAAACTTGTTCTCTCCTTTTTGGAAAAAAGTGTAACATGTTACATGCAAATATGTTTGCTTACCAACTTCTTTTGGTGCTAATTCCTCTTGTGTATTCTTCTCAATCATATCCATATGAGCATTGATGTAATCTTTGTCTTCCCCTTTATATTTATAAATGTTCCAATTAAACTATCACACACATTCTTTTCAACATGCATTACACAATGTCGCACATCTAACTTGCACTAGTACAAAAGATAAAAAAATATTGACCTTTTGTCACAATTGCCTTTCTTTTTGTCCTAAACACTACATTAAGATCTTTTATCTTTTCATAAACTTGAACACCAACTAATGGAATTGCAAAAATGTCATGTACTTGGTGTCTACTATAGGCCTTTTCTCAATTTATGATACATGTGAAATTGATTTAGAAATCCATGATGCCGAAGATAGAATATTTCCATCCTATGTTTTAATTGCTCATATGATATATTTTCTTCACAAACCAAACTTGCTTTGTGACCTTTCACACTATACTTGACAAGTTTCCGTTTGCAGGAAAGTCGTTGACAATACAAAATAACATTGCACACATATGAAAAGATTCATTGGCAAACTCATGAAAGACTTCAACCCCTTCATTTGATAACAATTTGAAATCATCAATCAATGGACTCAGACAAACATCTATGTCATTCCCTAGTTGTCGTGGACTAGAAATATATCATAGATAACATCATGTACTTTCTCTATATACATAAACCAAGAGGCAAGTTATAAATCACTAGCAAAACAGACCATGAAATATGACATGTACTTAAAATTCTATAAGGATTCATTCCATGAGTAGCTAGTCCAACTCAAATTCCTCGATTCATTTCCAAATGCAAGAATTATTTATCAATGTTCTTCCATTGTATAGAAGAAACATACGTTTAAACTTTCGTATTTATGCTCATCAACATGACATATAAGGTTTTTAGCATAATTTGGATTCACAATCATACGTTTAAACCTTGGAAAAATTGGTAGATTTCAAATTGCCTTCAAAGAAGGGTTGTGCTTTGTAACCCAATCAGTATTCTCCTGATCACCATCATTGACTTTATAACGTGACAGATCACACTTGGGACAACTTCTTAACTTTGTAAACTCTTTTTTATATAAAATATAATCATTAGGATATGAATTAGTCTTTTGATATTCCATACCTATTGGACCAAGTATATTCTTTGCCTCATAATTTTTTATCAGGTAGAGTATTACTTTCTGGAAACATTTCCTTCAACAATTGAAACAATGTTGTGAAACTTTTATCACTTCATCCATTCAATGTGTTTAAATTCATCAACCTTAATAATGTTGATATCATGTAAAGTTAGTTAAACTAGAATATAATGAAGTATCTGCATTGATAGACATAATTTCATACACCACTTCAACAAATGATTGTACTCCAACATCACAAATTATGTCTTCCAATCTATCATCCATTGTCTAATCAACAAATTCATCTGTTTCAAACACACTTGGCAAGTTTAACAATTCACCATGCCACATCCATGTTATATAATTATTCAGAAATTCATTGAATAAAAGATCTTCTCTAATTTAAAAAACATGTAATATCCTCCTATTCAATTAATTCACACAAGGACACCTCATCCTTACTCTATCTTCTACTCTACTGACATTGACATTACGACATGCAAACTGTAGAAATTCTTCTACCCCTTTCTCGTAAGCATCACTTACATGGGGTGAACTAATACAACTCTGGTCCATGTCTTGTACGTAGGTCATTGAAATTATGTTTTTGTTCAATGCATGTAAATCTTAATTTTTCTAATAAAAGGTACGACCTTATCCCATTTAAGAAGATTCACTTTTATTATAACTAATAGTGCATAAACTGTAATCATCATCTCTTATATTTCACAAAACTTTCAGCAGCATTTCACATTGGTCTTCAGGTGACATGAAATGAAAGTGGTAAAATGAGATATCCAAAAGCAAATATGCACTCGAAGATCACCATAAATGCAACAAACCAACATTAAATGAAATATTGATTATGTTATGTACTAGTTAACTACTAAAAAGTGATTACTCTTCTTAAACTGTCCCACTGGACAATTCAAGATTCAATGCAATTATTGTCGGTACAACCTTTGCTAAATTTAAATAAAGTTTAGCTTGTTTAAAATTGGAAGAGTACCAAACAGATCAATGTAGTAAATCTCAATTGAGAAACTAAGGATCTCTCAGTGCATATGTCCAACAAAATATTATGACATAACAAATAAAAAATAACTTTCCCATAGTCTAATAATATTTGTTGGAGGTCAAACACTTTCGGACTCAACACTAACATGTTCCAATACTTTCAATTCTTTGTAACATTCCAAATGACTAAAGAAAATATAACTTACAACATATTCTAAATTACTAAATTGAACCTATTTAATTTACAATTAAAAATTAATATTTAAATAAAATAAAGAAATTAATACAAGCAAAAAAAAAATATTTGTAAACACTCATGACTTGTGTTTCCAAGGTGCTAAAGGCTACAAAGGTGGTAAAAAAAGTAGAGGAAAGAGGAAATGAAAGTAAGAAGGAAGAGGAAATACTCTCACTAAAAGTCGTGTGGAGAAAGATGCAAATTTAGCGATGGTTTTTTAACTAATTGTCATTATTTCACACACACTCCTCTCTTATCAAAGTTTCTATAGGTAAACATCGTTAAAAAAATTCACTGAAAATGCAAATTTGTTATCACATGTTTTTCTTATTACGGTAAAATATCGTCAATCGATAACATGGAAAACTTTTTTCGTTCTGGTGATATAAGGAGTGCTCATAAAATATATTCTCTCTAATGATAGATATATAGAGTGTTCATATACTATATTCTCTTTAGTGATAGTTTCCTTATAATATTTTTTAACAACTTCTATTTTAAGTCCAAAAGTGACAATATGTAATCAAGAAAACCAAAAGTGACATCGTGTTAAAAAATTACGTGTGCTTTATTCAAGGAGTGATAAAGAAATGACCATAACTAGTGTATTTGTATACTTGGATGAGTCAATAATGGTAGTATAATACTTGTAAATGTTTTATTAGTGGAACCCATTACGGTTTGTAAATGAACTCTAGACATAATATATATATATATATATATATATATATATATATATATATATATATATATATATATATAGACATATACATATATAATAGTTATGGATGGTGCGTTGGCTACTACATTGTTGGAATATGGATGAGTCATGTTATGATGATAACAAATTATATAAATTTATGTAATCCAATCATGTATAATACTTCAATTTTCTTAATACTTTAAAATGTCATGTATACATAAAACTTCAACTTTTACACAAACAAAAGAAGTAAAGAACAAACTCGTTCCAAAATGTTTAACTTTATGGATGCCACGTTACAAATCAAAACACAAACATTTGTCAAATATACTTAAATCTAAAATGAACAAACAAATATGCTATAAGAAAACATAAATTTAATTTTTAAATATTAGTATTGCTAAATTAAAATTACGACACTATTAGAATTATTTAATCGACTTTAGTACAACATAAAAAATTAATTGTTTTATTTTACAAATGAAAAATATTAATTATTTTTAACTCTTTTCAATAAAAATAACTTGGATTAACGTTTGATTAACATATGCTAATTAAAATAAATATTAAAAATATATAAATTAGAAAATATTAACTAAAATAAATAAATTAGTGTTAATTTAATAAATAGTAACTAAAATAAATAAGATTAATATTAATTAAATAACGAATCTTATTTTATTTATTTTTAATACTCATATTTATTTAAGTAAATGTAAGTTAAGTAGGCATTAACTTAATTATTTTTATATTTATTTAGTTAATATTCGTTGACATTAACATAAATATTATTTATTAAAGATATTAAAATTAATTTTACATTTTTTAATTTCCTTTAAAATATTATTATTTTTTTGTTTGATATCAAAAGAGTCTAAATCTGACATTAATATTTAAGAGTTAAATTTATATTTTATTGTAGTTATTTATTTCCAAAATATTTTTCTAATACATTATAAATTTAAACTCTTTTTTTAGTATATATATATATATAGATATATATATATATATATATATATATATATATATATATATATATATATAATATGTAGGGGTGTGTTTTATCTTTTTGTTACATTACTTTGCATCCATTGTGAATGTTTGTGAGTCCACAAAATTTCGGTACATGTTGTGATCCAAAACCTACAGTTTATTTCCATTTCCCTTTAAATTTTTATTTATTGTATGAGACATTTTGTAACAACATATATTTTAAACTTTACATGTTATATATTTTTGCATAGATTATTATATACTGTTTTAAAAATTTTATTAATTACTTTTGAAACTATATCCAAAAAAAACTTTTAATTAATTAATTAAGAATATGACAATATTCACATTAAGGCCGTGTCGAAACTAAATTAGTTTATGAATCACGGTCAGTTAAATAAAACATAGAACAATAAAAATGGTAATTAAATATGATTTTAGTCCATACGTGAAATCAAAATTTATCTTTATTTGAAATTTTGATAAATTTTAATTTATAAATTTTAAAAATAATAAATATAGTGTTATTCTTTTTTTTATTTTTTAAATATAATTTTAAACTGACATTGAAATGAAAACATGTATACCCAAGTCAAATACTAACTAGAAACATGTAATTTTAGACGGGAACAAATTATAATTTTAGGTCACATGTACTGAAAATATGTTTAACCCCGAATTTTAATTCAGAAATTTAACGTAATTTTCTTTTTCATTTAAAGTTACTAGGATAAAATTTTACTTTTAATTAAAAAATTCTCACGTAAGATAACTACTAGCTAGGAATATATTCTTTAATGAGTTCCCTACCTGATACGTGCATCATAAAAGTTGAAGTGTCATTCAAATGAAAAGAAAGTGTTGAAGTGTCATTGAAATGAAAAAGAAAGTGTTGCTGTAAATTTGACACAGTGGTTAGCTGCACTTGAATGATGCAATTGGGAAGAGATTTGTATGGACAGAAGTTGAAGGTGCAACATTGGGAGTTCTAAGTCACTAAATAATATTCTTCTTGAAAATTAGAGCATCACAAATGCAGAACCTAACACACACCAAGCATCAGAAACCCTTTGCTGTTGTCTCAGTTGGGGATATTTAATTTCCAGTCTATTCAGGCCATTACCACATGAGAGGGAACATTCACAAGACTACTATAGCTCATAAACCATTAGGCGACTTTATCTCAGTTGCGTGATAATATTTATATTTTGTTGAATAATATGACAAAAAATTTGTAATATCAGTCATGCTTTCTTAGATTATATGGATACTTTCTTGGAAATAATTCTTTATATATTGGTGGTGAGCATGATTAAAACATTGGTTCTTGATTTTACTATGATTGTCATCTCATGGGTTACTTAAAAATTTATTTAAATATTTGAACACTAATAAATAAATAAATAAATAATTTTTTTAGGTAGGTTGGTGAGCCAACCCACTTAATCCACCAACCTGTGGTGGGTTGAGCCGGGTTACAAAATATTTGGCTCACCATAAAGTGAGCCGGGTTGGGTTCACTCATTTTTAACCCGGCTCGTGGTGACAAACCCGTGTGAGTCGGATTGACTCACTTTGAAATGTCTAATTTGCTCCATAAAAATTATAGGTTGATATAGATAATAAATATGATATATATCGTTATGATAAATTTATTGGGAATAGTCACATTGAAAATTTTTAAGAAAAAAATCAAAATGATAAATATTTAAAATTATGATAAGATTAAAAAATAGTTAATGTCTATGACAAGATGACAATTGTATATAAAATTCTATACCATCTTTAAGATCAATCACCATATTTGAAATATTGTTTATTTTAGATCTTGTAACTATTGTCATAATTTTTGTCTTTAAAAGATGATTCAGAGTTGGTTAAAAAAGGAAGATGTATTTAAATTGTCTTTGGTCTTGCTTCCTAAGTGACGTGGGACTATTAGGTATAAAATAAATCTTCCAATCGAGATCTAAAAGTGTTCCCTCCTAGATAGAGAAAATCTCCAATAAACCAAGGTATTCAATAGGCCAAAGAATCGGGCGAAAATTCAAGTCAGAAAAGATGTCTCCACGAAGCCGAGGTCATTGCAAGAAACCAGAAAGATGTCTTCCTATGACCGACGCCACTAAGGGTAGTTGGTTGATGGTTCAAGATTTACGAGGATGTCACCCTAGGACCGACCTCTCTGTAAGAAACTAAGATTGAGGAGATGGTGCATGTGAAGATAGAATCTTAGATTATATAAAGTGATTATTTTGGTTAAGAAAATATTTAAAAGAAGAAACATTAGTTATTATTTAGGGAAATATTCTAGTTGTTGTTTAGGGAAATATTTTAGATTATCTCTAAGACTATTATTATGCATTAACTAATTATGTATATCTACAATATTTATAACCGACTTACCTTCTACAAAAAAAATGTTACTCCCATGATCAAGGGATAGATTTATTTTGGCCTAAGTGAGTCATTAGTTAAGATTAAAATACTTCTTTCTTTTTGTTTCGGTTAAAGGTTTATTACACATTATCTCGATGTTTCGGCCTCAAGTTCATTTAAACATCATCTATAATATCATTGTATCATAAATTTCATAAAATGCAATAGGTATATATTTAAGTTATAAACGAAATACAATTTGTGAAAAAAATTTAGAGATGTAAAACATATAAGCCAAAAATACAATTATTCAAGTTTTAGTTAATCTCTTATTAAGATCATTATGAATACAACTAACTTGGTGGCAATCAATCGTAAGTCAATAAATATTTTAAATATAATAGTTGTAAAACATTATAAGTTTGGAATTTGTTCACTTATACTTAATTCAAATTTTGAAAGATTAGAAATTGCATAGTTTAGTGCTTAGAGGATAAGATAAGTGAGAACTAATACAATTAAAACTTTTTTTTTACATGTTGACATTGAATAATGGGAAGGTATATGTTGAAGTGTCAAACAAGAATATTTTTTTCTTTCATAATCATAATCCTTGGGCATCACCATCTTCATCGAAGATAAACCCACTTTTTTTAGCAGTGAACTGGAATAGTGTTCAACAACTGAATGGGTTAATTTCGCATCATTAAAATCCTTTCTGTCAGATTAGTTTTATATTCCATATACCGCAAATTGTTCGTAAGGTTCAAAGAATTCTTGGTGATGCGTGAATGAGAATAATAAAATCTAAATCATTGAATGGTAAAATCTGATTTTATTTCCTTTCTTCGATGTTCTCGTTACAGCAAAAGTGTGATAATAATGAATCTGATAGTCTTGAATATAGTTTTATTCCTATAATTATTTTATGAGATATTTTTCTTCTATTTTGTTTTAAGGAATTTGAGGTTGGTTTTGAATGATTAATAGTAAAGGAGTTGTTAAGAAGATAAGATAAAAAAGAAGAAAGACGAATAACAAAGAAGTTGTTAAGAAGATAATACTTATGTTTGGTCAAATTTTGAAATGAACTTTGATGCATCGGAATCCACCACACACACTTCAAGAGATAAATAAGGTAGGAGAGGATCGTAATTTGAGTTTTTCCTCAAGATAATACAAAAAATTATTTATTTATCGATGAAAAATTACTAACATAATGACATTCGTTAAGAAAATTTAAATTATTAACAAAAATACTTGTCTATGAATTAAGTCTAAGTTAAGTTTTGTAGTTTTTTGTCAATAAATACTTGTCAATAAGTGTTATATGTGCTTGTCTGTTGATAATATATCTGACAATAAATTAAGCATCAAATGATGAGACACATGCTTTGGGTCTTAAAATCTTTGTTTGTAGTTATCTGTTTGTAATACCACTAATGCAAAACAATTTTTTCAAAGTATGTTATTTTGAGTTTTGTAAGTCTATTTTCGAACAAACTTAGATTCAATAGATTTAAATTTTAACATACGTAAAATTGAAGTTTGTTGTTCACCAAAATACTTAATTCTGAATACATTTCTACACAAAAAAGCAGTGCATTTAAGTCAGTTTTGACCATAACAGACTTAATTTTGTTATATTTTTTTTTAAAATTAATTTTGTTTTAGCATAAAACGAAAACCTATAATATAGAAATTTTTCTAGTACATAATAAACAATTCCAAAATGAAAATAAAGAATAACATGTCTAACTTAAAATTGGAGGTCATCGGTTCTGGATGGATGGGAGATTGGGAAGTAAATTGTAGGTATAATTAGTCGTAACGTATCCAATTTCGTCTCGATGTGTCTAAATGGTACCCGCTTTTAACTTTGCATCTACTTAGTACCCAAATTAGTTAATTTGCATCAATGTGGTCCCTTTTCGTATACTCCGTTAAATAAGATAACGTCTGACTGAGTTGACCAGTTAACTGAGAAAAAATGTTATGACGTGGCACGAAAGTAGTGTGTGATGTGGAACAGTGCAGCGTAAGAGGAAATTGAAAAGAAAAAAAAGGCACGAATTGGGAACAGAATAGAATAGGGGTTTTCTGGAGTTAGGGTTTACGAAATTTGGGTCATTTCATGCGTTGTGGACAAAATTGAAGGTGTAATTGACATCAAATTGGCAGCTATTTGGGATTGCAGGTGCACAAACCATTTGTTTTTGTCGTTGATTGCATTATTTGTTGTTGGGATGGTGGGGTTTAGGGTTAGTGGTTGAATGTTGTGCGTGGTTTAATTTAATGGTGTTTTGGGTATTCTGAAGGAGATGGATTATGCCAATGTGAAGGAGATGTGGTATTCCACCCACTGACCCAGATACAGAACTAGGAGAAGAAACGCTGTGATTATGTGACCCACACGAACAAGACGACCACGAATGACTAAAACCATGCGACATTTCCCACTTCACTCGCCATCTTACCCCTGCAATAAATCAGCTTCCCGGGGAAAAAATGAAGAAGAAGATGAAGATGGGAATGGGAAATTAGGGCTTTTTGAATGAGGACAATCAATTCAAATAGGGCATGACACATTATCCACAAATTGCCACTGTATAATTATTTTCATTGACACGTATCTGTTCTGCAATGCCACATCACAGATCTGTTAACGACATTTATGAAAACTTAACGGGATGGACCACATTGATGCAAAATAACTAATTTGGGTACTAAGTAGATGCAAAGTTAAAAGCGGGTATCATTTAGACACATTGGGACGAAACTGTGTACATTGCGACTAATTATACCTAAATTATAACATCCCGGTTGGACATTACTAATTTAAATAATTAGAATAGAAAAAAGTATAAAATCGCATTTATCATAATTCTTTTTCCCAAAACACGGAAAAATTTACAACATTTATTATATCGCAATAAATTAAAATTCACAAACTATGATTGTCGATTACAAACTCCGAGTCTGGTAAGATAATTGTTTACAAAATGTTTAAAATCCATAAAACAAGAAAACATCATAAAGGTTTTTCCCCAAACTAGCCCTTCTCTGAATTTCTGCTTCACCAACGCCACCTACAATATCATTTGCTCTCGTATAACACATTACACGATCATCGCCAAACATAAGTAGATAGAGTGAGCTCAACAGAATAAAAGTGCACTATACAATATAATAAATAACTATACAATATTCCAACAATTCTAATACTCTCAAGTCTCATCACATAGTATACTATTCTCTCTTAACTAACCAGTTTCATTTCCTACGCTACAACGCCTCTTGGGAAGAACAAGCAACAACCCTTACCTGACCAAAACCCGGTAAGAGCATTACAATCCTTAGGACTTACAAGCAACCACCCTTGCTTGCTCACCAAAAATATGGCAAGAGCACAACCCTTACCTGTTCACCAAAACCCGGTAAGAGCGTTACTTTTCCTAAGACTCACAAGCCATAATCTTTAATCCTCGACTTCCAAATCTTTCTCTGGATGCCTCTTGATTCTACACCTTTTGATGATTACATTAATCGATCCTTGCTACCACGAGTGTCTACTCGCCCCTCCGACTACAGGCCACCACCTAATAGTCCACACGCGGGAATAAATTTGCCACGACCACGATCTACGACACCAAGTGGAGTTTCCCAATACGAACCACAATCCGTATTTGTGCCAAGACTATAAAACTCCTCGGATAACAGTAAGGAGGGCAATCTTTTGAAACTCATCCGTACGAGCCACGATATCGCACACTCCACTAGACTTCCAAAACCACCAGGTTACAACATCGAGTGGCCACGTGTTACCCCAATACAAGTTACACTCGTAACTAGGCCCCAACAAAGCATCACATTAAGACCTCTATCCAAAACTGTGTAGAATCCCTCACTGCATCCAAAACTGCCTAGCACAACACCCTTTTTGCTAGGTTAACTCGCATTCTAGACCGCTTGGCAGACTACTTGGCGCCGCTGGGCGCCAACCCACTAGATTTTGGTCTAGCCCCAATTCCACAACACATCGCCTGGTGGGACCACTTTCGTCGCCAAGCACCAACTCTTGGGTTTTATCCCAGAGTTCACTGTGTGGCCTATCTGCTAGCGGTTTACACCATTCCGTCAGACGCCACACCAGTAACTGGTAATTTATTAGTATTTGGCACTCTAGAATAGGTTCCAATGAACCTATTTACACAAGACACTCAGTTCACGCTAAACATGCATCCATGACAAGTAAATACACTTTCATATCATTAAGTTGGACTCAACCACACAATATCACATGGTCATACATCAAACTCAACCATATTCTTACTTTTATACATTCCGAAGAATTACAATAAATCCACATAATCCACAAAAAAAAAAATGTTATACTTAACACACAATCTATACAACCAAAGAATATACAAACTAGGAAGAACACATAACCATTGCTCCCAAATATTGCACAAGCAATAAAATAAGCAATAATACTAGTAAGATAAAATAATAATAATAATAATAATAATAATAATAAAATTAAGCAATAATAATAAATAATAATGATAATAAAATCATAAATAAAATAAAACAATGATAATAATAACAATAATAATAAAATAATAGTAAAATAAAATAAAATAATAATAATAATAATAATAAAGATAATTATAAAATAAAAATAATAATAGTAATAATAAAAATAAAAATAGTATTAAAAAATAATAATATAAATAATATAAATAATATAAATAAATAAATAATAATAATAATAATGTTAATAATAATAAAAAAAAATTTAAAAAATAAAAATAATAATAATGAAAATAATACTAAAATAAAATGAAACAATAATAATAAAACAGTAATATTAATAAAATAAAATAATAATAATCATAAAATAAAACAATAATAATAAAATAATAATAATGATAATAAAATCATAAAAAAAACAATTTTAATAATAAAAATAATAATAAAATGAAATGAAATGAATAATAATAATAATAATAAAATGATACTATAAAAAAATAATAATAAAATAAAATGGAACAATAATAATAAAATAATAATAATAATAATAATAAAATCATCATTAAAATAAAATAATGATAATAATAAAATAATAATAATAATAATAAAATAATAATAATAATAGTAATATAATAATAATAGTAAATAATAATCATAGGTGTGTCATATATAGAAAAAAAAACTTTAAACATCACGCCAAGGAAGAAAGAAGAATTATAATAATCATAGATTATTATATACTGGAAACCACAAGCACATGCATACTTTCTCTAAAACCACATACAACAAGTATCAAGAAGTTAAACGATACAAGAATTTGGTTCAAGAAAGACTTTCATGCATTAATATATATAACGCAATTGCATATAATATCATTAAAATAGGAAATGACAGGTCCCCTAACTTGGAATTCCGACTCCAAAAATGCTCTTAGAATCCTTCCTTACACCATAATTGATCTCCACCCTTGGACACTCCTTCCAGCCTTCTAACACTCTCTAAGTTCTGTTTTTAGGGTTCTAAAACTCCCTTTTGGTAGCCACACGATATTGCACCATTCTCCTCCATTAACAAGTGAGTCCATTAACATATTATTCCATGCCTCTTTGGTTTCTATGATAGGGTAATATGGTTTCTAGGTTTTCCCTAACATTGCAGAACCAAAAAAATAATAAAATGCAAATAAGTCAAGACTAAATTGTACTAGCCAAGGTTTGAACCTACCTTAACTCAATTACCAAACAATTGCACAACAATTCAACCAATTCATATTTTGTGATAATTCCTACACCACTAGGATTATATTATCATGCACCATGTTCAAGTATATTATGAAAATAATAAAACAATTAAATTAATACGCTAATGTCATACACAAGGCTCAAACCCAAGTCCTCTCGTAATGGTTAAGTACTTTTAACCACTTGAGCTACCATTGTTCCTTATCTTCTCTTTCCATATTAATTAACTTAGGCATTCCTGCCCTCGCATTTATTAAATAAATATTTATTTATTTATTTAAATTTTTCCGAGTCTTACACAAATCGTTGGAGAGGAGGTGGGGAGGGAAAGAAATCGCATGGGAGGATTACAATTGTGTGGCACCGAAAGTGTTTCTTTATCACCCAAAATGAGGAATGCCCTTAACCTCTACGAGAAGCATGGATAAATACCCTATTTTTGACACAACAACGTCGTCACCACTGTCGGGTGCTAGCTCAACACCATTGGGCGCTATAAGATAAAACACAAAATCAATGGCCTCTACAAAACTATAAGACTCATTGAAATTAATTAAATAAATAAATAATTAATAAATGCGGGTAGTGGGAGCCTTTATGACATTTAATATTAATTAATGTGACGTGGAAAAGTGTTAGCTTAAATGTTGAGAGTACTTGATTGTGTGAGAGAACTTGGGTTCAAGTCCTATGTATGCCAATTTTGTGTTGTTTGATTTAATGTAAATGTGATATATGGTTCAAACTTGGATTTTAGGGACTATTTTGGGTCTAAATTATGTTCACATGTTTGGTGCAATGTTCTGAATTGTTTGGCATGGATTGGAATGTGGTTTAGACTTTGTTGCTGGTGTTTGTGTGCGTAAATAGTGCAGAATTATGCAATTCTCGCTCATGCGAGCCAGGCTTGCCTAGGCGAGATTAGCAGAGAAGCGAGCCTGATTCTACTCGAGCGTCTCGCTCAATCGGAGGATTTTGGTCTTAGGCGACAGACCATCTTGCTGGCGAGTGTGCCTCGCTTAAGCGAGAAATCGTGAGTGTTGGGTGATTTTGCTTAGGCATCTAGCCCAGGTGCGAAGCCCTACTTTGGGCGACGGAGTGTCTTGCTCAGGCGAGAGTCCCTCGCCTAAGCGAGAGTTCAAGGTTGGTTTTGTGCGAGGTGCTCGCCCAAGCGAGGTACCTTAGCTTAAGCGAGGTAGGTTTGGGTGCTTAGGCGAAGGCTTCAAGCTTAAGCGAAGGATGTAGAAATTGTGTGTTTCAAGGCAATCGATTATACTGTATTGGAGTGGTTGGTGTTCGAATTGTAATGTGTGGCCGATAAGGCTTCTAAGATATCTCAAAGGTGGGCTTGCTGGTGTTCCTTGAGTTGTGGCTCAGAATGTATCCCTTGACTTGTGGCTCGGGATAGGGGTTAAGCACATGGAATTCTCTAAATTGTGGCTCAGAATGATGTCCCTTGAGTTGTGGCTCAAGATAGCGGATGAACACGAGGAACTCTTGAGTTGTAGCTTAGGTTGGCGAGTGTTGTCGGTGTGAGTGTGCTGGTTGTGGCCAGGACGGTTGGGTCCAAATAGATTGCCCTCCTCAGTAAATAGATGACGAGTTTGGTAGTCTTGGGAAGTTACGAACTATGTTCGTATTGGGAACTCCACCGGGCGTTACGGTGTGTGATCCGTAGCATGATTTCCCGCACGTGCTCTATCGGTTGTGGCCGATAGGTATGGCAATAAGACATCTTGAGGTACTCACAAGAAGAGGTAGGACACGATCAACATGGTTGTGGTTATGTGGAAGGAAAGGATGAGATTTCTTTGACATTTTTGGATGTCAAATCATTGTTGTGGGCATGTGAGAGCAAAGAGTGGTTTTCCTTGAAGTGCTTATGATATCAAAACATGGTTGTGGCCATGTGGGATGAAGGAAGGAAATTTTCTTTGGTGTAATTATTTTGATATATAATTGTTGTATATACATATGATTGTTTGATATTAGTTCACCCTATCTGCTTGTGTTTAGGGATGATCATGTACGCGGTACACGGGAGCAGATAATATTGCAGGTGGTTCTAGTAAGGCTTAGGCTCAGAGTGTGGGCTAGCTTGGGACTTTTCTCGTAGTTTTTATATTGTTTTATGATTTCAATAAGTTGTAACTATTGATATTATTGAACCTTTGGATAATTATATTAGTATTTATATTCCATGGATTCTGGATTATTATTGGCGTAAATAAAAGTTTTAAAATTCCCGTGTTTTTGGGAAATGATGTTTTAATAAATGAAGTTATTTATATTTTCTTTTTCATATTAATTAAATTCATAATATCAAGTATATTATTAAAATAATAAAACAATTAAATTAATACGCTAATGTCATACACAAGGCTCAAACCCAAGTCCTCTCGTAATAGTCAAGTACTCTTAACCACTTGAGCTACCATTGTTCCTTGTCTTTTCTTTCCATATTAATTAACTTAGGGATTCCCGCCCTCGCATTTATTAAATAAATATTTATTTATTTATTTTATTTTTCCGAGTCTTACACAAATCGGTGGAGGGGAGGTGGGGAGGGAGAGAAATCGTATAGGAGGATTACAATTATGTGGCACTGAAAGTGTTTCTTTATCACCCAAAATGAGAAATGCCCTTAACCTTCACGAGAAGCATGGATAAATACCCTATTTTTGACACAACAATGTCGTCTCCACTGTCGGGTGCCAACTCAACACCATTGGGCGCTATAAGATAAAACACAAAAAAATGGCCTCTACAGAACCACCATCTGGTACCAATTATGTGTTAGATTGAAATAATGATTTGAGACTAGAAGAGGGGTTGAATTAATTGTTTAACACTTTTTCGAAAGCTTAAAAGCCCTTTTGATTGAGTCAAATAGACCACAAAATTCGAATGCAAAAGTTGCAGAACAACACACTTTCAATTGGTCAAAACATAAAATAAAAGACTAATTTGTTTTTGAGCCTATGAATTAGATGACTAAAATTTAGAATCAATCGGCTAAAATCCTGGGAAATTATGTAGAATGCAAAATTCACAGATTTAACTCAAAGAACAAACTTTTACCCACAAGATTTGTTCCAATGAATATTTCTAAAAGGTATGCATCATCATATTGCATAGAAACATTAAAATTCAACAAATAATGATTTACTTAGTTTTCTTGAGTTTTTCAAGTGAATTAAAAGGGTGGGATGAAGGGAAGAAAATGGCACAATTGTTTTTATTTTGGTTCAATCATATAGCTACATATAGTTTACTAGGACAACCTGAACCTGGTTTCCACTATATTCAAAAGTTTTATAAATCACACACCAAGATTACACTTTTGAACAAAGAAACACACATAATTTTTTACTCACAAAAATCTAGCCTAACACCCTACAAGAATCACACCCAAAGATTTGGAATCACACTAGGTAAACAACCAGAGGCACAAGAACTACAAAACCTGATGGTGGCTCTCCCTAGCCAACCATACACAAGTTCTTCAAGCTAATCCCAAGTCAAAATGCCTCCAAGATCAACCAAGATCTTCAATCTTAACCTTGTAGTTGTGTAATACAGAGAAAGAGAGAGAGAATTTTCCAATGATGAATGACATGTTTTCGTGCTTAAAAACTCAAAATTATGCCTCTACTCTCGAAAATACAAATTATATAGTTTGGTTTAAGTGAAATCAATCAGTTAAATTTTTTGTACAATCTGTTGACTTCACATGACTTAAGTGAAATCATTTGATTGAAAAACAATTCAACTGATTGAACACATTCATATTAGAAATTATATACAACAAACCTTTTAACTTGTTAAAACCCATTTTTAACATATTAAAAAGGATACACTAAGACTAACAAGACATAACCTGTATCATATAGCCTACCAACATGATATAGCATGTAATCATTATATTTAACACATCAATTAAAAATTTAATAAATTGAAACATAATCATCAAGCGAATCTTCATCAATCTCCATCAACCACATATGATCTTCATGCACCTGGCTTTATCAAATCTTTGCTTCAAGCTTGCTTGTGCCAACATTATGTACCACCAGATGTCGACAACTTCACTTGCATGTGGCGCTCGACATCATGTATCCATCGCCCTAACCAGGCTCCCCTATAATTGTGGTTGCTTGTTGATTTTGTAGCACTAGGCTCGATTCCAACGGCGCCCAACATGGGTATTTTCTCCAAAGTAATATTTTCTGGTCCAAAACATGTTTCCTGAGTCTTAGCTTGTTTTCTTCCACTAAAAATGCTTCATATTCACTTATTTAAGACATCCAAAATAGATATTAAGGGTAAAACAAACATAAAATAACTAAAACACAAAATAATGCAAAAAAACACACTAAACTTGAGGATTAAACAAGATGACAGATAAGGAGAGTTGATTTTATTCACTAAATCCAACACACTAAAACATGTAAAAATCAATGTTATCACTCCCCCACACTTAAAACCTTGGTTGTCCTCAAGCAAAAGGTTATTTGGATTAGAAAGACATATAATCAACGATGGTCTAACAACTAAGAAGCAAGTTCACACAATCATTTAGATAACATTCATGAATGCTCTCTTTTATATGACACTAACAACTCCTTAAATATGGTGGTCATAATGCAAATATTACAAGAATGTCTATGCATGCTTTATATGAGACTAACAACCATGGAGAAAATGTTTTCATCGATCAACCAAAGGAACCAATCCTCACTATAAAATAGTGTTTCACTCAAGCATACTAGTGTATAAGGGTGTGTTATTCTCTTTTCGACCACTAATTGCACAAAATTTGGCTTTGCTTTTCATTTCAAGAGCTAAGAGTTATCAAAACTTGCAACACGAACAAATACTTTATTGGGTGAATTGTGACAAGGCTAGGAAGGGGAATTGTGTTTCTAGGTATCATGAATGAGCAGAAAAGAGCAATTCCATCAACTTCACAGTCTTAATATTCTATTCTCTTATATCTGAAAACTAGAACATAACCACTCATTACATTGCAGCCACATTTTTCATTCTTTTTAAATTTTTTTTCTTTTTCTTTTATATGAGAATAATTACAAGATGGAACTACATCAATCACAACCAATTGTAATATGATCTTCATGCTTCCCCTTTTTCGGCAACATCCCCTACATTTGAATCACACTAATGACCATGAAATATCTACTCTCTCCATTCAAGGTGAAAGGGTCAATCATTTTCAACAAGGCTCAAGGGTTCAAAGATAAAGGAAATGTGCTTTTAATGCTCAAACGGGTTGCATAAAGGTTCTAATATTTGAAAACACGGTTGGCTATCATGGGTCAATGATGCAATGATGAATGTAAGACCCAGAAAAAAAATATTTATTTAATAAATGCAAGGGCAGGAATCTCTAAGTTAATTAATGTGGAGAGAGAAGAGAAAGAATAGTGCTATCTCAAGTGGCCAAGAATACTTGATTATATGAAAGGACTTAGGTTTAAGTCTTATGTATGACTTGTGGTGTTAATTAATTATTTAATTTGTTTTGCGTGGGGATAAGATCTTGTGACTTAATGTATAAGCACATGTGTGCATAAAACATCATAAAACATGAATTGGTTGATTGGTTGTGCTTTGGCTTTGTATTTGTTAGGGTGTGGGTTCGAACCTTGGTGACACAAAATAGTTTTTTTGTGCTCATATTATTTTGGTGGTGAGGAGAGACGTTCAGAAAACCTTGGCACAATAAGTTGTTCCTATTTTAATGATATTATATGCAATTGCATTACCATCACTACTATTATTATTATTATTCTTCTTTTCTTTGACTTGATGTTTAGAGTTTTTCACGTAAATGCGACATTATTATTATTATTTTATTATTATTATTTTTATTATTACTATTACTAGCTTTTATTATTACTATTACTAGCGTAACACAGGCGTTATCGCGCCTGTGTGTATATTTTTTAAATATACGTAATATTTTATTAGTAGTGATAATATTATAATGTTATTAAGTAAATATATATATTAAAATTATATTTATTAAAAATAAAGTGAAATATATCAGAACAACAAAGGCATCTGATTTTATAAAAAGTTTATAAAAGTAACGGTCAATTTTTAAAAATTTAATAAATTATTATATTTAAAGGGTAAAATCGGTATTTTGAAAAGTGGACACAAAAAGGGGAATCCCCTTTATATATTGTTATAGATTATAATTATTACTATAATTATTATTATTATAATTATTATTTTTATTATTATTACTAGCGTACACACATGCGTGACAAAGCTACACATTTTTTAAATATGCATGATATTATAATAGTAGGTGATGATAATATAATGTTATTAAGATAATATATAAAATAAAATTATATTTATTAAAAATAAAGTGAAATATATCAGAAAAGATGAGAGAATAACTATTGATAAATAGAAAAAAAGAAGAAGAAGCAGAGATAGACGATTTTACAAAAAAACTTGTAAAAGTAATGATCAATTTTCAAAAATTTAATAAATAATTATATTTTAAAGGGTAAAATTGGTATTTTGAAATGTAGACACAAAAGAGGGAATCCTCTTTATATATTGTTATAGATTATTTACATATTATTATTACTAGTTATTATTATTATTATTTTTATTATTACTATTATAATTATTATAATTATTTTATTTATTATTATTATTATTATTATTAATATTTTATTAGTATTTTATTTTATTATTACTATTATTATTTATATTATTATTTATACTATTATTATTATAATAATTATTATTTTTATTATTACTATTATTTATATTATTATTATTTATGTATAATTATTAGTTATTATTATTATTATTTTTAATATTTTAATTATTATTAGTTATTATTATTATTATTATTATTATTATTTTTATTATTATTATTTTTATTATTATTATTATTATTTTTATTATTCTTATTATTTTATTTTGCTATTATTATTAATATTAATATTATTATTATTATTATTTTTATTATTATTATGATTATTATTATTCCTATTATTATTATTATTTTTATTTTATTTTACTATTATTTTATTATTGTTATTATTATATTTTTTTATGTTATTTATGATTTTATTATCATTATTATTGCTTTATTATTGTTGTTTTATTTTATTATTATTTTTTTATTATTATTTTTTTATTTTGGTATTATTGTTTTAACTTATTAGTATTATTGTTTTATTATTATTGTTTCATTTTATTTTATTTTATTATTGTTTTTGTTATTATTATTTTTATTGTTTTTGTTTTATTATTATAATTATTGTTGTTGTTGTTGTTGTTATTTTTATTATTATCATTATTACTGTTTTATTACCTGTGCGATATTTTGGAGCAATGATTATGTATTCTTCCTTCTTTTATATATTGTTTGGTTGTTCAGGATTGTGTTGGACTATGATCTAGTCATGTGATTATGACTAGATAAGCATATTTCATGTTATGGATTGTATGTATAGTGCTTAGGGTTCTTTGGAACCTTCTTCAAAGTGCGACAAACCAGTAGCAATGATGCGTAGCGGCTTGGGGTGTGTTGCTTGGTGGCTTGGGGTGTGCTGCCAGGTGATAAGGGAAAACCAGAGAAGCTTGGAACGCATAGCGCCTGGCGAAAAATGTGATCCTGCCAAGCGGAAAAGATCTGGTAGAGGCTTTGGAAAACGTATGGTGCCTAGCGGCGTTAGGTGTCTGCTAGGCGATTTTGGGATTCAATGATGGATTACGCGAGGGATTCTACAAAGCTTTGGATGTAGGTCTTAATGTGTGCTTTGCTGGGGGCCTAGTTACGAGTGCAACTTGTATTGGGGTAACATGTTGCCACTCGAGGTTGTAGCCTAGTGGTTTAGGAAGTCCAGTGGAGTGTGCGAGATCGTGGCTCGTACGACAAGGTTCCGGAAGATTGCCCTTTTCAGTGAAATTGAATAAGTTTGGTAGTCTGGGGACAACTACGGAGTGCAGTTCATTTTGGTTAACAGGTAAGGGTTGTTGCTTGTTCTTCCCAAAAGGTGTTAGGGCACAGGAAGGGAAACAAGTTGGTTATGAGAGAATAGTATACTATGTGATGAGACTTAGGAGTATTAGAAGTGTTCAAATATGTAATGGTTATTTATTATTTTGTGTATTGCACTTTTATTCTATAGAGCTCACCATATCTGCTTGTGTTTGAGGATGATCGTGTAATGCATTACACGGGAGTAGATGATGTTGCAGGTGTTGCTAGTGAAGCATAGTTTCGGAGAGGGGCTAGCTTGGGGAAAAGCCTTTATGATGCTTTCTTGTTTTATGGATTATAAACATTTTGTAAACATTTATCTTAGTAGTGTCGGATTTGTAATCGAAAATTATAGTTTGTAGATTTTGGTCTTTTGTGGTATAATAAATGTTTTAAATTTTCTCGCATTTTGGGAAAAAGAATTGTCATAAATGCGATTTTATACTTATTTCCCTATTCTAATTATTTAAATTAGTAATATCCGGCTGGGATGTTACCTCAAAAATGAAATGACCTTGTTCAAGTATAGACATGCGAATGAAAAACAAGTAGCAATGAAAATCAAGGAAAGTTAATTGTAAGACAAAAGTGGTAGCGCTCAATAGATATAAACTCTAAGGCACAAAATCTCGCCCGATTTAGTTCTTTTGTTTCCTAAGGTTGTCATACAATTTGTCACAATCATTAACCACATTAAAAATAATAATAACACTCTCGATATACCAACATGAGGACAATCACAAGGACAAGTTTTCAGAAGACCGTAACATATTCTGAATGTATTCAAAAATCAACTTATGAGAAAACATAAATGGTTCTCATCACTATCATGCACAACTCACATCAAAGTCAAGAAACAAATGCTTCATATTTTCTATGCTAGTGAAGTCACACTTTTAATTTATTCTCAACACACATATTTAAGAAAAAAGAAAGAAAGAAATCAAACTCTTTTTTGGTTGAACTAGATTGTAGCTCAAATTTCTTTGCTCCTTGTGTCTTCTCCAACATTAGCATTAGTACCTAACACTCACAGGAACATAAAAGATACTAGAACAAAAAAGCTAGCCCAATTTTAAGATAAACAAAGATTTGAGATTTGAAAAGCAATAAGATAAAAACAAGGAAGATAATAGAAAGGAAAAAACATCAAAATATAAAGGATAATAATTTTTTTTCCAAACAGCCACACTTAGATTCCTCTTATTGCAAGATTACTCAATTTTCCAATCAACCATGCATTAACCATATCGTCGTCGCCTAGTGCCAACTTAGCATTATTAGGTGCTTTCCGATAAAGCACAAAATGATGGCCTCTACAAAACCACTACCCAATGCCACTTATCTATCGCCTAGCGTTGCAACTTTTCTCGGAAGTTGCGCTCGACGCCATGTATCCTTCGCCCGATGCTAGGCTCCCTTGCAGCACTGGTTGCTTACTGATTTCGTAGCTGGGTTGGATTCTAATGACACCTAACACAAGTATTTGCTCCAAAATGATATTTTCTTGTCCAAAGCATGCTTCCTTGAGTCTTAGCTTGTTTTCTTCCACCAGAAATGCTTCCTATTTACTTATTTAAGACACTTAAAAAGAGATTAGAGGTAAAACAAACATAAAATAACTGAAAAAAGTAATGCAAAAACACACTAAACTTGATGATTAAACAAGATAAAAGCTAAGGAGAGTTAATTTTAGTCACTAAAACCAACACACTAAAACACGTAAAATCAATCTTATCAGTAATACACTTACAAAATAATTTATTACATACACATGGACTTATTGTAACTTAAATTAACAACACATAACCATTGAACTCAAATGCATTAGCTTATGTCCAAGAAACGTGGACTAGCCATTTTGTTAACATATATAACACTTTAGGGTAGTAGACAATTAGTTTATAGAACTTCTATATTTTTATTAAACTTTATTTATAACATTACTACTCTGTACTATGGAATTGTTATGCAGATGAAAAATGAATTTGTATCTGTAAATTTGTGTAGGATTACGGCTTTCACACAAATCAATTATCATTATAAAAAACTACTTATAACGATGGTTATGGTAATAAATTGTCATTGTTTGTGAGCTTTTTAATGACAGTTAATATAACAACCATTGTATCTCGGTTAAATTTTTTCTTCCATTTTTGTTTTTTGGCCATTTTCAACGATGATCATCATTTTAACTGTTGTTGTTTTTCTACTTGTAGTCATTAATATCTCGAGCTTAGAACAACGATTGAATTTACAACACATGTAAAACCATCAGTACAGGCTAATTTCATCTATCTTTGAAAGGCAATTCTACTGTAGTGTTGTATACTGGTTGTTGCACAAATAAGTTAGGTGGCATAACAATGAAAGTTTGTGAGTGAGAACTCCAAGAGAGATAGGTCACTATTGTTGAGGATGTGGGAGAAGGGAGGATGAGAATCTTATAGGTAGTTAGTTGGAATCTGTGATAGCCTTGCATTTTGTTGGAGTTGATTTCGAAGACAATGAAGAGGGTGGTGAGGTTGATGGAGATACAAGACTTGATGGAGCTTTATGTGCCCATGATAACGACGATCTTATGCTAGTAATGCTACAAGGCTACGACTTTATTAATTGTAATATTAATAATCAATGAAATTTTTCGCCAATAATTACCAATAAATTTGTGGTTGTAAAAAGTTATTCATGGATAGAATTTACCTACAAACATTTTACCAACTAATTTTTGATTCAATTTTTCATAAAAAATTCCTTTCATTGTCAAAATTTTGCTATTTTGGAAAATACAAATATTGAGTTTCTCTTTTTATGCATACTCAAGATACACCTAGATTTTAACAATAAAGTTTGAAATTGAAACATTAACTATATTTCAAACTTCTAAATCAATAGTTGAACTATAACTTAATTCCAAAACTAGCAATGTTCAATCTGATTAGGGTTGAGAATGTTGTCCTTTTATCAATTTCTTAGCTTGTCATGGTACAATTCACAAACTCATTTTGTATTCATACACATCATCAAAATGGTATTGAATGCAAACATAGAAACATTGTTGATTTAGGTCTTAGTTTGTTACACCATGCTTATCTTCTTTTACAATTTTGGGATTATGTATTTTGGTACTATTGTACACCTTATCAATATGCTCCCTTCAACTCCTCAAAGTTTTGTCAATCCTTACTCTACTATTTTCAATAAAGATCCAAATTTTCATTTTCTCAAAACATTTTGTTGTTCTTACTTCCTTCTTGTAATACCTTATAATTCTTATAAACTTGATTCTAAGTTGAAAAAGTGTATTTTCATAGCATATTCCCAGTTATACAAAGGTTACAATTGTCTATCATTTATTGGTAGAATATATATTTCAAAGGGTGTTTTGTTTAATTAACACAGAACATGATAACATTAACTTTTACGTATTTTGGTGTGTTTGTTTTTGTGAATAAAACACTTCCTCCTAGATTTATTCTTGTTTAATTCTCAAGTTTACCGTGTTTTCGTAGTGTTTTGTGTTTTAGTTATTTTATGCTTGTTTTTACCTCTAATATCTCTTTTAAACATGTTAAATAAGTGAATAAGAAGCGTTTGTGGTGGATGACAATAAGCAATAACTCATGAAGCATGTTTTAAATAAGAAAAGATGAATTTAGGTGTTTTATGCTTGTGTTTATGTTCTGCATTTTTCTTTTCTCTATGTTTATGTTATGTTTTTCAACTATCAAATCTTTGTTTATATAAAAATTAGGCTTACTTGTTTGTTTGATTATCTTTTATGTTTTTGTGTGTGCTAGTCATTGATGTTATTGATGAAGAAAACAAGTAGAGAAATTTGAGTCATTGGCTAGCACACCCCAAAAGATTTGGATTTCTTTCTTTTTCTATTGTTAATATTCGTGTGTTGATAATAAATAAAGAGTGTGACTTGGTTGGTCTGAAAAATATAATTCACTTGGTTTTAAGACTTTTGAGTAAGTTCTGCATGACTTTGAGGAGAATGATTTATGTTTGCTCATAAGTTGATTTTGGAATATATTGAGTGTGTTGTGATCTTGTGAAAAATTGTGCTTGTGGTCATTTTCATGTTTTTATGACAAAAGTGTTGTCATTGTTTTTACTATGGTTAGTGATTGAGGCAAAGTGTATGAAAAATTTGGAAACCAAAGAACCTTACCGGGCGAGATTTTGTGCCCTGGTGTTTACATCTGTTGACTGCTACCACTTTTGAGTTACAATTACTTTGATTGACTTTCATTGCTAGTTGTTCTTCATTTACATGTTTACATATAACAAGGCAATTTTCCTTTCCTTCTTGCATGATTATTTGACAGAAAAAGCCAACATGTTTTAGTCTAAAACCTTTATGCAACCTTTCAACATTAACAACACATTTCCTTCATCTTTGAACCCTTGAGCCTTGTTGAAAACAGTTGACCACCACACCTTAAGTGCAGAGAACAAAATTTTCCTAGTCATGAGTGTGATTCAAGTGTGGGGAAAGACATTAAAAGATGGAACATGGGTAACAATTTTGAATTGGTTATGGTTGATGTGGTGCAGTCTTGGAAATATGTCATATAGAAAAAGAAAAAGAGCAAAAGAAAAAGAAAAAAATTGACATAGTGTGACTACAAGGTGTTGTTTGGTTGTGTTCTCCTTTTCAAATTGAATAAAGTATAATGCTAAGATTGTGAAGTTGATTTGATATCTCTCTTTGCTGATTCATGCTATCTTGGTATACCAATTCCCTTCCCATCCTAGTTGTAATTCAGAAAATAAAATCCTTATTATTGCATGTTTTGAAAACTGTCGGCTCTTGAAATGAAAAGCAAAAACAAATTGTCTACACTTAATGGTAGAAGCGAGAATAGCAAACACACCCATATACACTAGTGTGCATTAGTGAGACACTTTTCTAGTGATGATGGGTTCCTTTGGTTGATCTATGAAAACCTTTAACATGATTGTTAGTCTCTCATAAAGCATCATTATGCATTCTACATATATTTTCATAATGAGCTTCATAGTTGAGGATTGGCCAGGTTACACATAATCTCTTTGAATTGGTTTTAAAGGAGATCATTCGGGAACATTATCTGAAATGATTGTGTTAACTTCCTTCTTAGTTGTTCCTCCTTTATTGAATAAATATCTTTATAAGCCAAGTCAAGTTTTGCTTGAGGAAAAACAATATTTTAGGTGTGAGGGAGGGATAACATTGATTTTTACAACTTTTGGTGTGTTTTAGTGTATAAAATCAACTCTTCCATGCCTTTTTCTTCTTTAATCTAAAGTTTAGTGTGGTTTTGTAGTGTTTCATGCTTTAGTTGTTTCGTGCTTGTTTCACCTCTAATATGTCTTTTAAGTGTATCAAATAAGTGACTAGGAAGCCTTTCCACCATGAAGGGCAAGCACTGTAACATCCTGACCAAAAATTACTAATTTCAATAAATATTAGTCATAAATAATAAAGCCGACATTTAATAAGACTTATTTTTCCAAAGCGCGGGAAATATAAGTCTTTATTGAATGTGTCGGGTTTCAAAATTCCAAATTTCTAAGATTGTAAGTAAATCATAAAAATATCTGAGTTCCAAAACAATTGAAATTAAATTACAATTTTTATCCAAACATAGTTAAAATTCAATATCCCCAAAGCTAGCCCTCATTCTGGTGCTACTTGACGACAACATCATCTTTCTTTGAAGAACATATAGTTCTGATATGCTTCCAAACGGATCCCATCTAACTCGTTTAACTGCAGCTTCCTTTCCTCCCTAGCTTGATCAAGTGAGAAGTTGCATGATTTGACAACCCAGTAAGCTCAATGCTCTATCTCCATTAGTAGGTGGCGTGGCTTACCAAAGACAACTCGATAGGGAGACATCCCTATAGGTGCCTTGTAAGCAATCTTGTGAGCCCAAAAAGAGTCCTCTAGTCTGTTGCTCCAATCCTTTCGGTTGGGCTATACAATCTTCTCCAAGATCCTCTTGATTTCTCTGTTTGAGATCTCGACTTGCCTATTAGTTAAGGGGTGATATGGTGTAGAAAGCTTGTGCACAACCCCATACTTTTGAAGCAAAACCCCCATGGATCTATTGCAAAAATAAGTGCCTTGATCATTAATGATATCTCTAGGAACTCCAAACCTGAAATAAATAAGTGAGACCTAACAAAGTCCATAACAACTCGAGCATCATTAGTTCTGGTGGCTTTGGTTTCTACCCATTTTGAAACATAATCAACAACAAGCAAGATGTAAGTGAAACCAAAAGAGACTCGGAAAGGTCCTATAAAATCTATACCCCAAACATCGAAGACCACACAAAACAACATGGGTCTCCAAGAAATGGCTCCTCCTACTCATTGGCATTGCTCGCATATGCTACAAATCCTCCACGCATCCTTCAAGATGGTAGGCCAAAAGAATCTGCAATCTAGCACCTTGCGAGATGTCCTTTGTGTGCCAATATGACCACCAGGTGCAAATGAATGACAAAATTTGAGGATCGAGTCAATCTCATGGTCCATAATGTATCTCCTGGTAACTTGATCATTGCACATCTTCCATAAATACGGGTCATCTCAAATATAATACTTAACATCGCTCTTAAGTTTATCACACTAAGATTTGGATGCTACAGGAGGAAAAATAGAAGCAGCAAGATAATTCACAATATTAGCAAACCATGGGGGTGAGGGGAAGAAGCAGAGAGTGTTAATAAGCTTTTATTGGGAAAGTTATCCCGGATCGGTGAAACATCATCAGCAAACCTCTCTATCCTGCTCAAGTGGTCTACAACCAAATTTTGTGCTCCACTCCTATCACAGATCTCCAAATCGAACTTTTGGAGCCAGAGCATTCATCTTATCGGCTGCGGCTTTGACTGTGCCTTCTTCAACAGGAACTTCAAAGTTGCATGGTCAGTAAACACAACAATAGGAGAATCAAACAATATGATCTAAATTTCTCAAGTGTAAAAACAATCACAAGGAGTTCTTTTTCTGTTGTGGTATAGTTCGCTTGAGCAACATCTAACATCCTGAAGGCGTACTAGATCACTTGAGGCTTCTTGTCAAGATTTTGTGCTAGGACAGCTCCTACGACATAATTCGGTGCATCACACATGAGCTCAAATGAGGTTGTCCAATCTGGCACCTGAATGATAGGAGTGGTGGTCAGGGCCTTCTTGAGGCATTCCAAAGCCTTTTTGCATTCTTCATCAAAGATGAAGTCAACATTCTTTTGCAGTAACTTGGACAGTGGAAGGGCCTTCTTGCTAAAATCCTGAATAAAGCGCCTGTAAAATCCTGCATGGCCAAGAAAAGAACGAACCTCTCGCACATAAGAGGGGTAAGGCAATTATGAAATAACATAAATCTTGGCAGGTTCAAGTTCAATACCCTTACTCGAAATGATGTGCCTTAAAACCATACCTTGTTCTACCATGAAATGACACTTCTCAAAGTTGAGAACAAGGTTAGATTGGATGCACCTATTCAAAACTCTGTCCAGACTATCTAAACATTCATCAAAGGAGGATCCATAAATAGTAAAATCATCCATAAACACCTCTATGAAGTTTTCAAGAAAATCACTAAAAATGTTAAACATGTATCGCTGGAATGTGCCAGGGGCATTGCATAGGCCAAAAGGCATCCTCCTATAGGCAAAAGTGCCAAAGGGGCAGGTGAATATAGTATTTTCCCAATCCTCAAGAGCAATATGGATTTGAAAATAGCTAGAAAAACCATCAAGAAAAGAATAATGAGATTTACTTGCCAAGCGCTCAAGCATTTGGTCAATGAATGGTAGGGGAAAGTGGTCTTTTCTAGTCGCTTGATTGAGCCTCCTATAATCGATGCAAACCCTCAGTTGTTTTGCACCCTTGTTGGGATCAACTTGTCCCTTTAATTTTTAATAATTATGGGACCGGTTTTCTTGGGAACCACATGGATGGAACTGACCCACTGATTGTCTGAAATGGGATAGATGATCCCAACTTGTAGAAGCTTGGTCACCTCCTTCTTCATAACCTCTAGAATAACAGGTTTCAATCGCCTCTACGGTTGTCTCGCTAGTTTTGCTCCATCCTCCAATCAAATCATGTGCATGCACATGGATAGGTTAATTCCAGGATTGTCAAAAATGTCCACCCAATCGCTTTCTTATGCTTCTTGAGCACTTCCAACAACCTCTACTCTTGCTCAAAAGTGAGAGAGGTAGAGATGATCAAAGAAAGTCTTTGCTCATCCTCCAAATAGACATACTTGAGGTTGTTTGACTCTGATACCACATGATGACATGCTCCGTCGCGGTATTCATCGGAAAACCCATCTAATCAGAGTTCTAACGATTGAATCACACTAACCAAACTCCGATTATGGTGTTCGGAATCTCACCGGTGAGGCCACTCTAGGGTTTACTCTCAGTGAAGGTTAGCTAAGACGAAAGGGGATTAAAATCTCTCTCATTCATCAAAGCTATCTCAATACAAAGCATGGCCAACCCTTATATATGTGAAGGCAGCCGAAAAACGTGAATGAAAACGCCGTCTAACAACCTAATGGCAAGAAAGAAAGAAGAAACATGAAACCCTAACAGTGTGAACCCTAACAGAGAAAGGTTGCGTGATGCAGGGAGAAAGGGACGCTTGCATGAGGGTAAGAAGAGAGGGCTTCTAAGACGTAAACCCCAGCTCAAGACGGTGCTGGAAAGTGTGATAGGAAGGTATCGTGTAACTGTGAAATGGAAAGAACCCTAGTCGCACCTATCTTCAAACATGGACGCGGGTTGATGTATCATAAAATGAAGTTGGGCTGCTCGTTGCAGGCCCAAGCTATTGAAGCGTCCCTACACCAAAAATAGGAAGTTCCAGCCCAATTGATGTTGAAGCTGCTGAGAAAGAAATGTTGAAAACAACATGTGTTGGCTGCAAACGCTGGAAGGAATTGGGTTGGAAACCAATGCGTGATAACATCACTTCTCGCACAAGCACACAAAAAAATTGGGCTTTAGGTTTATTATTTGATTGGCCCACTCATGGAACAAGTTGTGGACATAGGCTGCATTTGATAAAAATACCCAATTTAGACAATCATTTATTTAATAAAAGAAATAAAGAAAATAAAAGAAAATTAAAAGGATTGGCCAAGCCATTGGCTCAAGCTGAAAAGCCCTTTAGGTGATATTCATCATATGTTCACCTCCATATTCCTGAATGTTTCTATGATCTCCCTATCAACCTCTTCCATCTTTTATCTAGGAATGGCTTTTAGAGGGAAAGGAAGAGGGATGGGAGGCGCAACAATAGAGGTGGAAGGCGTAGAAGGCACCCTAGATGTGGAAGGACCAACTGCATGAGCATCACACTCTCTTTGTAGTGTGGCAGGGTCAACTTTCATCTCAAGTGTAGATTGAGGAGTGGGAACTTCAATCTTCTTCCCAGATCTCAATGTGATAACACTCACATTTCTCGGATTCTCCATTATCTGTGATGGTAGCTTATCATAATTCTGAGTCCGTGCTTGATTTAGTTGAGTGGCCATTTGTCCCATTTGATTTGTCAAGCTCTAAATTGATGCTCTACTCTCCTGTTGGAATTGCATACTTTGAAGGGTCACTATCCTGACTAACTCCTGCAATGAAGTAGAAGATGAAGGTGCAGTAGGAGCCGGGGAGTGATAAGTGCGTATTTTTGCCCTCATTCAGTGTTTAATTCTAGGTATTTAATTGAATTTATGTGCTTAAAGAGTGATTTAATTGATAATTCTGATAATTAGGCTGTTTGAGTTTGTGTGATAAAAATGTCTTAAAAAGTGATTTTTAGCTGCATAAATTATTTTTGGATATTTTAACGTTTGTTGATGCAGCTGAAGTTAAGATTAAGCTTATTAAAGGTGGGAAAATAAAATGATTGAAATTACAAAACACCTTTAAATAAAGCTAAAATTAGCAAGTTCTGGAAAAATCACTTCTGCACCCCAGGTTTTACTCATACACTCCCCTCTTTCTAAATGGGTCTCACCAAAACCTATTCTGCAAGCCCTAATATGTCTATTTACACCCCCTCCTACCACTTAAACTAGATGCAACAAGATATTGTCATGTGGCAATCCTTAACTTTTAAAATTGGCTAACCAGAACAAGTCACGTGGCATTAATCCTTGCAAACACATATGCACCAATTAGACATTGCCACATCATCATCTTCCTCCATCTCACACATCAAACCCTAACCCTAATTTTTCTCTTTTCCCACCATCACCATATCGGCAGCAGCAACCGTCGCCCTTCCACCATCAGTCACATCGCTGGCAACCGTGAGTTCTTCTTCCTCGCGAACCATCACCGTTTGCGGGACCACCGAGAACTCCATCGTTCGGTCATCGTCAGCCATGGATGTGCATCCTTCACGCACCTGCGCCTGTTCGAAGTATCCCACCACCATCAACCACGCACTACGCCGTCAACGTCGAAACAACACACCACCGTGATCAGTCACGACCACCACAGATCTGCGTTTTGCGCAAACTCAATTGCAACACCGGTGACTCCAACCATGTCCACCATTGACACACACAGCAGCAGCGGAAGTGCCTCCACACCTTGCAGCACCACAGATCTGCATCTTCACGCTGCCACCACCATTAACGTGAGCACGAACCATGGCAGCACCCTGACAGCGAATCCATGAACCTGCACCAGTCCGCGTCAAGCAACACAGTTGGCAACCACCACTTCATCTCCACGGTGCAAGCAACCCTCTCACAGATCTGCACGAAGCGCGACCACCGCAAAGCCTCCACGCTGCGAAGCACCTCCACCTTCGTCGGAAAACGCATCTGACCAGCTTCCATGTCGTCACGCGCAGCCAAGGGAGGAAGGAGGAAGAGGAGTGAAACCCTAATTCTAGAGAGAGAAAATGCACTGCCACGTGTCAGCATCTGATAGGGCAGTCAATTGGTCAACAGGTCAAGTGGTCAATGGACAGTAAACTCTGGTCAAAACTGCAAAAAATGGTCAAACAAGAGGGGCAAAATTGGAAATTGGACAGAAATTAAGTTGCTAATTAATTAAATAAAAATAAAAGATTTTAGCAACCGACAAATAAAGCCCAAAGTCCAGTAGAAGCCTATATAAAGAGACCAAGGGGGAAGCAGAGGAACAAGCTCGGGACTTCGTTGTTTTGGAACCCTTAGGGGTTCCTAATTTCGTTTCCTTTCTCTCTCTTTTCTTCTCTCTATTTTTCTCTTTATTTTGCATTCATGGATTTCTAAACTTCTTGGGTTGATTCCATTGTAATTTCATTATGCATTCTGAGGTTAGAATGAAATAATTTATTTGTTCTTTTTATTATTGTTGAGGTTTTCATTCATCTATGTCTTTTATCTTTGAATCACATAATAAGTAATGATTTTAAATCTATATGCATGTTGATCATATAAGTACAAGGGTTTTTAAATCTAATTGAGATTTACTTTGATTTAATTTAGAAACTTTCATATGATTAAATGAGTTTTTACCAATAATTGAGACTTTACTTTGGTTAAAGGTATTTACTCTAACTACAATTAATTGAGACTTTACTTTGATTAATTAAGCTTTTTATTTGGT
>Ga0214542_1002669_pt1 | contig 36719 bp, 24 predicted proteins | sample CNSS1metaG_FD_160096 | JGI IMG/M metagenome (GOLD analysis project Ga0214542, IMG submission 160096) | Root nodule microbial communities from cowpea collected in UCLA plant growth center, Los Angeles, California, USA - CNSS1 | ecosystem: Host-associated > Plants > Roots > Nodule | place: USA...
TTTTTTCTTTCTACAATATCAAAACTAAGACAATTTTTTATGAAGATTAATATTTCTTATGCCTTCATCAACTATAATTTGAAATACTTTATTCTTTGATGGACCAAAAAACTGTATAAAATCATTAGAAATTATTATGCTTGTCTCTGATCCAATTCTAATTTAATCACCTTTTTTTAAAAAAAAAAAAATTTGGACTGTAATCGATTACAATACCTTTGTAATCGATTACATTTCACTCGAACATAATGCATTAATCATGTAATCGATTACACTTCGTCTATAATCGATCACATTACACCCAGAAAATTGCAACGCATGCACTAATTGATTACAGCATACGGTAATCGATTACTGAACGAAAAATGTAACCCCCCTGCACGATTACAGCATGCAGTAATCGATTACAACATGTTGTAATCGATTACTAAACCAAAAACGTTCACCCCCCATACAATTTCGCCCTTTGACCCGCTTGACCACGAAAACGTTTGGGGGCTACACGATTTCTTCATACGAAAACGTGCACCCCCATAACGTTTTGTCCATTTCTGTAATTTTTAAAAAATCTGCCTACTTCCGTAATAATACATAGTGATTTGCCTAGAAGGGAAAAAAAACCGTAAATTGGCATCCATATCTGGTAGTAAAAAGCCATTGAAATGCCACTGAATCACAGTTAGAAGCAATTTCGGCTTTTATTTGCAAGGAATCACTGAAGCAGACAAAAGAACTTCAATTAGTATTATTATTATTGTTATTATCCACTATACAAAAGCGAAGCAAGAAAAATGAAGCCTCCTTACATAGTACTTTTACCATTCTGCCAATGAAATCAAGAATCATACAAAAATGAAATTGAGAACATATCCTATTTGCATGTTCTTACCGCTTCAGTGATGATAGTGGAGCTACTTTTGATTTACTCTGATGATGTTTTATCTGTAAGCCAGGTCCAGCAACTACTGCAGTTCAGCTTAAAAGATATCAGTAACAATCATCCCTTTAGGCGATCTTTTGAAGTTTTACTTGATTCATTAACAAGTGCTTTATATGTAGCATAATCTGCAACAAGTCCTTTCTCAGAATTGAATGTGTCAACATCAAGTGAGCTTCCATGCTTGCAATGACCATCTAGTAAAATGTTATACGTGATATCATTTGGAGCCACCCCCAAATTAAGCATTGCATCTAACAGCATTTTAGCATTTTTCATCTGACCTTGCTTGCACATTCCATTCATTAGCGCATTATACGTGACAACTCCTGGTCTATGTCCATTGCTTTGCATCTCCTTGAGCAACTTGAACGCCTCCTTAACATCACCCTTCTTACAAAAGCAATCAATTAACATGGTATACGTTGGATCATCCGGTTTGAAACCAGCACTCAACATGTCTCTTAACATTCTCTCCGCATCATGAACTCTCCCATCTCTACAAAGCCCAGAGATCAGTGCCGTGAAAGCTACATCGTCAAGTTCAATCCCCTCTTCTACCATTCTCCTTTTAATCTCCAACGCAGATTCCATTTCTCCATCCTTGCAAAATCCATCAATCAGTGTGGTGAAAGTGATCTTGTCAGGCTTCAAACCACTCGCACTCATCCCATCCAGAAGCCGCCTAGCCTCCTTTAAATCTCCAACCTTACAGAGACCATTGAGCAATGCATTATAAGTAACCAAGTCAGGTCTAACACCCTGAGCCAGCATCATCTGAAAATTCTTCAAAGCCAAATCCACTTTCCCACCTTTGCACTGCCCATCAATCAGAGTAGTGAATGTAACACCATTCGGAACCAATCCTCTCCCGCACATCTCATCAAACAAAAGACTCCCCTCATCCAACCTACCCTCCTTACACAAGCCATTGATCAAAGCGCTGAAAGTGAAAACATCAGGATATATTCCCTCACTCTCCATAACACCCTTCAACCGAAAACCCTCCTCCACATTCCCCACTTTACAACACCCACTAATCAAAGTATTAAAACTAACAACCGTCGGCCGCAAACCCCTCTTGGGAATTTCATCGAACACCAACCGCGCATTACCAACGTCACCAACTTTGCAAAACCCATGCATCAAAACGTTAAAAAAATAAATTCTTGCCGGATACCCAGAATCCAAAACCTCCAAATATAAACCCCAAGCGCGTTCAACTTCAAGGGGTTTCAACCTGACCACGTGACGAAGCAGATTCTCGCAACCGCGAACCGGGGCGGGGAACTTATTCTTCAAAACCAACCTGAAGCACTCAACAGCGTCCGGTATAAACCCGGAATCAACGTAAGCGCACATTAGAGCATCGAAGACTACGCCAGCGGAGTGGTGACGGAGAGGCATGGTGCGGAGAATGGAAGAGAAAAGGGAAGAAGCGGAGTTGGATCCTTTTCGCGAAACGAGGAAGGAAAGAAGGGAGTGTGCTTCGGGTAGCATTCGGTGGAGGTAGAGGAAGTGAAGCATGGTGCAGTAGGAATGGAGCGTGTGGCGAAAGGGGGGTCGCGATGCGAGGTAGTTGAAGAAGGAGAGGAGGGAGGAAGGGGAGAGGGAGAGAGGATTGAGGGTGATGAGGTTGGCGACGTGGCGCGTCGTAAGGGAAGGGAGGATGCGCCGGAGTCTTGGGTTCTGAGAGTAATCATGGTTGTGTTTGTTCTGGGAATCTTGGATTGCTTCGGAGATTGCACATAGAAGGTCGTGGTCTTCGTAGGGGAAGGGGGAGAGAGAGGAAAATGGAAGACGGTGAAGGTGAACGCCAACGCAGGAACAGAGGGATTCAAAGTCATGATAGAGCTTGGTTTTGAAGTTGAGGGCCATTACCATGGCCATGGTTGGCTTTCTTCTACTTCTTTTGCATCTGAACTCAAGCTCACTATCTTCACAATGGTCAGAATTCACGTTGTCGTAAACTAATTATATTATAATTTAAATGTATATAATATGATACTTTTTTATTAAAGTTTAGTTATTGTTTTACTTCTTAGCAAATTTTAAAATGGTCTTTCTATTATTTAGAGTCTCAATTTAGTCTTTAAGTCTTGAAAAGTGACTCAATTTAGTTCTTTTCGTTTAATTTAAACAGACGTTGTTCAGACAGTAGTGAGGTGACACAATTGTACTGATACGTGTCAATGTTTTTAAGAGGCAAGAGCAATTGATGTAACATATGTTGAAAATGTTTAACTTTGTTTAGAAATGGGAATCATGAAACCCTAAATTTTTCCCAACATCCTAAATTCATTCTTCTCCTCCGCTACGTTGCTGCACAACATTCTTCTAATTATTTTGGACCCAAATTTTGTTGTTAAGAGACATGTCCGAAGCCAACTCCTATAAGTCTTACACTTGTTTATACAATGAAATTCGTGGTGTGTCTTCTCTTGGTGGTGGGTGGAAGGGGTTGGGTGTGTCTCCCATTTGTCAATGTGGAGAGGTTGCTGTACCCAAAACCCTATACCCAAAACCCCCCAAATCAAAACCTTATATCCTATACCCAAAATCCACAAAACCCTAAAACACAAGCCATAAAATTTAAAGCACAACTCACCTGGAATATGTTCCCTGATTTCGATACAGATGATAACTCCAAGAACGAAATTGATGCTACTCCCATTTCCTCACACCAACGCAATGCCTCGACAAATCTTTTTCACCCCTGATCCCAATTCCAATATTAGTAACCCTAATTACATTCAACCCAATTCACTTTCCACATAAGCACAGTGTAACGAGCCACGTAATTCGAAGTGAGACAGAGTAAAACAGTCATGTCACTGTTCCGTTATTCATTTTTACGCGGTTAACTTTGAGGACTAAATTGAGTCACTTTTGAAAACTTGAGGACTAAATTGAGACTCTGAATAATAGAAGGACTATTTTGAAATTTGCTAACAAATTAGAGGACTAAAACAGTAATTAAGCCTTTTATTAACGTACCTATCTTGTTTATATATGTCTAATTAATCAAATATTTAATATTTTTTTCTTGATATCATGTATTCTCTTCCAAAATAATGAAGACATTGTCAAGATTTTATATGACACCTACGGTAGATTCGCTTTTATTGGTATCAAATGTTTCATCTACATCAATATAAAATCCAATACATAGTATGTAAGACTCAATTATTTTCTGCTCTTATTTTTAAGGATTGTCCCTAATCAGTTGGACCTAAAGGCTGGCTTTAGGGGCTTACAAATCGTGAATTTGCTTTGTGGTCGGTAGTACTCACTTGCTTAAGTGTTGGGATATTCTGCTAGCTTTTTCCAGGTAAGGGGAGCTAGGGTTTATGTATTTAAAGTTATTTTGCCGATTTTTTGGTCAGTTTGTATGGCTGTGATACTTGGATGAGGTTGTTAGTCGAATAAAAATGTATGGTGTGTGAGTATGTTTGATTGATGTGGCGCTACTCTTTTTCTGCATTGCACACTTTTTTTAAAATGTAAAATGAAGATTTTTATTGCGTTAACCGTTAGATCGAGCTAAAATTTTAACCGCCGATCCTTAACAAAAAATTCTTGACTTTGACCGGTCGGATCTTTAATCGGAGCTCTGTAGTGAGAGTAGTTTTTATTGCAAGGTCACTGTAGTTTGGTTGTTGACAACACTGCACACTTTTCGTAAAATGAAAGTTACTACTTCGTTAACCGTTGGATCGAGCTGATATTTTAACAGTTGATCTTTAACACATAGTTTTCGACTTTGACCAGTCCGATCTTGAATTGGAGCTCTGTAGTGAGAGCAGTTTTTATTGCAAGATCACTGTAGTTTGGTTGTTGACAACATTGACCTTTGTTGCTTGTTTGGTGTACAACTTTCTTTATAGTTATTCAATTAAGTTGGTTCTTGTTTCATTTGGTTCTTGATTCAATCATATTTAATTTGAATATACATACAAAAAATTTCTGAGCTTTACACAAGCTGCAGTTTTATTTCTAAAATCCAAAAATCGTTTGTATAATGTGATGTTAAGTTGGATTGCTATGTTAAAGCATGAGATGAGTGAATATGCATGAGTAAAAATGGTTTATGGGTGGTGAATGATGAGTTTGGCATGATCTTGGTATGGAATATACATGAATGGTTGGTTATATATGTGGTCATGAATTTGGTATGAATGAGAAAATCTATAGTTTGCGATGAATGAGTTTAACATGATTTGGATATGCTACATCTATGGCTGGTTCCATGGTTTGAGAATGATGAGTTGGTATGGATTTCACATGGAATATGAGTGAGGGTTGGTTATAAAGGTTGGCATAAGACTTATATGCATGACAAGTATTAATTGGTTGGTGAAATATGAATCGTATGTGGTTAGGACGTAATTCCATGAGCCTCTAGGTGAGACTTCATGGTGGTGCCTCAGTTGGTCGGGACGTAATTCCATGGCCCCTGTTAGTGGGAGTTCATGTGCCCTATCTATATAATTTGGTAAGGATTTAAGGTAAGGTTGCATCCTGACACTCTAAGGAGTCAGTTAGTCTCACATAGAGCGGACTGATTCTTGTGGTGAGAGTAGCAGGAGGCATGAAATCCATTAAGGGCTAACCTTGTGTGTGGGGTTGAGACATTGTAACACTTAGCTCGGGGGTGAGTAGCTCGGTAGAGTAGGAAAATCTACCACAAGTGCAAACATCTGCTGAATCTGACTAAATTATATGTATCCGGATGAGTCGTGTCTGAGTTTTAGTGTATTGTTTGCAAGTCATAACATGATGGGTTGACATATGTATCTTGAACTATGAAATTGTAAGTAACTGCATGATAAACTATTTTTCGGCTCTAGCTTACCCTTCTGTTGTTTGTTGTATGTTCGGTATGTGTGGTTTTCTCTTTTTGCGATGATCATCAATTTATTGATGTGAGCATATGCGAGGAACACCCGTGGTCAACAGGTGATGGTTCCGCTGTGTAGCCCACCTGGACTAGATTCTACTATTTTGGGCTTTCTGATAGGGCTATGACCCATGTACTATTTTTGCCCTTTAGTACCCTAATAACTACTGTCAAGTTCTTGTATTTTGTTTAGTCTTGCATCATGGTGTGCCTTGGATCCCTCTAAGTATTTTTGGATATGGTAAGGAGTCATGGTTATACTTAGAGATGTCAAAAAAATTCGTACCCGTAGGTATCCGCGGATAAAACCCGCAATGGGTAGGAAACAAATATTAAAAATGGATACCCGCTACCCGCGGGTACGGATATTTTTGATACTCGCATGTTAACGGGGTGGGTACGAGTATCATAGTATCCGTACCCGTGGATACCCGTACCCACTTTAATTTATAAAAATACCCTCATAACATATATATATATATATATATATATATACACACACACACACACATAAGTAAAAAATATTATAGCCTAATTTTTTCTACGTTGCATATCTTGTCTTCATTCTTCAATACTTCAAGTATTGATATGTTGTCTTCTTTGAGATACACCCCCTTGACATTCTTCTCTTTTCTTTATTTGAAATTGGACATATACATCAAATCATATATAGACAATGACGTTTATGGTATGCTTGTTGTCAAATGATGGAATTAAAATTAGGGGTGTCAAAACGGGCCAGCCCGGCCCGTTTTGGCCCGGCCCGTTTTTGGCCCGTATTAAACGGGCCGGGCCTTGCTAGCCCGACATGGTGAAACAGGTTGCGTTTCTGAGCCCGGCCCGCGGGCTGGCGGGCTGGCGGGCCGGCCCGCCAATTTTTTCTCATTTGTATAATTTGTGACCCAATCAGATTTTAATTTTTTTCATTTCAAATTTAGTTGACTGAATAATGTCCCAATTTTATATTACCAAAAGAAATTCTCCTACAATTAAGAATACAACAACAATGATCTATTAAACAAGAAAATTATCACAACACAAATAGCCCTGCAATGGAACCAGAACGCTACGAAGTTGAAATGGAACCAGAACGCCGTGGGTGGAGGAGAAGTGAGCGCAGGGAAGAGTCGAGAAAAAGAGACGCAATCGCAGAGTGTGTGAGGTGTCTCGGCGCAGAGTGTGTGTGAGGGAGGGATACTGAAAAAATGTGCACGTGCTGTTTTTTTTATTAAGTGATACAGCCCGCGGGCCGGCCCGTTTTGGCCCGCGGGTTGGCCCGACGGGCCAGCGGGCTTGACGGGCCGGGCTGTCTCGGGTTGACGGGCTGAATTTCTGGACCCGGCCCATGTATTTACTGACGGGCTAGCGGGCCGGCCCGTCGGGCCCGGCCCATTTTGCCATCCCTAATTAAAATAAGAATACTTGGCACGTGACGATTGAGGTTTATTATTTTTTTATTTTGTTTATTTTTAGGAATCAATCGGAGAAATTGTGTTTTTTGATCAAAGCACTAATTAAAGAATTTTCAATTGTGTTGAACGTCATTTTATATTTACTTTTATAATTATTTGGACTTGTATGAACTTGAGTTTATTTCAACTTTATTTAAAATTTATTACAATGATGTATTTTATTGTATTTTATTTGAATTTACGATCAAATATTTGTTTTTAAATAATTTTGTAGATACTCGCGGATACCCGTGGATACCCGCAGATATGAAAAAAATAGGCGGATACCTGTATAACGAGTATCCAGCGAGTAGGGTACGGGGGAGCTACTACCCGTACCCTACCCGCCCCGTTGACATCCCTAGTTATACTCCATGACCCATCTCTTATATCATCCATGTGACATATCATTTAATTAAAATAATTATTTAAATGAGGTGTTACATAGTACAATATACTTATTTTATTTAAAGAGAAATCATTACTTCTATGGTTAATTCATACCATGAACAATTTTTAACAGCAAAGAGAAAATAAAATGTTAAATAAAATATAACTATGGAAATACAAAAATGTGAAATTTTTGTTGACATAATTTACCTGAAATATATGTATATATTCAAAAAATATTATATAAAAATACGATTCTTTAAAAATGAGTAATATGGGATATAATGTATATATAACATACAAGGCAAGATCAAATTACATTTAAGATTATTTTCATTCATTTTTACAAACTTAATATTTCTAAATGTATACATTTCTTCTCATATAATTTTTTTTATATTGGTTATTTTTTATATTTAATATCCATTAATGAATTTTGATATAAATGTTTTTGATGTAGTAGAGAAGTTTCAACATATTCTACATCAATTAAAACTATCATGATCATTATAAAAGTGAATTTTCTATTGATTAAAGCTATAATAGATATAGAAAATAACGTTACTTTCAAAGAATATGTAGAGATCCTGAAATTTTTGACATCGAATATCGGATAATTAAATATTCATATTTGAAAGAATGATAATAATAATAATAATAATTAAACTTGCCAAACTTAGAAGAAAAAATACATTAAAACCATTTAGATTTTAGAACCCAAACAAGTGAGAATCCAATAAACTTGAAAAGAAAATCAATCTGGTTAATTTATTATCAGATAATATATATATATATATATATATATATATATATATATATATATATATAACATTGTTGCCAATTATGACATTCTATGTAATAAATAGGAGTTGTTACTTTTCGCATTCATACATAACATAGTCCAGTCATACATAACATAGTCCAGTATTACGCTCGATGATGTACAAATAAAAAGAAAATGGAATTCATTGTGAAGTTATTGCTCCCGTACTTACAACCACACTCTCTAGAGAAAATTTTCAATGAGAGAACAACACTTTTTTACCCCAATAATTTGTATATGAAGAAGACAAATCTACAACATGAGAACAAACAAGTATATGTTAAAGAAACATGCGAAACCAGTACCCAGCATTGGAAAACAATCAGAGTGCACCCATTTCCATTGGCAAACGCTTAACCTCGTTAACCGCAGGTACTTGCTTTGTCGGTAACCCACGACGAGAAACCCCCACAGCACTAGGATCCACCACATCTTTCTCTCCTCCACAAACAGCTCCATGCCTTAGCCAAAACCCTTTTCTAACCTTCTTCTTCTCATTCTTCTTCTTCTGCGTTCTTCCATTTGTAGAGTTATTGTCAGCATCGTTGAAAGGTTTGTGATGAGAATCCTCCACAAGACTATTAAGTTGCCTTGAAATGCTTTGCACTTCGTATTCATCAAGAAGGGACAGCTTCTTTGCATGAAGATTTGGGGACCCTTCACGTGCTTCCATGGCGGTTCTCATTGCTTCTAACCTGTAACGCGAAGGCCGTGGCTCGTGGTGAGTTACTGTGGCATGAAACTCGGTTATGGTCTTGCCCTTAGAGCCCGAGTTGTGTTGGTACCATGCCCATGCAGCAGCCTTTACAAAGGACAAGTCATTGGTATTGGTATTGGTGTTGGTGCTGTTTTTGGGTGGTTTTCTTCTCTCCATGAGAAGGGTTAGGAAAGAGAAATTGGAGGCCATGAGTGTGATGTGAGAATGTGTGGGAAAATTAAGTTCCACGCAATGCAATGCAACGCAACAGGGGAAAAGTAGTAAGTAGGTTTGTTTAATGCGTTCTACAGTGTTGTGTTGTGTTGAATTTAGCACTAGGTCATGTGTGAAGAAAGGTATATGTGACTTTCTTCCACCAAGTTGGGCTGGGCCGTGCACAGAGAGTCCTCGTGCTGCTGTCAGCTATTAATGGGATCATTTAATTTGGACGCGTGTATTGGGCCCACCATTGGGCCCTACTACGAGAACGGTTTTATTTCTTGTTTCTTCTAGCTAGGAAGAATACGTGTACTTCTGACTTGTCTATTAGAGGCTGCTTCTTATTCTTTGTTCTTGTAGTTTTTAAAACCAGTCGTTTTCGTTTAAAAACGTATTTATATACACATGAGATGCCTCAAACAAAAGAAAATCACACAAAATAACATTAATATTGCTACTTGAGGTTCCAAAACTTGAAATGTACACAGAGGAAATGAAACAACAATTCTTCATCAGGTACTTGGTAGCACCAACAAACATGACCTAACATCCAAACAGTACAAAGAAAACATTAAAAAGCACAAATTATCATAGTAAACATATAAGCAACAAAGATCTGAGGAAGACACGTGTGATTGCTCTCAGACTACTTTCATGGTTTCCAAAGAATGGTTGTCTCAGCAATCATCGAAGTGACGACATAAGGGTCCATGTTAGATGCAGGCCTTCTATCCTCAAAGTATCCCTTCCCTTTCTTCTCTGTGTCCCTCCCTACCCTAATTGAAGCACCACGGTTTGCAACACCCTGCATTCCCACATCAACACCACCATCAATCACATAAACTAATAACAACTCAATGTTTTGATTTTATGACTCCTTTTAATTTAACATCAATTCAAAAAACTAAGTGACATAAGTAGAAGATTACAGTAACAAATGTTTCATTGCTTACCCATATGAAGGTGTTAATGTCAGCTGTCTCATGTTTTCCTGTCAAACGACGTTCATTGCCTTCTCCATAAGCAGCAATGTGCTCCTTGTGCCTCTTTTCCAACTTACTGATTGCGTTTTTGATTACTTCATAGCCACCATCACTTCTCATGGACTTGGTACTGCAACATTATATACATATAATCCACTTAGTCAAGTTTAAAAGTAAAGTGACACCATGTTAATTACTAACAAACAAACAAACACATTCATTACCTGAAATTCGTGTGAGCACCAGCACAATTCCAATCACCCTGGTTTTAAAGAACACGGCCAAAATGACATGATTTAATATCATTACACCAAATTCAATAAACCATATATACATAAGAAAGTATGCAGTGGTAATAACACATGAATGTTTTGATTGAATATGTAGAGAATCAAATATGGTCTCAGTTTTTTCATGAGTATGGGATACACACCTTAATCGGTTGAGGATCAAAAGAAAGCACCACCCCAGCAATCTCAGTGATCCTCTGTTAACACAGATAAAGATATTGCTGTAATATTTTCACAAAAAAAAAAATAATGAATTTGATTGTGAGGGTGACACAGTGTTCAAGTTCTAACAACCTCCAAAATGTAGCGAGCAACCCACAAGTCGTCACACGCAGAGATGCCAGCCGATGGACCAATTTGGAATTCCCACTACACATCATGAAGAATGAATTCAAATCAAAGTTAGAATGTGAAGAAAAAGAATACAAAATATAAGTCTAGAATACAATATAGATCAAGCAACATCCAGCTTTATCTAGAATTTGGCATTGGCTGAAACAATAGGGTTAAAGAATGATTAATATGAATATTTTATTTTAATTTACCTGACCAGGCATCACTTCTCCATTAATTCCAGTAATGTTAATGCCTGCATAAAGACAGGCTTTGAAATGCGAGTTCACAATGTCCCGTCCGAAAGCTTTGTTTGCACCAACACCACAATAGTAGGGTCCCTTTTGAGCAAGGGAAAAATTTCAATACACGTAGCAACAAGACAATAATGGACGGATAAGTTTAAATTGTGTCAAAATTTTAGAAACCTTTCATAGAAAAGATCATGTAAGTGGCCGGAATAATCTGACGAATGCCATACAAAAATTAAATGCTGGTGGTGATTTACATCAAACACCTAATCTTCATTTTAAAAATTGAAGAAAACGAATATCACCTGGGGTCCAGGAAAACCACCGATAGGCCATCCAAGAGGCCATTGGACATCTTTCTGCAACAAGGTGTATTCTTGCTCAATGCCATACCTAGAAGGAGATCATACATTAAGAATTATCGTAGGAAAAAGAAGAAAATGATAGTGAAAGGTCACTAGAAACTGCAAGGAAGCAACAATAAATACCAGGGTTCTTCAGCAACAACATCAGGATGGCTGAATATCTTTGCCGCATTATATCTCTTGTTGGTAGGAATGGGTTCTCCCGCAGCATTGTAAGTATCACACATAACCTGCAACCAATTGCAATTATAAGACATGAGATGTTTCCATCAAGGAAACATGTTTATCTGAAGATTTTTTTTTTTTCACACATAAAATAGCAGACAAGAAGAAACATACCAGAATGTTTTCACCCCTCCTGAATGGATCCTTGAAAATTGCTTGTGGACTGTTGTATTTGGTTAAGAGACAGAAGATTAATGAGAGTGTTCGGAAAAGAAAGAACCCTAAATATGTGATGGTCCAAATTTACCCTAAATAGAAGAATCAGAGGCTTACAATAATAGCACTTCACTATCTGCTCCAGGAGCTTGACCAGTGCTGGAACCATCATAGGTCCATTTGGGAAGCTCGGAAGGGTCATTAACCGGACCTGAAAGAGTCTTTATATCCAAGACCCGTGCCTTACTCCTCATGTCCATACCAGATCCACCAACCCTGTCATAATAAAAATCAAAAGGGGTTAAGAGTTGATTAAGCGTGTCGAAAACAATTGAAGCAAGAACATGTAGTAGTGCCAATGTGTGGTCAGTATATGCATTGGTGTGTGTAGTAAGCGAAACTTTAAATTTCAGTTGCGATTTCATCACATAATATCATAGAAAATTGACAAAAAAATGTGGTTAAGATAGGATGAACTAGCAATTTAAGTAGAGGATCATTGTTCAAACATACAAATAAAACCAAAATCAATATTATTCAAAGCAAACAAGCACAATATTATTCAGGTACATCAAGAGAATGTTTGCAGTATAGGTACATGTTACGTGAAAAAATTCAGTAAAATTGGGGTTGGTAGTGGATATTTAAGAACATGAGTTCCTTTAAATTTCAATCATAAATACTCCCAATTTAGAATGATTTCTTTTTTCTTTAAGGAGAGAAACAAGAATATCTGAAAAGAATGGGAAAGCAGAAGAAAGTTTCATCCAGATCAAGCCAACAAATGTAAAGAGATTCACTAAAGAAACATATTTTTGCTAAAGCAAAAACTAACAAAAAACAGGAGAATCTCTCAAACTCATTTTGAGTAGAGTGAGTATTTACACTAGCGAAAATAATCAAACTAGGAAAAAAACAAAAGTATTTGAAAAGAGTAGGAAAGAAGAAGAAAGTTTCAATCAAATCAACCCAACAAATGTAAAGAGGATTCACTAAAGTGACATATTTTTGCTTAACCAAAAAATAGCATAAAAATGGGGAATCTCTCAAACTCATTTTCACTTGAGCGTGTTAAGGGATTTTGTGTCCTTGTACAAATAGGTTAACTTTTTCATAACAATAGTATCAGAGCCTTGCAAGGAATCCAATGTCTCGAGTTCAAATCTTGGGGAGGAACCTACTCCAATAAAGGAGGAGTTCTGAATTCACCATACTTCTGAAGGAGGGACAATTGTTAAGGAATTTTGTATCCTTGTACGAACGGGTTAACCTTTTTGTAACAGAATAGCAGAAAACAAAAGAATCTCTCAAACTCATTTTCACTTAAGTAAAAACAATCAATCAAGGAAATAAACAAGAACATTTGTAAAAGAATAGGAAAGCAAAAGAAAGGTTAAATCAGATCAACACAACAAAGGTAGGAAGATTCACTAAGTGACATATTTTTGCTTAAGAAAAAATAGGAGGAAACAGGGGAGTCTCTCCAACTCATTTTTATTTGAGCATGTATTTTCACTTAAAAGAAAATACCTTTATTCCACTTGAAACATAGGATTAGACTGAACGAATAATTTCATTTGCTTGAGTAAAATTTTATAAAAATATAAAAGTTCTTGAGTGTCGATTGTTGTAATATTATTTTTTCACAATTTTGTTCCCTCTCTCTCGACTTTAACATTTTTTTTGAGTAATTTTGAGAGATGAAAGGAGGAGAAGAAGGAATCCCGGATCAATTAGAAAGAAAATTCAAGACTTATTCTTTTTCTCCTAAGGAAAACCATCATTATCACAGTTGACATATCTTTCTTGTATTGAAATTGTATGTAACATTTTTAAATATTTAAATAATTTGATCACCAGGCTCCTGAAGGAGGGACAATTGTTAAGGAATTTTGTGTCATTGTACAAACGGGTTAACCTTTTTGTAACAGAATAGCAGGAAACAGAGGAATCTCTCAAACTCATTTTCGCTTAAGTGAAAACAATCAATCAAGGAAAGAAACAAGAACATTTGAAAAGAATAGGAAAGCAAAAGAAAGGTTAAATTAGATCAACACAACAAATGTAGGAGGATTCACTAAGTGACATATTTTTGCTCAAGAAAAAATAGGAGGAAACAGGGGAGTCTCTCCAACTCATTTTTATTTGAGCATGTATTTTCACTTAAAAGAAAATACCTTTCTTCCACTTGAAACATAGGATTAGACTGAGCGAATAATTTCATTTGCTTGAGCAAAATTTTATAAAAATATAAAAGTTCTTGAGTGTCAATTGTTGTAATACTATTTTTTCACAAATTTTGTTTCCTCTCTCTCGACTCGAACATTTTTTTTGAGTAATTTTGGGAGATGAAAGGAGGAGAAGAAGGAAGTCCAGATCAATTAGAAAGAAAATTCAAGACTTATTCTCTTTCTCCTAAATCATTAGTGTAAAAGGAAAACCATCATTATCACAGTTGACATATCTTTCTTGCATTGAAATTGTATATAACATTTTTAAATATTTAAATAATTTGATGACTCGATTTTTTAACTAATATAAATTGATGTTGAAAAACATATCTTAAACCTGAGATTAAATCAAATCATCTGATATGTTTGAATGTCAAAAATAAATTTAAATATATTAGTTAAATCAAGTTTCGAAAGAAATTTTTTTATGATAATGAGATGAAAAATAAGATGTTATGATTAAATTTTTAAATATTCTAGTTCCAAAAATTAAATCAAAAGAACTCTTGAACTTCGAATAATATTGAAATTAAATATATATTTAATTAGAAAAGTACATTGAAAATGAATATGATAAATTTAATATGCAATACTTCTTTCAATCTAACAATTTTATTTATGAAGTTTAAAATTATTTTTATGAATATAAATCTTGAATAGATTTTGTTAAACACTCTTTTATGGAAATCTTTAGTGTAAGTTAGTCAGAGATATAACTAATGTGAATGCATAAATCCCTATGAATACTACACTAGAGTAGTAGTGTAGTAGTTACTAGAGTAGTTGTTAAACGCATGCAGGGAAAAGAAAACAAAATATTATCAGTACATCCATGCACACATAAGAACACATAGAGACATGCTATATTGCAACTCTTGTTTACACGTGCATGGGATGTGAATATGTGGTGAGAAATGAGATGAGACACTGACCATATATATTCCGCAATCACCTTCTCAGTAGCGTTGGAGAGGTTAAGGTTCATCAGATCGGAGAGCAACGACATCTTCTTCGAATCAAAAATTTCAGCATACAATCAGAGTTTCTCTTTCTATTCCCTTGTACCACTGTTTGGATACAAGGTTAGTGGACTTTATAGTGTGATCTCTGAAATGCTAAAACAATTTATAAATGTTATCACCAGATTGAAAAGAAAATCAACATACACTGGGGGGGACAACTTTCTGCAATAGGAATCATGCATGTTTCAAAAACCTACACTGTATATATAGGTTTTCTTCAAATTATATATAATACGTTTTTGTAACAAGATACACTGACATAACCTACACCTGAAATTGTCGCATTCTTCCATATCATTAATCACCTTGAGATCTATAACTTCATCACAGGTTTTGTTAGAAAACTCACCTTCACTGTTCCACTTTGATTTTTTTTCAGTGAATGAATAAATTAAAGAAGAGTACTTATGTCTTAAATTTTGTACAAATAGATCAATAACCTATACAAAAGAATGCACATCGAAATCTTTCAAAACATGACAGTCAATAACTAGAGATCCATCAAAGATTAAAAAGACCCTAAAGAAGATGCACATGAGACTAAAGCAGTAGCCATAAACTTGTTCTGTTGTTCCAAAATACACAACCAAAAACAGAGAGAGAAAGACCCTACACATGAATAAGTATAGGTAAAGTGTATAGAATGACGCATTCAAAGGTCACCAATACCATGGAACCCAACCAGGAGCCAAACATAACCTGAAGCAATAAGACATAATCAATATAGCCTGGACAGATTTTCATACCGAATTGAAGAGCTCAAAATCCTCATCTAAATGGAGAAAAAGTTGAGAAAAACAGTCATGAGAGAAATGCAAAGTTGTTTTTATCCCAAATATGTTCAGGTTCCACTTAATAAATATAAGTCCCTATTAAAAAGGTCTTGCATCTTTCTCACTTGTCAAACTAAGAACACACAATAATTATCATATCATAAGGATTTTAAGCATGAGAGAGGTGAAAAAACCTAATCACTATATGAAAAATTTACTGATAGAATTTTGTATTTCATCCAAACCCAAACTGTTACTTGTGTTAAACCAAATATTTCGTCAAGATCAACCTTCTTTTGTTTGAAGATTGACATTCTTATTCCTATGTTTCCAGATTTCCTCCACTATTACTTTGATTTATTATAGTGTTGTTATTGTATTACTAATGTTAAGATTAACATTCTTATTTAATTACCATCTTCGCTCCTTCTTATAGCTTCCAAGTTAGGGACCTAGTAGTATACATAAATGTTATACAAAAATATTACTTAACAAACTTAAGAAAATGCACCCACTTTTACAACCAACTTTAATGCTATAATAATATATATTACAATTTATATTAAAAAATATATATAATTAAAATATTGTTATTTTGACTTATTAAAGGACTGTTTTATGCTTAATGGATGTTAATAAACTTTTGAAAATATTAAACCAAAAAGTCATTATTAAATACAAAAAGTGCATAAGAACAATTCAAAAGTCATATTTTAAATTAAAAAAAAAATCAGATCATGGACAAGAATTGCACAATAGGAGATGTCAGATAATTAATAAGAGTATTTTTGTCTTGAGATGTCATATAGTAAGGGTATTTTTGTCTTGAGCTGTCATATACTAGGGGTATTTTTGTCTTCTAGAACCAGTGGAGATGTAGGAGAAATCATGGGGTGCAGAAAGATATATCTCCACAAACCATAGGTCCAGTGCTCAGACTATTGAAGTCCAACACATGCCTAATTGTTGCTTTAGTTTTTTCACAAAACCAACAAAAACATCACACAAAAAATAAAAAAGTGATCCAAGAATTATTCGGTGTAAATTACAAGCTTCTAATCCCTGCACGCACTTATGAGAAGCAACTATGAACAGGAGCAAGCCTTTCAAACAAAAAATTACGATAATTCTCAGAAGAACCTATTAAAAAAACGAAACTAATTTCTACTTGTAAGAATTCCAATTTTTTGAATCTATGCTAAAATCATGGTCATTTTCTTTCTTATGAGAAAAACTGGAAATGAGTGGAACTAAAAAGAAAGATAGAAATATAGGCAATTACCACAAGGATGTTTTCTTTGACCCAAGTTTCAAAAACTGGAAATGAAAACTTTTGTTGGTTTTGCAGCAGTAGAGAAAGTTGAAGTTTTGGAGAAAGATTTGAGAGAAAGAGTATGGTTTGACAGAGAGAGAGAGAGAGTGGGAATAAATAATGTAAAAATGGAGAAACAAAAATGCAAACAATGCCGCTTCTATCTCTTCTCCTTTGAGATGCACGTGTCATCTCCCTTGACACCTGCACTGGACAACATAGTCCTTAATCCTATGGCTAAAAATTCCTCATGCTAGTGAGCAATGTTGATGCTATTCATAAAATAACATTGTAATATTAATATGTTTAAAAAAAAAAGTTTCATAGTTCAGATTAACTTTCAGGTCAGTTACAAACACCTATACTTCTAATCTATGAAACATCCTGGGAACACTAAAAGAAACATGGAAACATTGGATACATGGTACAACAAGAAAAATCTCGGAAATTAAAAAAAGAATTCAAAAAACATTCAAAAGAAAAAAGGAAAAAACGTGGCAAAGCTAATTTGCATAACGGGGGCACAGCATGGCTGTCTATAACATTGACGTGTGGCTCAAAAAATTTCGAAGAAACTTTTCTCTCTTATGTTTTACACTCTTTTTCAAAATGCATAAAGGTCTCCTCTTCTTACCTTCTACAAATTTCTGCTCTATAATAGCTATCAATGGAGCTTTTCCTTTGTCAAATCCTCAATTAAATGCATTCTTTTACTTTAGTTCTACTTGATTTTAAGTTAGTTCCCAAAACAAACTTTATGTACGTTCCTTTTTCTATCATCAATGGTTTTAGGTTTGACACCGACTATTTAGTTGGTAAATTTTATGTATTATACTTTAACATTTTGATTTGTACATATCTCTCATTTTACTTTAACATTTTAATGGATTTATCTTTATATGTTTTATGCAGATATCATTAAAATATTTATTAAATTTGGAACTAAAAGAGAGTTTGAAAAATGTCATAAGAAGACCAAGATGAATGTCATTTCTCAATAAATGCTTATGGGTAACAATATTTTTTGTTTTAGATTTTAAGTTAGTATATGTTATTTCAAAAAATTTATGCAATACTATTTTTGTACATTAGTTTTCGAATGAAATGGACTTTATTTGGAAACTATGTTGATGAATTGAATGCATAATGTTGTTATTGTTGTACACTTTCACAAAGTCAAAGTCTTTCAAGGTATGTGACTTTGTTCATAAATTTTTTAATATTTTATTATATATTGACACATATATTAAATAATGTTTGTTTCGATAAATGTATGAATTGTACCAAGATAATTATAAATGTGATGGTAAAGAGAAAATAAAGCTTACAATGTTTAATAGAAGTTTTATAACTCACAAGATATTGGTGACATAATACAAAGTCTCTCTCACAACATCTCACCCAATTGTCTGAATCTTCTAATACCAACATTGAAGACGAATTTCTTCTACCATTAATATGAACTTTATTTGTCTTTTGCAATATGAAAAAAATCTCATTCAAATCTTCATGTCTCTTGCATTAATCACAAGTCCAATTTTGTTGAAAATTTATTCATACATTTAAGTCTCGCTAAAAACAAGAAAGGTGACTATTCTACAAAAATGAGAAAGTTTACTATTCTACAAAAATGAAAACTCATAAATTCACATAGTTTTATGATTTTGAGGATAAATTGTTAAAAATTTAAATGTGAATTTAAATTTTACCTTTAGTAAAAATAAAAAAGTTAAATATATATATATATTTATTATTTAAAAATTTTGGATTGGAAATAATGTGAATTCCTTATATGAAATATTTCTTTAATATTAAGTCTGTAATTAATGATTCTCTCTCGAAATATGATCAAATCTGAATATCATATGCTTAGCCCCTTTCATTTTCAAATACTCTTAAACACACTTTTGTCACTGTTATAACTTGTAGCCGGATATTTTGTAAGCATCATGCATTGAAAATGTATCATATTAATATCTCTCCAAACAAACACATCCTCTTAAGTGAGATCCATTACTAGTTTTTTTAAGAGTTGTAACAAAATTATATTATTCTTTTGGCTTTTAGATATTATATTGTCTTGTAATTATAAGATTTTTTTATTAATTAATATCTAATTATATATATATATATATATATATATATATATATATATATATATTCAGTTGTCTGGAATAATAAATACTTTTTACGAATTACGCTGAACATGTTACCATACTCAATATTATCTTCTATATATTATTGTAACTTCGACTTTTATATATTTGTTCTTGAATGAATGAAGTTAGGACTAATAGTATTTCTACATTGTTGATTTGTAAATTACCTTTCTATTTGTGTTGAAATAGTTTTTTAATATCTCTTTTATAACAATAATAATAATACTAAGTTTACTAAGTGTAATATCGTGAAATATCTTCAAATTAATTTAATTTTCAACTTATCTTTTTCTTTAACTTTTTTGCCATAAAAACCATACTGTTATTTCTATTACAATAAATTAAAGAAAACTATGGTTAAAAATATAAAAGTTAATGAAATCATAGAACTAGAAAGGTAAAGAAAATTGTAGATTACTATTTAAAACATTATATATGTGCAAAAGAAAAATAAATTAAAATTTATATAAAGTCAAAGGCCAAAAGACCCTTAACTAGGCCATCAAAACAGGTCCCTCAGACCCCACTCCTCTAGTCAGGCTAATAAATAGTTGGTCCATCTCACTCAAAGTTCAACCCAAAAGAAAATTATTTAACCCAATTCATCATAGATTTGGGGATTAAACGGACCACTTTAATATATATAAAATAAAAAATGCTTTCGGACCCCAGAAGGAAAACAACAAAATTTTGATAATAAAATATTTAAAAAAATGTTCCGTACGGCAACACCAATCTCAAGAAATAACCTTTCTGCATGTATGTTTGCACCCCCTTGGCATGTAATGCCAATTTATTTCAGTTCATATTACTTTTTGCATTGGAATGTGAAATTCTTCTTCAGAACACTCAGAACACTGGTGAAACGGGTTCACACCAAGATCCAAGATCTGCATAACCAAACCCTATGACAGGTCCAAGAATTATCAGAAAGTTGTTCCCTTGGGACCAAACCTCCCAGCACAGCAGCTTCAAATAACAGAATACAGACATTAACTTAACGTACACACTCGTGAAGGCTATACTTTCTTTCTCAACACTGTCTTAAGACGCGTGTACACACTATATATTCTATCTGTCACTTCATAATCAACTCTTAACTATATCATAATAGTTTTGCATGGAAAGTAGTAATAAAGTTAGAGATACTTTTTAATTAATTTTTTTCATATTTTGATTTGGGGCTTTCTAAATAACATGTTCTGTTACTGTTTGGTTTCATGAACTTTGGCTTTGAAAGACATGAACTTTATCTATTTTAATAATATTTTGTAATCCCGAATCATGTAAGTACCTTAGTTAAAAATGAGCATTGTAAGCATATATTCACTTTAACCTTTTCTTTTTCTTATCTCCTTCTTTTAAGGTGGTCCCTTAGATTTTTTTTTTGATTTTTTTTTTGATTTTTTTTCAATTACAAAACAATGTTTTTCAGAGTATTGAAATGTGTGATGTTGACAAAACACTTTTAAACCCATAAGATATGTAAAATTATTAAAGTTGTGTTTGAAAAGCCGTCGCAGACTCGCAGTATCGATCAACAGACATTTTAGACAGACGCAGAAACAGAGATTCGCATGCACTTTGTTTAGTCAAACAGAAACCTGAATTGCTTCACAAATCGAAATTCGAACCGAACAACAACATAACACAAACTCTTGAAAGCCATAGAATTATTATTCCAAAACTAAAAACGTCGATCGAGGGAATGAAGCAACAAAGCCTAACATCAGGCAAGCTGGTCACAAAACAAGAGCGCACACAGAACAGAAATGAACAAATTGATAATCCTAAGGTTGAAGCAACTATGCATAGCAGAAGCCATGAGTGGTCGTGTTTTCAGGTTGCTTATGGTTTCCAAAGAATGGTTGTTTCAGCAATCATGGAAGTGACGACATAAGGGTCCATGTTAGACGCAGGCCTCCTATCCTCGAAGTATCCCTTCCCTTTCTTCTCTGTGTCCCTCCCTACCCTAATTGAAGCACCACGGTTTGCAACACCCTGCATTCCCACATCAACACCACCATCAACAACGTTAACATAACATTCAATGTTTTGATTTTGTCGTAAATAAACTATACTACTACGATAAAACTTTATGGCTTACCCATATGAAGGTATTCATGTCCGCTGTCTCGTGCTTTCCTGTCAAACGACGTTCATTGCCTTCTCCATAAGCAGCAATGTGCTCCTTGTGCCTCTTTTCCAACTTGGTGATTGCTTTTTTGATGACTTCGTAGCCACCATCGTTTCTCATGGACTTGGTACTGCAACATTATACACATATCATCTCCTTGTTAGCCATAAAAATGTGACCTTATGCCATGTTAATCACAAACTACCATGATTACCTGTAATTCGTGTGAGCACCAGCACCATTCCAATCACCCTGTTTTGCAAGAGCATAACCAAAATCAATAACCATAGACCAAAAAGGATTACATACATGTTCAATGTTAATTTACTTAAATCTAATTTTTACCGTATGTTTTGATTATAGAGAGCCAACGTGACCTCAATTTTTGTATTATTGAAACAGGATTAGTATTATTCACCTGAATTGGTTTAGGGTCAAAGGAAAGCACCACTCCAGCAATTTCAGTGATCCTCTGGTGATACAGAGAGAAAATATTCTTAAGAAACTAGTGATGGACCAAGTTGTAGCTACTAAAGTGTTAAAGTGATAAATACCTCCAAAATGTAACGTGCAACCCATAACTCGTCAGCAGCAGAGATACCTACCGATGGACCAACTTGAAACTCCCACTATCATCATGAAGAATAATTGAATTAAGAGAGTTGAAATTCTAAAACAACAATCCATTAGAGAAAAAAAAATGATGAACATGAAGATTATGACGCATATTTCAACTTACCTGACCAGGCATCACTTCTCCATTAATTCCACTTATGTTAATACCAGCATAAAGACATGCTTTGTAATGTGAGTCAACAATGTCACGCCCGAAAGCCTTGTTAGCACCGATACCACAATAGTACGGTCCCTGTGGAGCGAGAAAAAAAAAATACAGAGAATGCATGAAGCCATAAGTCATTATCAAAGCATTATAAAAAGTGAGTTATGGCATAAAAAGAAGTCAGCAATTTTAAGTTAGTTTCAAAAGTTAATAACCTTTCATCAAAAGAAATATACATGTCATCAATAAAATGTGTGCATTATTAATTAAAAGCTTAATTATTTGTTAGTGTGATATTAAAGATTGAAGAAAGGAATTTTGACCTGGGCCCCAGGAAAACCACCAAGAGGCCATCCAACAGGCCACTGAACATCTTTCTGCAACAAGGTATATTCCTGCTCAATGCCATACCTGTTTGGAGATCATCATGTGACGTTTATATCCGAGAAAAAAAAAAGAGAATAAAATCATAGTAAAAGTTCATTAAAAACAACTGCAAGGAATCGACTATACCAAGGTTCTTCAGCAACAACATCAGGATGGCTAAATATCTTTGCCGCGTTATGTCTCTTGTTGGTCGGGATGGGTTCTCCAGCGGGAGTGTAAGCATCACACATAACCTGAAATCGATTACAGTTGAAACATATGAAATGGTTTCACCATGGAAACAAGTTTAAGTGATGAAAGATTTGTTCATTACAGATTAAATAGTAGAGAAGATGAAACATACTAGGATATTGTTACCCCTCCTGAATGGATCCCTGTAAATTGTTTGTGGGCTGTTGTATTCATTAAGATACTCAACATTAATAACAAAATTTTGGAAAATAACCAGTCTTAAATACGAAAGAGTAAAATTGCAAGAAAATGAAGCAATACTGAGAAGAAATTATCAAATACATACTATAAGATAACTTCACTATCTTGTCCAGGAGCTTGACCTGTGCTGGAACCATCGTAGTTCCACTTTGGAAGCTTCGAAGGGTCTTCAACAGGTTCAGAGAGAGTCTAAAATCCACAATCATTTTTTATTTGCATTACTAATTACTAACAGCAAAAATAAATAAAGCTGACATACATATATACATTCTTCATACTGGAATTTGTACTCATTTTCTTAAAAATCTGTAAACCACCAATAAGATCTACAGTTTAAAATAAATTAAAAAATAAATAAAATGTTTTACGCGAAAATCATTTATTAAAAACATAGCCAACTAGTGTTCTATATATATTGCTTGAACAGTTCAAAAGAGAGATGGTGATTAAGTAATCAAAAAGAGAATCTTTTAATAAAAAACATTTAAAAATCATAATAAAACATATTTTTACATATTCCAGTTTTTAACCAAGTATCCCAACATATGCCTAATAAAAAGATATTTAAAAAAAAAATACTAGAGACCTATCCTGAAGGAAGCCTTGGGTAAGGTACTTCATTTGAAAAATTTATATAAACTTGTACTCTTTTCAAAGATTTTCCAAACAGTACTCCAAAAAATTTATGAGACCAAATCAAATAAAGGTTTTCTCCCTTTTTGTTTTCTTTTGGTGAGAAAGAGTGAAGAAGTGAGTTACCCTTGCTTTGCTCCTCATGTCCATGCCAGATCCACCAACCCTAAACATGGAGAAAATACAAGAGTTGAAGTGTTTATTAAGCTCAGGTAAAAGAAAAGAAAGAGTTAGAAGCAATGGTGAGTGAAACCATCATGCAACATCGCAATGGTCATTTTGATAGTGCAGGGGAAACAGAGGACGTGTGAGTGTAGAAAAAAAAAAAAAAACCGAACTGAACCGAACACCGAACCAAGCACTAACCATATGTACTCGGCGATGACTTTCTCAGTGGAGTCGGAGAGATTAAGGTTAACAAGATCGGAGAGTGACGACATCTTCGACAAACCAAAAATTTGAGCAGAGAGTATTTGGATTTGGACAGAAGTTTTCTCTTTCTCTTCCTTTCAGTGTGCTGATAGAAGGTTGCTGCAGTGGGTTTTATAGTGTTTATGCTTATGCTAATCTCCCAGTTCCCGAAACAAAGTAACAAATACACTAAGATAAAACTGTAACAGAATGCTCGTACATTACATGTCCTTTAACCGGAAAGAATAATATTGTTATATTTTCGGAGAGCTTTATAAAAAAAAAAAAGTTAAATATGATCCTTGACTTTAAGGGAATTTTGAAATTAGTTCATTTCGAAATTTTAGATTAATTTAGTCATTCATCTTTTAAAATATGTGAATTTAGTACTTTTAATCAAATTTTGTTAGGTTTATTTGATTTTTCATATACATTTCATTATTGTACTTGAGTTATTTATATTGTTTGACATATTTTTGTTTTAATGTTAAATCAAATACTATCAGTAAACGTGCTTGAAATGTCAAATAAACATAACAAAATTTGATTAAAAGGACTAAATCTACGTATTTTGAAAGATGAAGGACTAAATTGGTTCAAAGTTTCGAAATAGACTAATTCCAAAATTCATTGAAAGTTAAGGGACCAAAAACATATTTAACCCTATAAAAATTTGAAGATAATCTTATATATAAATATAAATAATGTAGTTCAATAGTGACTATTTATTTATTGCATGTGATTTAAGCTAGCTCAACGTGTTATTTAAACCCCAAAGGTCATTTCATAGAATTTTTCTTTTTTTTTATGACAATGGTTATTAAATTTTGCCTTTTCATCTTTAGTAATTATCAAATATCCTTCTATTTTTCTCTCACCATTAAACATTATAATTAATATTAAACCATACAATATATTGGGAAAAATATTTCAAATTATATTTTAGTGAATTACCAATTTAATCTCAAAGTGATGAAAGCTTGAAATTCAGACATTTTAGTCTTCTGAAGAAATAAATGTTTATGAAACTTTACTTCATGGTTCGTTTTGACTCCTTCCTAAAGTAATATTATAATAGTGAATTTTTTTTACTGTTGAGAATTAAATAATCTTATCTTACACACAAACAACTTCGCAAAATAAAAATTAACATATATATATGTGCAACATTTTGTATTTTTACATTAAATTTTGAATTTAAACATATAATAACTTAAGCTTGCCTTGGATAGGTACTTTTACTCTACAAAATATTTAAATATTTTAATTTTGAATTATTTAATTTTTTAAATATTTTATATGAATAGGATTACTAAAATTTATTAAATTTTAATTTCTATTTTAAATAAAACATTTTAATAATACACCAAATACAAAAAATTATTCAAATATCACACAGTTAATACTTAAAAAAATTATCAATATGACTGATATTTTCTTGTTAATATTAATTTATTTTTAAGTCAAAGTTTCTGAAGTTTTTTTTATTGATATTAACAATTTTTTTCTTGATAACGTAGGTTAATATATATTGTTTTCATTTGATATCTACCAAAACTATTTAGATCATCAACTTTAGATTAATTTAGTGACTTGTTGAAGTTTATTTTATTGACTTTTTGTAATAATGTCAACGAATAAATGTCAACTCATAATTAGTTGATATTGCTCTAAAGTTTCCCCAATGTTAGAAGAAAAAATATCCAAATTATTGACAAAAATAACAACAAATGTTAATGAGATAACACAAAGAATTACTATAAATATTGCAAAAAAATATTAATTATGACAAACGTCAACAGAAAAAAATCTAACAATAATCTAAATAAAAGAGATGTAATTTTATTAATTGATGATGTGGAAAGTGATGTTTGAATTACGATAGGAGAGAAGGAAAATATGATAAAATGTATTTAATTAACTAATCATCTAAATAAAAGATTGAAAATGAACATTATATTTCTCAAATCAATCTCATCAAAAGTGTAAAATGTTCCAATGATAATAACAAATGGTTAAGGAAAATTATAATACGATATCTATTTTTTTACTTTATTTTAATTTTTTTTATGTGACTTAGTATGAGTTATTAATTTTTTTAAAAAAACAATAATAATGTATTAACTAATTATCCACACACTAAAGTCAGACATTAAAAATATTATTCATTAAAATAGTTAAATACCACCTTAACTAATGGGTTAAAGTAACAGTTTCTTTCTTCTGTATAATAAACCAACTGATTCATGTTTTTTTTTTCTTCATTGATTAAATTGACTGTTATATTTAATATTTTGAAAAAAGAAATATTAGCAAAGCATATAAAACTCATTATATTTACGCCAGAATCATATAATATTTACATAAAACTCACCAAGTAGTATATAAATTTCTTTTTAATAATATTTATGAAATTATAATATATTTATGTTAACGAAGAGACATTTGAGCTCTTTAGTAATCGTTGCAGGTTAATTGTAAAACTGTCAAAATGGATTGGAATCCGCGAGCTAACTCAGTCTATCACGAGTTCGGATCGAGTTAGATTAAAATACTTTTACAAATTTTAATATGGGTTGATTTTTGACTCGGTCTACCTAGAACCCGGCTCACCCGAGTTGAACCCGTGGTGAACCGGGTTGGCTCACCAACCCGTAAATAAAGGGTTATACAAGTGTTTTTTTGTTAAGTTGACATTTGTATTTGGATTAGATTAGGTTTTTTTTAGCCAACACATAGATAATTTGTACTTTTCTGATTTTGGTTTGTATTGAAATTTTTTTATATTTTAATTAGAATTATAATTTAGTTTTGATTGAAAAAAATTGTATATTTTTAATTAAGTGAGCTCGTGAATCAACCTGTTTAACCTATCAATCCGTGATGGACCGGATCAAGTTCAAATTTTTTTAGCTCGCTAGTAAGTGAACTGGATTGAGTTGACTCACTAAGTGATCAACCCGTGGTGGGTTGAGCCGAGTCGGGTTAGGTTACCCGCTTTAACAGCTCTAGTTAATTGTGAGAGGAAAACAAATTCTACCTGAACTTTTATTATGATTAATTTGTAGAATAAAACTCAAATCAGCTATTAGTAAAGAAATTAGAGGCAAATTATCATTAAAACTTCTTTAATCAAACCATATTTCATTACAAACCTATATGGTGTGTTCTAATATCAATTTTGAGGAAAACTCTATCAAATGAACTAAATTTGTAGGTATAGGATAGTTCACGAGAAAAAAAAAAAGTATATTAATTACTTATATTTAATTTTTTAATATTGGTTAGCATATATGTCATAGTCAGAATATTTATGTAAATCACACTATATATCTTTTTTTTAAGAAACAAGATATATGATTATTATTGATTGGAAATTAAAAAGAAAATTTTAAAACCAAAAAGCAATAAACCCAAAACAAAAGGATACATACATAAGTGACTAAGAAACACACTCCATTTTGAATCTCACACGCAATTTCTGTAAATGGTATGATCCCTAGAAATATCATAGGTATAAGTTTTATATTTTTGCACATAACTAAGGTCATTTTAAAAGAAAATATAAAATATCATAGGTATAAGTTTTATATTCTATGCAGGATAACATACATTTTAAGGGTTTAGGGGATAATACGTTTTTTTCAATATATTTTTTTGCATGTTTTTTAGAAAAAAATTTATTTTAATTTCTACATAAAATCTACTCATAAAAATTGTCTATGAGCCAATCCACACTTTTGTCAAAATCACAATTGTGGTGAAGTTAAATAAAATGCAATTGGAATTGTTGTTCATTTAGTAACCCATGCCAAAGAAAAAACACTTAATTTTTGTCTTTATAGAAAAAAAAAAAAAAATCTTAAAAATTTATTAAATTCAATCCTTACATAAACGACAATTAAAATCTAACCTCACAATCTGTACACTTTATTTTGATTTTTATATTAAAAAAAAAAACTGTGTTTTGATCCTCACATAAAGAACAATTCGATAAAATCCAAAATTATGCTAACAATTCGATAAAATCCAAAATAATGTAAGATTTTCATTTGTAAAGACTAAAATTGAAAGTTATTTAAGATGGAGAAAAAAGTTATTAAGTTAATCTTTCATTGCCTACTTAATTTTCTACAAAAGAAAAGGAAGTGAAGGAGAAGAGACAATTTATCTTACTCAAATATAAATAAGGTTAAAAATATAAGTGAATATTTTATTCATTATTGCGTTTAACTTTCATATATAAGAAGAAACTTTATTCTCCTAAAGGATATCATGGCATGGGTCATTATTAATATCTCTTTTCGAATAATGTTAAAACTATTTTAAGTCACCAATACCTTTGTTTTCTGAAATTTAAAATATTTTCAAACTATTCTTTTATTTTCTTAATTACACATATTTATTTTAATTTTATAAATTTATTTGCTAAACATATTTTATATTTACCTTATTTTTACAATATTCACAGTATATATGATACTTTCTATCGTCGTATGCCATTGCTTCAGAAGTCCTATAAATGTGTATAACTCGTTTAGTATCAAAAGGCAAATGCTATAGCGTAATGGTTACGTAAATAAAAGGTGAAATTAATTAGTACTTTCAACTTTATTTCTTTTTTATTTTATCTTTTAAACTTTCTAAATTGTTTTTATTCTCTTTAGTTTGATTTGTAAAGCTACTGGTTTTATTGATGATAAAAATTACCCTATTTCACAAAAATAAAATAAAATCAAAATTAAAAGCTTATAAAATGAAATGAAAATAAACATAAATCTAAAAAAACATTACTAGAAACTAATATGAATTTTGTCTAAAAATAAATGACGGTGGATTTTGGGGGTAACTCTGATTAAATAATTAAATGCTATATATTAATATATTATTCTTTTTTATGTAAATATTATACTATATTTGCATAATACTTCTTTATGTAAATATCATAATATTATAATGACGGTGGATTCTTTTTTATTCTTTTTTATATTAATATATAATAGTATAATATTATACTATTAATATATTGTATAAAAGAAATATAATACAAGCGTAATTAATTAAATATTTGTCAAAAATACAAAACTTAAAAAATATAAAAACGAAAATCACAAAAACTGGAACTTGTTTTAGGTTTAAAAGTGTATGACAACAACACTCTGCAGTTTGAGAAAGCAAAACAAGAGCAATAACATAAACATAGAATGTGATTTATGGTGTGATCTCTTAAAGCCACTAACACTGTCTATTTACAATAAACAGCCAAACCCACTTTCTTGATGGATGGAAAAGAAACCAAACTTGATTTGATGATTTTGATACTTTGTGCTAACATGAGTGGAGAAGCCATGGAAGCATGTTCAACATATCTATCTATGCCACCTATGCCCTACAATTTCTTGAAAGTAACAAACATCTTTGCACATTTTTCAGCCTTTAAGATGCCACAATCAGAGGCTATCACAATTTCATCAATCTTTTCCTTTCTTCTCTTACAGCCCCATAATGTGTGGTATCTACTTATAGTCTCCCATTATTGCAGCCTTTGGTTTTCATCTTCTTCTCCATTGAGCGGTTTACAACCGTTACTGTTTCTGTAAAAATGACGAGGAACTTATTCTCTGCACAAGATGTTCCACAGCTGGACCATTCAAATTTTTGTTCATGTCTTTCTATCCACACACTTCAAATTCTCCTACATCCATGTCACTTTTTCACTTCCATGTTTACGTATAAATGTGTACGTTCCAAAACCTTTTCCCCTTTCCCACACTTTGTTGTTGTTTATGAACACGAACAACTAGGGTAAGCTATCTTTTTAGCTGATATAGGGAATATATGCATGGGCCACAAACTTCCATAACGTAAATCAAAAATACTTCCAATGTTGGAACAAACTATTCGTAGCATGCAACAATAGTTAACTTTCTTACTGATTTTGAAAACATATAAAATATTAGCTGGGACATTTATTGTTGAGAATTCATATATAAATATAGTCCCATATTGGTTTTTTTTTTTTTAAAAAAAAAAGAACATGATTGTTTTAAACCCGAAATAGTAAAATAGGGTTAATTGAATTTTTTTTTTGTAAAAATAGATTGAAGTCGTTGTGAGTGTGATTGGTTTCATTTTTTTTTTTGCGAAAAGAAAATGAAAGTCGTCAGGACTCTTAGCGTTTTTTATATTTAAAAAAAAATACAAAATTGAAGTCGTCATGAGTCATGACGATCTTAATACTCAATTTTCTGATATACAAGAATCGGTAAAAGTTTTAATGACTTTACTTTTTGCAAAAAAAAAAAAAGAAATTGATTACGTTCATGATGATTTCCGTTTAAATGTCGTAATCCTGATGACTTTATCCTATTCTACAACAAAAGAAGTTTCAAGTGACCCTAGTTTATAATTATGGGTTCAAAAGAATCCTGATTTAAAAAAGAACCCCGATATTGAGTAACAATGAAAAACTAATCCAAGATGAAAATCCACAAATTTATTATTTTAAGATTTTAGGTTAGAAGTAGTGTCAATCGTTTATGCGTGGATTAAATTCATGTCTTATTAGTGTTGTATCTTCTTAATGCTCTTTATATGACGTGGGCCGCGACTATTTGTAAATAATGGCTTAAAATATCAATGGAATTCAGTGTATATATAATAAACATATATTTGGAATTAAATGATGATAATATAAAAGTTATTGGAATTGGTTCACTTGATGTAAGTATAATTATTTTTCAAAATTAAACCATTTTATTTATTTATTTAGTGTCTAAACTGAATGAGATAATTTCATGGGTGCATATTACAATTTTGCATTAACGAATTGGGCCTCTCACAATTTAGGTCTGTGTGCTGTCATGATCCATATCTTTATGGGCCACAAAGTTGAATGCTTTGATCCGAGTTACTATTCACACTTTCATTTTGCTTTATAAGCTTCTGCTACTTTTTCCTTTTTTGCAATTTTTTTTCTGACAAAACAAAAACACTCTGTCCGGAATGTTTATTACACTTTGTGAGTTTATTTTATATACTTAATTACACTTGAGTTAAATAACCAGTTAATAAATATTAAATAAACAAATTTACTCCAACTTAACTAGCCTTTGAATAAATATATCATAAAGCAGAGTATTTCTTTAATAATTTTATTATAAACATAATTTATATTTTATAATATAAATTACCAATGTAAATATTATAAGTATTGTCTTAGTCTTATTTTTATTAAGAAATATTAAAAATACGTGTTATGAACCTTTTTTTTAATACGTGATATCTTTTTCAAACTATTAAATTCAATAATCCAACCTAATATTATAACTGGATTAGGTTAATGAACAATTTGTGTTACAGTGCTCCAGATTTAAAAGCGTAGAAATTTATACCAGTCCTTTGCCTATTGATTTATTTATTTTCCTCTCAAATATGAAAAAAATTCAATTCATTAGTTCAACTGTAACATCAAAATCTGACAACAAAAAAATCGTACTTATATGAAGAAAAACAATTTTATCAAATCCAACTCTACTGAAGAGGATACAAAATAACAATAAACTCATCAAATTAATACCATTACTCAATAAAATAAAATAGTGAAGCCAAAAACTTTGGTATTTTTATTTATATTCATTATTATGATCTAAATATAATATTTTTTTAATGAAAAATAGTTGTCAAAAGTGGTTATGAATGTCAATATTATTTTCCAAGGTTTTATGACCTCAAACTGAAGAATCTCAACAAGAAATAAAAGACAAAATCTAATAAGGCAGTTAGTTTGCACTTGAGTGAGTGTACTTGAGAGTTAGTGACACTGAAAGTGAAACTCCACTTACTCAATCCTCGACTCTTTTTTGTACAGAATCTGCTGATAGATTCCAATAAAAATAGTAAATAATTATTATTATGGTTTTATATATGTGGATGCTCTTTCTAAGAGCCAACAAACTAAAGATATTGCTATTAGAAACTGCATATGCATGGCTGAACATATATAGAATATTTGCGGAAACTTTTAATGTATAAGTTTACTGATATAGGTTCTTGCGGTATATAAATCTGCGGATCAGATAATAATTTGGGTTTGAAGAATCAATATTACTTTTGGTCTCAAATGTTAAGTTCATATTAGTTAAAATAAGATGATTTTATATGATTGAGTGCAAATCTTATGTTATATAAGTCGATTTTGTGAGGTTGAGTTGAGTTAGATTTAAAGTGCATTTCTTAACATGATGTTAGAGTCATGAGTTAGAGTCTATCCTAGTGAGATTTATCATTTACTCAGTGTATTGTGTCACCCGTTATCAAAAAATTTGTTGTTTGTTAAGCATATTATTTCATCTGTTATTGAATTGTTATCGGATCACCATTAATATCTAGTCTCATACTCAAGATGTATATATTTGATGTGAGATGAATATATTAAAAGTTCCACATTAATTTTGTAGGTTTGAATTTAGACTTAAAATTCACGTCATGTACAATAATTTCATGCATGACATAAATTTCATTTTTTGTGTGTTTCCATTCTCGTAACCTAATAGGAAAATGATTCGTGGGTAAAAAAATACACTCAAAAATGGAGAATGATACTTTAAAAACAAAATTAAAAACAAAAGAGAAGTTTTTTCAACCACGTTTCTTAATTGTATTAATTCAATTGTTGTAATAGGGTCTAACAATAATAAAAATAGTATTAGATAATATGAACCTATCATGATTTCTCTTAATCTGCTTGACAAAGTATTGTTATTATTATTAGTCTTTTGATTAAAAAACTTGAACACGAGTCTTAAACATCATGATATATAGCAGAAAATAGTCCCTGGACACTCAAAAAAAGAACAAAATTGGATAATGTAGATTCCTTTCCAAGGTTGTAGAAGTTGGGCAACTAATCCTCAAAGACTTGGTCTCCAAAGTCTGATAGTGGTGGATGTCATTGAGAACACACCAAATATCCAAACCCTTTCTTCTCACCCATTTCTTTTTTAACATCACCAAAATCATAGGACCCATATGCCATTTTCAAACAATTAATGTCCTCACGTCCTCATAAATATGATAACACCACTATTAATGTAATCAAAGAAATCAAATTCATTTATTTAAAAAAAAAATTGAAAAGTTAGAAGCAGTGACACAAAATAAGAAAAGTTAGTATCAAGTGTTTTTTTAATTGTGAACACTGTCGCAGACCTCTTTAAATGCAACGAGCCTTCAAGTCCTTGTTCTGTCCCCTCCCATGCCCTTTCGTTTTCTCGTTTCCGATATGACTAGAACAAAACACATGATACGAAATTGAGTTCACTGAAACAATCACATCAACGCATACCAGAAACCCAAACTAAAGGTTGCAATTTTTACTACAAAACAGTGAAGCAATTATGACTATTATTATACATGAAAGCACATCCATATTGCGTGTAAGTTACATATTTTTGTTACCCTCAAATAATAATGGAATTGAACCAAATTTCGTACCCTTACGTAACTGTCAGAATTACTTAGGTATGTGTACTATAGTTACAAAAGCGACCCTTATAATTTATCTTGCTATAACATTGAATTGTCAAATAAACATAGAACATACTTCCAACTCTGCACGAAATATCAGTCATAAGGAGTGTTATAACAGTTAGGTGCATGTTGTTTTTAGTACGATTTATACGTTACTCAAAAGCACGCATGTTCTTTTTCTTAAAGGCTAATAACAAAATCAAATTTCATCTAGTGTCTATAAACCGCATAATTAATGATGCTATGTGATCACTTTAAGTTGTCATAATCAACTGCAAGAAGCTTTCTCAACTGAGTTCGTTTAACAAAAAGATTACTTTAGTAATTACAACATAGATAGATTACGGATAATAACTCCCTCGTATCATATTTGTTAGATAAATATTGTCACGTACTTGTTTTCACATCCGTGTGTAGATATTTGTATATTTTTTTAATATCCACGCAAAAAATAATGAAAAAATATTTAATAATATATCTTAACCATCACTTCAAATAAAATAAAATAAAATACATAATATTTATAAATTTCAAACAAAGTCTAAATAACTCATTTAAATAGTGTTGAATGACAATTTACAAAGAAATAGAAATTTTTTAAAACCAATAATTCATTCAAAATCAATGTGTTAATATTGAAAAATATATATTATAACAAGTATGGGTATCCATAGATATGGATATTCAGATACCCATATCCACAAATACATATTTTTTTAACATCCCTACTTTAATTTATATGGAGTACATTTAATGGTTATACCATGTTTATAGTTCAAAAATACTCCATATTCAGTATTCACTATTTGGAAACTAAATATAGAAAGAAAATCTAAAAAAAATAATAATAATAGTAAAGGTTATACAAAATTGGTAGCAACTAACAAAACCTAGAAGATATGTATTAAGCATAACTTAATATATACTAAAATCTTATTCATTTTAAAAACTGTAGGTTTACAAATTTTAACTTCCATGAGTCAAATTTTAGAGTAGTACAAAAACTCTTTTTGAGCTTTGTAGGATTTAAAACACCATTGAAGTTCCTTCTAGTAGTAGGTTTATACTTAATACTTCAAATAAAAGACTATAGTCTATATCATCTCAAATAGCGATTTCATATTATTTAAATCAAAATATAATTCATTGCTTCAAGCATAATCAACATAACTAACATCAAAACTTACACTTAATGCTTATGCATAATCGTTTTTTATAAGTTATCACACAAGTAAATTAAACATGTATGTGGAAATAGAATACTTTGACTCAGCACAATGAACAGATTCTAATCCTCTTTGGATGAAATTTGAATAGAATATCATCCACTGGTTGGATTATGCATAATAATTTCCCCAAATGAATTCCATTAAAAAAAAAAAAAACGTTGATTCACTTTAACAAGTCTAAATTATACTAACTAATTCATATAAGGTTCAGTTTACATATAACAAATATTTTTCAAGATGGACATCTCTCAATCACAACTTTTATATTAAAGCCTGTGAAATGCCAAAGTTCTTCATACATGTTAACAAATTCGAAACCTTCTACCAAATCTCCAAATTCACATTAGATTTGTTTCCAGAACCGGCATGCATATACCAGAGTTCAAACCAAATCTCATCATCCAATACTTATTTTGACAATTAAATTTAATATTCTTAAGCTAGAACGTAATCTAAACAACCATTTCAATTTAACAAAATATCTTACTACTACATAATTCCATAGTCATAAGATATTTTTCATCTCATTAATGCTTCAAAAAAACTCTCCTTACCTACAATTTACTTAAGAACCATGTTAATTTGACAAAAAAAAAACCTTTACACTCATTTGGCATTCCCTTCTTTATCTTTCAATATCTATTTTCTTAACAAATATAAAAGTTTACCTTTTTAATTATTTTATCTCTAAAAGTGATTTATCAAGTGATTTTCTAGTTAAAAAAATAAATCTTTTACTTAAAGTGTAAGCAATAGTTGAAAACTCTCAATACTAGCCACTTAGAAGCCTAACATAAAGAAACAACCAAGTGCAACATAAAAATAACAACCAAAGAATCAAAATTCTCAACTAACTAGACCAACAAAATCCATTATTAAAAATAGAGTTGAAATGTAAAAATTAGAGATGTCAAAGCGGGTCAGGTCTGCTAGATCGGTCCACCAACCTACCAGGAAAAGGGCAGGCCGGGTTGAAATTTCTAACTTGCCAACCCATTGTGACCTAGTCTGCCTAGCATGCCCAATTGACAGATCAAAGACGGGCCAGTCCGCCAACTCATTTTTATTTTTTGTGTTTAAAAATTAAAAATAAATTAATTTGTTATATTATATAAATAAATTTTTATATAACTTATAAAAAAATTTAAAAAGGTAAAAAAAAAAAAGTGGCAGGCTGACAAGTCCAACCTGAGACGAGATGGGTTGAATTGTTCAACCATTTTTTAACGGTGGGTCAGCCCGACTCAACCTATTTTTGAAGGGTCGAAGACAGGACGGACCAAAACGAGTCCGTTTTGCCACCCTAGTAAAAATAGAGATATTATAATAAAAAAAATAAACATACATTAAATTGAAATCCAATTGGATAGAAATATTGAAGATGTTGTTATCATTTAGCTAATAGGATTAATTAGTTTGTGAAAGAGATGCAAAAAAGGGAATAAAAAACCGAGAGAAGTAAAAGATGAAAATATGATAAAGAGAGATTAAGAGTAACACATAGTCTCTTTCCATACACTCGGTTATACTATTAACATTGATAATGTGTTATTAAGACTTGGGCTATACAACCAAGTAGGGGCAAAGGCTAGTATAAAGAAGAGAAGCAGTCACAAAATCGTTAGCATGTGCATGTCTTATCTTTTTTTTTTTTTTCTTCA
>Ga0214542_1002670_pt1 | contig 36710 bp, 19 predicted proteins | sample CNSS1metaG_FD_160096 | JGI IMG/M metagenome (GOLD analysis project Ga0214542, IMG submission 160096) | Root nodule microbial communities from cowpea collected in UCLA plant growth center, Los Angeles, California, USA - CNSS1 | ecosystem: Host-associated > Plants > Roots > Nodule | place: USA...
TTAAAGTTTCCCATTTTTTAAACATTGAAAGTTTTATCATAAAAATAAAAAAAAAAAGCGGGTCGGCCAGCGGGCCCGGGCTAAGGAGTATGCGAGGTGGGCCAATGTTTTCAGCCCGCATAAAGTATGCGGGGCTGGGCGGGCCAGCCCGCGTTGTGCGGGCCGGGCCTAAACGGGCCGGGCCAACCCGCATTGCCACTCCTAATTTTTCATCTTCTTGGTTGCCATTCGTTCTATAAAATGGCAAGCCGTTTCTTTGTAATCCAGCTTTTGATGAATGAGATATTCGGTAGAGAACACTCCTGCCGTTCATCAGCTCACCATAAACTCTAGGTTAGGTTGTTACCTACTCGGGTTCCCCAAACCACTGAAAAACCAGAGCGAACCGAGCATCATCTTCATTCCGCTGCGTTTCTCTCACTCTCTGCGAGATTCAATCGGTAGAACACCGATTGGGAAAGGTTTTCCGACGACTACCGCGACGGAGGAGCCTCATCAGTACCGGTGGGGTTTTCTTGGCGATGGGGAGGTTGGTACCACTTCCCATCCTTTAGGCCATCCAGTTTTTGGTTCAAGGCTTGCAAATCTGTTTGATATTGGGTGCACGTATTGCTAACAAAGTTCCTCGTTCTACTAGATCAACGTTTGTATGTGGTTTTGGATAATCGTCATCAAATTAGACTCCACCTCCTTTCTTAGAATGGATGGCTCGGACAATTGCACTTGGCTTCTATTGGTGACCATGAAAGAATGAGGTTGGGGAAAAATTTTACCAAGACCCACAATAGGCTCCAAACGTTCTTACTAGGATTTGGAGTGTCCACCTTTTGACAAGTGACAATACCTTCTAACAGATGGCAAGATCTAAATAGTTTGATGACTCATGATGAATGTTTTTGGGACCTGGAACAAAAAGGGAACATCCACTAGTAAAAGATTCTTCAACCTCAAGTCAGTAAAAAAATTTGAATCTATATGAATATACTAGTGAGTATGAGAGTGTGTCATTCCCAAAAGGAATTACATGTATTTATATTTTTTTGGCTTTAAAAAATCTTGAAAAATCAATAAAAACTTATCATGTATATTAATATGATTATAACAAAGATAATATAAACTAATCAAATATATCTTATATATTGATGATATATGATATTAAAGAATATTTAAAATATAATAAATGGCTGATATTTAACTATATATATTTTGTTAATACGGGCTAATTAAACCAACAAATATATCCAGGTCATTAATATTAAATAAGTTTTGTTGGACCATACTCTTTACATATTTGTTAGTTTTATATATATATATATATATATATATATATATATATATATATATATATATATATATATATATATATTTAAAAGTTGTACAAGTCATGTTAAAGGCGAAGGCAATTATAAAAGCAAAGAATACGACAGTCGCAGTCGGTCAAAGAAAGTGGTGTAGAAACTAAGTACAAAATAGGAGAAGGAATTAAAACAGTACTTGATTGAGTTCATTGGCAATTTATAAAATTTAAATACAAAAGCTAATAGGTCTCCAGATAGATAGAAGAAATTGAATATGTATTAAATGTTAGATTAATAAATTAGACAAAAATAATCGTTCATAATCAAAATGAAAGAAGATAAAAGTTACTACAATTGACACATGTTCAAAGAAGATGTTGTTTTAATAGAAAATAAAAAACAGAAGAATGAAAATAATTTCATACTCTTCCTCTCTGGGTTTTTTATGTTAAAATATATTATTAATTTTATTTAAATCTAAAACAAATAATAATTGTGAATTAATTTATTTAAATCTAAAACAAATAATATTTTTGAATTATTTTTGTTTAACCATCTTTGAATTTTTAATTTAAGTGAATACAATTAAAAATATTTGAAACTTTATACGAAATAATAAAATTCAGTGTAACAATCTTTTTCAAAAGAAAATAATTTAATATTTACTGATAAAAAGTTAACTTTTCATATCAAGCATATAGGTATTTTTATGTTTAAACTCATATAAAAAAAAGTTTTTTGAAATTAAGAATGAAGGAACTTACCTTTGGACTTTCTTACGAATAAAATAACTTATTATAAATGTAAATTATTTTAAAAATATAGAACATAATTACATCAATATTACAGTATTGAAACATAAAAAATGTTAAATAAAATTAAATATTGCTAGTGTTAAAGGAAATATATGAAGATAGTGAATAACTCAAGAAACTAGTAAATACTAGTAAATCGAAATAGAAATAGAAATATTTTATTATTTCATTTCCATCCTTTATGCCAAATGATTATACACAAATTTTATTTTTAAAGATCTTATCCAACAATGATTTTTTATTATACTAACGTTATACGTAGTAACTATACGTAGTAACAATGATTTTTTATTAAGTCTTATTAACTTATGCTCCCATACTTCAATTTCTATTTCCAAATTTTCTTAGCAGTAACTTCTACATATTTTTAACTTAAAGTCTACTTTTGTAATGGATAACCAACCATAATTATAAAATTACTCTATTTTAATAAATCAATCCCAATTATAAATAAACTTTTTTATTGATGTTTACTCGAAACATTGTAACATGTTAATTTTTCAAAGTATATTTTTTTTCTAGATTTTGTTTTTTATCATACATGTTCGAGCACATCTTGATTATATGGGTATAAGTACTTTATTTGTCCGAGGATATCTCGGTAACTTGAGTTGACATGTATTCGTCCCAAACATATTTGGTTAGAAAGGAACCATACTAGTTAGATGGTTGACATTGATAAATTATGATTAAGTTAAGAATAACTGGTCAAAGCGAGATTAATAGATAATTAGGCCATATGGTCAAGGCCCATCCAAGTAAGAGTCATGAACAAAGTAGTATAAATAACACATTTTAGGAGGTACTTAATTATATTCATGAACTACTACATCTGAAGCACTTGATTGACTTAAGCATTAGAGTATTTTCTACGGGCACAACCCCATCCCTCTTGAAGAGAATGAATACCTAATCATCCCAATTTAGGGTGTATTGTTGAAGCTAGGAGTGTTTGGAGTTCAAGTCTTTGTGAAGTATATTCGACTTTGTAAGAACAATTTTCATTGACAAAAAAATTTGGAAAAATGTTGTAAGTGTAATGCCCCTCGAAACTATTATTTGTCATACTAGTTAATATATTTTTAAAATAATATATATATATATATATTATAAACGTTTAATATATGTTTAGAATATAAAGTTTTTAGAAATACAATATATAAACAAAGTTCTAATATAAAAAATTTATCTAATCATTTAAAAGTCTGTTTACTTCCACCACTACCAACAGAGTATTCTTATGTACTAAATAAAAATACCGCCCTAACATGTATTAAGGAAGCAAAGTTGAACTAGCATAGACATTGCATATTATTATAGTGTAGCATCTCATATCATGCATCTCAACATTATACTTAATCTCACCTTTTATACTTCATACAATCCATAACTGGTAAAAGCATACATATGAACATGTACAAAATACAATAACAACATTATTTGAAAAGGTAGAATATTAGTGTTATAGAGTCAACCAACCATGTTAGGCTCCATGCTTTCGCTAAAAGGGAAAAAAGCTACCTACTTAGACCTAATAGGCCATGTCATGTTGTGAAGTTGCATAAAGAGCCTACATGCATTTAATGGTACATGAAGGGATTTAATTTGCTTACTAGCTTGAATGAGGTTAAACGATAGTCGATGAAGATGAAATGTCTACAAACCTCACAAATGCTCCAAAAGAATTTGTAATGACTTTTTCTTTCTCTAGTATATAAAGAGAAGATCTTTGTGATGAAGAAAGGTTAACAACACTTATAAAATTTGTTCCAAACACCTTCAAGCAATCCTAAGCCTTTTATATCTGAGGAAGAACACTATTTGTGTTCATAGCTAGCTAGAAGATTGTTCTCAAACTTGTATCCGTCTTAGGACATTAATCTTAGTTATAAAAACCCTATGATCTTTTATATCACAACCTTTGTTATTCAAATTGTTTTAGCCATAAGTAACTAGGTCTAAACAATACTCATGCTTAGCTAGAAGTGCTTGTGTCCAAACAATACTTATAACTTATCCATAAGTGTGTGTTTAATGAATTTTTGTAACTTCGATGAAAGTGGTTATGTCTAAAAATACTTGTAGCTTATCCATAAGTGGTTGTGTTCAAAGAATACTTGTAATTTAGCGATAAGTGGTTGGATCCAAATAATGCTTGAATTTTGGAGTAGTAGTTTGTGTTATTAAAAACTTGATTGGGTTGGTCATGAATTGGACATAATTTGTGTGCTTCAGACAAAGAGGAATAAAAGTAACGTGTGTAATTCTCCTATCTCTTATCCTTTTTCGTTGCATGTTATTTATCTACAACTAACTTAAGGAGGAGAGTTTTATGACTATGTTCTTTAAAATAAGTTTTTAATAGTGCATGTCTTGTTGAAGTAATGGCTGATGAGTTTTATGAAATGTATCTCTCAAGAGAAACAACATTAAACTTTGTTAATGTTTTTCACGATGAAGCTCTACAAAAAGTTTTTAAAAATTTGAAATACACATCTCAACACTAGAGTGAGTTTCTCTCGTTTGAGTAACTTTTTGAACATAAACAAGTTAGCATCCATTTCAAGTGAGTGGTATGCTCATTTCTGGAGAAAAATGCAACCTTAGATCAACACTCTTCTAAGGTTCTCCTTGCTCTAACGACCATCACCTTGCTTGAGTGACTATCACATTGAAAGTACTCTAACAAGTTCTAGAATCACTTCCACGACCTTAGGATGGTTGAGTGTCTAAAAAGCATTTGAGTGATTGTGACACACATCATTCTCGCTAAATGTTGTGACATGTGTACACCTATGCCATGCTTAAGCATTTATAATCAACACATAACCTTATTCTTTATTACTAGCACTACCAGAAATATCGTATTTATCGACAGATGTAAACCGACGGATATATATCCGTTTGTAAGTGACATTTACCGACGAATATCCATGGTTGTCATTATCGATAGATTAATCTGTCGGTAATGTTTGTATGAAGTTGTCTTCTTAATTACCGACGGATCCATCAGTAATGTTTGTTTGAAATTGTCTCTTTAGTTACCGACGAATTAATTTGTTGGTAATGTTCATGTGAAATAGGTCACTTATGTAGACGGTAGTCGCGTACTTACCGACGGATGATAGCCTGGAGGAAAATGGGCAATTGAGGTCCGGGTTTCGATCCTTTCAATCACTAGTCTTGCAATATCTCCCTCTTGATGCTTAGGCTCGTCTTCAACAACCACAACCACCATAGCCAAACCCTACTCAACAAAACTTTGAAATCCCTCAACCCCATTCTCAACAACCAAATAATGAAAAGGACAATAATCTAAATGAAGAATCTTCTCCTGATTATGAAGATTATTAGCTCTTCATGTCCTTAAGAAATACTTTCTTCAACATGTACCTAATAAACTTGTGTACAATTATGCTAACTTGGTATTGATCGTGCTTATGTAATATTTGGCAAACATATTCCTATGCTACATATTATTTTCTCTATTTTATAAATAGTGTGTCATGTCATATATATTGTGATGGAGTTTGATAATGATACCATATTTGATATAATAGAATGCTGGAATATAGGAATGTTGAATTGTCTATGTTGGAAATTTCTATATGCATATATTGTGGAATGTTAAACTAACAAATAAACCCAAACAAAATTTAAGCACTTATTGACAGATTACTGACGGCCACATCCGTCAGAAAAATCATTTGTTCATCCATTGCCATTACTGAAGGCCACATTTGTCGGTAATTATCGACAGAGCGATCCGTCGGTAATGACCGACGGTTTGGTCGACAGATGCGTCCGTCGGAAATTATCAGCGGACTTTAGAATCCGTCAGTAAAGTATTACAGACGATGTATTTACTGATGGATTTTTTGCCGCTAGAAGTTTGTCGATAAAACATCATTACCGACGGATTTGTGGCATTACCGACGAATTATGACCGTCGATAATCCGTCAGTAATAACCGTTTTTCTTATAGTGTAGAGCGTTTTTTTTAACATTAGAGTAATATGTTTCAAGAAGCAAGAAAATAATTTCAACATCTCTCTCATTCAAACTAAAAATCATCTCATAATGCTTTGAGAAACATAAGGTAGTAAGTGCAATTAATGCATGTCAATAAACTTTGCTGAGCAATAGAATGATGCTTGAGCGACATTTGACCTGAGAATAATCAAAACAACTCAATAAACATTTTTCACAAGGATTTTACCATCTCATAAAGGTTTCTTTTCATTAAAAATTCAAACACAACCATTATTTACAACTAAAAAATACCAATCCCAAAGCCACACACTCATTCAAACAATCTTATGATGTGCTTTGAGAAACATAAGGTAGTAAGTGCAATTAATGCATGTCAATAAACTTTGCTGAGCAATAGAATGATGCTTGAGCGACATTTGACCTGAGAATAATCAAAACAACTCAATAAACATTTTTCACAAGGATTTTTCCATTCTCATAAAGGTTTCTTTTCATTAAAAGTTCAAACACAACATTATTTACAACTAAAAAATACCAATCCCAAAGCCACACACTCATTCAAACAATCTTATGATTTACATACATCCAACTCTATGCATTTCATACAATAAAAAGCATCATTTTGAAAATGAAGGTAATATTAGCTCCTCTTAGTTGGATTAAATGCTTTTATCCAAAAATCTCTTCACAAATTTTTCGGAAAAGTCTATAAAAGCCTAGTCTTACATTGATGACACCCTTGAACATATACCCAAGAAGAGAAGAAAAAAGACTTAAAACATCTATAATATTGAATAAACTTATCAAAAACTAGTTCTAAATCACTTCAATATGATTTGCTCCTTTAGGACTTTAATTTGGTAAGGATTTGTTGGTCCAAATCTTTTTTGTAAGTTAGAGAAAATGTACAAGAAGACAAATTTCAAAAACTAGAAATTTCAAAACTAATTAATAAATGTTTAACTTATATTTTATAGACTATATAATAGTATTTATTTTAAAATTTGCTATTAAAACGGTTTAGTTCTTATATTAAGTATAATTGTATTATCAATATTGAGACACAATAGTATTCCTTTTAACACACTTTTAGTTATTTGTTAACATTATTAGAAATTATTCAAAGTTTTAGTGAAGATTGTTAAATGATATTTGAAATCTATGCATAATCTTAACGTTTTCTTAATAAATTTGAACTAATGATATATTTTGAAATATGTATTAAAGAATATTTTGCTAAAATCTCTTATCAAGGAATTGAAACATAAATTTCATAATTAACGATATTTAATAAAGCCTTTTTAAATATTTTCTAACATATCTTATTCTTTTAAGATTAACTGGTTTACATAGACTGCTTGATTTATTTCATTCTAAAGAAATCGTTGTTTATCATAAAAGAAATCGTTTCGACATTTTTAATAACAGTCAAAAGTAAGTTTTTAAGCTACCAATCATTTTACCATAATGATATTAATGCACATAAAGAAAGAATAGACAAGCCTTCAGTACTATAAAATGAAAAAAATAAGGTCGGCAAAACCTATGACCACCCTAGTCCCTAAGAACCAATCTTGAAAAAAAAAAATCCAAAAAGCTTATAAGACAGCCATCAATAATTTTTGGTCCTGTATAGATTTGTAAGAACAGACAGGAAGAAAATATAAAAATTCACTAAAATTAAAAGCCTTATTCATTTAAGAAAAAAAATAAGAAACTATTTTTGGTGAAGAAAAACTTTTATTCTAAAAAGGTTGGGGGAAAGGACTATTTTTTTAGGTTTAATCATGTATTTAGTAACTTATAAATTTGTGGATTTTGTCTCTATCAAGAATCGTATATAAATTTCATCTTTTTATGAACGAATGTATACATGACATTCTCGACAGTCAACACAGTAAACGATGTTTCTCATCTATTATGAAATTTTATATATTTAAAATATTTTTCCATTTTAATTCATTGTACAATGTTGTTTATCACATCATAAGCCGTGTTGGTTATCGAGAATGTTCTTCATTCATTTATAAGGTGTAAGAATTGATAAGAATGAAATCCAAACTTGAAAATTTATTAACTAAAAACATAATTAAATCATAATTTTATATTAAAAGAAAGTAAATAATATGGAAAAATTTTAATGTTCGTTGAAATTAACTTTTTAATTGGTAGGATTTTTATATTTACTTTTATTTTCTCTTGTAAACACTAAAATGAGTTTAGAAAACAGAAAATGACGTTTTTTATTCATCTGAATAATATTTATATCTTTCATTTTATTTCAATTACTGATTATTTTTACTTATTTTTTCTCGTTGCCCTATTCATTTAAGTAAAAGTATGAATGCAACATAAAAGGGGACAACACTTAATCATGCCTAAAAGTGTTCTATGCTGTGACAAAATCACTTCAAAAGACAATTAAAAATACGAAATTATATGCATTGATGTAGCCAAATTCAATATCTACTTCTAGCTAGAGAGATACCATAACTCTGGTACACAATTGACCAAGCACCTAGAAACACAAATAATTATCTGTGTATCACAGAAGAAAATTAAATATAGAATAGACTTTGAAAAGGAATATGTGATCGTGAAGGTTGTGACCAAGAGGGTACCAAAATTTGCGGAAAAAGAGAGAGAAAACTCATATCCAAATATTTACAACTTTTAACTTTAAGTTTAATAGTTATAAAATTATTAAGACTAGGACTTTTATCATGATTATTATAAATATTAATAAATTTATCACATACATTAGTTTGTGATTGAAAGATAAAGTATATATATAATACATAATCTATTTCTCTCTAGGTAAATTTATTGTGAAAAAAAAAATCATTTTAGTATATAATACATAATCAATTTCTCTTTAGGTAAAATTATCGTCTTTAAATTAAATTTATATTATACATATTTTGTTTCTATATTTTATAAAAATCATGTAAAATATTTTCTCTAGTAAATCACACATATTTTTCATATGATAAAGGAAATTTCACAAAAAATATTTCATAATACATTATGTATAAATTTAGTTTATGGAGGAAACTATTTAACCTATTTTATTTTGAATTAAGCATAAGAAAAAGAATTAAATACAACCTTTTCAGAATTTTAATGAATAAATGTTTACAAAAATTGATTATGGAAGACGACAAATATGAAACGTGTAGCTAAGAATTGATATGGGAAAGAATGAAGGAGGTTAATTTTTTGTTTCTGCATTCTTGTAATAATTTAATTTTTTAAATATATGTTTTACAGTTCTCATACCTATATAGAATACAACTACTTTCTGCTGCTCCTTGTAACTCACTGACAGAGGAATACCTGCACACTTCCTCACACACGCACGCATACTCAAAGCAGAGCCTCAGAAACCACTCCCTCCTACGCATCACTCTCTCTCTCTAGCCCTGTACAATTGTGAGATATGATAAGGACGCTAGCGGAGTGTGAAGACACATCTCAACAAAAGGACACTACTCGATCAAAAACATTTAAATATAAAAATATTCAAATATACTACTCACTTTGTTATTTTCATTTTACCTTTTTCCCTCTGCCACGCGATAAATCAACTCCTCAACAAAAAACAAAAAGAAAAAGAAAGAGAAAAACCACACACCCCACGATGCAATAAAGCTTTTCTCTCTTTTCCTTGCTACTTAGCATTTCCTATATAATGAAGAGCCATGATGTGTTTGAATCCAACATTCCCATTCTAATGATCATTTTCCTTCTTTGAGAAAGATTGCGCCTTTTCTTTTCTCTCTTTCTCTTTGTGTCTTTGCCTTATCTTCTTCTCCTCGTTTATTAACTTCCTCGTCTTTTCTTGTTCCTCCTTTTCTTCTTATCTTTTTTTCTTCTGCATGCTCCCATGGATAGTGGCTACTACAATCACCACCACCTCCCTCACCTCGACAACACCAACGAGCCACATTTACCTCCTGGCTTCAGGTTCCACCCCACAGACGAGGAACTCATCACATACTACCTCCTCAAGAAGGTTCTAGACAGTTCCTTCACTGGCCGAGCCATAGTTGAAGTCGACCTCAACAAGTGCGAACCATGGGAGCTTCCTGGTAACTACTAAACTAAACAAAACACAAAACCCTCATCATGTCTTGTTTTGTTACCATGTTGTAGTCCCACGTTGTAATAAGACAAACATAATATATGAAAGTGAGAAACAGTAGTTAGACATGAACATAAGATTTTGATAACCTAAGATTGTATTGTTTTCTGTCTTTGTTGTTGTTGTTGATGATGATGTTGGTGGTGTTTTTTTGATGGCAGAGAAAGCGAAGATGGGTGAGAAGGAATGGTACTTTTATAGCCTTCGTGACCGGAAGTACCCAACTGGGTTACGCACCAACAGGGCCACGGAGGCTGGTTATTGGAAAGCCACCGGAAAAGACAGAGAGATCTATAGCTCCAAAACCTGTTCCCTCGTTGGGATGAAGAAAACCCTGGTTTTCTATAGAGGAAGAGCTCCAAAGGGTGAAAAGAGTAACTGGGTCATGCATGAGTATCGTTTAGAAGGCAAATTCGCTTATCACTACCTCTCCAGAAGCTCCAAGGTAACCATCTTCATCATCGTTATTCTCAAACACTTCTTCACTTAACCGGACTTCATTTGTTGCTTTCGTGGTTTTTCATTTTTTTTTTGTTTGTTTCGGAATTTCGGTTCACGATTGGACTTCATAGTACATGGTTTCTGAGTTTCACAAATACTATAAACCTGTGGTTCTACTACCTAGCCAACGGTTATTACCCTCTAGTGCAAAAGCACGTCCCTTAGCATGAACAAGCTACACCACATGGGGAATATAACTATTATGATAACAAGGTATAATCATCAGAAAGGGCACAGCAATTTAGCCACTTTTTACCCTGAGTGCTGTTAGAAGCATAAGATCTGAATCCTGTTTCTTGATCTTCTTATTGAAACATTCTGCAGCACTCTATATAACAGTTACTTGTTTATTAATAGACAAGAAACGTTAGAATCACACTTTTGAACTAATTCATTTGCAACCTTCTTATCCAATAATAACAAATTGCGAGTATCATTAGAAAAAACATAGTTTATCATTATGATGAAATTTATTAATCATGTAAGATTTACGACCATGTTAAAAGATTTATATAGTGTTTGTTAAGGAAAACTGTGAACAGACATTGATTTTTTTTTATTCCTTATACGCTAGAGCATTTTCGTGGATTGATTAATCAAAGGGCTAATTTTTTTTCTTCATTTTTTGAAATGTGGAAGGATGAGTGGGTGATATCGCGTGTGTTTCAGAAGAACAACACCGGCGGTGCCTCCACTGTGTCAGCCGCCGCAGCCACCGGCAGTTCGAAGAAAACAAGAATGAGCACATCGAACGCAAGCAGCAACATGAGCCTCTGCCCCGAACCGGGTTCACCCTCTTCCATTTACCTCCCGCCGCTTCTAGAATCTTCTCCTTACGCCGCCAGCGGCAGCGCCGCCGCAACGTTCAACGACCGCGAAAACTACTCCTTCGAAAGTGCCGCCGCCACCGCCGCCAACCAAAGGGAGCACGTGTCCTGTTTCTCCACCATGTCCGCCGACGCTGCCGCCTTCAACCACCTCGCTCTGCCGCCGGAACCGCCGCTCGACCCTTTCTCCCGGTTTCACAGGAACAACATTGGAGTATCCGCCTTCCCATGTCTGAGGTCCTTGCACGAGAACCTTAACCTCCCCTTCTTTTTCCCTCCCGTGGTCCACGGCGGTTCTGACGTAGGAAATTTTACCGCCGTGGCAAACTTGCCGGCGCCGGAGGATCCGAGGGTGGCTGACGGCAGTTCTGGCATGCCGGTTGTACCGTCCGAATTGGACTGCATGTGGGGCTATTGATTATGTTTTTGCGTTGACCATCATGAATGTTACTTTATTAGGCTTTGAATATTTCCTTAGGCTAGTAATCTATGGTTTTATTATTGGATCGAACTTTGCAAGGGTTGTTGATTGTGATTGTTAGAGTGGTTTTGGTATTGCGGTTGGGTTGCATTTAGGTTAAGAACTTACCAGGGTTCAATGATTTAATGACACTGCGAGTTAGTTAAATTTTGTGGTGAACTTTTTGAAATTTATTGCGTGAATGCAACTAGATTTTTCTTTGCGTGTGGTTTTGGCTATGATTTACCGTTTTCCACTTTTACCTCTTCTTACATAGGTTTTCACAGTATGTTTAATTTCGTTGCATCCTTGGTTTTCTCAAACTTGTATTTCTGGGTTGTTCCAAAACATGTTTCAGACAAATATGCTAATCTGAAACCAAATTTTTATAGAAGAAATTTACAAATTAAATATACATTAAATTATATTTTTAAATTTTAGTTACTTTGAATTTGAATTAAATTTAAATTTACTTTCCAATTACTCTGGTCACTAAGTATTTAAACTTAGATTCCACTGATTCAATAATATTCAAATAAAAATTTCTTTCTTTTCTAGTTTTCTTGAATGCTATATAAATATGCTTCTCCAGACTAAATTATAAAAATGTGCTAATGTGGGTTTAAACTGTTTTTGCAAATTCAATTTTAAAAATTAAAATCTATATTGTAATAAGAATGTTTCAATCTAATTTAAAATGCAAATAAATTAAAACAAAGCTCTAGAAAATAATTTTCATCTCTAACATTCATCTTCATTTCGGGTGGATCACACATTTTATCTTTAAAATGTATTTTAGTTTTATGCATTTTATCATTAAAATACAAGTTAGTCCATATGTGTACGGACTATATTACATTTCAAAGATAATAATAATAATTTATAAGGACCTACTTAAACAAATAATGAATGTGAAAGAAAAATAAATCACTTTTAAGCACTTTTTATTGATATTTAAGGACTAATGAAAAATATACGCAGATTCAAAAATCATTCATCCAAAGCTATTATAGAAATCACTTAATTATTTGAAAACCATGACACGTTTCAATTTAATAAAATTTTTAAATAAATTAGAACAAAGTTCTGATCTCTACGCAGCATTTCTAAATGTAATTTAAAGTCTGTATTTTACTATTAAAATACAAGTCCTAATTATATTTTAATAATAATATGTAAATACCTATTGAAACAAAATGAAGAACGACAAACGTTGTTTGTAACAACATTTTATTAACATTTAACGATTTATTAGAAAGTATAAAAACATCATTCGGCCAAAACTATTATACTACCATCCCTGAATTGTTTGGAAAAAATAATATACTACAAATGTTAAAAGGAATTATGACGCTAAAATAAAATTATCAATCAATTTTATGAGTAAAAAAATAAGTTTAGAGACTAATTTAGAAATCAATTTCTTAACTAGAAACTAATTCAGAGACTAAGTTTTTTAGTGGTCAAAACCTTGATAGCTAATATCGATGATCAATTTAGACACCAATTGATAATAAAAACTATTTTAGTGACCAATTTAGTGATCAATTAAATTTTTTTGAAACTATTTTAATTACCAATAATTTTTAGTTCATAAATTGACATCTAATTTGCTCATTTTATTGATTAATTATTTTTTGTCATTAAAATTAATCATTAATAAAAAAATTTCTTAAGTTACGTCAAAAGTGTAAACAATATCTTTTCACTTGCCTAGGCCACAACGAATTATTGAATAAAAGCTTACACTTATGCAAATATTTGGGAGGTTGTATTAAAAAGTAAATTTTCATTTTATTCATGTTTACAAAATTACTTTGCATGATGATATAAAAAGTAAGAATTATTTTTATCAATAGAAAAACAAAATAACACCAATAAATATGAACACAATTTATATAAAAAACTAATATAAAAAATTGACACCAAGAAACATGAACACATAGTCTAATTCATAATATGAAATTTATTTTCATTTATATTCTATAAATTGATCTAATCTTTAATTAATCTCTAATTGACATGAAACTTGTAATAAAATTAAAGACAATAAATTTATGTTTTTCTTTTATATGGTACTTAACATATTTATACGGTGTTCAACATCATGAGTTTATAGACTTTCTTTTTTTATATGATACAAGTTTGATCTCTACTCAATATCACATACTTAAAATTTTTTAATACTATAAATTGATCAAAATCACTAAAAACAAGTTGAGAAAGAAGAAAGGGTTCTCTGAATTATTTGAGTTGCTTCTGATATGAAATAGACCCTTGTACATATTGCCTTGTCTTTGTGTTTCACTGTTTGAGACATGTACCTTTATCCCTTTTTTTAATATATGAAATACACTCGCTTTCACACTTATGGATCGATATTACTTGAACTTTTGCTATTAGTTTATGTACGAAATTCACATTAAATTCTTTATATTATTTGGTACGTGTTTGGGAAGAATTTAATAACATGGATGAAGTACTATCTCTCCGCGTTTGACATAAAAAATGGAATTCTCAGAAGCTACTTGTAACACCTTCCATAGTTCCATTGGACATGTCGCACAAGCAAACATGCCATAAGTACTTTTAAATTTGGATGTTGTTAGGAGTTATATCTAGTGTTAAAAAAATGTCACATGTGATGGAATTTGACTAAAATAAATAAATAACAAATTTGTCTAAGTTTTGACTTCTAAAATATATTCAATATATATCTTTACAATTTTGTAATTAAAGTTTCATGACTTTATTTTTAATTGTAAGTAACACTTTAATTCAATGAAATATTTATGAATTATTTTTTACTTCAACTTTTACCGAGAGATGGAGTTCAAAGAGTAAAAGTGATTGTTTTAGTGTTGATTTGAAATTTATGGTTTTATTTTAAGAAGATAACTTCTCATTATTACATAGAACCCACAAGGGGATCTTTATTGAAGATTTAGTATCATTTAAGGATATGATTAATGCTAAGACAAGGAACTAAATATTTCATAGTTGAAGTTTGGATAGTAGCAAATATATATAACTAAGTATTTATTTACTATTATACATTGGTTTATCATATGACTAGTGAAAAAAATGAGATATTAGATCAGGCATATTAGATCGGTTGTACAGGAACCAATCTAACCATTCACGCGGTGAAAATTTTAAAAATAACTCCATTTACATTAGATCGATTGTGTGGAAAACCGATCTAACATGTATACATTAGATCGATTTAGAGGAGAACCGATCTAACGTTCTTTTTTTTAAATTAAAAAAAGGTGATGCTTTTAAATATTATATCGGTTAGAATTATAACCGATCTATCATATATGATGTTTCTAATTAACTAAATATGCATAATCATATATTTAAAATAAATGTCACACTATACAATAATTATTTTGTTATATATATATATATATATATATATATATATATATATATATATATATATATATATATATATATTATGATTGAAAATTTATTTTATTATAATTTATAGGTATGTATATATATTGTTAATACTATTATTTTAATTGTTAACGCTAATTTTTTAAATATATTATTCATAAAGATTTTATTGTACTAATATTATTATTATTTTTAATGAAAGAAAAATTAACTAATTTATGTATATATATTTAATTACCGAAACAATGAACTTATAATATAATTTTAATACATTGTATATAAAAATTATGGTATTGTAGAAATTTAGGTAGTACAATACTGAAAATAAGGTATTATAATCTTGAGATGTTACAATTCTTCTTTATTAACATAAATATTGTCCTCAAAATTTTTATTGATTAAATAAATATGGGTAAATTCTTCCTATTTTTTTTTCTAATTTCCAAGCAGTATTTCCAAAAACTTCATTCCAAATGACTTTTATTAGTGAAATTTGTTTGTCTCTCAGTTCCTTGACCTTCTTATCTATAATATATACAAACATTGCATCAAATGTAAGGTTATCGTTTAATTGTACTATATCATGTCTTTTACATGAGATGTATCAGAAATATATTTTCTTAATTGAGACACATGAAAGACATTATGAAGGTTTGAAAGAAAAGGGTGTAAACAAATTTGATAAGTAACCAGACCTATTTTTCTAAGAATTTGGTAAGTACCAATGAACCAGAGAGTGAGTTTCTTTTATTTAATCTCTCTACCAATTTCAATTGTTGGCGTGACTTTCAAGAATACATTATCACCTTCTCAAAATTCAAGAGGTCGTATTTTCTTGTCAGCATAACTTTTTTGTCTACACTAAGTTCTCAATTTTTCCCTAATCATTTTGATTTTCTCTGTTGTCTACTGAATCATGTCGGGACCTAGGACTAAATTTTCTTCAGTATCAAACCAACACAAATGTGTCCTACATTTTCTCTCGTATAATGCTTGATAGGGTGCCATACTCATGGTAGAATGGAAATTGTTGTTATAGGTGAACTTAATCAAAGGTAGACATCGATCCCAACTATCAAAATCTTCTGGCACGCAGGCTCTCAACAAAATTTCCAAAGAGTAGATGGTTCTTTCTGGTTATCCATCAATTTGGGGATAATAAGTTGACCCAAGATGGAGTCCCTAAGGCTTGATACAAACTTTCCCAGAACTTAGAAGTAAATCTTGGATCCCTATCAGATACAACTTGTTGGAATTCTATGCAACCTCAATTTATCTTATGTATAATTCAGTCAATTTCTCCAATAAATATCTAATGTTAATGGGTAAGAAGTGAGCAAACTTTGTTAACCTATCCACAATAACCCATATGGAATCAAAATTTTGAACGATTCGTGGCAAACCAACTACAAAATCCATTGCTATACTATCCCATTTCCATTCAGGTATATTTAAAGATTGTAGCATTCATGCTAGCTTTTGGTGTTCTATCTTATCATTCTGACAAACTATACATGCTACTACATATTGTGCCACTTCATTCTTCATCTTAGGCAACAAAAACATTTTCTTAAAGTCTTGATACATTTTTGTTATGCCTAGATATATTCTTAATTTATTCTTATGTGCTTATTCTAAAATCACCTTTTTAATCTCTCCATTGTTAGGCACACACATTCTTTGAATAAATCTCAAAATTCCTCCACTATTTATGCCAAAGTTTCTCCATCCTTTTGTCCTATCAACTTCTTTTTGCCTTTGAATGAATTCATCACTTTCTTGTGCCTTGTGCATTTGTTTCTGTAGGTTGTTGGTTAAAATACATTTTTGGTCCCAATTGTCATTCACTTTTGTCATTTTAGTCCTAATAGTTTGTTTTGTTTAAATAGGTCCCAAATTTCGTCCATTTTTGTTCAATTTAGTCTTTTTTAACGTTGTTTAAATAACCAACGGTAAAGAATAGTGACTGCCACATGTCATTTCGTATTTTTTTTATAATTTTTTAAAAAATGTCCACGTGTAAATCCAACAATATACCATGTGTCAGATTCAATGTGTTTTTCAATTTGGTCCCTATATTCTTTATTTTTGTTCAATTCAGTCCCAATTTTTTAAAATGGAACAATTTTGTCTCACTTCAAACTGAGACCAAAGTTATTTTTTATATAAATGTTATATGATGTTTTTAATAAAATTCATATTTTTATTAAATATTTCACTTTAGGGTTACAATTACTTTAAAATTAAAACTAAAATTATAAAGATGAGGACTAATTTTAAAATTTTAGATATATGGTGTCAATTGTCATTCTTAAAATTTTTGTTCTAATTTTAAAATAATAGTAACCTTCAACCAAAAATATTTAATAAAGATGTGAATTTTAATAAAATATCATTATAAGAATATCATTAGCAAAAAAATAACCAAATTGACAAAAATTAGGACCTATTTGAACAAAAAACAATATTATGACTAAAATGACAAAATTAAATGAAAATTGGGAGCAAAAAGGTATTTTAACCTAAGTTGCTAGTGATATGAATGGAGTTTAATTGCATCCTATCATGGCTTAGTGTGTCTGACAAATTCATGTCTCTAAATTTTTCTAACAAACTCATTTCTTTAATCATCAATGACGTGACTTGCAAGGATTTTTTGCTTAAAGTGTATGCCTTCCTTGGATGATAATGTAATTCAAAATCATAATCTTTCAAAAATTTCATCCATCTTCTTTGTCTCATATTTAACTCCTTTTGATTAAACAAATATTTGAGACTCTTATGATCACTAAAAACTTCAAACTTATCACCATAGACATAATACCTCAACATTTTAAGTGCAAAAACAATAGCAACTAGTTCTAGATCATGGGTTAGGTAATTTTTCTCATGTGTTCTTAGTTTCCTGGAAGCATATGCCACTAAACTTATATCTTGCATAAGAACACATCCTAATCCCATTTGGAAGTATCACAAAGTGTCGAGTATGATCAAATAATGCTAAAACAGGAGAATTGGTTAATCTTTTCTTGAGTTCTTGAAAACTATTTTCACATTTTTTTTGTCCATTCAAAAGTTTGACCATTTTTTATGAGTTGGGTTAAAGGCATAACTATTTTAGAAAATCCATCAATGAATCTTCTATAATATCCTGCCACACCAAGGAAACTACGAATTTTAATCACTATGTTTAGTGGTTTTCATTGAAAAATTGCTTATACTTTGGTTGGATCTATTGGCACTCCTTCCTTAGAAATCACATGTCTTAGGAATTTCACTTCCTCTAACCATAATTCACACTTAGACAATTTAGCATACAATTGCTTGTCTTTCAAGATTTGCAAGATAGTTCGAAGGTGATACTCATGCTCTTCTAGAGTCTTAGAGTAAATAAGAATGTAATCTATAAAAACAACTACAAAATGATCTAAAAATGGATGAAAAATTCTATTCATATAATCCATAAATATTCCAGGAGCATTGGTCACACCAAAAGGCATCCTTTGATACTCATAATAACTATTCCTAGTTATGAATGCAGTTTTCTGTATATCATATACTTTTACTCCAATATATCATGACCTCAAATCTTTTAGAAAACACAGAGGCTCCTCTCAATCGGTCCATCAAGTAATCTATTCTAGGAAGAAGGTATTTATTCTTTATGGTAAATTTATTTAATTGGTGGTAATCCATATATAACCTAAAACTTCCATGTTTCTTCTTAACTAACAAAACTAGGGCTCCCCAAGGTGATACACTAAGATGGATGAACTATTTGTCGAGTAACTCATCCAATTTTTTCTTCAATCCTGCCAATTCAATGGGAGACATCCTATATGGTGCTATAGAAATTTGTCTAGTTCCTAGCATCAAATCTATTGAAAATTCAATTTCTCTATTGGGTGGCAAACCAGGAATATTAGTGGGAAAGACTTCAAGAAAATTTCTAACAACTGTTATATTTTTCAAATCAACTTCCTCATTTATTTCCATAGAAGACAAAAACAAACATCCTTGAGTTTCGTTATTTAAAGATTCATTCATTGAATTGGTAGATGAATTCAAAAGTTCATTCGATTATATTAAGGGCCAAGTAGTGTAGGGTTTTAAAAAAAATATCTTTCTTAAGTAGGAAACATCATATGCGCCTAGCTTAAGCAATCCTTTGATGTTTAATTAAGTTAACCCTAGCTAAAGGTGGAGGACGTCCCATATATGCCATATGGCAAAACCTTTAATGAAGAGTTCTCTTACATAGGTAGTGGCTGTAACATCCTGACCGGATATTACTAATTTAAATAAAATAGAAATAATATAAATAATAAAATCACATTGAATAAAACCTCTTTCCCGAAAACGCGAAAAAATTTAAACTTTATTAAATGCCTCAAAGTTCCAAATCATAATTCCTACTCCATGTTTACATAGTTCAAAACTAATCAAAATTAATGTTTACAAAATAGTAAAATATAGTCCATAAAAACTCCCCAAGCTATCCCCTCTCTAGCTCTAACTGACACCAACTCCTCTTGAAACATCATTTGCTCCTGTGTAACGAATTACACGATCATTGCCAAACACAAACAAAAAGGGGGACTCATGTAATTACACATAATTAAGCATATCATAAACTAGAAATCATGGCCACCACCATGTACATCCAAATTCTACATACTTTGGTAATAACTTTAAGATGACACTTGCCATCACAAGCCATAACTCGTAGAAACACGTGTGGGAATAACTTGTTATAGACCATACTCTGTAATGCCTGGTGGAGTTCCCAATACGAACCATAATTCGTACTCTCGACACACGATTAGCATATCACTGGCCACAACCTATGATTGCATAATCAAGTGGAGACCATCTGTACGAGCCACAAATCACACACTCATACCAGTACCATTCACCAGGCCACAACCTAGGATCGTCACATGTTTACCCTCCATTCTGAGCCACAACTCAAGGAATGTCATTCCGAGCTACAACTCAAGGAATGATTCAGCAAGTCTCATACTCAAAGTCATCCCCATAAGTCGTGTAAAAGCCTCAATCTCATTTAACCTGACCTATACAGATCAGTACACGCTCAACCTAGGTCTTAGGGATTCCAATGCTTCCACGAACCTGCCTGCTCGTGCGCCAACTCTATGGACCTCCCGCTCAAAGTCCAACATGCGTGATCTGTAAGACCCGTGAAAATTAATTAATTAAATAATTAATTAATTAATAAATGCGGGTAGGAAGAGCCTTATAACATTAAATATTGTTTGATGTGATGTGGAAAAGTATTAGCTCAAGTGGTTGAGAGTACTTGATTGTGTTGAGAGGACTTGGGTTTGAGTCCTATGTATGCTTGTTGTGTGTTATTTGATTTATTATCATTTTGTTAATATATTTGTGAATAGTGAGTGATATCATAATTATAGGATTATAATAGTTATCATTAAATATGAATTGGCATAGTGGTAGTGCTTTGGTCTTATGAGTAGAAGGTCACGGGTTCAAACCTTAATAGACAGGAATTAACCTTTATTTTTGCCATAATAAAGCCCAATTTTCGTTTTTATCTCTTTAGACCAACATTAGGAGACCTATAAAAGGCAAAATCTGGGAGAAAGAAGGGTTTTCTGTATTTGGTTTGTTTTAGCTTAAAAGGAGAACGAAATTCGGATTGGGAGTGGCAAGTTTTGGGTGCACAAGAGGTGAATTGGGAGAAGGCTTGAGGAGAAGCATCCTTTTATTCTTAATTTTTAATCAAGAACTTCAAGTTAGGGGAGCTGTCCTTTGCATGTTTAAATTACATGATTTGTGGATGGTTTTGTGTCATTATAATCTCAATAGAAATCTGTATTGTATGAATTTTGGATTATGTGCACTGTGTTTAAGAATTGGTTTGGTTGTAGTTGGTTGCAAAACCTTTTTATGCTTTATTTGGTTTGAGAATGAGGGTTTTGGTATGGAATAATTAGAGATGATTCAATCTCGAATTGGGGTATTTTGAATGGATGAAATAACATGTTCTGATGGTTGCTGGCCATTATCTTATGCTTGGTAATGTGTGAATTGCGTTTGGTCTGGTTTTGGTGTTGTTGGTGCATAAACTGTGGCGAAACTCTGTAAGTTTCGCCCAAACGAGTCTCTTCCGCCTAGGCGAGAGTTGTAGAAGCTCGTTTAGGGTGTTGGTTCGAGCTTTTCGCTCAGGCGACCAAGTTAGGGGTTGAGCGACACGTTCTCTCGCTTAGGCGAGATTGGCTCGCCTAAGCGAGGTCGCGAGGAAACCTGGACGTTTTGAGCGCGACTTCTCGCCCAGGCGAGTAGTTTTTGAGTGTTAAGCGACTTATTCACTCGTTTAGGCGAGAATGACTCGCCTAAGCGAGGTCTCGATGATAATTGATGTGTTTTTTGTTTGAATCCTCGTCCAGGCGAGGAGCTGTGTGTGTTGAGCGACTTAAGGTCTCGCTCAGGCGAGAAGAGCTCGCCTAAGCGAGATGAAGTGGTACAGCCACTGTTACACGCTCGCTCAGGCGATGGGTCAGCTTAAGCGAGGCTGAAGGTCTAGCCTGGGCGAAGATCCCTGGCTTAAGCGAGAATGATGCGTTTTCTATATTTGTGTGAGCTGTTTGAGCTGGTGCGTTTGGTTTTCCTAAACTCTAGGGATTTAGGCTTGTGTTGATGATGTTTGGGCTTGAAGGAATAAGTCCATAGGATTTTGGGATGTGCTTAGAATGAGTCACGAATGAGGAGTTTGTGATGGGTGGACCGCATGCGGAACGTGGACAGTTAGTTCACCGGAGGTACTCTTGTTGGAATGAATGAGCGAGGGAGTTCATTTCATGCTCAATTTGAGAATGTTATGAGCGAGGGAGTTCATAGTAGGAAAGGCGAGTATGCGGTCTGCGTTCGAGCAAGGAGTTCGGATGACGGACGAGGGAGTCCGTGAAGCAGGACTACAAGCGAGACAGGCTTGTAGGTTGGACCACGAGCGAGGAGGGTCGTGGAAGCACATGAAATCCCAAGATTTTAGAATACATGCATGAACTCATATTAGTTATGAGTGGGGAAAAGTGGGTGTTTTTGGAAATAAATAAATAATTATTTACTGGCTGGGAATTATTTCATATTTAATTATGATTATGTGCATAGCTCACCCTATCTCTGTGTGTGTGGCGATGATCGGATAACTTGTTATCCGGGAGCAGATAATGTTGTAGGTGAGCCAGGAGATGCTTAGTGGTGGAGTGAAGGATCAACATACATGGGGATTTTACAAAGACTATTATTAAATTTTCTTGTAATTTGAATTATTGTTTTTATTTTGGTTTTAAATTTGTAAATGTGAATTCTGGATATTTTGACTATGAACTATCGTATCATGGACTTTTAAGTTTTGAAATTTCCCGCGTGTTTGGGAAATGGATTAATAATGAATGAGGTATTTATTTTTGTTTTATTTAATTATTTATTTTTAAGTAATATCCTACCAGGATGTTACATGATCCATCCAACTACGAACCTCCCCGCTTGTAGTAACTCTCAAGTGTGAGCACAGATCATACGAACCTCCCCACTAGTATCCTTAGATGAGAGTATCATTAATATGAACATCCCCGCTCATATTAATCATGCGTTCCAACACCAATCACGAACCTACCAGCTCGTGATATGGTCCAGCATACCCCAAACCAGGACCAACACAACAAGCCATGCAAAACGCATCATAAACGCACCCTGCCACTACATTTTCGCCTGGTGTTGCCTAAGTGACGCTAGGCAAGGTTGCAGCACAGACTGCTTGGCAATCTTAACATGCCGTCAGGCACCGCTCGTTCCAAGGACTTCTTTGATTCACCTATCGCTTGACGGTTCCCTCTGTACAAATTACTCACATGTGCACAAATTAATTTGTTCCAACACTTAATTTAACACCAAGTATAACCCATGCTCATAGCAAAGTTCATAATAGCAACATCTAGAATATTCCGGTGCAGATTTACATTATACCAAAAAGTGACATCAACATTCAAAATTGTGAATACTCCATTGTGATCCATTCAAGATGGATTAGATTTCTTGACCTTTTATAGTTTATATGTCCAAAATAAATATATTACGATTCTAACATGAATAAATTTCAAACTTTTCTACATAATTTATTAAACTTAATGATATTTATTCTACTATCAATAATAACCCTTAAACTCACCAATAAAGCAACCATGGAATTTACACTAATTAACTAAAATAATACTATTTAATTTATTATGCATCATTATGACATAAAGATAAGAAAAACTACCACAGAATCAACTTAAAAAATATTGTCCTTTCTTTTCTATAAATATACTTATATTATCTCTACAAATCTTCCCACTACAAAATATCAATTATTATAAATTATAGGCTTTATAATAAACCACACACCAATAAAATTATACAATTTCCTAATTTAATCCAATAAAATATACCAAAGAATTTTCCAGAAACAAAATCTAGTTAACTCCCTTTACCTAGAACTCCAATGCTAATAAAATTTCGGTGACCCATTCTAGCTCTAGCCTTCTTCCTACGAAGTTCCTCTATGCTCAGAAAATTCCTGAACTTTTGTCTCCTTCACCTTCTCCTATTTCAACTGTCTCCTTACCTAATTCTCTTCCCTCTATTCTTTTAATTAGGTTAATGAATTTTTTTTAAATTAATTAATTAATTTAGCCTTTAATGTCTAATTAAACCCAATTAACACCTTGTTTGCATCCAAATTCATTGAACCTACCTTCACATCTTCACTTACCCAAAATGCCACTAAAGCTAAAAATAAAGTATTATAATTTTGCTCTAGCCAAGTTTCAAACTCACCTCCACACAATTATAATTCAAGTGCACAACCAATTCAACCAATTCAAGTTTATTGACATTTCATGCACACAAGTCTTTATAATTTCATATCCCACAACAATGCATGCATGGAAAATAATCAAATAATAAAATCAGCACACTAATAGCATATACAGGACTTAAACCCAAGTCCTTTCAACACAACCAAGTACTCTCAACCACTTAAGCTAGTACCATTCCTTCTTATGATAACTATCCACATTAATTACTATAAAGACCCCTTCATTTACATTTATATTAAATAAATATTTACTTATTTATTTATTTTTCATGGGTCTTACATTTCCCCTAACTTATAAGAATTTTTGCCCTCGAAAATTGCACTTACCTGGAAACAACTGTGGATATGATTGTCTCATGAGGTCCTCCATTTCCCACATCATCTTGTGCGTAGCTTTTTCCCCAATGACGTTCACTGTTTAAATTACTTCTACTGCAACTTCTTGACTTGTGAATCCAGTATCCTCACTACTTCTACCTCCCCTATCAGATCCTCCTGAACATGAACATCTTAAACTTCCAGCATATAAGTGGAACTTGATAACCCTCCCAAGGCCAGTAGTTTGAGTAATCCCTGAGAATGACATGCTTTCCAGCCTCAAACTCCAATGACCTTCTCCTCTTTTCTACGTACCACTTCCATCTCTGAGTTGCACACATCTGATCCTGAATCAATTTCACCTTTTTACATCATTTGTGGCAGCGGGTCTGGCCCGACAATAACAGACTCCCTATCTTGTTACCAGTACAACAACGTTTAGCATCTTCTTCCATACAATGCCTCATATGGTGTCATTACCACCTTAGTCAATCCTTCTCTTGAACAGTTTGACATATCAGTTCTCCATAAAGATCCTCTAACTTGTTGTCATTCATTTGTTTACACTACGTCTATACCCTTATATCTTCAACAGCCTCCTTACATCTCTTACTCCCCACTCCCAGCAAAACCATCTAATTAGGATATATTGACACAAGCTCTAGTTAAGGTACTAATACAATAGTGGACTTCACTGCTCCAAGGTGAACTTCTAGTACCCACTCCAGCAACATGCCTTTCTTCGATACTCTGGTTCACCTGACACTCTACCTTCACCTTTCCGCTTGATCCACACTTGATACGCTATCGTCGATTTATCTCTTTGGATCATCGAACACCATTTTGTTGGGTATCACATCGCTTAAGAATGAGATTGGAAAATAACAAATTCACCTTTGTGTTTATGCCCCAATCTTACAAAGATTGGTTGGGTTGATATCTTCATTGAGGGTGATTATAAGGTATTCCCTCATTGTGTCTATTTTTATTTGTCTAGGGTCCAAAATACCTCAGTTTGTTGTTTTGACTATTTTCAAAATCTTCCATAAATCTACACTCGTGAATAAGTGTAGGAAAATCATAAATTTCTAAAATTCCTACTTCTTTTCTCGATTTAGGCCTAAGTTCATTTTTGAACTTTATACACTTCATCCTTTCATCTGAATGATAAAAGAAAGTATAGTATTTTCCTAATTCCTCGAACTTGGAAGCATATTTTCCTAATGTCATACAACCTTGTTTCAACTACATAAACTATATTTCTTTTGCTCTCCTCACATCATTTGGAAAATATTTTTCTAAAAACTTTGTTCTAAATACTTCCCAAGTAATAATTATTCTCATTCCTTCAAGTAATCTCCTAGTACTATCCCACCAGTATTCAAGTTCTCCAATCAACATAATCACATAATTCACTTTTTGGTTATCGACATAGTTCATAAATCGCAATATTTTCTCTATTTCCTTAATCCATAATTCATCCTTTTCTGGGTCATATCCTCCATAAATTTGTGAGGGTTTCTTTCTCCTAAATTCAGCTAAACCTTGTGACTTAAGGGTTCCTTATGGTCTTTGATTCCTTAATAGAACAATAATCATGTCCTTAATAGCTTGCACTACTTTAGTTAATTCATTGTTCCTCCCGGTGTTTGCCATCTAGAATTGTATGAGTTAGACTTTGTAAAAAAAAATATTATGATGAATGCATCTCACAGGTCTCGCATGAAGCATGGCTCTAATACTATCTAATGTGACAACTCTTTTTAAATATACATAATTAAGTTTATCATTGTCATTTTATTCTAAAACATAAATGCAATATTAAGAAAATTGTTATGGGATTGACAAGTGTACCAAATCACATAAGTAATAAAGTGGAAATTCAAGTATCGTTTCCTAAGAGACTTGTGCAACACTTGACAAGTCTTGCAATTCATAACTCAATTAGATAACAAATTTCACAAAAACAAAGTAAAACTCTTTTTGTATTTTTATCAAACATATGGTGTGCAACAATATGTTACAAAGGCTTTGTAACATCCCGTCAGGATATTACTGATTTATAAATAAATAAATGGAATAAATAAAACAACGTGTTTAATAATGCCTCATTTTCCCAAAACGCGAGAAAATTTAAAACTTTATTAAATGAGCGGATAAAGTTTACAACGTCCATTACAAAACCAAAACCACAATATTATCAAGTCACCCATCAGGGTTTACAAATGTTTTCAAAAACAAATAGATAAACGTAAGAGTTCCCCCAAGTCAATCCCCTCTCCGCGACTAAGCTGCACTAGAGCCACCTACATCACCAACATCTGCTCCCGTGTACCGCGTACACGATCATCGCCACACACACGCAGATAGGGTGAGCTTAGCAGATAAATCACATATATACAATGCTATAAACATATATATATATATATATATATATATATATATATCAACATGCATACATATCACAACACTTAACTTAACTTTCCACATTGCCCTATATTTTTATTCCTGCAATCCGATCCCCCAATCAGTTTATTCGTGTTCTACATCGTCTGATGATTACTTCAAGGTGACTTGCTGCCATACCTATCGGCCACAACCGATAGAGCACGTGCGGGAAAAACATGCTACGGATCATACACCGCAACGCCAGGTAGAGTTCCCGTATACGAACATAGTCCGTATCGTCCCAAGACTACCAAACTCGTCAGCCAACAACTGAGGAGGGCAATCTCTCTGGACCCATCCGTACTGGCCACAACCAGCACACTCACACCAGCAACACTCGCCAACCCGAGCCACAACTCAAGGGCTCCTCGTGTTCATCCGCCATCCCGAGCCACAACTCAAGAGATGCTATTCCGAGCCACAACTCAAGGAATATCACGTGCTTAACCCCTATCCCGAGCCACAACTCATGGGATGCGTTCTGAGCCACAACTCAAGGAACACCAGCAATCTCACCCTTAAAGCATCTCTAGACGCACTGTAGATCACAAAATCATAATCAAAACTCAAAGTTGCAGCAGTATAAATCGTCTGGCGGGGGACACGTGCCGCCAGGCGCTGCCAGCTTCCAGACCGCCTGGCGGGGGACACATACCACCAGGCGCCAAGCGCCTCCAAAAGAATTACAATGTCTGTAACAACCGCCTGGCGGAAACATTCACACCGCTAGGCGGACGCGACCCCATATTGCTTCTATTTTTTCTCTATCGCCTGGCGAAACCTCCTTCCCCGCTAGGCGCCACCCACATCAGACCTCACTGTTGCCTCGATATCGCCTGGCGGCCTAACCCCCACCGCCAGGCGTTGTATCAGTTGCACCACTGGTTACTGTATTGTTCTGAATTAAGTCACAAGAATTGCTAACTAGACCACATTAGTCTCTCAACCAAGTTTAATAGTTAGAGCTTCAGTGTATCACACCTCCACCATGCTCATATCTGTTAACATTATCAAATTCCTACAAGATGCACTTCCCGTTCCTATCAAGATCCTCCTCTTTAAGGGTACTACGCTGCTTTGAGTTCCAAGACAGATCCCACTGAGTTCAATTTTTACCCTCTCATACAGATTCTCTACCTTCAGATTCTAGCTAATGTTACACTACTTTAGTACATCACTCCTCGAGTGAATGTCTCCCTAATCAAATTTTCCACTCCCATCCATGTAACATATTACCGTATGTATTGATAGAATAAACCGATTTATCTTATGTTAACCTTCCTCAATTATCAATTTCACAATTCGCTCATTACCATTACCAAGTTCATCTCTAGCTTTCCACTCTTAACCACCTAAGACCTGTCAACAAATCTTGCCACCTCAACCCATTCCTCTCACTGCTAAAATTCTCATTTCCCATCCTTAACCCTCCTAATTTCATTCACTCTTCAACTTGACTTCAAGCTCCTCCCCACTTCCTCACTGTCCTGCGCAAACACCCCAAAACATAGATTTCTGGGTAATTTCCCAGTTTTACAGCCCCTGCAAAAATGATTCTCATACCATATGGATGCCCCATTTCCTTCCTAACCTCTCCAAGAACCTAATACGAGTGCCATCAACCCGCGCTTAGTGTAATTCCAACACAGTAGTTTTATTATAATAAGCTTTGTCCAGTTTAGTGCTACCAATCTGCCAATTCCCAAACCCTACAATTCAATTTCACTGTTCCATCAGATTAACCCTTCATTACGATCAAAATCAATGGAAAACAATTTTGAACTTCCAGTAACCACTATCCCGTTGTTTTTCCCCGATCAACTCAATCCAACAACACCCAAAATCACCAGAAATCGAGCCCAGCAGACTCGCATCGCCTGGCGGGAATTCATCACCGCCAGGCAGTTCATTAGCGAAACCCAGAAAAGATGTAAAACTTCACGCAGCGCCTGGCGGCCGGGAGTGTGCTGCCAGGCGGTTCCTCGTCCAAGAACCCAGATCACATATAATTACATGCACCGCCTGGCGGCTATGAACAGCCCGCCAGGCGGTTTCTGGAAATTTTCCAGAAAACACAAAGCTTCAACCAGAAACGAACAATAATCACAATTATACATATATCCATCAATTCGAATGCACTTATAAAAATTCTAACGTATAAAAGCTCCCCTAACTTGGATCCTTTAGCTTAAATTTGAACAATTGATGAAGCTCTCCCTTGATCACCACTAGCCAACCTCGGATTCCCTCAATTCCGCCTCCAAACTCCCTCACGTCAGACCCCTCTCACTCACCCTTGTCTCTGTTTTTCTAAGTCTAAGTTCAGCCTTGCCAAAACCTTGCCAAAACTCTAACTTTTGCCTTTTAAACTAGTACTTTAGGTTACCCAAAGCATTAAAACGAAATTAAGCTTATTTACTTTTAATAACCATTCATCTCTCATCATGAATGGTGAGTGCAGCCCCCTCCTTGGCCGTACTGATTTCCCATGGTTTCTGTTAACCTTTCCAATTCCATTTAAAGTCACCATTGGCAAAAATAAAATAAGCATACGTTCCATTTAGATTTTCCAAGGTTTGAACCCATGACCCCTTTGTTACCACTTAAGTGCATAACCACTTCAACCAATCATGTATCATGCTAACCATCACAATTCAAGCATCATATCATAACAGAACATGCTTTCATAGATTGAAATAATAATAATAACACAAAAAGTATCATGCATAGGACTCGAACCCAAGTCCTCTCATATAACCAAAGTACTCTCGACCGCATGAGCTAGTACTTTTCCACGTCATACCAACCATAATTTAATATCATAATTATTTCCCCTCCCGCATTTATTAATTAATTAATTATTTAATTAATTAAATTCTACGGGTCTTATAGGCTTCACTAGGTTGGGTTTCATGATTTAATTCAAAGCAAACACCAAGCAATATTTTCTAATTCATTCTCTAACATTCACACCTTTTATAAGAAGTCGTAATGTCTTATCGACAAGTATAAACTTGAATAATAAAAACCCCATGTCAATCAATTTTTATTATAAGTTCGCATTAATGATCAAGATTATGGTGTTATAAATGACTAAATATTTCACATTGGTTGTCCTATCTTAATCAGGTTTCCCAAACTATCTTTCAATCAACAAGTACTCTCACATAGGCAATCAATCTAGAATATATATTTAAAATAAGAATAGAATACAAGAGTGATCGAGAATAATTATATTGAATAGGGGAATTCACAAAGAGTTAAGAATACATTACATTCAATGCCTTGACATTCTAAGTATTAGGATAATGATGAAGATGAATGCCTCCAACCTTCAAAATGCATCACTACTTTCTATCCTTTTAGGTCAAGTGTCCTTCTCCTCAATAGAATTATTTTTTCCTTTGTCCCCTAAAAAGGGCTTTCATTTTCCAGAAGGGTTGTTCATTTTGACCTTTATCAAACCCCTTATTTATAGAGTTTTTGAACTGGACTGGGCCTGCAACTTTGTACTTGACTTTTGTATTGGAGTAACCAACTTTACCAATATCTCCCCATGCTGATAACTTTGATAATCAAATTTTGTTGATATTCTTCTTAATTTCTTTGATATTTCCACTGATCTGCAAAATATTAAATATGTAAACCAAATACTTATCTTTTTCAATTTTATTAAATAAAACCTAAAATATCTAAAAAGATAATAAAAAAATAACAATAAAAGATAAAAAAACAAAACATGATAATTCCAATTATCAAACATAAATACATATAAGTCTATATATTATAAGGTGACATCGAAAGTTACACCAACTTTTTATAATTTTATAATACTTGCTACAAGCCATGATTTTCATCATATAATTTACATCCTACCTTTTTTTATATTAGGATAAGATGGGATTTTATTTAATCACTTTTCTTTCTTACTTAGTTACATAACACTAAACTTTAGTGAGTAGGAGAAAATAAGTTAACCAAAGGGTTAACATGAACGAGGGGGTATAAAGAAGGTGACCATTATAAGTTATTGAATGAAGATGGGGATATTTGGAGTCGCGAAAAAATTGAGGACCGAGCTTTGTGTTCCTTGGAAAGTCATTGACTTGTTCACCACATTAGTTTGCTAGGCATTTCTTGGAAAAATGGCTACAATGTCTGTAGTGAAGGAATTTGGTATGTTTGGAAAGTCGATATGGTAAAAGTGAGATTTTTGATTTCTTTTCATACAAACATAAAATAGGGAAGTCAAACAAATAGTATAAAGATAATATGAAGTAAACCCCAACATTTATATTCATAAATATGATATTTTTTCTTCTGAGAAAGTGTAAATTGTTTTTGTAGTGGCTAGTCAAGATAAATGAGTTTTACTATAGTCAATAGCAATAATTCAAAGACATCTCTATTGAGTAAAAGTTACTCATTTAAATCCCCAAGATAGAACCTCCAACTAAAATTCAATTTAAACATGATCAACTCTATTAGTAATTATTATTATAATTATTGTTATCATTTACGACTTCTTTTAGAGTAAATAAAGAAGAATAAAAAAAAAACATGTAATTTATTTATGGTTAAAATACCTTTTTGATCCCAATTTTTATGAAGTTTCGTCAAATTAGTCCTAATTTGTTTTTGTGCTCAACTAGGTCCCAATTTTCGTTAATTTAATCTTGTTTTCTGTCATAATCTAGTTGACTAGACAAATAACCTAATCAACTAGGCACTTCCAAACAGCAGCTGATTCATATAATCAGATCACTGCACCTGTTGAATATACATTTTTCAACCAAAAGAAAGAAGAAAGTGGGCTGAATATTTTCTTGGAGCAGATTCTGCAGTAGTGCTTAAGTGTTCATCAAGAATGATCGTCAAGATCTAATGAAGAGGGTGTAATATTGACACCAAAGTTGTGTACTGAATTAGGTGTTATTGTTCCATCACTGCTATTGTTTTTTCACTAGTTTTTTTGTGGTTTCTTGAATATGAAATTCTATCTATTATCACTTTGATTGTGGTAATTGTGTGTAATTGCTTGGAGCATTACAGTTTTCACATTTCTTGAAAGGGTGTTTCAAGAAGTGTGGTTTTAGAGTTTAGGAATTACATAGGTGTTTCTTGTATTTCTTCTCTTGTTGTTATAGTGAAATTTCTAGTGAAAAAGCTAGAGACTGGATGTAGATTCAATTGAATTGAACCAATATAAATCTTGTTGTCTCTTGTGCTTTCTTTTCATTCTCATTTTATTTTTGCTATGTATAAAGGTTAAAAAATATGCATTCTTAAACTCCTTTTCTCAATTGGTTTAAGATTTAACAAAAATTGTTTTTCAAGTGTAAGGACATCTCAAAAGTTTGAGAAACCAATTCACCCCCCTCTTGGATGTGAAAGATTGGTGCATCAACTCTAATAGTCGTTAACGCGATCAAATTAATACGACAAAACTATAAAAACTTCAGTATTGTTTAGAAAGTAGTCAACAAAATAGAAATGGTAAAGTAACTCAAAGTTGTCTTTCAACGACCACAAAATTGATTCTTGACAAATTAGCTCTTATAAAAACTATACAAAAGGGTTAATCAAATCAAATAAGAAATAAAGAAATAAAGTTGAAAAAAAAATAAAAAAGATGTAAAACAATATAAAGAAAATAGATTGATTCCACTGTTTCTTCAAAATAGATTCATCATTGGTTATCTAATGATTATTTCTCAATTAATTATTGTTGTAGATTTGCAAATTAATCAATGTAAAGTCTCAATTAATTTGTTGACATTCTCACTTTTAACAAAAGTACAATCTCAATTAAAAGTGAGAACTTTTAGATTATCCACAACAAATTCAATCAAAGTACAGTCGCAGTCAATTTTTTTTTATACCTAATCATGTCTATTCTTTTATCTCCTCACCAAATAAAAAGCTTAATTAATCAAAGTAAAGTCTTGACTAATTTTAGTTAGAGTAAATACCTTTACCAAAGTAAAGTCTCAATTATTGGTAAAAAGTCATTTAATCACATGAAAGTTTCTAAATAAAATCAAAGTAAAGTCTTAATTAAATTTAAAAACCCTTGTACTCATATGATCAACATGCATATAGTTTTAAAATCATTACTTTCTATTTGATTAAAGAAACAAAAGTATAGATAAATAAAAACCTCAACAATAATAAAAAGAACAAAGAAATTTGATTCTAACCTCAAAATCCATAATAAAATTACAGTGGAACCAACACAAGAAGCTTAGCACTCCATAGAATCAAAATAAAATAAAAATAAAAGAAGAATGAAGAGAAAACGAAATGAGGCCCCAAAGGGTTCCTAAAATCCAAAGCTTTTTATCAAAAATATTTATGAATTATAAAAGTCCTTTTTCTGCAAAAAAGATAGAGAAAATCGCGAGGTCCAATTTTTGTTGCTCGTTCCCTCTTCTTATCTTAGCTAAACTTCTTCACTTTTTCAAGCTTTTCTTACCTTCTTCATGCAATGCTCAACTTGGAGTTTTTGTGATTTTGATAATTTTCTATTCTTGGATTTATCTTTAAGGTGTCATGAAGCTTTAATCAATTTTTTCTACACCTCCATGAGCTCAACTTAGCTGCAACTGCGCTAACACACCTCAAAATATTTAAAGGATATTTATTCAACTAAAAAGTTATCTTTAATATGTTTTTGTATCTCATGCTCAATAAACCCAATTATAAGAAATCTCAATTAAATCAATCTTTTAACAACAAAATTAAATTAAAAATACAAAATTAAACATTAAATAGGGACATAAATATGAACTTACCAGTCAAGAACTAGACGTAATTTGTGTGATCAAATGAACTAATATAAACATATTGAGTGTCTTCACTTCCCTCTGAACTTTTACATTGCCTGTTATAGTTTTTTGGGTTAAATATGTTTTTGGTCCTTCAAGTTTCAGCGAAATTTGGATTTAGTCCCTCATCAAAACTTTTGACCAATTTAGTCCTTCATCTTTCAAAATGCGTGAATTTAGTCTTTTTAACCAAATTTTGTTAAGTTTATCTGACGTTTCAAGCGCATTTCATGATAGTATTTAAATTATTTACACTGTTTGACACATTTTTGCTTCAATATTAACTTAAATACTATCATGAAATACGCTTGAAACATCAGATAAACTTAACAAAATTTGGTTAAAATGACTAAATTCACACATTTTGAAAGATGAATGACTAAATTGGTATAAAGTTTTGATGAGGGACTAATTTCAAAATTCACTGAAACTTGAGGGACCAAAAACATATTTAACCCTAGTTTTTTTAACTAACTAAAGAAGGAAAGAAAAAAGTTAAATTTGAGATTGCAAAAACTTTTTGTACAGTGTTGTCTAAATCTTTATATCTTCTCGTAATACTTGCACAGACGATATCAGCAAAATAATGCAATTTATTTAAAACATAACTTAACCCTCACTTTTACATAGGAGTGGTTTACGTACCTTTTTGTGATCAAATTGCTTATTAGTGGAACCTTTCAAAAGTTCTTGAAGAATAATTAGATGTAGTCCAAGAGTTCAAGGTGAATTAATATAAAATTTATGTGATGTTTTTCTTCACTAGACACTATTTGATAGATGATATAGTCTTCATCATGGCAAAGTCTTGAGGCTCTATTCAACCCTCTTAATAGAGAATGTCTATACCATTAAATGATATTAGAGCTAAACTCTTGGGGTTAGTTTTTTAGAGCTCATTATCATCAAATTCATATGGATATGTTGGACATTGTAGAAAATGGGTATCATGTCCCATTAGATTGCAAACAACTAGCTCTACACAAAAATGTCTAGACAAAGGAACTAAGTCATCATTATTTGATGAATGCAAGAGCTAGAAATGCTCTCATGTGTGACATCTCAAAGGAAAAATATGCTAAGGTACTTGCACTCAAATATGTGAAGATAATGTATGAAACCCTTATTGTTAATATGAAGTGTCTAAAAAGAGTTAAAAGAAACTAACTCAATTTTTTTAACTAGACAATATCAGCCATTCAATATAAATGGAGACGTATACATACAACTATGTTCTTTTGCTTTAAAATCATCATCAATGGATTTTGTTGCTTAGGTAAGATTCATGGAAACCATGAAAAATATCAACATTATCCTTAGAGGTTTACTAACATAGTGAAAATCACAAGAAATGACCCTACGAGCATTTAAGAACTTAGACAATCTAGCACTATAGGAACTCACTAGTATCCTTAAGGTCCATGTGTTATTTTGAGTGATGATATTTGGAAAAGATAGAATATGTCCCTACAACTTAATGTTAAGATGTACAGAAAGCCATTATCTACCAAAATCCTAAAGATAAAAGAAGTGCTAGATGAATCATAAGATGGGGAAGAGTTTAATGAAGAAGATGAAATTTTCTTTTTTTACATAGAAACTCAACAAGATGTGGAGAAAGGGGGGGATTCAAGAACAAAATAAATTTTCAGGGAAAAAAGCAAAAGAAATGAAAGGAAGATGTTGCATTACAATTGCAAAAAGGTAGGAAATTTCAGGCTTGAATGTTTAGAGCATTTGAAGAACAAGAAAAAATAAATTAAGAAGATTTGAATGCCAACATGGGAATATATTGACTCCTCTAGTTCCAAAGAGGAAAAGGAGTAAAAAACAAAAAAAAAATGTCTAATGGATAACACGCCTTTTCATCCATCATCTAACGACTTTGACAAAGAAGTAAACTTTAATGATATACATTATAATACTCAAGCTTATCTTGAAACTCCCTATACTACTTCCAAACTTTCACATGCTTATAAAATTGTGTATAAAATTATATGAGAAATGAATTTAAATCTTTCAAAACCAGGTCTTGCTGACATGTGATCTTATAAAAGAAAGCCTTGAACTCAAACACAAAAATCAAAACATATATGATGGAAAGAAGAAAATGAAAGAAAGTCTTTACAATTAAAACAAGTTCTCAAAAAGCTAAAAAAAGAATTGCCTTTGTAAACTAAATGTTTCAACAAGACACCAATTGAAATGGATATGAATGGAATAGTAAATGTTTTACTTGCTGAAAATGCCATACTAAGGAAAGTCCTTTCCAAATTTAGAAGTTCAAGGAAACCACATGGTAAAACAAGGATTGATTTCAATGGAGAAAAGTATCATAAAAAAGCTAAAAATAAACTTAATTAGTTTGTATCGTTGAGTGATAGTGTAACATCCCAGCTGGATATTACTAATTTAAATAAAATAAAGTAAAATAATATTATATACACATTAATTTAAAACAAGGGAAAAAGAAAACCTTTATTAAAATCCCTATTAATTTAAAATCCATAGAAATTAAATATCAACTACAAGTTTCAAGTTTGATAAAAGTAAATGTTTACAAAATATCCTAAATCCATAGATATCGGTAAAAGCTTTCCCCAGCTAACCCTCTCTCCGATGTTATGCCTCAACAGAACCACCTGCAACATCATCTGGTCTTGTGTAACGCATTACACGATCATCGCCAAACACAAGCAGATAGGATTAGCTAACAATATCAAAATATATATACAATTCAAATATATATATATATATATATATATATATATA
>Ga0214542_1002672_pt1 | contig 36701 bp, 26 predicted proteins | sample CNSS1metaG_FD_160096 | JGI IMG/M metagenome (GOLD analysis project Ga0214542, IMG submission 160096) | Root nodule microbial communities from cowpea collected in UCLA plant growth center, Los Angeles, California, USA - CNSS1 | ecosystem: Host-associated > Plants > Roots > Nodule | place: USA...
TTTTTTTTTTTTTTTTATATTAATTTTTTTAAAATTTATTTTTTTTTAAAAAAAAAAAAAAAAATTGTTTTTTTTTAAAATATAAAATAAAAAAATATCAAAAACAAAAAAAAAAAAAAAAAAAAAACTTACTTCTGATTGTGCCAAGAAGAGATTACGTGGAGTAGGGTTGTGATTGTGGGGTGCAGAGAAAGGTTGAAAGGTTGGGATAGGTGGTATTGAGTCTTTTGTAGCGCAAATGAGGGGGTGAAGGTTGCTGGGGAAGAAATAAGAAGAGTTGCAACTAGGATAAATGTGAGAGAGTGAAGGTTGGTGAGGGAATAAATAAGGAGAAAAAGAGTGTTTTTACTTTGTCTGTCAATGTCAAAGGAGGCCATAATGGGATTTAGAAATTTGAGGGTTGTAGAAAGAAAAATTAGAGGTGCATGAAGAAGGCCCATGGAAGTCATATAATTTTAAGAAGGCCCATTGAAAATCTCAACCAAATGAACATAGAAGTCAAAGAAAAGTCAAAAAGAAAAAAAAAAGACAAGTGTGAAGAAGCATTAAAAACGTTACAAAACATGGAATGTATACACTCATTTTCTCGAACAAATAAGCTAGAATTTCCTTTATTTTATTTTGAATTTGGAAATTATGATCTATGTTAGTTTAAATTTTCTACCAAAGCTTATATGTTTATAAAATTTGAATTTACATGTAATTCTATACATAATTACATTTTAGGCTTTGGATTTTGGCACCTGAAGAATTTAAATAACTAACTATTTTTTTTATAAAATAATTGTTGGATGTTGAATGAAAATGAGAATTTTCTAGAGTTCTTTGAAAGAAATATTTTATCTTAAACCAAACCAATAAAAATTAAACTCTCACACATACCATCCCCTATCCACACAATAGTTTCGAATCTTTGTCAATTATTTCATTCTTAGGTTTTCACCATATTTTTACTACCCTTCATACTTAAATTATATAATTAATCCAAGTGCTCCAAAATAAGACCAACTATCACCATCCAACCCATTAATAACAAGTTCTTCACCTCCCTTGAAATGGAAGATTGATAAATTTATAGACTTTTCCATGTGATAAAAAGCCATAAAGAACACCATTTCCAACAATGAAACCATTCACCCATATAATGAACAAAACATCATATGAAAAATGGTTAAAATCTCTTAACAATCCCATCCCATATGAAACTCTCAAACAATGAAAACCCAACATTTATTATTGTGTGAACATTTATAACCAAACTCAATTCAAAGCTAAAAGAGTACTCCATTCACTAACAATGAGTCATTAAAATCCCTAATATATCTAGAAAAATAGAACAAATGAAAGAAATAGCTATAAAAAACAACATTAGGCACAACACATTACCTATGGAGCACTCTGCAATCTTCGAAAAGAAGAACAGAACCAAAGTGTAAACACATAAAAGACATTTCTCTCACAAGTTATTCACTCTTTAATGTTTTGTTTGCATTGGGGTGTAGGGGGAAAAGTATGGTTGGTTAGAACAAGAGAAAGTAAGTAAAAATGAGTGAAAATATTGTTGAAGATGTGATTGGTGTAACTAAAAAATAAAATAATGGTATTGTATAAATAATTATTAACATGCAATTGGGTGTATTTTATTAGGAATAAATATAAATTATATTTAAATGATGAATAATTACGAAAGAATAACTTTATGTAATGCAAAAGTTATTTAGAACTATTAATTTACATTTTGAATTATATATATATATATATATATATATATATATATGAGTGTGTGTGTGTGTGTGATTATAATTGTTGATGATACAAGGCAAAGAGATAAACAGAGATAATGAAGAGGAGAAAATCATATTTGTCTCATCTTATTCAGGACCATGAGTGCCCATTATATACAATAAAGGAGGAAAGAGAGAAGGCATAACATAATGAAAGATATTGTGAGACCACTAACAAAATGTAAAAACAGAATACAAAATAGAATATAAAATATCCCAACAAAAAGGTATTGTAGCAGGATATTCACTAATAGTCCCCTGCAAACTCAAGGTTCATGAAAATAATCAAGAACTTTGAGTTTGTCACGCAATTGACAGAACATGTTTGAGAAAACGGTTTTGTGAGAATGTCGGCCACTTGATCACTTGAAGGAATGTGAGTGATAATTAGGGTTGATCTAGAACCTTTTCCTACACAAAGAAGATGTCCAATTCCATATTTGTGGTGCGGGAATGTAAAACAGGATTGTGGCTTAACGCAACCGTGCTTTGATTGTCATAGTATATGGTAGGAGTAGCACAATTAATATTAAGCTCTTTAAGAAGAGATTGCAGCCATAGTATTTCTGAAGTAGTGATAGCAAGATTGCGATATTCAGCCTTAGCAATGGATCGTGCAACAACTATTTGTTGCTTGGACCACCAGGAAATAAGATTGTTGCCAAAGAAGATACATGCACCAGAGGTGGATTTCCTGTCATCTATATCAGATGCCCAGACTGCATCACAAAAAGCAATGAGATTGTACTAATTAAATGAAGGAGCAGGCTGAAGATGCAAACCATAGGATATTGTCCCTTTGAGATAACGTAATATCTTTTTAACAAATTTCCCATGTTCAAGCAGTGGATGGGACATAAATTGGCAAAATTTATTCACACTATAACCAATCTCAGGTCTTATGATAGTAACATATTGCAAAGCACCAACAATGGAGCGATATAGAGTTGGGTCTTCCATATAAGCAGAGCCATATTTGGAGAGTTTTAAACCAATCTGAAGGGGAGTAGAAATACCTTTTGCTGTTGACATTCCAGCTTTGTCAAGCAAATCATGGATGTATTTACATTGAGAAAGAAGAAGAGAGCCATCATGGAAACGTTTGAGCTTTATTCCCAAAAAATAATCTAGAGAACCAAGCTGTTTGAGAACAAAAGTTGAATGTAACTAAGAGATGACAAATTGCAGCAACAACTCAGATGAACTAGTGAAAATGATGTCGTCTACATAAATAAGAACATAAAGGCAGTGGCCATCCTTGCGAAAAGTAAATAAAGAGGGATCACATTTGCTATGAACAAAACCAAAGCCAAGCAAAGTAGAAGTAAGGCGTTCATACCATGTCTACAGAGCCTGTTTTAATCCATAAAGAGATCTGTGAAGTTTGCAAACTAGAGTAAAGTTGGCAGATTCAAAGCTAGGAGGATGGGCCATATAAACATCTTCATGGAGAATGCCATTGAGGAAGGCATTGTTGATATCAATCTGTTCTATAGACCAGTTAATGGTAAGAGCTAAAGTAAGAACCAACTGAATAGTAACTAGCTTGACAACAAGAGAAAAGTCTCTAAATAATCACACCCAAATTTTTTTATGAAAGCCCTTGGCCATTAAACGAGCTTTGTACTTATTAATGGTGCCATCCGAATTTTCCTTAACACGAAAAACCCATTTACAATCAATGGTACTGCGTTCTGGAGGAAAAGTAGTGAGGGACCAGGTATAGTTAGTCATTAAAGCATCATATTCAGCTTGCATCGCTTGACGCCAATGAGTAGAAATTAAGGTTTGTTTGACAATTCGTGGTTCTGCAACCGTGAGAAGTAAGGTGGGGAAACAACGAGGTTTAACAATTCCATACTTAGATTGGGTTCACATAGGGTGAGTTGAGTGAGAAGATGAAGAATCACCATGAGCTGGAGGAAAAGACACAAGACTAATTACAGGCTGAGGGATAAGAAGTTGAGAAGCAAAGGTATTAGGTGGAGCAGGGTCATCAGGAAAAGTGTCAACAAGAAGCTGAGAAGTGTAGTTATGAGGTGAAGCAGGGTCATTGGAAAGAATGTCAACAAGGGATTTGTGAGTAGCATGCTAAGAGGGAGAGTCAACAACAAAGGGTGTGATGCCAAGAGGAACAATGCGAGAAGGAGAATTAGTGAGAACAGGAAACTACACTGAAGTAGAAAATGGAAAGGTGTTTTCATCAAAAACAACATCTTTAGAGATAAATATTTTGTCATGAGAATCAAGACACTTGTAACCTTTATGACAAGATGAGTAACCCAAGAATGTACAAGTAATGGAATGAAATGCATTTTATTGGTGTTGTAAGGCCGAGTATGAGGATAACAACACAACCAAAAGTTTTGAAAAACTTATAATTGATGTCGTGATGAAAAAGGGTGGAACAGGGAACAAAATGAGGTGTCGTAGAGGATGGAAGACGATTAATTATGTAAACAGCAGTGTGAAAAGCATGATCCCAAAAGGTCATAGGAAGAGAAGCATGGGAAGGAAGCGTGAGACCCATTTTAACTATATGACGGTGCTTTCTCTCAATAACACCATTTTGATGATGTGTGTGTGGACAAATGAGACAATGATGAATGCTGACGGAAGTAAGATATTTAGTGAAAGTCCTGAATTCTCCCCCTACCCCCTAAACTATTTGAAGTTCTTTAATATAATGATTAGGTTGAAGTTTAACAAAGGTTTTAAATTGCTTGAAAATGGTTAAGGTCTCAGACTTATGTTTTAAAACGTAAACCCAAGTATAGCGACTGTAAGCATCAACAAAGGAAACGTAATACTTATAGCCCATGGAAGATTGAACATGAGAAGGACCCCAAAAATCATAAAAAAGTTGTAAAGGATGATTGTAATTAGTGAAAGAGGATTGAGAAGGAAATTGATGAGACTTTCCCATACAACATGCTACACAGAAATCCATAGTTGTATTAGGTGATGAAGAGATATTATATTGTTGAAGAATTTTATTTAAAACAGAAACAGAGGGTTGACATAATCTATTATGCCAAATAGAGCATATGGAAAAGGAGCGAGAGGTAGAAGGATGATTGGTGAAAACAGTGGAAGAGACAGTTGAAACAATAGGTGAATGTGAAGAACTGGAGCGTAGGGAGAGCAGAGGAAGAGAGGGAAATTGGTAGAGCCCATCGAGAACAACCTGAGACTTGACAAAACAAACAATGGGGTGAAATTCAAATTAAACATGATTATCATTGGCAGATTTACTAACACTAACTATTTTTTTGTTAATGGAAGGGACATGTAAGAGATTTTTAAGATGAAGGGTGAGATGTGTGTAAGACCCGGGAAAAATTAATTAATTAAATAATTAATTAATTAATAAATGCGGGTAGAAGACGCCTTTATGGCATTAATTTTTGTTTAATGTGACGTCGAAAAGTACTAGTTCAAGTGGTTGAGAGTACTTTGGTTGTGTGAGAGGACTTGGGTTCAAGTCCTAAGTATGTCAATTATGTGTGATTATTTTTTGATTTTTTTAAGGATATGTATGAGTATGTGATTAGTGTTGAAAAATATTGTTGATTTGTGAGTATCACCAAATGTGAATTGGCATAGTGGTTGTGCTTTGGCCTTATGAGTGGAAGGTTACGGGTTCAAACCTTGGTGGGCAAAGAATAAGCTTTATTTTTGCTAACTAATAGTTGTGGTATGAATGTGAAGGGGTAAAGAGAAGCCTAGCAGAATGGGATGCTTCTGGAGTTGTTGTGCCATTGGATTGTGTCGATCGTGTATCTGAAGCGTTTTGGTATTGGTTTTGGTGAATTGAGAGCGTGTACAGAGGCAAAACCCTGCAAGTCTCGCCCAAGTGAGTCCATCTCGCCTAAGCGAGAATTGCAGAGCTACGTTTCTGGTTTAGAGGACTTGTAGCTCGTCTAGGCGAGCTGTTTTAATGTTGAGCGAGTGATACCTCGCTTAGGCGATGAGATCAGGTGTGTTGAGCGCGATCTTCCGCCCAGGCGAGGGGGTTTTAAGGTTTGAGCGAACCCGAGTCTCGCCCAGGCGAGATGACCTCGCCTAAGCAAGATGTCTTGGTCCTGTGTGGTGTTGTGCTTGTATTTTAGCCCAGGCGAGATGAGAATGGATGTTTGGGCGAACGTGTGGCTCGCCCAGGCGAGAGGATCTCGCCTAAGCGAGATGGCGTGTTTTGGTTGTTGAGTTAAACTCGCTCAGGCGAGGTGGGCTAGCCTAAGCGAGATTGAGGGTCTAGCTTGAGCGAGGGGTCCCTAGCCTAAGCGAGTTTATGTGATTAACTATATTTTTATGTGCTTGTGAGTGTGTTTGGTTGTTATACCATGGTTAGATTGTATATGCATGTGTGGTGGTGTGTGGGCTTGAAGGGCTAAGTCCATTAGGGGTCTGGGATGTGCTCGGTGGTTGGACACATGATGGGCATGGAACTGGTTGAGTTTTTGTCAGCTATTAATGGGCGAGGAGTCCTTAGTATGGTGATTGCATGTGTCAGGCGCACGATGGGCAAGGAACTGTGATGTTCCCGTCGGCTACTATTGGGCGAGGAGTCCATAGTATGGTGATTGCGTGCGTGTCAGGGTCCAAGTGTGAGACTTGGATGTTTTTACTACAAACGAGGAGTCTGTAGGGCAGGACTATGAGCGGGATAGGCTCATAGGGTTGGACCATGAATGAGTCAGTTTCGTGGGAGCACAGGGAAGTTCCAGAACCTAGTTCATGCATATGACTCATGAAGGACTATGAGGTCATGGTTGGGTGTTTTGGAAATTTTGAGTTTTGTACTTATATTGTTTTGGGTGGGGAAGCATATTTACTTCATATATATCTGTTTATGTTTTATTGTGCATAGCTCACCCTATCTCTGTGTGTGTGGCGATGATCGGATAACTTGCTATTCGGGAGCAGATGATGTGACAGGTGGGCCAGGAGATGCGTAGACTCGGAGCGGGGGCTATCTTGGGATATTTTGTAGATACATATGTATATGTTTACTGTTTTGTTTTTAAGAATATTATGTAAATCTGGCTGGAGCCGTTGACTTTTATTTTAGTTTTTATGAATCATGGATTCCTGGATTTATGGATTTTAATTGTCAAAGTTTAAAAATTTCCCGTGTTTTTGGGAAATAGTTCATAATCAATGTGGAATTTAATGAAATTCGAATTTTAATTATTTTATATCAGTAATACTCTTTAGGGATGTTACAATATGGATGAGTAGAGGGGGAAAAGGTTGCAAAACCAGAGAAATGTATAGGCAAACCTTGGCCATTGCCTAATAAGACATGGTCATCTCTAGTAGTCGAAATAGGATGCATAAGATGTGTAACGTTAGTGGTGATATGATTAGTGACGCCATAGTCAATAAACCAGCTTTGAGACTGTTGAACAACGGGTGAGGGTGAGTGAGTAACATAGGCACGAGGTTGTGGAGAAGGCATGGGATGTTTATAAGGTGGTGCTGGTGAAGGAAATAAGGGGGGGCTAAGAAGTAGAGCCTGGATAGTGATAATGTTATGTCGGTTGGGGATGAAATTGGGAAACCATATAATTAGGGTCAAAGTGGTGGTAGCAGTGAGTAGCAATATGAGCAAATTTGTTGCAGACCTGACACTGAACCTGTCCTCGTCCAAAACAACCACCTCGACGACCACGTGAAAAATAATGACCTCGGGGAGAGGAAACTGGTGAAAAATTTTGCGAGGACTCAGATTGCGTGAGTGAGGTGAACGGTGGGTGCAACAACTATTTTAGAATTTGCATGAGTGAGATGAAGAGAAATAGTATCACCATCACGCTTGAACTTCTCAAGACGAGCTTCTTGAGCAACGAGAAGGGAGGCAATTTCATCTATCGAGAAGAGGTTAGACTTGCTGTGAATGAGTGAAAGAAAGGAGTCATACTCAGTTGAACGACCTTCAATCAAAACCTCAAGGTATTCATTGTCAGAAATTAGTTCATTAGTCGAAGCGAGAGAATCAATAAAGGCTTTAATTCATAACATAAAGTCATTAATCGAAAGATCCCCTTTCTTGAGAGTACGTAGCTTAGTCTGGAGTTGACGAGCCTTAGCTTTGGTTTGAGAAGTAAAATGTGTATGGATCTTTTCCCAAACTTGAAAAGAATGCTTACAACCAATAATGTGGGTTAGGAACGAGGCAGAAAGAGACGATTGCAACCATGAAAGAAGCAATTGATCTTGAGCCTCCAAGTTGGTGTAGTCGGGATTCTCAGTTCCTGTTTGACAATCGGAGAGGGAGAGAAACTGAGAAGGTATTTGAGGGCTGACGAGGAAACGATGGAGACGGTGGACTTTGATGACAGGCTCCACTTGTTGTTTCCATAGTAATAAGTTGGTGTCAGATAATTTCTTAGAAATAGAGTACGAGAAAATGATAGGAGGTGTCGAGCCATGAAAGAAAGAAGCTCAAGACCCTTAGCCATAAAAGGACGTGTCAAGCTCTTGGTACCATGTTGATGATACAAGGCAGAGAGATAAACAGAGATAATGAAGAGGAGAAAATCATATTTGTCTCATCTTATTCATGACCATGAGTGCCCATTATATACAATAAAGGAGGAAAGAGAAAAGGCATAATATAATGAAAGATACTGTGAGACCACTAACAAAATGTAAAAACAGAATACAAAATAGAATATAAAATATCCCAACAGAAAGATATTGTAACAGATATTGTAGCAGGATATTCACTAACAATAATGAATTGGAAGGTTAATGTTTTTTCTTCAAATGAATATGAAAATAAAAGTGTACTAAAAAATGTGAGATATTTTAATGTTATTTAATTAAAAAAATTGGTTTTATATAATTATTTCAATTTTTTAGATTTATGATGCGTTTGTTTACCAATGATGAAAATATATTAGTTTCTAAGCAATTTTCAACAAAATTTGCACAAATTATAAGAAAGTAGTTACATACTTAACATCCATGAGATAAAAAGAAATTTAGAAAATGGAAAGTATCTTAAAAACTATTTGATAATTCAAATTCAATTATTTGGAGTGACATAATTGATCAAGGTAGTTTTCATAATCGATTATATACATTATATTAGTACAACTAATTACATTAACTAGCATAATCAATTATCACCTTCTGACATTGGTGCGAGTCAATGTCTCGACATGAAGGCCACTATCACAACTAAAATGTGTTGTTGAACCATAACTCGTATAAACTCAACAACATTATAATTATAATGCTCTAATATTATCATCGAAACAAAACTTTCCTTAACAAATTTTATGACAGTTTTATTTAGAAGTGGTATGAAGTTCAATAAATATAATGACAACTCCAACACTCTACAAGTTACACTACAACAATGTGAAAGACAAAGGTATAAAACGACATCATCACCTTTTTTTCTCCCTTTTTCATTTTTTCATCTTACAACAAGAAACAACTCTCCTTCACTTCACTGGTATCTCTTTCTTTTATTCCATTCACTTTAAAGTAATAAATCTAATGTGAACGATAAACACTTTTTTTACACTCTTCATAAACAACAAATGATGGAGTCGAAATATAATGTTAATCAAAATTAAAATAATAAATCATAATTTTTACCACTATCACAAAATGTTAGTTTATCAATGAAATTTTATTGATAAAAGAAATTGTTGGTAAAACAAAATTTATGGATGAATTTTATTAATGATTTTTAAAATTTTAATTACTATCAATATATCGACAATATCTGTCAGTAAATTAGAACTTTTATTAACAATGGAAATATCAATCACAAATTGATCTGTCAATAATTTATAGAACATATTATCAATGAATATTTTCATAGGTAATTTGGATGCCAAATTTTCTACTTTAAGATTTGATAATATCGTGGTAAAATCCATTGGAAGTAGATTTTATTTTAAATCTGGTGGAAAATTCATTGGTATTTAAATTTTTTAAAACTTTGTCGTTGAATTTATCAATAATTCAATTTTGTAAAATATGTCAATAATTGTATTATTTTTTTAAAAAATTATTAGTAAATCTCACAGTGAAATGGACAACAATTTTTTAATTAAATTTGAGAAAATATTTGGTATAAATTAATTGAAAGTTGGTGAGAAGAAGAAGATAAAAAAGAAGAGGAGCAAGAAAAGGAAGTAGCGACAGTTATGGAGATGATGGCAACAATAGTAACAACGAAACAGTGTAGACGGCGATTGTTTCTTATACATATTATTCGATTAAAAACATATGTCTTATGTGTATTTAAAGTAATTTAATGTTAAAGATATATAATAATATTACTTATACGGATGTGACTATCATGATTATTATATAAAAGTATAATAGTTAAATTAATAAAAAGTTTTGTATGGGAACAAAAATTAACATTTATGAAAATTTACTTTTTAGAAGTATCTACAAATAGTTTGAAAATTAAATTTTGAAACCTATTTTTCTCTACTTGAAGTATTAAAGTTTTGTACATCTTCAAAAATTAGTGTAAAAGTTTAATTTTTTTTGGTAATGAAACTTTTCTTATTATTATAACGACGTTATAACAGTAACATGTGTTGCTGTTGCAAACCACGTGTCTATAAACCACAAAAAGACAAAATGCATGCCAAAATTGAATCTTCTGGAAATACAAATTCACGCTTTTTATGATCTTACGAAAACAACTTCCGAAATTCTCGTACGTTAAAATTAATCTCCCGAATTAGTTATTTATTTTATAAATTAAGAATTTGTGTTTTAGGAAGAGGAATCCAACTATGTATCTAAAAATGTTGTCATTTAAATTTGTCAACCAAAAAACAAAACGTGCAAAATCAATTTGTTATCTCTTTTCGTAGTTTAGATAGTCACCTTTTTGTATCATTCATAAATATAAAACAGAGATCACAATCCAGATAGTGTCATTTGAATGCTTTCTTCTTAATAAACACCGTTTAGTGTGAAATAAGTAATTTAGTCACTAATTAATTTAAAGAAACTCATTGTAAACCTGGACATTAGCGTCTGTACATACTATAAAGTTTTTTAAATCGAGTAGAGTCAGTTTTTTTGGATAAAATAGTTCAATTGTAATGAATTTGTAATAACTAAATAATATTACTTGAAATTTAATAAATATGTAAAAGTCATTAAATAACAAACACTGTATTCATAATTTTATAAAAGTATAAACAAATATTAAAAAAGAAGCAATTAATATGTTTGAGAAAATGTAAACAAGATAATGGGGAAGGTGTGAATAAGAATAGTATGTAGAATATTCCAGAAAATGACTCCTATTCCAAGTGATATAATTAACAACTTTAGAAGCTACATCCTTATAATATAAATACGTGTGTATACTAAGGTATTCAAAGCTGAATTGATTATTAATTTGGTGAAAGTAGTTATATTTCGTAGTTCAATGTTTAAATGAACACAATGTTTCAGATAAAAATAATAAAAAAGTTCAAGTCCTACATGACTTTTTCTTCCTCCGTTTCTATATCTCATCTGGTCTCAAAAAAAAAGCGTAAAACCATAATTTGTCTATTTTTTTAATCATATTACATTTTACGCAATGAAAATTAATAACTATTAGAGCACAATTTGCTACCAAATTTTTAAAAAGTAAACATCACCTTTAAAGCAAATTGTATTTTTAAGGTTCATGTGAGAATATACACAAAAAGGGTTTAAAAGAGAAAATATAAATTTGTTAGTGAATCATAATTCAAATTGCGTGTCCGAACGATGAGGGTTTTAAAATAAATTATAACAGAAATAAGATAGAGAGAGTTCTAATAAAAAAAAAAATACTTACGAATACAGACATTTACGGAATTTAAAATAGTAGCACCTAATTATAAAATAAAATATTAAAATTAAAAAACAGGTAATGCTTTATTTGAAAATATAAAAGAAAAATGATATTCACTAAATAGACTAAATATTTGCACAGATTGATATTATTTTCATCAAAACTTTGAAAGAACGTAAAATATTCGATTAAAAAAATAAATAAATAAAAGACACTGCATGTTAAATTCAAAGTAAACACCGCAATAAAATCAAGTATTCTAATATTGTGTTATAAATAATATTATCATACATTTTATTTGGATGTTTGAAAAAAGTTAGTGTCTCGTGTCATCCTTAATACCTATTACAAGAGAATCGTTAATTATTAACGAATAAAATTAACAGTAATAACAAAACTTTTTGGTGATTCAAACTTATAAAAAATTAGACTTAAATACTTTTTTGTCCTAATTTTCGTAAGTTTTGTCTTATTTGATCCTCATTTTTTCAAAATATTCTAAAAAGTCCTCATTTTTTTAATTTGTAGTTAATTTGGTCATTTTTGTATACGCCGTTTAAATCTTTAAGGGAAGGTGAAAAGTAACTGCCACGTGTTACTCTGTGGTTTTTTTAATTTTTTTCAAATTTTTTAATTTTAAAAATAATATCCATATGTCAAGTCAGCATTGTGACACGTGACAGTATCTTGTGGCTTATATTTAATTTGGTCCTAATTTCCATTAATTTTTTTAAATTTAATCCTAATTTTTGTTATTTTTGTTCAATTCAGTCCCAATTTTGTCTCTATCCAAAATTACCAAATTTATTTTTTATATAAATGTTATATTGAAAAATTTATTTTTATTAAAATTCACATTTATTTTAAATATTTCTTTCAATTTTTTTATACCAAACCTAACTATATTTTTGGAGGGAAATTATTATATATGTTTGATTTTTGGTACATGTAAAAATTAGGATTAAAGTTAGTTTAAGATTAGAGGAAAAATTCTTTATTGTTTTTAAAATTAGAAGGAAAATTCTTCATTATTTTTTAAATGATTCAATACAACATTTATATAGAAATTAAATTTGGTCAATTTGGAGAGGAGCAAAATTAGGAATGATTTGAACAAAATTAACGAAAATTGAGACTAAATTGAACAAAATTAACGAAAATTGGGACTAAATTGAATATAAGTCATGAGATACTACCATGTGTCACAATGTTGACTTGACACGTGGACAACATTTTTAATATTAAAAAAATTTACGAAAAATAAAATAAAATAAAAATAAAAAACCATGAATTGACACGTGGTAGTTACAGTTCACCTTCCGTTAACAATTTGAACGACGTCTGCAAGAAAGACTAAATTAACTACAAATTACAAAAATGAGAACCATTTAGAACATTTCGAAAAAAATGAAGACCAAACGAAACTAAGATCACGAAAATTAGGACCAAAAAAATATTTAAGCCAAAAAATTTTCAATAATTAAAAATCTGTTAGAAAAATTCTGGTCGAAAATTTTTATCAACAAATAAGAAAATTCATAAATAATTATTGACAACTAAAAATTTATTAGTAAATATCAATATTGACTATCTAAATCCATAAGTAAATATTCGTCCACAATTATCATTATTGGTCTTCTTCTTCTCCCTTCTTTTCTTTTTTTTTCCTTTTTCGTATCCCTCCTTTTTTTTCCTCTCCTTCGCCGCTACCACCATGTTCTCCTCTTCCTCATGTTCTTCTTCTTCTTTCTCCTATTCCTCCTTCTCTTTTCTCTCTCTTCCTCCACCCCCAACTCCTGCCTCTGCAATCGGTACTAGCACAAACTTTGAATTCTCCCCCTCCCCTTTTTCTTCCTCCTCATTCTTCTCTTTTTCTTTTCATTTTCTTCACACTCATCCCACTTGATTAATGAAAAATCTCATCAGACATAATAAAAAAATTGTCGCTCCTTTTACCAACAAATTAATTTATTGATAAAAAAAAAATTGATTTAAGTAACAACTATAAATTATAAATTATCGATGAATTTTAAGACATATAATTACCAACAAATTTTATATAAATATGTCAAAACCCAAATCAGGAAGTGTGTCACTCTTTTTATCGACAAAATTTATAAATAGACAAATCTGTCAATAATATCAATTATAAATTACCAATAGTATTTGTAGTCAAAAGTTACCAATGAAATTTACTCGCGGATACATTATTGAGAAAAGTATCTATCAATAATACAAATTTTAATTTATCAACAAATTTTAATGATAGATTTATGGAATGAATACTTTTGTCCACAATTGAAATTTTAAAATATGTCACTAAAATTAGCATGTAAACTTGATTTTACTATATTTTTTTTGCCAATAAAATTTAAGTAATAATTACAAGAAATCTTGAAATGACTATTTATTGTATTGTAAAATAATATTAAATATGTTTTTACTTCAAAAACTTTCACACAAAATAATAATTGGATCTTTTTTAAAAATTTATATTATTTGTTCTCTAATCTTAAAACTGAATGAATATATTTTTTTCATAAACGACGACATTAAAATTTTTTTAACATACCTGGGAATCGGTTTAACTTTGATGTACAAGGACTAAAAATATATTTAACATTTTAAAATATTAAATACCTGTTCTAAAATTGCAATTTAGTAAAACGTATAAATTACTAATATCATATCATACAAAATGATTTTTTATATAATTTGAAATTAATTTTTTAATTTATATGTGAATAAAAATAATCCGATTTTACGATTTTGCATATTTTAGAAATTAAATATTTCTTTATTCTTTGAAGACTAAATTAATGAAACCGTCTGACGACGCATTTAAGGATGAAATTGATTGAATTGTGTCTCATGTTTTAGAGTTTGAATTGTAATAATGTTACTTTGAATACGAAATAAATTAGGTTGAAAGTAAAATATCTAAATTGTGTTCCAAAGGTGTTACTCATTACAACCGACAATATATACATAATTAAAAAAATATCATTTATAATAATAATTTAAAACTATGATGCATTAATTGATCGAGAAAATCAATAAATAAATTTTACAAAAAAACAATTTTAATTTTGTTATTACTCTTGTCTACCTTTTCAGCGTAAATAATACTATCAATTTATCCTTCAATTATTTTTACGAGTATTGTTGAAAAAAAAATGAAGAATAAAATAAAATTATTGTTAAAATAAAAAAATGACCATTATTATAGAAAGGATGATTTTTTCTTCTAAATGGGTATACATAATGACACTAATCAAAGGTTGACCTAGAGAAGATAAATAAATACTAGTTATGTAGACATGGATTAATTAGAAGGCGCTGCAATTCCCCAACCGTACTTGCAAGTGTGCACATATATGATTCCTTCTGTAGTTGGGAGTTGGAACAAGAACGAAAGAAAGAAAACACACCATTTGAAACATTCATACATTCAATAGTCGATTTCTATCATCCTTCTCGAATAATTCTAGCCTTTTGAATTTGATATTTTGGTTGATCCAACGTGTTTTGACTATTTCAATCCACAAGAAAAAAAGGGCCCACAACACATCTATAAAACCAAAATCAAAATCATCCAACCTTATTGTAACACAAACATTGCATGCTCTTCCACCACCCTCCATTGCCAATAACCTATAAGCAAACTACTGTTACAACTTTCTGCTTAATTTTCACTTCGGTTCAGCCTACCCTGTTGCAGAAAAACAATGGCAAATGCATGGACAGAAGATCAAATTGCTATATTCCATGAAGCCTTTGATGTTGTTGACAAGGATTCTGATGGTGTGGTTTTTGCATCATTAACCTCTATATATATATACGTACATATTTCTGTGTCAGTTGTAACGTACATGGTTTACGAAAGCATTTTGAATTAACTTTGATTTCCAATGTCTAGGTTTCATTACTGTGGAAGAACTGATATCCATTGTTCAGTCATTAGAAGGAAACACAACAAAAGAAGAAATTCAAGAAATGATTAGTAAAGTCGATATGGATGGAAAAGGAAGTGTAAATTTTGAAGAGTTCTTGAACGTTATAGGAATGAGAATGAAGGTAAATTCTGGCATTGTTAACTTGTTTGTTCCTGAAAAAGGGAGTGAGAAAAATGTTTGTTTATTGATAATTGACTGCTATAAGTAAAGATCATGAAACCATTTTAATTGTCCTTTTGTAAGGAAAATCTGACCGAGGAGCTAAAAGACGCGTTCAAAGTGTTTGACAGAGATAATGATGGGTACATATCAGCTACTGAGGTAACATACCCATGCAACTTATAAATCTGCATTTCTTGCGTATTAGAATCACCTACAGTTTTTATTTTTCTCTTACTTGCAAACCCATTAGACTGTGAGTGAAAATGAGACATTTTTTCTTTTCTTTTTTTACAGTTGCGACATGTGATGATGAAATTGGGAGAGAGGCTAACAGAAGAAGAAGTTGAACAAATGATTAGAGAAGCAGATTTGGATGGAGATGGTCGAGTTAGCTATGAAGAATTTGTGAGATTTATGTCACTAAATTGATCCATTTCATTCGAAGATTTGGAAGTTTCTCAGGACAAAGTGACACCGTTGACTTTTCTTTAGACCATTCTATGTTCTTTTGTATTTATTATGACACTATTAATACCGTCAATATGTTGATCCTCTCCCTCTTTCAACCTTGACTCCGTCATCTATATAGCACGTGTCTTATGTCTCTATTTTTCAAACGTTTAGCAAAATGTGATGCACGTGTCACCTTTTCAACTCATAAATATAAAGTAATTAAGGTAACTTCCTAAGATAGGTGAATATATCATAAATTTTGGATACGAGAATTAGCGCTTGACTAGTATAAAATGACATTTTCAATTCTCTTATACGTGTTTACCATTTTCACCAAAAGATAATACGAATCAAACATGTAAAATTTATGTTAACGAAGTGTCATTGTCGGAATTACTTAGAACCCAGTTCTAACTTTCATTATGTTTTTTAATTAATCACTTTACAATTTTAATGTGAGAAGAGAAGTTTCACATAAAGGGAAACTTTGAAGCAAAATTACAGATCTCGATCACTTTAAAGATTAATTTACAAATTTGGATCAATTGACTGAAATATTACACTAGATGGATGAAGTTGTTATGGTGGGTAACGACACATAAAGTGAAATCGTTAGGAGTGACACCGTCTGCTTTTAAAATTTTTAAAAAGCAAAAAATATTATAAATGGTCACAATTTCAGTAGTAGAAGTCGTTAGAATTAAAACCGATTTTAAGTAAAACCATTTTGGATCCTGACGGTTTTGGTTTTTAAATATTTTTCAGTTATATTTAAGTTTTTTTATTACATAGATGGTTTTGGTTTGTAGTTGGCTAGTCTTGACAAAACTATATATTATATTGTTAGAGTTTCTTTTAGGAAAAAACTAAAAAATGTAATACTTTCTTTTTATTTTGATAAAATATTTATGCAAATTTCTAATAAAAAAAATATAATAATTTCTTTTAGACCATTTCTACATAATAGCAAAATAAGTCGTTATCGATATAAAATAACGAGATTTGTTATATTAATTTTGTTTAATATTTAGTTTATTATTTTATTTTTAATATATTCTTAAGTTGATTAAATTATAATTATTCCTTGTAAGGCCCCTTTAAAAATCTTTTAATTCTTTTCTGCCCTAAAAATAGTGGGCTGCCCTTGTAAGTGGGCCTAAGGCCGGCCCAACAGATAAGGTCCCCAAGTCTGCCATAAACCTAACATTTCTCTCATTCTCAGAAACTGTCCCCAATCCTAAAGAGCCGCAGCCGCACTTCTGCTAGGATTTACCTCTTCACCGTTCCAAGTTCGATCAAGCTGTTCTCACTCCATGTAAGTTATCTTTCAGCTCACACTTCTTTTCCATGAGTGTTTGTTCGTTATACAGTAAGGTTTCACCGTGAGCTTAGTTCCTAACTCTGTTCCACTGCCTTGTTCAGCTCGCAAGTCCCCTCCTTGAGTTGTCGTGCTCCGTTGGTTAGAGTCGAGGCACCTTCTAGCTACTTCCAGGTAAGGGAAGCTAGACCCTCTTCATGTGGTGTATTTTGTCTTGTATCGTTGTGGTTTGTGGATTCCTTGAGATTGTGTACTGCTATGCGTGTTTGGACTGGCTGGAAATCTCTGTTGGGTGTGTGTATGCGTTGTGCAGGTGCAAACAGTGGCGGACACTGATAGTCTCGCCCAGGCGAGATGTGCAGGGGCTCGCCTAGGGCTTCCTGCGCGAGTGGTCACCCAGGCGACCAGAGTGTGATTTTTGAGCGAGCAGACAACTCGCCCAGGCGAGAGGGGTCTCGCCTAAGTGAGATCATGCGTTGTTCCTATTCCTGTTTTGGTGCCCTCGCATAGGCGGAGGGGAAACTCGCCTGAGCGAGACCCTCCAGCCTGAGCGAGGTGCTGGGCGAGACAGTGCAATGTGGGATTGTTTTCTTGGCTTTGTATGGATAATGATTGCTTGGTTTTGAGTATTGTGCTAAAGGTTTGATATGAATGAGTATGATTGAGTGATACAAGTCATGAATTATGAAAAATGGGTTGACATGAGTTTTGCATGAGATTGTAATGAAATGGTTGGTATGAAAGAGGCATGATAACGATATGATTTGGAAATCCTTGGTACATGGATGGTTTATGATGAGATGAAATGAGTTGGGCCTGGAACATGAAAGGCGTTGACTTTAAAGTTTGGTACAATTAACGTATACGTGCATGGTGAATATTATTTTGGCTGTGTGATTATGTTTTGTATGTGTCAGTGCATAATTCCTTGGGGTCTCTAGGTGAGACTTTCAAGGTCGCGCTTCAGTGGTCGGGACATAATTCCATGGCCTCTGTTAGTGGGTGTCCACGGTGGTGCCCCATCTGTATAACTAGGTAAGAATTCAAGGTAAAGTTGCATCCTGACACTCTAAGGGGTCAGTTAGTCTCACCTAGAGCGGACTGACTCCTATGGTGAGAGTAGCAGGAGGCCCGAAATTCATTAAGGGCTAACCTTGTGGTGAGGGAAAATTGATCCATCGTAACACTTGTAACACATAGCTCGGGGGTGAGCAGCTCGGGGGTGAGCAGCTCGGGGGTGAGCAGAGGTATCCACCACAAGTGCGGGCATTTGCTGAATCTGACCAAGTTATACGTATCCGGATGAGTCGAGTCGAGTCGTAGTGTATTGATTGAAGAGTCATAATATGTTTGGTTGTTGTATGAATATTGGATGGTGAAAGTATATTTGATTGTATGATGAAAACATTGTTGGCTCTAGCTTACCCTGCTTGTTGTATGGTTGTCTTGTATGTGGTTCTTCTTTCTTGCGATGATCATCAATTTGATTAATGGGAGCAGATGGGCGAGGTTCTCGTGGTCAGCAAGGAAATGGTGATTCCGTTGCTTAGCCTTTTGGGCTGGATTTATCTTATTCATGTTTTCTTTAGGGCTATGGCCCATGTATCGCTTTATGCATTTCTACTATACACTCTTTATTAGATTTGTATTCAATTTCCCTTTGGCATCGTGGTGTGCCCGGTTTTGTAGGGGTTGTGTTTAGAACCCCAGGACTACGCTACATTGTTATCTCTGTGTGACGTTTCCTTTAATTTTACGCATTAAATTAATTGGGGCGTTACATTCCTAAAGTATTCTATAAATAATAAAATGTGCAATATTTTTTATAAAATTAGAAATAGCAAGATGATACATTTAATTAGATAATGAAAAATTACAATCAGGATGTGAAATTCATCCTATACGAAAATCTAAAATTAGAGTTAGCAAAAACTAACGACGATATGGACAATTTCTCCTGTGATGTCCTTCATTTGAAAGATCCCCTTTTCCTCAACCGCAACAAGGTGAAGATGACAGTGAAGACGAGGATGAACAACACCAACACCAACCACCCAGACGACCGATCAAACCAAGAAGATGGCCTTTATGTGGCACTGAAAGTCATAGATGATGTATTTAAATATTATATTTCATCTTTAATATAAAACTATTTTATATTATTAATTTCCAAATTGTGTTTTTTTAATTAATTTTCTAACTTTTTTTAGTAAAAAATGTGTCTGCAAATTAAAAAAGCTTAAACATTAAAAAAATTAAAAATAATATCAATATTACATTTTTTAGTTTGAAACTCAAATAATATAATACTCCAAAAACATATTATTTTAGTAAAACGTGCCAATTACATTATTTTTTGAATGCTAATAAACTCATAAAATATAAAATTGTATGTAGTATTATTTAATGAATTTACCCTGTAATAAAAAAGTGAAAATATTAAAAAATAAATAAAAAACCAAAACCGTTAGGACCCAAAACGATTTCACGTGAAGCCGGTTTCTTTCCTAACGACTTCCATTCTTGATGTCGTTGCCCATTCCCAACGTTTTTTTCCTTTTAAAATTTTTAAAAGAAAACGGTGCCACTCCTAATGACTTCACATTATGTGTCGTTACCCATCATGACGACTTCACCCTTCCCGTGTAATATTTTAGTCAACTAACCCAGATTTGTAAATTAAACTTTAAAGTAACCAAATTTGTAATTTTGCCGAAACTTTAATCTTTACTTTTCATATTATAAAGTGAGTAGAGTATTTTCTTAGGAAAATATCTTCAAAACTCTTTTTTTTTTCTTTAGAGTTCGAGAGAAAATTAAGAGAGAAAAACAATTTCTTCTTTAAGGTTATTCTTATTATTGTCTTTCCTACTTTTAAGAGAGGGATCATCAGGAGAAATGGTACTATAATTTTATTTCTTTGTAGTAAAATTACATTATTGTCTCTTGTTTGTTATATTTTCGTATATTATTTTAGTTGGAAGTTCTTTTGTTATTGTTCTGGTACCCAACAACAATATCAGAGCTTAGTGAAATTAATTTTGGATTATCACTAAAAAAAATAGAATTGTTGAAGAGAAAAATTTGCCAATAATCATAAAAGCCCATGGTAAATCAAAATTATTAATGATAACAAATTCATAGTAAAATGCTCCTCAATAAATTTATGATAGAAAAAATTTGATAATTACCAACGGATCTCGATTTGGTTCTTCATTATCATCATCTTCTTCTTTTCCCTTCTCTTCTTTTCTTCTTCCATTTCTCTCATTCTTCACACTCAGATCCAATTATAATAAATATTTTGTCAAATTTGAAAGAAAATTTAGCATCCATTTTACAGATTGATTTATCCACAAATTTAAAAAATTTAAGGATTAATATATGATCCCTAAACGTTTTTGTCCTCAATTCAGTCCTCATCTCTTCCCTGAAATGCTCCTCATCTCTTCCCCGAAATGCTCCCCCACCATCGCTCCCTTCAACTCCCTGACCATCTGATGAGCGACGTTTCATGGAGAATCATCAGAATCATGATTCAATTTGTGAAAACCCTTCGTGAAGCTCCAAATCATCGATCTATCGGAGAAGATCAATGAATCTCGCAGCGGAAGACTTAGAAACTCTCTCGTTCCAACGGAGGAACCTCTCAAATACTCTCGGTGTTTTGAAAATTCTAGGAGGAGAAATCCTCAACTAGAAGTTGAGTATTTTAATAAAATGGAAAAACCCATAATCATTGATCAAAAGCTAAATATTACAGTGGTAGCTTGCCTCTTTATAAAGAAGATAAGAGGCTAGACTTGGAACACTAACGACTAATCCTAACGATAGGATAGTCGTGTACAAAGAAAGGGAAAGAAACATGACTAAACCTAGAAATGAATCTCATGTAAGAGATGGAAAACCTAACACGTTTAGAGGAGGAAGTTGCTTTCTTTAGAGAACTCGTTTCAGCAAACTAAAACCATCAATAGACTTTTGTTTCCACGCCAAGACATGGGATACTGCTAGTACATCCTCACGTGCTGAATGTGTTAGGCTTCTTAGCCCAAAAGGGAAACATGCTTAAAAATTCTGAAAGGAGATAACGTTGAACTTTGTTTGGAAGCATAATGATCTTTGCTGAATTGGGTCACAAATCCAATATCAATGTTGGTCCAAATCCACAATGACTCTTGGCCCACTCAAGGATATTAGGCTTCTAGAAAACTATCTTTATGGCCCAAAAGAAAATACAAGAAAAGAAATGAAAAACAATTAAAGATGGGCCAAAATGCATAAAAACTAATTGGGCCAGACCATTGATCCATGATGAAAGCTTTTTTAAGGTGATCCTCATCACCATCGACGCAAAGAACTTTTTATCGTCTCCTTCAAACTCGGTATGACATTGATAGAACAATTATGATATTTGTTCGATGTCAATCCACCACTTTCACCGCATATCGAGGTCGTGAGGGATTTCGTGTTTTCATCTTTGTGAAATTCTAGGAAGTCATTTCATTTCTTGGAGTAAATGGCTAAAATTAAAGTTATAGTAGGGGGCAAGGTTAGGGTTAGGGCAATGGTTAATTTCTTCGTCATCTAAGAAATTTTTGCCGATTGGAGCCACGTTCCTCTAGATCTTCCAAGAGACTTCAAAGGTTGCTTGATTGTGCACACTCTTAAAGGAGAATTCCTTACTATAACTAACCTTGTTGAGGATGTTCGCTACTTCTTCAACCTTTGAATCTTTTCCACTAACTAGTTCTTATTGATATCGAGTTGGAGCTTCAACTTGATTTGATTATAAAATAAAGCAGTGTCATTATGGTGAGAGGATCTTTGTTGAAATAATGGTAAGTGTAAAAAATCGTACAAGTTATAAAGTGGATAAGACCATATATCGTTTCCCACAAAGCCTTGCGTTGTTCACAAAAATTATGTTTATTAACTAATTAAGGTTAAGAACTTGAAAAGAATGAAAAATGTTGATGTGTATGAAATAAATCTAAAATTGAGAAAACAATATGAGGATAATTTTACATTGTAAAAACTAACATTTTGTGAAAGAGAAATTGTGGAGATGCAATTGGAGAAAGATCTATGGATATCACGGATCAAAGGTGGACAAAAATAAATTATAATGTTATTGCAATTTTCCACTTAACAATGACAAATGTGATTTTATTCAACAATTCATAGAAGGCTACAACGAAGGACATTTGTTATACTTTCATCAAGTTGCATGAGATTAAGTACACAAAAGTATTCTTGAAAAAAGAACTCTATACTCTTCGAATGAGTGAGTCTACATCAGTGATTTGACCACATGAACAATCTTAATACATTATTTGCCCCCCTTTTGAAAACAAATTTCAACGTAGTTGAAAATGAACGTGTATAACTTCTACTTCAAAGTTTACTTGATTTGTATGATCAAGTTATCATTGACATAAAAAATAACAATATTGTTAAGCACCTACACTTTAAGGGTGTTGGATCTAGTTAGAGTCAAACTTATGGCATATATAGTCTCAAAGTAAGAAGCGTAGGAAGAATGAAGCAAAGAACTTTGAAGCACCAACCTCACAAGGTTATGTTACAAGTACCTTAGAAGACAATGATATTTTAGTGAGCAAAGCGTAAATTTACTATAATGGTGAAAGATAACAACATGATAGGTGGATAATGAATTTAGGTGCAACTTGACACATGACTTCCCACCAAGATTGGTTTTACACTTATAAATTTATCTCAAGTAGATTCGTGTTCATGGGTAATGATTATGCCTTGGAGATTGTTGGTGTTGGTGACTTATGAATCATCTTATATCTACAAGAGTAAGGTGAAGACCTACCATGACAAAGGGATTATGAAGAAGGATTTTAAGCCTGGCCAACAAGTCTAGATGTTAGTTAAATTATAGATTAAAATTATTTCCAGGAAAGTTGAGGTCTAAATGGTCAGGACCTTTCATTGTAAAAGGTGTGAAGTCATACAAAGTAATAGAAATAAAAGATCCTTCCAACAAGAGGAGCTGAGTGGTGAATGGTCAAAGGTTGAACAACTACTTAGGTGGTTATTTGAAAAATTTGCCACCATCACATATTTGGATGATCTTTGAAAGATACACAATATAGTAGATAACAATGCAATAGAAGAAGATTAGTCAAGTTCAATCTCAATATTCTTATCAATGTTAATAACTTCAATCATTATGCAAAGTTTTGTTTTTCGAATTTGTCTATTGTTATCACTATTTAATTGCAAACTCAAATAGATCATAAGTCATTGTTTTATCCAAACCAAATTACTCTGGATATAACATTGTTGTGCTAAAATAAAACTAGTGCACTTGTTGGAAAGGTTAGATCCATTATTGGACAATCAACAAAGACACCAATGTAGATGAGGAGTGACAAACCAACAAATTATTCTCATTACACGTATTTTGTTGTGTTGTGTAAGTGATATACAACACCCAAGAAGGAATAAAGTTGAATCCAAAATCTAGAAAAAGAATATTCTTGTGTTTCCCTAACAATGTGAAGAGGTATTGCTTGTGGGTTTCCACTACCCACAAGATTGTTGTTAATAGTGATGTAGTAATGCTCCAACCAGATGGTTTTAAAGAATAAGAAAACATGGTTTTGTACGGTTTAAAGTAAGGACCTAGGTGTTTGTACAAGTGATTTTATTCCTTCATCATTAGCCTTAGTTACAATAGACTGAGATTAGATCATTGTACCTATTTTAATGGATTAAATCATTGTCATCTTATTTTTGTATGTGGATGACATGTGTGGCAATAGGCCCCAACAAAGTTTGAAGCAAATGTTAGTTTTGAAATGGTTGAAAAGCCAAGAAGGGGGGTTGAATTGGATAGTTAAAAATTTATGCTATCTTTGCAAGCTAAAAACCACCTTTAATTGAATCAAATAGATCACCAAGTTAGGATGAAAACAGTACTGAACTATACACTTTCAATCGATCAAAAATAGAGTTAACAGATTGATTTTACTAAACAGATTCTGTTCTTGTATAATCAATCGATTGAAACTGAAAAACAGTCGACTGAAATACTGGAAAAAATGCAAAAATGCGAATTTGAATTTTAAACCAGAAACAATGCTCAAGAATAATCAAGATCAGTTCCAAATGATTATACAAACATGCTCAATGCTTCAGATGCTATGAAAACATGCAAGAACATGAAAAAGATGATTAAAGCACAAGTTGAAACTTTAAAATGAAAATGCAAGAGAGAAAGGTTAGAGAAGAGAGGACACCACAAATTTTTATACTGGTTCACTTAAACCTAAGCTACATCCAGTTTGTCAAGGCAACCTTAACTTGACTTTGCACTATTTCAAAAGTTTTACAAAGTATCCACCCTTACACTTCCAAAATATGCAAAAACACCACAAAAGACTCTTGAATCACACAAGAATCACACCAGCACATCAAGAACCCTCTTGCAGACTTGGAAAACCACCAGGCACACACACAAAGCTTGAGAAAGATCAAACCTTAGTGGTAGCACAACCTTGCCTACCACAAACCACTTTCTCCAAGCTTCAAACCAAGCCAAAAGCTTCAAGAATTGATCCAAGATCAATCTTCAACAGCTGCAACACCTATGATCATGAAGGAGAGAGTTTCCACAAGTTTCCAGAACCAAATCGTGCTCTAAAATGATCAACAAACCTCTCTTTCGAAAATCACAGCTTTTATAGTCAAACTGTTACGAAATTCAACAGGTTGATTTTCAAATCAATTGGTTGATTTCACTTGACTTAAGTGAAATCTGTCGATTAAAAAATAAATCAACTGATTGAATTTGTTGCAGTTTAAGACTACTGCAACCAACCTTTTAACCTGTTGAAAAACCATTCAACAGACTAAAAGAGACATTTTAACCTGTTGAAAAACCATTCAACAGATTAAAAACACAACAAAGACCAAATTACATCTAATTAATGCTTTAAGGTTTACAATGTAAGACCCGTGAAATTTAATTAATTAAATAATTAATTAATTAATAAATGCGGGTGGGAGAATTAATTATGACATTAAATTATGAGTGGAATGACGTGGAAAAGTACTAGCTCAAGTGGTTGAGGATACTTTAATTGTGTGAGAGGATTTGGGTTCGAATCCCATGTATGCCATTTTGTGTTATTATTCATTATTATTTTAAATATATGATAATCATGTTGTGAAATAATATGACAATTGAATTATGATTGTTAGTATGAAATATGAATTTGTATGGAGTTGCTGGTGCGGGAAACCGCATAGCGGCACAAGATCTGTCGCCAGGTGCTGTCACAGAACCTTGGGGGTGCGTATGACTGCGGAAATCTGCCGCCAGGCGCTGTCACAGAACCTTGGGTGTGTGTATGACTGCGGAAAGTTTGAGGTTTTGGGATTTTTGGAAAAAGCTGGGGTCCTATTACATGTTTGAGGATTATAGGTGAAAGTAGTTTTGTCATGGGGGTGGCGGTATTAGTAAAGATAATAAGGTTGTGAAACCTGGTGGTTGTGCTGCACGAATGGGGTAATAGGGAAACCTGTCATGAAAGGATGATTGTGAATGTTGGAACTACCTTCATGGTTACAATTAGAGCGTGAAATACCATTGCGATATTACTTTGACTGGAGACATTATAGGTAGCAAAGATTACCAATTAGCGAGACTCTGAATAGGGGGAAATGGAGTATAGACATTGCAAATGGTCCCTGAACCAGAACAGAATGGTTATTTTGAAAATACTGTCATGGCGCCTAGCGGTAATGTGCGAACCGCCTGGCGATAGTGTTAAACAAAGGGGGCTGCAAGTTAGTGGTGCCTGGCAGAGGGGAAAAGTCCCGCCAGGCGATAGCGACAAGAAAAGTAGCTCCTCGAGTAGCGTCCGCCTGGCGATGTGAACGGTCCCGCCAGGCGATGGTTGCAGACTTTGTGAGTTTTGAGGCGCTTGGCGCCTAACGGTACGTGTCCCCCGCCAGGCGGTTTGGAAGCGGATAGCGCCTAGGGGTACATGTCCATCGCTAGGCGATTTGGCTGTTGTAAGTCCTAGTTATTGGACTTTGTAGGGTGTTCTACAAGGATTTTGATGGTGCTTTAAAGGTAAGATTGCTGGGTTCCTTGAGTTGAGCTCGGAACGTATCCCTTGAGTTGAGCTCGGGATAGGGGTTAAGCACGTACATTCCTCAAGTTGAGCTCAGAATGACATCCCTCGAGTTGAGCTCGGGATGGCGGATGAACACGAGGAACTCTTGAGTTGAGCTCGGGTTGGCGAGTGTTGCCATGTGAGTGTGCTGGTTGTGGCCAGTACGGATGGGTCCAGATAGATTGCCCTCCTCAGTTGTTGGCTGACGAGTTTGGTAGTCCTGGGACATTACGGACTATGTTCGTAATTGGGAACTCCACCTGGTGTTATGATGTATGATCTGTGGCATTGGTTCCCGCACGTGCTCTGTCGGTTGTGGCCGATAGGTTTGGCAGCAAATTATCTTGGGGTAATCACTAGGAGAGGTAGAACACGAATGGTCTGGTTGTGGCCAGAAGTTAGAGAATTGAGTAAGCTATGGTATCTTGATTTTGGTAGAGTTTTCAGCTGTATAACTGGTTATTTGATTATTGTTATGATGTATGTTGTTTTCATAAGCTCACCCTATCTGCTTGTGTTTGGCGATGATCGTGTACGCGGTACACGTGAGCAGAGAATGTTGATGCAGGTGGAGTCGATAAGGCTTAGTCACGGAGCGTGGGAAATGCTTGGGAGTTTTATACATTTTTGTATTATTTGAGTTGGACTATTTTGTAAACTCTTATGAGAGGTTTTATTATGTTGTTTCAGTTTTATTAACTATGGATTTTGCTTTTATCCTCAGAAGTTAATAGAAATTAAATTTTCCGCGTTTTTGGGAAATGAGGTTTATTCATAAATGCAGCAGCTTTATAATTATAATAGTTTTATTTATTTAAATCAGTAATATCCTGACGGGATGTTACATACAACATGAATTACAAACTATAAGTACACTTTCTTAATGATGTAACTACATGGAGAGCGCACATTCCAACCTTGATCACCATGGATAACATCAAATCTCCTTTCCTTAATCAATGTAGGCTTCATTCCAATGTTTATGGCTTCAAGATAGTTCAAAAGAGCTTCATTCAATCTTCATCAAATCTTCAAGAAGCAAACCATCTTGGCTTCTCATGTCAACAACAAAGAATTGAAGGCACGGATAGCTAGAGAGTTTGATATGAAGGAATTGGATTTTAAAAATAAGATTTTAGGGATGTAAATTCATCAAGACAGAAAGATAAGAAGAATTAGTAATCTCAGAAGAATTACATACTGAAAATCTTGTGACACTTCAACATTAAAGATAACAAGCCAATTTTACCCAATTTCCTATCAATTGTAAGTTATCCTTAAGTATGAATCCTAACAATGAATCGGAGAGGACAAAAATGTATCGAGTATCATATTACAAGGGGAGGCCTTTATGTATGTTATGATATGTACAAGACTAGACATTGTACAACTAATGGGAATGGTTAGTAGATTCATGACAAATCCGAATGGAGAACATTAAAATGTTTTTAAGAAGATTCTTATATACATGAACCTTGAGTGTTGCATTATGTTTTGAAGGATCATAGATTGTTGTCAAAGGTTATATTGATTTAGATTTTGCAGACAATATTGATAAGAGGCGATTTACTAACCTATGTTTTTACACTTGCAAAAGTTGGTTATCCAAGTTATAGGATATAATAATTCTATCCACTACAAAAATTAAGTACTTAGTCCACTACAAAAATTTCAGTACTTGATCACTACTGAAACTTTTGATCACTACTGAAACTTGTAAAAAAACTATTTGGATTGAAAGATTAATGGAGAAACTTGACACAAGCAACAAAATCTTATATATTATAAACATTAGAATCTCTTTCATATTATAAGGAATCCTACCTTTCATTCTTTCATTCCAAAACAATGAAAATAAGTTAATGTTATCACTTTATTTAAAAAGTGGCAGGGAAATGACATCTAATCAATGAAACCTAATGTTATGACCATGTCGATTAATAATATTGACAACTTTTGACATCAATCCTATTCTGGTTTGTGAAAAGAAATAAAAAATATCACAGCAATAATAAAATATGGTATGAAAATTTGATTGATTTCATAAAAAATATAAGAAAAAATATCACTTTAAGAAAAACTTACTTTAATATTCATTTTTCATTTTTCATGTTATAAAAAAACACTTTATTTTATTCTATTTATTTTAGTATATTATTTTAATTGAATTCTTGTGTTGTTTCTATGATAAAATAAATAAATAATATATAAATAACATATCTTGATAACCAAATATGATACAAAAACTAATCAATAAGATATTCATACTTCAAAGAAAGTTGTTCAAATATGATAAAAACTAACACTTAAGAAAAGATTATTAAAAATTCAAAATAAATTGAAAATCAAATTACTAAGATAAATAAATGACCATAAACTTATTATCTTCTTCTCTTACAAATTCATTCAAGACTCTTTGATACTAACATTCACGGAAAAGCTCACATTTAATTCCAGGCTAATTTTAGTGATCTATAGTAGGTTTTTTCAATAACTTGTAAAGTGAATGATTTGTTAGCTTTATGACGACTAAATTTTGTCAAGAAACTTCTACCACCAATGAAAGAAAAGAAAGTTGTGCAATGTTAACCCACTTAAATGGTTTTCCAATACCTTAGTCCCGAAAGAAAGACACCTTCCGGTGAATTTACTTTTACCATTCAAATTTCAGTTATTATGATAATAGAGTTGAAAAGTTGAACATTTTCGTCACTGCACACATCAGCTGCAAGGATTATGATGTTTGCTATATGTCGCGTTCAGGGACTATTTTTCAACTCATTTAACTAGATTTAATTCCAAATTCCTCACATCAAAATACAGTAATATATCACCTTATCACCTAATCCAATTAAGCTGATTCCTATTTTGCTGAATTATAGGAATGTATCAAAATAAAATACCTGTTGAACTAACATTTTAATAAACAATATATAAAAACTGGGATAACTTAAAAATACATCATGTGCCAAAAACAAAATTTATCATGTTATCCAATACCTATAAGATGATCATAGTATTTTAAACAAATCTGTAAAATATTCTTCCTTTAAATATTATTCAATAAAACATTTCCAATGCACGACACTGGTTATACGATAACCATTACATTAAATAGAACTAGCACAAAAATACATCAAGATACGATAATAGTTGAGGTAAAAAACAAACTAGAATATGAAACAACTTGAAAATAAATCTAACATCAGCAAATGCGAATAACCATCGTCCTTAATACAACATTTAGATTCTGTTCATTATACATCTCACATAATGTACATCACCGTCTGAAAAAGTGTCGACATCAACCAAATCTGAAGTATCATCTAATATCACTATATTAAATATGTATGTCGTAAAGAATAAGGGATTCACATACATAGTCCTGTGTTTCAAACACTAACCATATGCATACAAAGATATCCGATGGTATGATTTATAGTATAGTGGTTACAAGTGCCTTTGTATGCATAATACTCACTTTAGAACCTGCACTTCATTGTTCAGAGTTAACTTCACGAGGACAACTACAATGCATTCTGAAGACGGAAGCCAAGTTCAAGACAGTAAATCTTACTTGGGGCAGTCTCATTAAAAATAAAGAATTTCGTCTAACTCCTATAAATCTTTGAATCTGTCCAATTGGCAGAAGAAAAAGCTTTCAATTATTCTCTGAATTAATTATATTATCGTAATACATTTGTATACTCACACAATCACTGAAACGCTGAAAAATTGAAATTGCACAGAATCTGTTAACTGAGATTAATAGCTAACAGATTCACCACATGAACGTGAATTTCCAAAAACCGCACCGACAAAACTCCAGCTTACAATAAATAAAGTTATTTATCCCATGCAGTTTCAGATACCTCATCATATGGGTATATTTACAGTACCAAGAACGGAAAAATGTAATAACTTACAGCACAATAATGGCGTTTCAATATCTACTGAAGCAGCCTTTTCAAGAAAGCATTGTTACAGAAAGAGCTTAAGAATGTTCTAACCGATAATAGACTGAACTAGTAAGTCAAAATGTTCAAGGATGTCACACAAATGGTTGTACCCTTTTCCTATCACCATTTCTCGTCTTCTTGTTAAGATTTGCAACAGTTACAAGTTCACTGGCATTCAAATCATATGAAGACTGGGTTTCCTTAATCACTGTCAATATCTGAGTTAAAAGTTAAACCTTGATGTTGCTAACAAATTCCCAGAAAGTTCATACATCTACTTTATAGATGAATGAAACATTTCCAGATCCCAGCTACACGTTCTTTGTGCAGAAACGAACAATATTTAACTTGAGGCTGGAACCCTAATGCTACGACCCAAAGATCTGCATCACAATTTTTGTAGCCAAGCAGGAAAAGCTAACCCTCAATGAAACCAACGAAAAGATTAAGAGATATAACAAAGTGAAAAACAAATGACAGGAAAAAAAGGGTGCTGAGCGTGCCTGCAATAACAGAAACGCGTAGAGAATATACCATTGCAGCTAACACAGGTAAATAAAGATTGTAAATAAAGATTTTAACAGTTATACTCACCTTCATTCCTTTAGATACGTATGAGTGAATGTTAAGGGTTTATTGGTCTCCAAAGAGGAAGGAGTGAGGCCAGCACAGCATGACCTAGTAAGGGTTAAGGGTTAGCAAACACGCACTGCCTCACACTAACCAAAGCTAGATCATGCTGGCAGCTTCACTTTTTCCCTTGTGATCTTTTTCACCACATCACTTCTCCGAGTTCAGCAGTAAGATGTGGTTATCATGTGCAGGAAAGAAACATTGTAACAAACATATGGAAAGCACAAAGGAATGTAATGTAAATCAAAAGCTTAGAAGATGGAGGAGAGGAACATGTTCAGTGAAACTGTAACATGCAATTAAAACAAGGCATGAAGGAGAATATTAGGGTGGAAAGAAAACAAGGAGGGGTGATTGAAGATATGAATAACATGAATAGGTAGAAAAGACACAGAAGGAAGAGGTAAAGGGTAGGGTATATATAGGAGAAATGAAAAAATGTAGAAGGAGAGAGAGAGTGTGTAACAGTGAATAAAAGAGAGATGAAAGATGCAGAGTGAAATTAAGAAGGGAAATTGAAGAGGAGAGAGAGAGATAGCAGAGGTGAGAAGATGCATGATGAGTTGTCTTGGTTGGCTAATGGGGTCAGAGGCATAGCTAGTTAGCTATTAGGGCGGCATGGCAGTGGAGGGATTCTGACTCTATCAGCCTTTTCTTCCTCTGTTGCACCTATTCCAATTGCCACCTCCAACAATATTTTAATAACTATTTCCTTTCTATTCCAACCATTTTTTTCTTCTTTAAATAAATACTTTTAAAAAATCAATTTAAATAATTATGTTTACAACAGTATTAATATTCGTTTTATACTAGTAAGAAAAGTAACTTTAAATTTCGCCTATACTTGGATGTGTGTAGGGTAGATTCATTCTGTTTTCTACATTTAAAAAAAAATCAATAATATAACAATTAAGAACTGTGACAATCAATTTAAAATGTTCTTTAATCTGTAAACATATGTACAAGTTTAGAAAACACTGCAGAAGGTTATTTGAAGACATATTTGTTATGAAAGAAAATTTGAGAAAGAGAGATGCAGTAATTGAGTTGGAGAAGTTGAAAGTACAAAAGTTAAATTGTCTGTTATGTATCCCCAACAACAAAAAATGTTTACCTTGTATCTATCATTCATTAATTACAAACTATGTAAGATATGAATGAACCCTTGCGCAATGACAGAGAATCTTTGGCAACATACTTTTGGTTTGAAAAACTAAGAGAAGAAAAAGTTGGTGAGGGTGTGAAATCATCCCCTGGTATATTTGGAAAAGAAACAAGACGATATTCAGAATAAAATGTTTAAATATATGTCTCCTGGTATGGTTAAAGTTTTTCAATTTTGTTTTGTTATGTGGTCCAACAAAACAAATCCTATAAAATGCATGAAGATTGGTTCTAGAAAGTTAAAAGTAATAAGGAGATAACTATGATTTCATATTCAAAGTTGATAATAGGTAATTTAGCAAGAACATAGGTTTACTATTATATAAAGTTGTGGATTGTATCAGTTTTGTCATATACCTAAACAATGTGAAGTATATAATAGCATTAAGATTGAAGAAATATTTTTTGTGAGTAGAGAAGAAGAATGGAATAAAAATGTTAGTGGTGATGTGCATGGCATGGGCAATTATGAATATAGATTCAGAGTAATAAATAGAGTGTTGGGGAGAGAGAAAAGGGCAGAGCCCCTACAAGAGCAAAAGAACACAACAATTATTGGGTTTGGGAAGAGAAGATGATGGTGTGGTTTAGAATTTCTATGCAAAATTTGGGTTTGGATGTGTCTTCTTCTCTCTCCCGCTGTTTATTCAACAAGTGTAGAGTGATCAACCTCACTTGTCAATTCATGTTTCGGGTTACTTCATTTCAATGTCGTTTTTCAGTTTCCACTTCTCACAAATCGAGAAAAGCAACCAACTTAATACACATATCCCTTTGTTACCATCATCATCATCACACCCCTCCATTTCCTCTCCATTTATAAATTCAATTAATACTTTTTTTCAGTTCTTCAGGGTTCAGATGTTTGGTGAGAGAGATGAGATTCAGATAAGAAAAACAAAATATATTTTACTATGATCATAATGGTAACTATAATTGTCATATTTAATGCTTTTTCTATTTGAAGAATGAGGCTATAGGCTTATAGGAATTGATATTGCATTATGTGCATGCCTCGTTAAGAATTGAATTCAATTCAATTCAAGAATTGTGTTTGAGTTTTGTTTGTGACAGCTAAGTTCTGTGAACTCTGATCTATCTCTGGGTATAGCTTCATAGACCTGTAACAAATCGACAATCCAATTAATTATCTACTTCGCTCTCTCTTCTGTGTTGTGTTTGTGTTGGAGAACACAATTTATATGCATCTTCATCTTCTTATTATAATAAATACCACTTATTCGTCCTTTTATAAAAGCCATTATTTTTTTCCAAGAAATTTAAGTTTAATTGATTATTTTTTTTTAAAACATTAAAGCATGGTACTCAAAAAGTAGAAAGTGTTCTATAGATGGAAACGCATACATGATATAAAGAAAAGATTGTGCATTGAGTCAATGAAAGTAATTAAAAATGAGAAAACAAAAAACTTGCATTAATATAAAAGTTGGGTGCAAACTAATATTTGAATCCATAGATGTGGTGATAGGCTTAGAAAGATGGGTGTAATAAGTGTTTGTAACTAAATGAAAGTGACCACATTATCTCTTATTTATATATTTCTTACTCTATCGGTCAAGCTAAAGAATTGTGACATATTTATAGTATTTTCTAACTCTATATCTATTATTTTGACATTTGTTTATCAAAAGTTTTCCCTAAACACTTATAATATAATAGTAATTATTGTTCAAAATAGTTCACTTTAGGGCATGTTTGAAAAATAGATTACTTTACTTATAATAATAATAATAACTCATCAACATATTATCATTTTTAAAGAAATGTTTTAGTATGTTTACTTTTTTTAATAATGCATAAAAATGATTTCTTCAAGATTTTACTTTAACACCTCAAAATAAATTGATGGTGAAGCCTTTCCTACGTAGAAGCCTCAAGGATTACAAGTCCTGGTTTGACCCATAATTTGGAATGGATTGACCCACCTCGGGGATTGCACTAGTCCTGGTCTTTTCCTAGATGAAATAACCAATCTGTCCTTGAACGTTTTTCAAACTTTACTTTCACTTCTTTTCCTGTTTAAACATATTATTCCACAAATTGTTTAATATTCTAATGAAACATTATTCAGAAATTAATTTCATGTTTCAATGAAAAAATTTATTCTGAAAATTTATTTACCTTCTTTTCATTTTTTTAATTTCTATTCACTTAAAAAGAGTGAATTGAATATTCAACTAATTACAAAAATAATGTTAAATTAAAATAATTCATTATATATTATGATTTATGTAAAAATTTGGAATTGATGAGAAAAAAGTAATGATAAACCTTCAAAAACTGAAGTTTATTAAGATTAAAGAGCGAGTTGGTGTGATATTTTAATCCTTTAATTCTATATAAATTATGTATTATGTTAAATTTTTAACTTTTGTTGTAAAGTCTTAATTTTGTGAAGAATATTTTGACAAATAAATAAAAGAAATTTAACAAAATATTTTGTTTTTTTTTTTAAATTTATATTGATCAAACTTATTTAATTTATCAATTGATAGTAAATAAAATATATTAATATTTTTTTAACTATATGTCAAATAAATCAAGTCGGGTCACCCTAATTATAAAATAGATTGAACCAAATATTAGAGTAAATTTATTTTCACTTACAATAATGATTTTCATGATAAAGTTATAAAGTAAGAAAGATCGGATGGGTCTTGATTGTTGTAAGGCCTACTTATATTTATATCTTATTTTAATGGACCATTCCAAATCAGTTGGGTCTAGGGCTGACCAAAATGATAAAACTCAACCCTAAGGCTGTCCTAATTTACTCATTCTATTCTTTCAGAAAATCTTAGATCTGCAGTCGTCTCCCTCTCTGTTAGGGTTTGGTGTCACCTTGGTCAAGCAAATTCGATCCAATTCATTTCCTTCCACGTAAGTGTTCCCTCATCCGTGCTTGTTTTTCTGCTACTGTCATCCTAGGTAGCTTATGTTCCTATTGTCCCCTTTATTTTTTTCCAGCTCCTTAAGTTGTTCCTGAGCTAACATCGGAGCTGTTGTGCTAGATAACTTTGGTCTAGAAGTCTTCTGCTAGGTAAGGGAAGCTAGGGTTCGCTTGTTTATTTTGATTTGTTGTTTGCTTTACTTCCGTTTCCTGATGGCCTGACTTGATTGATGATTTTAATGGATTGGAAACCTGTTTAAACATTATTTGGCCTGAATGCTTGTCTGTTGCACGCGAGAACTGTGGTGAGGACTGGTTTTCTCGCCCGAGCAAGCCTGTCTCGCCTAGGCGAGATTAATAGAGGCTCGCCTAGGCTATTCTATGCGAGTCGTCGCCCACGCGACCAACTTTATTTTTGAGCGAGTGAACGTCTCGCTCAGACGAGAGCAAGGAGAGTCTCGCCTAAGTGAGAATGGGTGTAAGGCCACTATTCTGGAAGTTGAGCTCTCGCCTAGGCGAAAGGAACTCGCTTGAGCGAGAGTCCTTCTCGCCTAAGCGAGACCTTTCTGCCTAAGCGAGATGCTGGGCGAGAATGTGGCTGGCTCTGATGTTTCTTTTTTCCTAAATGATGACTCTATGCTTGTATTGATATTACTTTTAAGGTATGAATTGAGTGATTTTGTATAAATAAGATGGATTATGAATTGTGATTCATGAGTTTTAACATGACGTGAACATGATGTACGTATGGGATGATTCATGGAATTAAAATGATGATTTTGGTATGGATTTGATATGAGACATGAGTGAAGGTTGGTTAATGAATATGGCATGGTGTCGGTATGAAATACACTTCTACATTCATGATTTGGGAAAGGGTGAATGGAATGGAATTCAACATGGAATGTGAATGAGGAATTGGTTATAAAGGTTGGCATGAGAGTTCTGTGCATGATAAATATTACTTTATTGATTGAGTATGTTTGGTATGTGTTAGTGCGTAATTCCTTAAAATCTCTAGGTGAGATTTCAAGGTAGTGCTTTAGTGATCGGGACGTAATTCCATGGCCCCTATTAGTGGGTGTCCATGGTGGTACCCCATCTATATAATTTGGTAAGGATTCAAGGTAAGGTTGCATCCTGACACTCTAAGGAGTCAGTTAGTCTCACTTAGAGTGGACTGACTCTTGTGGTGAAAGTAGTTGGAGGTCTGAAACTCATTAAGGGCTAACCTTGTGTGTGTGGGATTGAATCATTGTAGCACTTGAAATACATAGCTCGGGGGTGAGCAGGGTAATCCACCATAAGTGCAAGCATTCGCTGAATCTGACCACATTATATGTATCCGGATGAGTCGAGTCAGAGTCTAGTGTATTGTTTGAG
>Ga0214542_1002673_pt1 | contig 36696 bp, 16 predicted proteins | sample CNSS1metaG_FD_160096 | JGI IMG/M metagenome (GOLD analysis project Ga0214542, IMG submission 160096) | Root nodule microbial communities from cowpea collected in UCLA plant growth center, Los Angeles, California, USA - CNSS1 | ecosystem: Host-associated > Plants > Roots > Nodule | place: USA...
GGAGTTCTTGATTGGTAGATCAAGTTCTTGGGTTTTAGGTTCTAGAATTATATAGGTGTTCTTGTAATTCTTGGATCCTAATTGTATTAGTGGAATCCTCCTAAGTGGGTTTACTTAGGAGAAGACTAGACGTAGATTCTTTTTGAATCGAACCAGTATAAATTGTGGTGTAGTGCTTCTTTCTCTTCTCTCACAATCTTTCTTAATTGTTTTTAAACAGTCCATTAACCCACAACTGCGAAATTGATTAATTGAGTTTTAAGACTTAAAGAGTCCTTCAAGATTCACATTAAACAAGTGAAAAACTCATTAATCAATTCAGATCCCTTTGTGGTTAAGAATATTAGACAGATCTGTTTTTTAACAAATTACACCACTCTTGTTAAAAAACCTCATTATTTTATAATTTTATTTGATATTTATAACATTAATTTTTACCTTTTGTAAAAAATATTTAATTATTATTCAGAATAGTAGATAGAAAAAGAGGACATAAGTATGATATAATTATTTTCTGATAAAGACCAAGATGAAAAAAAAATACATGTATATAAGATGAGTATAGTCAAACTCGCATATGCTTTACTCTTTGTTATTTATAATAATAAAAATAAATATATGACATTGTATATGTTTATATTCTTAGCAAATATTTTCAACTATGTTTTTAGATCCTAAATTTAGACACAAAATTGAAATTCATCCCTGTCCCAAATTTTAATACATTTGAGTTCCCAAACTTTAAAGTTTTAAGTACTTCATCGTTTACTAATCACTTGATTCTTAGTTATGGAGACATGTCCTAATTTGTGTCTCGTAACATAGAGAATCTCATTTACAACACATTGTTTTAACTAAATAGAAACATGCATATAACTATAAAAAGTGTAGTTCTATAATTTAATAGAATAAAAACCATCACATAGTTTATAAAAACTAATAACTTTCAATTTATTCAATAAAGTAAAACCAATATCCTTAAAAATTTAAGGAAAAACCAAAAGGTGCAAGTTGCAAAATGGAAAGTTCTTCTAAAACTAGGAACATAAAAGATTTTTTCTAAACAAAAAATAAAACCACAGCATAAAATTAAATTGCATGTCCCAGTGGTGGCGGAACTTAGAAGGTCCGCAGGGGGCCATGACCCCCCAAGATCTTTTACTTTTTCTTTAAATATTTTTTTAATTTTGTTTAAAATTTTTTAATTTCTTTTAAACTTTTTTATAAAATATAATATTTAATAATAATAAATAATAAAATAAAAAATTAAACATAATAAAGAATAATAAAATTTATTGAGATATAGTTTTTTGTTCTCTCTCATTTGAATTTTTTCATGTATTGTATTATTCATTTATTACTCTTGCATCTCTTCTTTGGTTTTTTGTTTTAAAAAACTAGAAAGTTAGACATAAATTCCTTCTCTTGCTTTTAGTTGTCATCCGTTCTCTACTAGGATAAAAAAAGAAGTAATTTTCTCATTTCTCTTAATCGAAAATTAATAGTTTGATATTTAATTTTTTTTTTCATCTTATGAGTTTTTTGTATATTTATTTTTTTATAAATATGAAAAGAAAAGTTAGGTACTACATGTTTTTTCATAACCATTTTTTAAAGGTGACTTGATTATCATATATTGTTTTAGTAATTACGTCTCTCAATTTTTGATTAGATTTTGATAAATTATTTTTTAATCTTAATTTTTTTTAAACAGTTATTATTGATGAAAAATAAAATAGATTCATTTCTTTTAAGTGATAAAAGAGAAGATACCCTTGAAGATAAAAACAATACAAATTTACTTCTTCACCTATTTTCAAGCATGATACTAAGAATTCAATTGTTGAATTAAATGACCATTTCTTAAGATTCAAAGAATTGTAAGTGGAAAATTTCATATTAATTCTTTTAAATTATAGGCAGAATGTTTTATATTAATTCTTTGGAACTATTATAAGAAAACATTATCAAATATGAGAATATTCAGGGAAAGAGATGAAGTTAGAAAAACTTATTTAAAATGAGTTTCATATCAAATACAATTTCAAAATTATAATTCTTTTAAAAAAAATATACAAAGATTTCAATACTAAATTATATATACTTTTGTTATATTAGTAATAATAATTAAATATATAAGACTTGAGTATATTATTTTAGCTCTTCCAAACTTTTTTATCAAGATCCGCCACTACCAATGGCCCATGTGAACTCATCTTGCCACCTGAATATATGCGATACTCATTTTCAAAGGTCTCTTTAGGTGTTGTGTAACTACATGGTATTACAAAACAAGGATTGTAGATACCCGTTGATTTTAAATATAGATATATGGATGAAGTTTTTCAATAAGAATGGGTATGGAATAGTGAAATCTCTCGTAATACTCCGCCTCATTGCCATCTCTACCAACATCCATAAAGGCACTTGAATAAAAATTATTTACAATCATGTAATTCATGTAATTTGTAATTAAAGCATTTGGTTTGTTATATCCCGTAAAACTGACGCTCTTTAAACATTCATTTCCTCTCAAGGAATTCTCATGATATCGTACAATAGGTCTTTCCGAATTCTAATATTTCCAATACTACTGAAATTTTTTATATTTTATGAAACTTTTCTTATAAATTTTTTATAACATTTTGCACGAAAAGTTTTATTTTCTTTTTTTTTAAAGAATTTAATTAATAAGTAATTCTTTCATTAATAATTATTTTTTTACAAAATTATAAAATTTGTAAGTATTTTTTATAAAATCTTAAAGTTAAAAATGTTTTAGAAAAATAGTAATATTTTTTTGAAAATTATTTTTCATAGTAAAATTTGTAAATATTTTTTAGAAAAAACAATTTAAAACAAAATTCTCAACAAATATATGATTCTTTTTGGTAGTGGCTGAATTGACCTACTAGAGGCAATAATTTTCCAATTCATTCATGTATTCAACATTTCAAATCATGGAGAAAATTGGATATACGTAAAAGTGGGAGAAAACTTTTCCTATTCAAGGCTATTCAGGGGAAAGGAAAACTGTTTTTCCAGTTCGCGGCTTCCTTTTCGACTCCAATTGGAATTGACACTCACCAAGACAGCGAAATACAATTTCAGCAATGGAAGCAGGGAAAGAACATAAGCATTTATTTGGAGGAAATTTTAATTTGGAAAAAAGATCGTAAAATAATAATTATAAATCTAAAAATTCATTTTTATAAATGTAAGTTACTGTAGTTTTAATGTCTTTCTAATTCAATTTTAGAAAACTACTCTATGCAATCTTAAAATTTAGGATTAATTTCACACCTTAACATAAATCATAATAGGAATATGCTAACATCGATCATAAGAGATTATATGAGAATACAATGATAAAATATTCTACGATCTCTTTATTTCCAATCTCTTTTTTTTTCAAATTTAACTTTTTGTTTTTCTTTTCTCCTCTCACTTTTTCTTTCTGATTAGAGACATAACTCTAAATTCTTTTATTAACCGATGTCTATTGTTTCTATACTAGTACGACATTCTCAACTCCTTGATGGCTTGGTCTTAGATAATTCCTATCTACATATTGTTTCTATACTAATACGACACTCTCAACTTCTTGATGGCTTGGTCTTAGATCATTCCTATCTACAATTTGTCCATTAAGATGTATCTTATTAGGAAATTGATTGTTTGACAAAGAAAAATTGACAAAGTTTTAGCAAATTGGGGTGTCTTTTATTAATTTAATGTTTATTTCAAAAAAAATAATCCACATGTGATTGAAAAAGTAAAGCAAATAGTGTATTGAATTGAAAAAATAAAAGCACCATGAACGAAAAAACCATTTCTCATGTGTAACGTCCCATTTAATTATTAAGCGAAATTAAAAGAAACGTCACGCAAACAATAATGCAGTAGTGTAGTCTTGGGGTCCTTAACCCAACCCCCACAACCTGGGCACACCACGATGCCAACGAAAACCAGATACAAGTCTAACAAAGAGTGTAGGGTAGAAATACATAAAACGATACATGGGTCGTAGCCCTAAAGAAAACATGAAGAAAATAACTCCAGCCCAGATGGCTAAGCAGCGGAATCACCATTCCCTTGTTGGCCACGAGAACCTCGCCCATTTGCTCCCATAAATCAAATTGATGATCATCGCAAGAAAGAACAGCCACATACAATACAACCATACAACAAAACGGGTAAGCTAGAGCCAATAACGTATTCATCATACAGTCAATTATATTTTCACCACCCCATATCCATACAACAACCAAGCATGTCATGACTCTTCATTCAATACAATACGACTCGACTCGACTCATCCGGATACGTATAACCTGGTCGGATTCAGCGGATGCTTGCACTTGTGGTGTATACCTATGCTCACCCCCGAGCTATGTGTTACAAATGTTTCAATGAATCGATTTCCCTCACCACAAGGTTAGCCCTTAATGAATTTCAGACCTCCTGCTACTCTCACCACAGGGGTTAGTCCGCTCTAAGTGAGACTAATTGACCCCTTAGAGTGTCTGGATGCAATCCTTACCTTGAATCCTTACCTAGTTATACAGATGGGGCACCACCATGGACACCCACTACCAAGGGCCATGGGATTACGTCCCGACCACTGAAGCGCAACCTCGGAGGTCTCACCTAGAGACCCCAAGGAATTTACACGCTGACACGGACCAACATTCATAAATCAGCAAATAAGAGAACATTAAATCGTATTTACACTTCCATACCAACCCCTGAGATTAATCCCTCATACGCATCACATTTCGAATCCATACCTCTGATCATCACCACCCCATGAGTCTAGGGCCTCATCTCATATCAATACCATGTTCCTTTAGTTCCAAACCACTCATTCATTTCACATGTCAAGTTCCCACAACATCCATCATTCATCATGTATGAATCATGTCACGCATATATAGCAATCCATTAGGCATATATCCATACATATGTACATGTATCTCATAATGGCAGTCATACCCAAACAATTCCAATCATAAGAGAGCAACACACAACCAAACACCACACTGTCTCGCCCAATCCCTCGCTCAGGCTGAAGGGTCTCGCTCAGGCGAGACATTCTCGCTCAGGCGAGTCCCCTTCGCCTAGACAAGGGCTCGAAAAGAGCATCAGGAAGCAATGCGGGATCTCGCTTAGGCGAGACCCCTCTCGCTTGGGCGAGATGCTCGCTCGCTCAAAAATTTGAGCGGGTCACCTGGGCAACCTCTCGCGCAAACTGGTTTGGGCGAATCCCTGTTTGTCTCGCCTAGGCGAGACTGGCTCGCTTGGGCGAGATTAACAGGTCTCGCCATTGTTTCACCTGCAGCAGCCATGTTTTTCAAACCAATCAAACATACAAAGTATTCTCACGCATCAAATCGAAGGATTAAACCATACAATCAACAACCAACTCAAACACAGACCAAAACGACTGGAAACTAGAAATCCTAACTTACCGTACCTGGAAAAGGGCTAACAGAACTTCGACACGGGACCTCGGAGCACAGCAGCTTGAAAGACGGACTTGCAGAACTGGCGGAACAGCGGGAGACACGATTATTTTCAAGCTTTAATCGGTGGAATACGAATGTAAAGCTTTAGAAAGTAAGTATAGTAGGTTTAGAGTCACTTACGTGGAGTAGAAATCGCTACTTGAGCTCTTGGGACGGACTGGTTCGAGACGGGAACAAACCCTAGCAGAGCTCTAGCGTACCAGTTAGGGAAACGGTTGAAGGTTATGTGAATGCAAGGAAAATGGAGGCATTGGGGTAACTGAAGCAAGTTTTATCAGTTGGGCCAGCTCTAGGCCCAAACACAAGGGGCAACCCTTTACTTTAGAGCAGAAAGTAATAAGCCAAAATTAATTGGCCTTACATCATGCCTGATTCAAACCCCTCTGACGGTGCTTTACCAAAAACACTTCATTGTTGTATAATCAAATTCCTTCGTCTCACCTGCACGAAAAAGCCTCCCATAGTGCTTCAACAAAAATCGTTGATCGTAGCAGAACCAACCCAACGGTGGTTGACAGAAAACCCTTCCTCGATGCAGAATTGATAATGTCCATTTTTACCTCTTTTTGTGTGTTTATTGTCATGAATAAATCAACTCTATCCTAGCTTTTATCTTGTTATATCCTCAAGTTTAGTGTGTTTTCTATTGTTTTGTGTTTTAGTTATTTTATGTTTATTTTTCCTCTAATCTCTCTTTTAAGTGTGTTAAATAAGTTAATGGGAAACATTTGTGGTGGAGGAAAACAAGCAAGAACTCAAGGGAGCATGATTGGACAAGAAAAGATTGATTTGGAAGCAAACAACCGTGTCGGGCGCCACTAGAATCACGCCCAGTGCTTCAAATACATAATGTTGTCAAAATGCCCAAGGCAGAGCGGTGGGAAACTAAGGTTGAGCGCCACAAGGCTTAGTGGTGAAAAGTGGGGCTCAGCGCCAATCAGTTAGCAAAATCGGGCACTGACCGCTGCTGAGTAAAGGCTGAGCGGTGGCGTCACTAACATGTCAAAAAATGGGTTTTTAATCTTGTTTCTCGTAAGGGTTTGGACGATTCCTCATTTTGCACGATAGAGAAACACTTTTGGGTGCTTGGAGAGCCTCTTGGAGGTTGTTAGGGTGTTGGGAAGCTCTCCCACTCCTCCTTGGGTCTTCTCCTCTATTCATGGTGGTTTTTCCCCCTTTTGGGGTTGGACAGGAAGATGGATTATAAATTGGAGGTGTTGATGCGAAAGGGAGGCACAATTAGAGCATGAAGCAGCTGTCAAGAACCTTGGGAGAGGGCTTGCATCTTCTCTTTGGTTTCCATTTCTTCCCTATCTCTTCAATTTTAAAACCTAGGTTCTCCACCATGGAGAGCTAAACCTATTTGTTTAGATTCGATGTAATGAACTTAATTCTTGTGTATTATGTGATGTTAATCCATATGCTTTTCTATTTCTATGTTAGTATTTGATTTCCATGCTTAATGCTTACTTTGGTTTCGCCACCCATGCATGATTTGTGGTTCTTGAGGTGTTGGAAAATGTCTTTTGAACCTAGAACTGAAATTAAATGCCTAATGGAGCTTGTATCTAGGGATAGAACATGATTCATTAGTAATCTTAAGACTCTTGAACTTAATGCATGATTTCACTTGTTGAGGATTTAAGGAATTGGAACTTGATGAGTTATCATAGACTCAAAGTCGTTAGGAATAGGATTTGAGTATTATTGTGAGTTGATTTTGATTTGAAATTGAAATTGAGATGTTTGTGAATGAATGAGAATAAAGTGAATGAATCTAGTCTTCACAATTGTATATAATCTAGGTTAAATTTATGTTGCACACCAACTGTTTGATAAAATACCAAAAAAGAGTTTCTTTGTGTTTTTGTGAGCTTTGTTGTCTATTTGAGTTGTGAATTGTGAGATTTGTCATGTGTTGCACATGTTCATGTGGAAATAATGATATTTATTACCTACTACGTGCGACCGGTGCACTTGCCATTTTTCACCCAACAAGTTTTTGGCGCCATTGTCGGGGACTTGTGTTCCAACACAAAACAATTTGACATTTGTGACTCTTTTAGACTTTGTTTTTTGTTTCTTATGCTTTCCTTTATGCAGTTTTTCTATAGATGTTTATGCTTTCCATTGATTTGGTTTGTGCTGAATGCTTGTCTCGGGGTACGCCTTAGAGCATGATGTAGTTGTTGGGAGGTCCTAGGAATGAGATTTCAGTAGCTGAACTAACCAAATCAACCCAAATAATACAAGTCACCAGGGATGGGATTGTGTGTTTGGCCCTCATAGTTCTGGTTCTTAAGGCAAGTCTTGATGCATTCTTAAGTCAAGGGATTGGTTAAGATGTGTCGAGCTTTGATAGGCACAATAAGAGGAATTTGAGTGTTTTTACCTTAGAGAACATGGAAAGTAGTATTCATCACCTTTTGAGAGTACTGAGTGATCTTACAACAAGAGGGATCTGAGTGAGGTTCCTTGGGAAATCTATTTTAATCATTATGCATATTGGAATTGTTGTTTGATTGGTGTGCTTATGTTTATGTTTTGCATTTTTCTTTTTTTCTTGTTATTTTTATTTTTTCTCCTTTCAATTATCTTCCATTGTTTTTATGTTTTCTTATTTTCAATTCTCAAATATTGGCTTCTAAAATTATTGGGTTAACCTATTTGTTCAAGTATCTTTTGTGCCTCGAGAATGCTAGGTATTGATGATGATGAGGATGAAGACACAAGGAGCAGAGAGATTTGAGCAACAAGTGTACCCGCCCAAAAAGAGTTTGCTTTCTTTCCTTTTATATTTTCATTTCCTACTTTCAATAATCAAAAGTGTGACTTGGTTGGTCTGAAAAATATGAATGCATTGGTTTCATGACTTTGAGTGAGTTTTGCACGACTTTGAGGAGAACCATTTGTGTTTGCTCATAAATTGATTTTGGATGATATTGAAAGTGTGTTGTGACCTTGTGAAAATCAATGCTTGTGGTTTAACTCATGTTTGTATGTTGAGAATGTTGTTATTGTTTTTACTACGATTAATGATTGTGGCAGTTTGTATGACAACCTTAGGACTAAACCGGGTGAGATTTTGAGCCTGGAAGTTCTTATCTATTGAGAGTTATCTCTTTCTATGCACAATTAACTTTGCTTGATTCTCATTGCTAGTTTTATTTCAATTGCATGTCTACATCTAAACAAGGCATTTTCCCTTTCTTTCCTTTCATCATATTTTGACCTTAAAGATAAACCTTGTTTTTCAAAAATACAACCCTTGTGCAACCCTTTGAGCATTTTAAATAAACTTTCTTTCACCTTTGAACCCTTGAGTTTTTTTTGAAAATGATTGACCACCTCACCTTTAGTAGGAGAGTAAATTTATGGCCATTAGTGTGATTCAAGTGTGGGGAAGCTATCAAAAGACGGGAAGCATGAGAAACAAAATGGAGTTGGTTGGGGTTGATGTGATACATTCTTGTAAATAGGTCATCTTTAAAAGAAAAAGAAAAAGAAAAAGAATGAAAAAGAGAAAAAGAGAAAAAAAAAGAATAATGTGGCTAAAATATGGTGATTCGTTGTGTTCTAGTTTAAATAGAAGAGCGGTGAAAAGTGGGGCTGAGTGCCAATCAGTTCAAAAAATCTGACGTTGAGCGCTGCTGAGACAAGGCTGAGCGGTAGTGTCGCTAACATGTCAAAAAATGGACTTTTAATCTTGTTTTTTACGAGGGTTTGGACCATTCCTCATTTTGCATGATAAAGAAACACTTTTGGGTGCTTGGAGAGACTCTTGGAGGTTGCTAGGGGTGTTAAAACGTTCTCCCACTCCTCCTTAGGTCTTCTCCTCTATTGATGGTGGTTTTTCCCCCTTTTGGGGTTGGACAGGAAGATGGGTTATGAATTGGTGGTGTTGATGCGAAGGGGAGACATAATTGGAGTATGGTGCAGTTGCTAAGAACCTTGGGAGAGGGCTTGCATATTCTCTTTGGTTTCCATTTCTTCCTTATCTCCTCAGTTTGTAAAACATAGGTTCTCCACCATGGAGAGCTAAACTTATTTGTTGAGATTAGATGTAATGAACTGAATTCTTATGTATTGTGTGATGTTAATCCATATGCTTTTCCATTTCTATGTTGGTATTTGATTTCCATGCTTAATGCTTACTTTGGTTTGGCCACCCATGCATGATTTGTGGTTCTTGAGGTGTTGGAAAATGTCTTTTGAACCTAGAACTGAAATTGAATGCCTAATGAAGCTTGTATATAGGGTTAGAACATGATTCATTAGTAATCTTAAGACTCTTGAACTTAATGCATGATTTCACTTGTTGAGGATTTAAGGAATTAGAACTTGATTAGTTATCATAGACTCAAAGTCACTAGGAATAGGATTTGAGTATTCTTGTGAGTTGATTTTGATTTAAAATTGGAATTGAGATGTTTGTGAATGCATGGGAATAAAGTGAATGAAATCTAGTCTTGACAATTGTATATAATCTAGGTTAAATTTATGTTGCACACCAACTGTTTGATAAAATACCAAAAAAGAGTTTCTTTGTGTTTTTGTAAGCTTTGTTGTCTATTTGAGTTGTGAATTGTGAGAGTTGTCATGTGTTGCACAAGTCCCTGTGGAGAGAACAATATTTATTACTTGCTAAGTGCCACCGATGCACTTGTCCTTTTTCAACTAACAAGAACGTTCTTCCGTTCGTTGTCTTCCATTATACTCATTTGATTTTGAAATTGATTTCACCATCGCAACAATTGGACGTTTATTTTCAATAAATCAATGCGTAATTGGGTTTATGCAGGGTGTGGGCTGCACATAAATCACTAGAATTTGTTTAGTGTCACCAGATTGTGGCATGCACATAATCTTCAAAAATAAATTATTCAAAAAAGGATGGAGGTTTGAATGGCTAACAATGAAAACTTAAGTATCAAACGCCGTTATTGCATTTGCACAACATGTTTCCCACTTAGGTGTGGGCAGGTGATGTGCATTTGGTGAAACAAAGACTGCATGATTAAATGACAAACAATGACTACCTACATGGCAAACATAGTAAGTGGTTTTGAACTACACGTTTCCATGGAGAGGTGGCAACATGATTTGCATCTCAATTTAAACAACCTTTCTTATAAAAAAAATCACTGCAATTTGTTTGGGGTCACCAAGATTTGGAGAGCACATAAAGTTCCAAAATAAATTCCTAAAACTAAGGTTGCGGGATTAAATGGCAAATAGTGACGACTTGAATGCCAAACACAGTAACTGGTTTTGAACAACATGTTTCCATGGAGAGGTGACCACATGATTTAGGATTCCATTTTAGCAACCTTTCTTATTAAAAAATCATTGCAATTTGTTAGGTGTCACCAAGATCTGGCAAACACATAAAGTTTCAAAATAAATTGTTGAAACTAAGGTTGCAGAATTAAATGGCAAATCAATAACTACTTAAATAGCCAATGCAGTAAGTGATTTTGCACAACATGTTTCCATGGAGAGGTGGACACATGATTTAGGACTCCATTTGAGCAACCTTTCTTATTAAAAAAATCACTGCAATTTGTTTAGTGTCACCAGAATATGATCAACACATAAAGTTTCTAAATAAATTTCCGAAACAAAGGTTGTAAGTTTAAATGTCAAACTGTGACTACTTAAATGACAAACTCAGTACGTAATTTTTCACAACATGTTTCCATGGATAGGTACCCAGTTAAATTGGAATGCAATTTCACCAGGGGTACATGCCGAACTTTCCTATCCAAAAATGATTGGTAATTTGTGTCCCGAGTTTGTCCTGCACATATTTTACGAAAATAATTTGAAATAAATTTTGGAGATGTTAGTGGTAAACATTGACAACTTAAATGGCAAATGCAGAAAATGTTTTTGGACACATACAGTTGTATACATTTGTGACACATCAAACCTGATAAATGACACTAATTTGGTTAACACAAAGGTAATTGTCTTATACATAGAGTTCTTCAACATAATAATGTAGCAAAAAGTATAACTGATGTCTCATAACAAGGTTTTGCGATGTCTTAGTAATATAAAAAGATCAACTATTTTCTCTCCAGAAATTTCAAAAAAAAAAAAAAACAAGTACACACATCTATTTACAAAACTTCCGTCTTTGATATGTGGCAAATGAAGTTCGAATTGTTGCACTCTTGAAACGTAACCATGGTTGATGCTTCATTCGAGCATACATATTGCTTTCTTCACAATCATTTCTGTCTTCATTATCAAATCTGTTGCTTTTTCAACTTCCTCATCATCATCCATATCTTTACCAAAAACGGAAAAACTGGGTTTAGCACTGCAACAACCATTGTCATTCGTAACATTATCGGCAATTATGTCATCAACATAGTCACGAATTTCATGGGAAGGCCCTCCATATCCCTCATTAAATTCACCCTTACTTTCATGAATATCTCTTTTCAATTCCTTCAATTGAGCTTAAAGTCGTTAATGACCTGTTCTTGTTGATCAACCGCAAGTTTTAAGTCATCCTTGTTTGTCACGTCTGCCTTCTCAGCAAAACCACAACTAAAGGCTTCAAAAGCTTCTCTAACAATTACATAACCAAACTCTTCTGGTGAGGCAACTACACAAAAAACAACTTGCATATAATTTCAAAATCAACTTAAAAATCAGTGCATGTAATGAAAAAACCATATAACAACTATCAAAACAAAGGAACTAAATTCAAAATTACCAAATTCTTATTAAAACTTCAACTTATGACAAAATCACCCACTTTCACATTCATGCAATGCAAAACACGTGGAAATTTGGTTGACAAATATCGACCCTTTTGGGACCACATAAGCATATGATCATAAGCCCATAACGACAAAACATATCACTGAAGATGATTTGTCAATCATCAACAGATATTACAACATCATTCAAGTAAAGTAAATACTAAATAAAAAATTCATACCTGCAACAAATATACACATCCATCTACGTGAAAGAAATACGACATATGCTCCCAACCAAGTATTCATACACAACGACACCCTAATTCAAATTTCCAAGACCTTCAATATTATCTACAAGCTTAAAAATAATTGAGAAAACCCTCCCACTATGATTTGGCAATAACAATTCACATATGCCCAATAATATATAAACCCTACAAAAGTTAGGTACAAAAATTTCCTTCCTATTTCGCAATAGGAAGTCAAACAATGTGCTTAAGTCGACGTTGTTAGTTTTAAACATTTTCTTACAATTACTCTCGACTTCAATTTCTTTTAAATTGAGTTTTGGACCAACCACCCTAAGCCCAAAACCTAGACAAACATCCAATAAAGTAAATCCAACTGATTGGGATCTTATTTGAAAACATCCACTCTTTTCATCCACTTAGAACATAATTTACTAAGAAGGTTTCTAGACAATTTCGTAGACTCCTTAAACAGTGTAAACCATCCAAAACAAGTCTCTTGAATAAATAACTTCTCCTCTACTGTTAACTAGTTATTAATAGATCCAACATATTTTGTTCCACAAGAATACCTCAAATGTATCTGCAAAGAAAATTAAACAACTACACTAATAAGACTTATTAAAATGTCATACACAAATCAAATATATGATAACGTTTTTCAAACCTTATTTTCAATGGAGCTATTACCTTCTTCCATATCCATACTTAGTAGAGATATCAAGAAATAGTCACCAAGGACCTAAAAACTAAAAATGACCACACAAAAAAACGTTCATAAAAACCAAAAAAGCACATCACCAAAACGGATAAAACACATAACACCACATGATCAAATAAATTAATCAAACTATGAGATGGACCAACTTATAAAACAATGACCAAAGTATTAAACACCAAATTGTAACTGTTAATGTGGCAAACGCAATGCAACTTTTATCATTCAAATAATATAAAGCTTCCTACTAATACAATTCATTCAATAACATTTATCCAACAAGTATGTCTACATCCACATACATTTAATATATTTGACCATTGCAAAAATGTGTAAGGATAACCCATCCAATCATACTTTCATCAATAACCACAACAAAACAAAGCATTTCAAAACAAATAGGGGATTTATAACATCCCGACCGGACATTACGGATTTAAATAAGAAAATAAAGAATTAATAAATAAACCTCATTTATTATAATGTCATTTCCCAAAAAACATGGAAAATTTAAAACTTTATTCCCATTATCATATAATAAACTTTATAACCATAAGTCCATGCTCATAAAATATCCATGTCTGATAAAGTTTACAATTTAGTCAAAACATAGTAAAATCATCAAAACTCTAATAATCACGGTCTATCCCCGCTTCGTCTTTAGGCCTCACCAGATCCACCTGCAACATCATCTGCTCCTGGTACCATGTACACAATCATCACCAAACACAAGCAGATAGGGTGAGCTAACAATTTGAACAATCATATATACAAACATAAATATATGACAATCACACCAAAGGAATTCATCCTCTACTCCCATCCCATATGACCAGTACCATGTGAATCATATTCTACGTCGGAGGGTTTTGAATAAGGCGCGAGAAAGGGTTTTCCTTTTCGTTAATGGTGCTTTTATCTTCTCAATTCAATACATTGTTTGATTTACTTTTCCAATCACACATGGATTATTTTTTTGAATAAAACATTAAATTAATAAAAGACACCTCAGTTTGTCAAATCTTTGTCAATTTTTCTTTGTCAACAAACACTACAAAAAAATTCATTAAATACGGCGGTTATTTGGGGTATAAAATGGCGGTTTTGACTGCCATATTTTGTGCGTATGGCGGATACGGGTACCGCCATATATCCTGCCGCCACAATGAATAATATGGCGGTCTTGGACGAAATGCCGGAACACCCGCCATTAAATGCATTGCGCAAATAATGACAGTTCGAATCGCCGTATTTTATGCGCAAATAATGGCAGTGAAAACCGTCTTAATTTGTTTATTTTTAAAGAATTATCATGCGAAATATAACACCTAGAAATGCCATTATTATATGTTTTGCATAAAATTAATAAAATCATAGAGAACATCTTGATCATTAATACTTTTATTCATAAATCTTATTTCATATTAAAAAAGTTGATATCATGAAACACCATCCAAAAGTTTTCACATTGAAAACAAAAGCCAAAAAAAAATCCAAAACATTATTATAATACATTTTGCTAAATTTCTAGAGCTATGTTCCTATAGCTATATTCCTAACTTGTATTTTCTGCCTCACATGATCTTCTTATACCAATAGGTGATGGAGCACCACTTCCAACATCGGGTACCTAGAATAAAAAAAACTTATAATTTATTCAAATTCACATGTGTATTATAATAAACTTATGTAATTTGTTAAATAAACTATTAATTTTTACCTCATTAACCGAAGTATGTACCAAATCAGCAGTCGTAGCAGCAAAATGGTCAGGAACGTCATCTCTAGAAGCAATGTAGGCAACCAATGTTTGCATTTGGTTTTTGAGAGTTGTGAGCTCATTTTCCATCTTTAGGAACTTCTCATTCGTATTTGTTGATGTTGCACTACATGAAGCAAAATTCACACCATTTAACCTTGTAGTGAATTGCTTAAATGCAAGAGTGGGACAAGCTCCATGTGACAATCCTCTAACCCGACCTGGATGCTCCTTACCAAATATGAGACCAATTGGATCATTTGGAGATATATCTGATGCAATATCTGGGTTATTCAACATTAGCTCATCTATTTTTTCCTGCATTAAATTGGAAGTGCAAAAGATCGCCAAACAAACAAATTATGACAACTTAAAATGGTAAACCAGTACACCAACAATTAGTTCAGACTCAAATAAGAAAATTGAAAGTGATCATATAAGTTGAAGTACTTGGTCAAGAGAAAGGTGTCCAGACTCAAATAAGCAAACCAACAATTAATGCTCACAAACGAAATTGCTTGAAGAACTCACAAAATCGTTATATATGTTATTATCATCTCAAACCACTTGGGTAATACATGTAGAAGATACTTTGATATTTAAGTTAGTAGGTGTCCAAATATAGAAATATTAAATGCAATAATCAATATAAACAATTATCTTAAACCTCTTATTTATATAATTTTGTGATGAGTTTTTACTTATCACCCAGCTAATTATGACTCAAGCCTTAATACCATCATTTAGTTGTTATCTAACTTACGTTAAGTTGCTTTTAAATTTATTAATTACACCGGATGTCTTCTGACCGGTCTTATTCGACGTCAACGATCGTCATGAACGATCGACCTCTAATTTGATCCGTTGTTCTTGAACGTATGATCGATGGGTCTGTATTATAAATCACGAGTATACATGTGAACGGTTAGTTTTTTAGGAAGATTACACAGGGATACAGAGGAATAATGTATAGATTATAAGAGGAGGGCATATGGAAAGTAACTAGACCACGATCGGTATAAATGAAAAGTAAAACATGAGTATATATGTAAATGGATATACATATATGCAATCTTATTTTCATATGAGATTGGCATAAGACAAAATTCAAAGAATTAAAGAAGACACTACTTAAACAAATCAAAACAGAGATAAAGGCACAACATCCATAACAGGAATTAAGTAAAAAACCCGTTAACTAAGTAGATTCACTTTATAAGTCCAACATTTTCCTTTAAATAAGTTTATTATATATTTGGAGCACAAAAGTCGAATAACAACTGCCATTAACCGACAACATAAAACATTAAGCCCACCAAACATTTCCTAAAAACAACAACCAAACCTTAAAATAGCAAAGAAAACAGAGTTTGCAGTCATCCACACTGTTCATGGAGAGAAGGGGGTGAACCGTGGAACAGGCTTGCACGTAAGCGGCTTCGCCAAAAACACCGTCACCCTTCCCTCCTCCGTCATGTCAATGTCGTGACTCTTCCCATCATTCACCACCCAATCGAAGCACTGGATCAAACTAGCGAGTGTGGCTTGCATGACGAGTAACGCAAGCGAGGCTCCGGGGCAGCTTCTTCTTCCGCTTCCGAAGGGCAGAAGCTGGTAGTACTGTCCCCTCACGTCGATTTTGCCTTTTCCAACCTCATCGGAGACCAAGAACCTCTCTGGGTTGTACTCCAGCGCGTTGTCCCAGTACTTGGGGTCTCTGCCGATGGCCCACGTGCTGATCATGATGGTGGAGTGCGCAGGGATGTCGTAGCCGTCAACCTGGCACGTGCGCATGGCTTCTCGCGCGAAGATTGGTGTCGGAGGGTGCATTCTCAGAGTCTCCTTCACCACCGCTTGCAGATAAGGGAGGTTGGGAATGTCTGACTCCTTCACCAGCCTCTCCTTTCCCACCACACACTCTATCTCCTCTCTCGCCTTCTTCAACACCGCCGGGTTTCGCACCAGCTCCGCCAGGGACCATTCCAGAACACTAGCGGGTCCGTTTGTGCCGGCGATGAACATGTCCTGTGATATTGCAACCTCTGTGATATTGCTTGCTATGCATATCTCAATTTAACTTTTATATATTATTTTTAGATTCCTTTAGTTCTTAAATAGATTACTTTTGTTTGAACATGTTTGTCACCACTATGATATCCGTGGCAGATTCCAAGGACAACAAATGCATATAAATAAAGCGAGACAAGGACCGAAGTTGGTAGAAAATGGAAACAAAAAAGAAAACGGAAACATATAGATATATACGTACGAGAGCAAAGGCTTTGGCACTTTCCCTTGTGAGTTTATTGTCAGCACCATCAGCTTCAATGAGGTTCAAGAGAATGTCGAAGAGATCCTTCTTCCTATCACTGTCAGCACCGGCTTTGGCCCTCGCCTCTTCGTGCTCCTTCAGCACCTTCTCCATCATCGCATCAACCTTGCGGTGCGTTTCCATGTTTTTCTTCCCATACCCCTGAAGATCAAAAGGCTTCGCGAGCCTCAAAATGTCTCCCAAGTTGAACGCCCCCAGCAACTCCGCCACCTCCCTCACCACCTTCCTCAACTGCGCCACAAAATCATTCGCACCGCTACTCTTCTTCCCCATGATCATCCTCGTGATAATGTTGTTCGTGTGCGCTATCAGCTCTTGCCTCATCACCACCTCCTTCCCCGTCGCCGAAATCTCCAACATCCGCTTCAAAAACGCTTCCACCTCGCTCTCGCGAATGCCGACAAAGTGCTCCAGAGTCTTCCCGCTCAGAAGCTCCGTCATGCAGAGCTTCTTCAGGAAGCGCCAGTACGTCCCGTACGGAATGAAAAAGTAGTCGGCGGCGCCGTACGTTAAACTCTCGCTCGCAATCATTAAGGGGCGGTTGCAGAACGCCTCTTCGGAGGTTTTAAGGATCTCTTTGGCTGTCTCCGCAGACGACGCTACAACGATGTTTTTGTAGCCGATCCTGATATGGATCAAGGGACCATAGCGTAGGGAGAGTTTGTAGAGTGCTTGGTGAAGCACCGAACGGAGATACGGCGCGTGCCCTAGTAAGGGTATTGAGATGGGAGGGCCAGGTGGGAGTTTCATGTTCTGTGATTTTTTGAAGATTGAACGAATAAAAATGGTGGAAATGAGCCACAGGAAGAACAGAACAAGGTAACCTTGTATGTCTATCATGGCTGTGTGGTGTTTAGTTTGTAGGGAAAATCACAGTGTTTGAGGTTAACTATCTACTATTCACACAACTCAACCTTTGCTTTTATAGAGATGCTGCCGCATGAGCAACATCAAAGGTGGTATCGGTGAGAGATATGGTATCAATCAAAAGGAAAATTATGTTTTGACAAGAAATTTTTTGACAAAGTTGACAAAGTTACTATAAATGGAATTAAAATAGATTTTTATTTTACTTTTTAACCAAAATAAAATAATAAAATAATACTTTTTTACTTAAAATGGTAATTTGTCAAAAGTTTGTTAAAAAAAACTTTGTTAAAATTAAAAATACATATAAGAGCAAAGCATATCTTTCCAACCTAAAATTAAAAAAAAAAATGATTCATGGAAAAATTTTGATTTTATCTACATTTATTACACTTTTTACTTATTTATTTCCTTTCTAGAATTAAATATATTTATAATCCTAAATTTTAATGTTAAATTAAAATTTGTATTTGTTTTGAGATTTGATACATTTTACTCACAAAGTGAATGAAAATATTTTTTTTATCTAAGAACGATATTTTAACTATTAAATTTTGACAACTTTCTCTAAAAACGATATTTTAACTATTAAATTTTGACAATTTTCTCTTACAACATGAGATATTATCTTCTAAGTGATTTTGGAATATTGAGAATAAGAAAAACGAAAAATGAAAAATCACTTGAAAAATGACACATAAGATTGTAAAAGAAAGTTGTAAAAATTTAGTAGTCAAAAATTTATTTTCCTTTTTTAACTAAACATGTTTACCTTTTTATATGTTAAACATAATTAACAACTCAAAAGTCACTCTCATATATCTTTTGACACACCAAATATTTTAAACTAGTTTGATTAAGAAAATAATATTTATTTATTTTTAAATATAAATTAAGATGTAACTTTCAAAATTTTACGTGAAAGTTTAAACACTTAAAATATGTAGTTAACCCTCTTTCTATGTGTCTTCTTATCGAATCACATAACCTATAAATCTACCATTTTTATTCAATAATACACCTTTTTAGTGTACACAATCATATTTTAAAATATAAATACATTCATTTCACTGTCCATTTAATAATATTATAATATATATTAAATTGTTAACAAATATTTTCTTCTTTTTCTAAAAGAAATCCTCTTTAATTTGCAAATAATTATACTATTACAGCTATCAATATGATAGAAAAATATTCTCCGTGATGTTACAGCCATCACGATAACATGATTATAGAGAAGATGACTGTTATATAAACATCCAACTTTTCACTCAACCTCCTTCCAACCCAATAAAATATTATTTCTATTTTAAAATATAAAAAAAATTATAATAAATTAACTAAAAAAAGTATAAATATGATTTATTTTTTAATAAATGTTGGAAAGGGGTTAAGGATGGGAGAGGTATTAATACAAAATTTTCCTTTAGAGAAATATAATAAATTATATTAGATAAGTGTAATGTATATATAAATTCGTGTTTACGTACGAGTTGGTGTTTAATGTGTATAGAAAATTCATCTGATCACTTAATGAATAGATTTGTGTAATGTATATTAATAAACTCATATAATTTGTGTATGGAAAGATTTGTCTAATATATATTGTTAAATTCATATAATCAATATATGATTAATTTGTTTTATGTGTATTTCTAAACTCATCTAATCAATACATCAACATACTCATCTAATGTGTTCCTTGATTTGTCTAATAATTTTTCTTATATTCATCTAATCAACGTATGAATGACTTATCTAATATTTTTTTTGTTATATTCGTCTAATCAACGTATGGATAGTCTCGTCTAATGTGTCTTGTTAGACTCATGTAATTTCCATGTTATGTCTAAGTGTATGAAAAGATTTGTTTGATATGTATTGTTAGACTCATCTAATCAATACAGTGACAAACTCGTCTAATATGTATTGCTAGAGTTGTCTAATCAATATATTGATACACTCTTATAACGTGTATTGTTAAACTTGTCTATTCAGTATATATTTAGACTCATATAATCAATGAGTGGACAAACTCGTCTAACATATATAATATAGTCATCTTATTTGTGCATAGATAAACTTATATTGTTAGACTTGTTTAATCGATGAATAGTCATCTAATGTTTTTTTTTCTGTATGTCTAATGTGTTACTAAACTTTTCTAATCAATGAACATCTAATACATATTTATAGACTCATTAGTATATAAATACATCTAATTTTCCACTCAACATCCTTCCAACATCTTTAAAATATTATTTTTATTTTAAAATATAAAAGAATTTATAATAAATGAACTAAAAAGTGTGTAAATGTTATTTTTTATTAAATGTTGGAAAGGGGTAAAGCATGGGAGAGGTATTCTAATATAAAATTTTCCTTTCAGAGAAATGCCTTGAATTTGAGAGACATGCCTGCGCAGGCGAATAAATTATGTGTTTTGCGATCCACGGGGTCTTATTATTTTTTCTATATAAAAATGGTTGCGTGTTCCACGTCCTGCATATTATATTCGCTATAAAACTTTGTTTTTATTTCTTTTTAGATGCTTGCGTATGGGGATGCTGAATTCGCAAGTTTCGATAGTATTCATCCTAAAATGTTTGTGCAAATTAATAGCAATTTATAATGTTATGGAAGAATGTCAAACAGGTTCTTAATTGTACTTAAGTAATGTCAAATGGTTTTTAATAGTATCTAAGTGCAGTATAAAACTCATTATCAAATAATTAAAGACTTTTACTAAACAGTGCCCTGAGGGTACTGTTAAGAATAATTAATATATATTAAATTTTACAAAACTTATAAAGTATATAATTAAATGTGATATTGAATAAAATCTGAATTAATAATTATTAATATAATTTTATGTTATTTAAAAAATAAAACAAACATAAATATTATATATATGTATTTAATATTTTATGTAATGTTAATCAATAAAAATTAAAAAATAATAAAATAATTATTTTTAATGTTATTAAAATTAAATATAATTAAATATAATAAAATTTAAATTAACAGAAAAAAAATAATAGATTCATCTCTAAATATAATATGTCATGATGTAAGATTCTATAAAACTTGACGACGAAGTGGTTTTAATATTTGTTAAATATCAAAATTTTTGTTGTAATTGATTTAATTTTATTGACGGTATATAATAGAAGCCATCGAAAGAACCGTATAAATGTAATTTCTTGTTAAATGAGTTTTTCAATATTAATTTTGCGGCCTTTGATAACATATCTATACTTGTATATAATTCATTTTTTCGTTTTTTCTTTTACATTTTTTTTTTCAATTTTAGTAACTATTATTTTAAATTAAAATAATTATATTTATATTTTTACTCTTTTTTATTGTTTTATAAATTAACATAATTATTTTACCATTTTATCCTTTTAATAATTATTTTTTAATAAGAAATAATTATACAAATTATTTATTTTTATAACTATTTTTAATAAAATCATTTCATAGGTCAATAAATTTTGACTAAAACAAATGGACACACATACGTGTAGTGTGAATATCTAGAGATGGATAATTAAGCTCTGGAAGGTTTAATAAAATAGTACTTGAATATTTTATTGATAAAAAACAAAATTATTAACTTTTGTTTTTATTGTCAAGTTCATTTTATAAAACTTTACTATTATTTTAGAAAACTTTTACCTCTATCTTCTTCTACCTTTTCTTTAAGGTTTAATTATACTTTGATCCTCATTTTGAAGTCAAAATTTCACAATAGTACCCAAATTTTTAAAAGTCTCAAATTGATCATTTTTTTTGTTAAAACATCTCAAGTTTGTCCTTTCTGTTAATTCAAGGTTGACGCTGTTAGAGGGAGTGTCACGTGTCAGTTCCTCAAATTTTTGATTTTATTTTTGAATTGTTTTTTATTTTTGAATTTTTTTAAAAAAATCAAAAAATTGTCACGTGTCAAGCTGATCGTGCCACGTGGCAGTGACAAAGTGATGTCGTAGTGACAGTGACACGTGTCAGTATTATGTCAGGTGTCATTTCCTTAGTCTCAATTTGGTCCCTTTATTTTAATTTTTGTCTCAATTTAGTCCCAATTTTTGTTAAAATTAGAAATTTTGTCCCTCTCCAAATTGAAATCAAATTTAATTTCTATATAAATGTACTCAAATATTTCCATCAAAATTGATATTTCAAGTAAATATTTTTAACCAAATTAAGTTCATTTAATTAATATTTTACATTGAACTTTATTTAAAATTGTTTTGAAGTTGTTAATAGAAAAAAAAATCATAAATTAACTAGTTCATGTAACAGTAAAACACATACAAATTTAAAATTTGAAAATAATTTTAAGTAAAGTTGAATGTGAAACACAATTTTAAATAAATTTAGCTATGTTAAAAATATATAATAAAAATATTAAATTTAATAAAAATATTTGTATAACATTTATATAAAATTAATTTTTGTTTTAATTTGGAGAGGGACGAAATTGAATTATTTTTACAACAATAAGGACTAAATTGAGATAAAAATTAAAATACATGGACTAAATTGAGACAAAAATTAAAATACATGGACTAAATTGAGACTACGAAAATGACACTTGGCATAATACTGACACGTGTCACTGTCACTATCACATCACTCTGTCACTGTCACGTGGCACGATGACAGTTTGACACGTGGTAATTTTTTGATTTTTTTTTAAAAATTCAAAAAAAATAATAAAAAAATTCAAAAAATCGAGGAACTGACATGTGGCACCCCATTTCACGCCGTCTAGTCAGACTTAACAAAAAGGGCAAACTTGAGACATTTTAACAAAAAAAGGGACCAATTTGAAACTTTTAAAAATTTGGGTACCATTTTGAGATTTTGACTCCAAAATGATGACCAAAGGCATAATTAAACCTTTCTTTAAAAAAATAACCCTATTTATGTGTTTTACGATCAAGATTAGCTCTAAACTCACAACAGAGAATCCTACAATTTTACCCGATCATAATTGTAAATAGGTAAGTTTTTTTTTTACCTTTTTGTAGAGTCAAATTGTTTTCTTCTGTTGCATGTGAGTACAATGGATTGCATGTTCCTCAATCATACTCAAATTAATTCTTTGTGTGTGTTGGCTAAAAAGTGTGGTCTATTATTTTCTTTTAAGACAATGATTTTCAAAACTTTTGTGGCATTAGAAGAAAAAAAATCGTTGTCTTTAAGCAATGGCCACGACTGTATATTCCTCGGCTGGAAAATTGTGGCAAAATCGTTGCCTAAACTTAAGGTCACAGTTTTTTTACTTTAGGCAACATTTTTAAGTTGTTGTTTAAACTTAAAAAATGGTGTAGTGACACCCACGCCATTATGTATCCTAGGTGATGGAGGACTTTTCAAGACATATTATTTTCATTAGTCCAACAATCTCCCCTTGATTAAAATAAACACATCTTCATTGTTTATACATGCATTCATACTCCACCATAGAAAGTATACTCACTTGGAATTAAACCATCCCAAGAATTTCCACACAACCTACATCAATGCTAATCAATGACCGTGCATAATCACCACACACCCTACATCAATGTTAACCGATGTTTGTATATAATCACCACACACTTTGCATCAACATTAGCCAATGTTCGTCCATAAACATCATACACCTTGTATCAATGCTAACCAATGTCCTTGTATAATTCCCATACATCCTACACCAATATTAGTCAATGCTCGTGTATAGATTGTAGCTTGATAAACTCATCCTAGGACTCACAATCTTGATGACTAGGAGCTACCACCAGTCACAGTCCTCTACTTTCAAATTTGACTAACCATAGATCGCCATGTCATCTTCATCTTCTCCAAGTTGTCCAAACACACAATCATCATCTTCATACCACACAACCATTATCGGACCTCCACGCAAAGCTTCGTCGAACCTCCTTGCACTTCCATTGGTCCTCAATACAACACTTATTGATGAATCAGAAGCGAACACGAGCCACAAAGCATGGTTGCTACAACCAAGCAAGAGAATGCGCCAATATTTGTTCTCTATCATGCACCACACACACGTCGTTGAAAAAACGAGCTCCATCCAACGATCTGCACCATGCCTATAACTTAAGCCACTGTGAGCTCCACCTAGCACAAATGCCAAATCCACATGAGCCATCATACACATATCTGAAACGAAATTGCACCATTATCGGAGCAGATCACGAGTCATTGTAGGCCCACCCTTCAACACTCATAGGTGCTCTACGCATATCACCTTGCCACAAAACGTGAGCCTAGATTGCTTGAAAATGCAAACGAGAAGATTGATACTTACCAAAGCTCTCATTGTCACCGTTCGAACTTCATGCAATAAGAGGACCTTGTTTGAGAAGGGCATTTACATCTCACCAAAGACCTTTGAGCTTCACTTCGTGGAGGAGATCTAAAATAGCATGCACTCGTCAAAACTGATAGCGCTTCACCCCACATATCGACCACCAACCTTACCAGAGCACTATATCGCACCACTCACTAGATCTCGTCACCCAACAGGAACTACCACTGTAACGTCCCTATTGAAAATTACTTAATTAAATAAATAAATAATGATTGAAAATCAAACGTCATGATTTTATTGTTCCCAATCGCGAGAAAAATTTCAAATATTCTTCAACACGCCATAATTTAAATAAAACTAGAGTAATAATGTTGTTACAAGTTCCAAAATCCGACAAAATAGTAAAAGCATAATAAAATTCCTAGCTCAAGAGCCCCAAGCTAGCCCCTTCTCCGTTGCTATGCATCAACAACATCACCTGGAATATCATCTGCTCTCGTGTGATAAGTCACATGATCATCGCCAAACACAAACAGAAAGGGTGAGCTCATAAATAATGAACACATAAGTTAATAATATCAAAATACACCCAACTATTTTATTCTAGTTAGTTCTTGGCCAAGACCTTAATACCTCAAGGATTTTCAACCTTCCATTCACACAAATAATTGACCATGGATTCAGGATATATGACGCTCCCACGAACCTGCCCGCTCGTGGTCCTGTCTCTATGAACCTCCCTACTCGTAGTCCTGCCTCTACGAACCTCCTCGCTCGTAGTCCAACACACGTGATCCAACAGGTACGAACCTCCCTGCTCGCAATATCTCTCAAGTGTGAGCACGGAACATAAGAACCTTCCCGCTCGTATCCCCACACGAGAGTATCAGGATATGAACATCCCCGCTCATATCATCACGTGTTCACCACCATCCATGAACCTACCCGCTCATGGCACAACATCTCCTGATCCAAGTTTTGCATCACTGCGTACAAACGACATATGTAACCCATTACCTATAGCGTTATCGCCTAGCGCTGCCTAAGCGTCGCTATGCAAAAATACTGCACAAACCGCCTGGAAGGACACCATCGTCGCCAGCCGCCAAGCCCACTCCAAACCCATTGTTTTAGAGTTTATTGCCTGGCAGATCACACCTTGCTGCCATGTGCCACGCGTTGCAAGAACATCCCTGCTAGTCCTATCGCCTGGCGGACACTCGAAGGCTGCCAGGCGCTACACCAGTAGTGACATTCTGCTGGTTTTTAGCACCCAAACAGATTATCCTACACTCTCAAAATACCTCCAAAGGTATTAACCCATTGTATGGTTCAAGTGCCTATCATTCATAATTGACAATCCCCGTATTCAAGACCTATGATTTTACCAAGTACTTTATCATTGCATAATAGCTCCATCAAGCTTATGAAACGTACCACCAATCCAGTACCTTAAAATTAGACCACCTGCTACTTCCCTTACTGAAATGATGCTAAGCCTTCCCTTCAATATCTTCAACTCCAAATTACAAAAAAAATTATGATTGATACCTTACCCTACTAGATTGTAAGTATCCAAAAGTTATAAATCTATATCCAACAGAAACTCCATCTTTTCCAGCACCTCCAATCTGAGTGACCATTACCATTATCCTTTATTATGTTCTCAATGTCATGTCCATACCAACTCTCACATGTTAATACTATAAACACACCTTCATAATCTTTTCAACATAGCATTCCAACTTATCACGGCTTAAGTTTAATATTCTCGTCCACCTAAATTTATCACAATGACCCATACACAACTCACGACCCCTGCACCATCAGAACACTAAGTTGGAAAGCTTCTAGCTATCACCTCGTGGCAGATTATGCGCTGCCAGGCGACGTAACAGATTCTGGGAATTTCCCAGTTTTTCCCTCTGTGCAAAAAATCCCTACACTTCCCTAACCCCATCTCGCCATACCACTAGGTTGAATTCTTATGCACATCCAGAAAATAAAACTGCAAATTTATGGATACGAATAATTAACAATCAGACGCTACAAATCAATTCCTAATTAACCTTGCTCCATCCCTAGCATAATCCCATGACTACGCCCACACCCTTGCTACAAAGCTTTATCATCTAATTCAATTATTTAATTTGCATTAGTAAACATCAAACACAGTATACACCAACCAATTCCAGAAGTCGCAATGACTCCTGCACCAAAGCATCGCAAAACAATATAGAACAGCGTCGCACCGCCTTGCGGTAGTTCATCGTCGCCAGGCGGTTCATAGCAGAACCTATAAACTGTGTCAAATTTGATGTGTCGCCTAGCGGCACATTCATGCCTGCCAGACGATTTTTGGGCGAAAACCCACAATTTGCGAAAAACAGCATAAACAAGGGAAAAAATTCATGCAATTATATCATGGCAAGGCTCAACATTATATATACGAATCAAAACATATAGAAGCAGCTCCCCTCACCTGGAATTCTTTGATCCAAAAGGATTCCTTAGTCCTTCTTCTTCCACTCTTTAGTTCACCCTAGCTTTTCTTCCTTGTCACGTGCAAAACCAATTCCTCACTCACTCACAATTTCTTCTGCTCAATGACTATTCCAGAACCCTCATAACCAACCTTTTTCCAACTTTAATTTGTGTGCTTAGTACAAAAACGAAATTATTAAGAATGTGAGTTAATGAGCATCAATTCTCATTAACATGGTGGTTTCTCAACCCTTTTGATTTCTCCCACTGACGGCTAGGGTTTTCTGACCCTTCCCATCCATAAAAAAATAATTTTAACAAAAAGGAACCTTATTTCTCGTAAGTCCACATTATCACTACTCACGATCAAACATAACATTAAAATAATACACTTATTGAAATAGCATACAATTAGTGTACATAGTACTTGAACTCAAATCCTCTCAACACAATCAAGTACTCTCAACCATTTGAGCTAGTACTTTTCCACATCATAACAATCCACATTAAATGTCATAAAGGCTCCTACTACCCGCGTTTATTAAATAATTATTTAAATTCCTCGGGTCTTACAACCACCGCTCCTCCATGTGTAGATCCATGAACTCAGCTACCGTTGGACCTCCAAGTGCACACCATGCAAGCTTAGATTTGCAAGCTACACTGCACGAACAATCGAACTTGATTTGTAAATCGTATAGCACTTCCTCCACATATTTACCGCAAATCGCAACTCACACAGATTGGATCTTCACTCTGGATCACTCACTAAGGCATGTGAATACCAATCGTGACCTCCTCTGCATATCTAGGAGCACCCTCGTCAGAAAATGTGAGTTTCACTACATATCTAGCGTGATTCACCATCCTATCACCTCCAAGAACCCGACTACAAATTCACCGCACCAAAAATCGTTGATGCTGATCCTTCCATTAAATTTCTCATATTGTAAATTCAACAAGCAAGTAAGATTCTCCAACAACATGAAATTAATCTTTTCTAATGTGAAAGATCAGACTAAGATGCAACACAAAGCATGCTAAGAAAGACCCTACCAAACCATAAACTCCGATACCACATGTTAGGAAAAAACGTATCATCAACGAAGAACATTATCGTCTTTACCCTCAATAATCACCCTACTAAAAGATAAATAAGGTCACACAAGGAACACAAGAATATAACGTGGAAACTCTAAAACCAGAGAAAAATCACAATCATTGTTTAATGACAACCAAAGAATAACACTATCTGAAAGTTTATACAACACATAGACCACTCTCTCATGTCCTTTGATTCTAAATACACTCACACTCTCTAAAACAAGATTTAACCCAAACCTCGTAATGCTCTAGTACAAGAATATAAAAGAAGCCATATACAAAATTAAAGTGTATTTGATTAGAATAATTAAAATTATAAACTTATAATTTATCATATAGTTACTACCACCGCACCATTGTATAGAGTCCAGATTCTCTACTGATTTTTGTATGTTGTCTTTTACTGAACATTAAAAATACATTGTGTTGATATTTTAAATATTTTTTAAATATATTTTAAAACGTTAAAATTAGTGATAATTAGTGTATTATAAAAGTATAATAAAAAAACAATAAAAAAATCCCAACAAAGAATCCAAATTTCCATAGTAGATAATATGACTTTCAAAGACTTATTATTTTTAACCGTCAAACACTAAATACTCTTGAATCTTGTGAACACTTAAATTAATTTAATATTGAGGTATTTTTGGATGTACATTTTTCAAACGCAAAAGTGATGGTGGAAAACTATTTACGTAATAAGTGATTTGATGACTTTAAGTTGTCGTCACTTGATGTGGTAAACAGATTTTGGATGATTGTTTTTAATAGGAAATGATGATAATATTATTCTATGATATAATTTTTAGTTTGTCAAGATCCATTGATGACCTTTATGACTGGTTGCGAATAATTGACGGTAGAAAAATATTGTTTTTCGAACTCCCCTGAAAAATTACAGTCATTTGATTTTTTTTGATAATATATTAAATTTTAAATTAAAAGATAAAATAAATATAATTAAAAATTGATTATTTTAAATTGTAATTGAGTATGTTTTACTTATAACAGTTTCAATATATCACCAGTTCTGCAACTATTTAAATGAAAAGCATCGGACAGAGTTGCATAGCATCGATAAATGTGTTGTAACTTTAAAGGTAAACATCACAGTAACTTAAGACTTAATTATTCATTATTCTTTTTGTCGGAAAGTGTTAAATCAGTTCTGGTTTCAATTTGATCATGACGTTTTTAATTTATTTTTTAAATGTAACTTTAAAGGTAAATATCACATACCCTAGTTTTTCACATACGGTATTAAATTTATTATTAGGTGTCAATTTATCATTTTTTCAATTTAATTTAATTTAATTTAATTTAATTTTTATTTTTTAAATGTATCTTTTCACAATTGTATCACATGTACTTAGAATAATATGATATCAGTATAATATATCAGTGTTACATAGGTAAAATCTGAATTTGATGCATGCATTTATCTTTTAGAATTAATTTAGTTTTAATTTTTATAAAAATTAAACGATATTGCCACTTTTTAAATTGAGAAAATTTTTCTATTTCATAAATTTTATGATATTTTATTAAAATTGATATTATTATTAAATATTTCTAAAAGTAGTTTTAAACTAATTTTAAGATTTATACGAAATATTTAGGACAACTCACATGGATGAATTGATTTGAAGTTAATAATTGAATCTTAAAAAATTATACTATTCTACTTATTAATTTTAATTTATTTATGTATTTTTTTGGTTGCACGATTTGTGTTACGTTTCATACTAGATTTAACCATCACATTCAAACTCTAACTAACATGATTTTAAATAAATTTATATAAATTTTAAAATTAATATAAAATTGTTTCTAAAATTATTTAATAAAAATGTCAATTTTAGTAAAGAAGATCAGCATAAGATTTAAAAAATAAGTTGAGCCTCAATTTAAAGCGAGACAATATTGTTCATTTTTAAAAAAATATTAGGACTAAATTGAATTTAAAAAACAAATGTAGGAACCAAATTGAGACTCTACCCATGCGGCACAATCACATCAAGCTACTACTAGCACGTTACACCGACTTTGTCACGTGACACAAATGTGAAGGGACACGTGTAAAAAAATTCAAGAAAAAAAGACTTAAAAATAAATTAAAAAAGAAGTTAAAAATATTCAACAAAAAAATTACAAATTGATATGTCATACTAACTTGAACATTGTTTGTAAAAAACTACGACAAGGACAAAATTAAATCACTTTTAAAAAAAACATGAAAAAATTGATTTTTTTGTATGTTTGGTAATGCGTACGCAAATCGATTTTGGCCAAATCGATTTCCTCATTGGAGAAGCACATTAACATGAATTTTTTAGTTTAATATGAAGTGAATTTTTTACTTGAAACCAATTATATGTCAATTTGACACCAAACCAAACACATTTGAATCAGATTTAGAAAAGCCAAAACCAATTTGAGACAAAAAAAAACTAAATAATTGAAACTTTTCAACAAAATTAAGGATCGATAGAGTGATTAAGCCATAATTTAATTATAGCAATTCTTCGTAATAATCTACAATAAGATATTTTTCTCCACAAATTTTTATTAATTTTATTTTTTAAATAATTGTCATTTTTTAATTTGACAATTTTTTAAATTTAACTATATTTTAAATTAAAATAAAATTATAAAAATCATTTTTATTTATTTTTATAGTTATAATAATAATAATTTTATTAGTTTTTATTATTATAAATATTATTTTCTCTAATGATAATAATCAAAATAATAATTGAAAATGAATGATTTTTTATAAGAATGACACTGACTTGAACATAGTGTGAAAAAACCTAACGACAAAGACCAAATTAAATCACTTTCAAAAAATCATGACCAAATTGATTTTTTGTATATAAGGTAATGCATTCGCAAATCGATTTTGGCCGAATCAATTTCCTCGATGGAGAAGCACATTGACGTGAATTTTTTATTTGAAACCAATTATATGTCAATATGATACCTTACCCTTACATGCATATGATTTTCTCACTTGAAAAAGTATCGTCATACTTGATTAATCCTCAAAGCTTTCTATCATCTTAGTTGTTTGTACCAAGAGATGAACCTTTTAAGTTCTATCCTCAAGCCTTTCACAAGCTTCCTACACCTACAAGCCTTAAACATTTCTTGCGAGTAACACCTTGTCATATTCTCAAACTGTGCAGCTTACGCATGCACTGACATCTCCTTTGCCCTAGCCTTATGAATTCATCTTCTCTTACCAACTCTACTTTATCTAGAAAACTTACTTTTCAAAAAACCTCCTCTTGAAGCTCACTCAGTCCAAGGTCTCACCTCTGGACTCCAATATCTTCCCTAGCTCATGGAACCAAAGCTTAACTCTCCAACCTAACAAGTAGGTAGCACATAACAACTTCCCATCTTTGAAGCAAAAGAATTACCTCAAAGACCTTCTCCAACTATTGTAAAGGTAAGTAGATCAAATTATCCATGAATATGTGTTCCTCAACTACTATTGAACACTCAACATAACCACAACGACAAACCAAAAACTCAAACTACAACTTTCCCTCTAACAACTAAACTCTTTTATACATACACTTTCAACATCTACGATCTATATAATACACTTTCTACCAATTATCTATTGTCTAATGTTATTATCCCCAAACTTTCAAAATTAAGAAAGGAAAAACATCTTTGATGCAATAATGAGTGTTCACCTTCTACTCCACTAAGATTATTTTCTTAATACTTTCAGTTTCAGAACCATATCTAAAATCTAAACTTAAATACTTATACACACAAAACACGACAAACTCACAACCCTCAGGTCATCCTAAGGACGAACTACTTTGATACAAAAAATGTAATGTCCTAATTTAGTAGGATTCACCCTACTAATTTAAAGCATTTCATAATTGATAAAAAGCATAAACCAACATATAAGTATATAAAATTCATTTACAAATCCTCCATGAGAAACAAAATAAACTTTTGAAAGATAAATAATACTTCATTAACTATGAGGATCTATGCAATAATATATATATATATATATATATATATTTAAAACAATAATAGAACATAAGCATGATGAAAAATAATTATATTGAATAATAATATTCACAAAGAATTAATAATACATTACACTCAAGGAAGTTAACTATTCTTAAATAAACATTCTAAATACTAAAATAATGATGAAGATTAATATTTCTAATCCAAAAAAATCATTTTTATTTCTCTCTCCTTGAAAAAAGAGTTTTCCTAAAAGGGGTGTTTATTTCCCATAAAGGTTGTTTTTTCTTAAATTTTTCAAACTCCTTATTTATAAAATTTTTGTAACTCAACTTGTTGGATGAGTTACACTCAATTCACTGGGTGAAAAGACCTTCATTGGGTGCATGACTTGGATTGGATTGGATTGGACTGGACCTGTAATTTTGTACTTGATCTTGTACTAGAATAACCAATTTTATTAATATTTCCACTTGTTGATAGTCAAATTATGTTGATATTTTTCATAATTTCTTTGATATTTTCACTTATCTACAAAATATTAAATATGTAAATCAATTTATCTTTTTCAACTTTATTAAATAAAACCTAAAATATATAAAAAGATAATAATAAAATAACGATAAAAGATAAAAATAAATAAAAAAATAAAAGATACTTATTTCTTTTTAAGTAATATTTAAGGTTTTTTTAAAGAAATAAAAAAATACAATTTTTATTAATTTTAATAACATATTTATAAGATATTGTATTGTACCTTTTGTATGTTTTTTTTTTTAATAACCATACACTTTCATTAAATGTGACTGAAAGTAACTAATTTAAAGTCAATTTGAAAAGAAAATGGAAGGTCCCAAATAATCCACGTCTTCAAAAAAGTAGAAATGGAAGAAGCACTTTAAAACTGATATCACTAATACCCCACTATATATAAAAAATAATACATTGTGAGATTAAAATTACAAAAAAAAAATCCTTTCACATGGATGGCTGTTAATGAAAGAAGCTTGAACATTGTCTACTCTTTACAATTATTTCCCTGCCTAATCAAAAGGATTAACTCCATGAGTCACTTTTATTCTTTTTTATTGCATTATTAAACAAAATCAAATTTTCATTAGTTATTTCATACATTTGTGCTTCTAATATATTATTATTTTAGAAAATTATATAAATAAAGCATAAATAATCTAACTATGACATCTCTTTCTATACCCTTCTATCGACTATATTCCCTGTGTATGATGGGAGGATTTCAATATCTTTTCTCAAAAAAAAAAGTGATCAAGAATTTTAACTAACTCTACCAATAAATACACCAAACAAAACTACATTGTCTTTTTGTAACACATAATTTATCTATGGTAATAAGTCATACATACTTTTACACAGTAAGCAAGAAAATAATGTTTTGCAAGTGCAGAGTTGAGAAGATCCTAACATAGATCATAATATGTATGCCAAATTAAGCTAAGTCGTGGAATATTCTAACATACATGTCAAATTCTATGAAAATTATTATTAAACGATGATCTCCTCATAATATTGACACTTCTTGTCTACTTTTTTCATCTTGTAAAATTAAAATTATATTATGATAGCATAACTAAAATTATAAGAGGTGTTACGAGAAAATCTTTGGTTTTATTAGTGTTGCAGAAATTGTTAGAGGGGTGTTTCAGAATACATAATTTTATCATTACGAGGGAAGACTAATCTTCTGACTTTTTCTTATTATCAACTAGATATAATTAGTTGACAATGACACAAATGGGTGATCCCCTTCGGTTAACTACTCTTGATACCACATCTACTATACTCAATGAGGACGAATACATTAGGTCCAAAAACTACTGGTTTCAAATGTGAGCTTCTTGAGAACCATGTCAGCCTCGTTGAGATTCTCATGGATGTGGTATGTTTCACTCCTTTAATTTACTTCAACAATGTTTATTCTATGTCCTTCACTGAAGAGAACGAAACAAAGTTATTTGAAGTTCTTACCATTAACTTCTTATTATGCATGATGGGATGCCATTGCCATGAGAGGGAATTTTCTATGACTGACCAATCCAGTAGTTTCAGTCATGTCCAGTGTCTGATCCCCCATTACTCCATTAGGCACTTCCCAGTTAAATTGGTGAACAAGGTTTGCTAGGACCAACTCAATCACATTCATGGCAAACATTATTCCTGGACAACCCCTCCTTCCTGCTCCAAATGGAAGAACTTCAAAATCCTGTCCTTTCACATCTATTGAACTGTTTAAGAATCTCTCTGGTTCAAACATTTCAGCTTTCTCCCAATAAGAAGGATCTCTTGCAATTGCCCATGCGTTAACTAATAATTGTGTGCCTGCTGCAATGTCAAAGTCCATCACTTTGGCATCTTCCACGGATTCCCTTGGAAGCAACAACGGACCTGGGGGATGTAATCGAAAACTTTCTTTAATCACTGCTTTCAAATATGGCATGCTACTTAAATCTTCCTCAGTTATGCGAGTTCTACCACTAATCACATTGCTTATCTCATCTTTTAGCTTCTGCATCACCATCGGGTGCCTTAAGAGTTCTGTCATCATCCACCCCAGGATAGAGGAGCTGGTATCAGTTCCTGCGACAAACATATCCTGAAACTCGGAAAGTATATAGAGAGATTTTAGAAAACTTGGTGTTTGACTCTACCATAGATTATACCATGAAGTTAGAAAGTCTGTTAGAGAATATTAGGAACAATTAATAATGGGGATACTACATTGTTGTAATCTTACATACCAGGATCAAAGCTTTTATGGTTGTTCTATCAATCTGAAACCCCATAGTATTTTTCTCTTGGATCCTCAACAAAATGTCCACCAAATCATTCTCCTCTTCATCATCATCATCATCATCATCACCATGCACAGCATGCCCTCTTCTATTGACATGCTCATCAACAATTTCATCAAAAAGTTCATCAAGCTCTTTAGCCACTCTCTTTGCTCTACCATACATTCCATTAACTCTTCCAACCCAATCAAGCCAAGGTATGTAATCCCCTATGAAGGGCGCACCCAACAGCTCCATCATTTCATTCAATGGCTCCCAGAGCTTTCTCCCTCCTTCACCGCTGTATCTCCTTCCGAGAGCAGCTCTACACACTATGTCATTCGTGACTGTAGAAAATAAATCACTTAAATTCACAGGCATCGCAGAAGAACAACACTGCTTAATCTCTTTCATCATTATCGAGATTTCCTCTTCTCTCACTGCACCAAAGGATTGAACCTTTTTCGCACTGAGAATATGCAAGACACAAATACTCCTTATCTGCCTCCAGTATTTGCCATATGGAGCAGATGCCACATCTTTGGAATCATATACGATGATATCAGACATCTTACGGTGTGGTCTGTTGCAGAATATGTGTTCTTGGGTTTTCAGAACCTCACGTGCTGCTTCAGTATTTGAGACGACAAGAACTGGAACCTTCCCTAAATGAAGCAACATTAAAGGGCCATGGGTTTGAGCAAAGGATTGGAGAGTGTAGTGAGTGTGGTTGCCAAGTTGGTGTAGGTTTCCTATTATTGGAAGCTTTGGAGGAGATGGTGGTAAGTTTTTTGCTGATTTGGAATTGAGTTTGGATAGAAGAAGATTGAATATGGCGGGAAAGGCCAGTAGCATGAAGAATGCTAGCATGGGAATGAAAAACCACAAGGATATGGTTTCATTCAGAAAATTAGTCATTGGCTTCTGCTTCAGGATTTTGATCACCCGTGTTAGAAAGAATGTGTATGATGCAGGAGAAGGAAAAACGATATCGTGTTATTACTTGAGAAAGAAAGAGAATTCACTGATGTATATATAAATAGCAACCATGCACGTACAACTGGTGTGCATGTGCCAGGCAACTAACCAAACGAACCGGTACATCTCTTAACTTACAGTGGATTTCGCAATTATTGTTGGTTTATTATGATATAAGAACATGATCACGTGGATGATTGATTTACGAAAGCAACTTAAGACAGCAAAAGTCATGATGGGACCAGAAGTGTTGAACAAAGAATCTGGACCATAATAACTACGAGAGAAGAAAAAAAAAAATCCACAAAAATCTAACCACATTATAGTCTTAAGGTGTTTGGTGTTCCGGATGGACCCTAATGGTGACAATATAATTCCTCAAACTAGATTTTTCTTTTATGGAAGAGCTTGTGGTAGAGTCTATGGTGCAATCTTTGTTCGACTGGTACGAGTAATTTGTTATTGGGGTGTAACCTCTTCTTCTCATGTACAGAGTCTTGATACTAAATTGGTCGTGTGTATGTGGATTCTGACTATTGAAAATAATGTTCAAATTTTACGACAAATTCATTCACACTATAATAATTCTCAAATGGTCCCTAATTTTTTTATGTATGAAGAAGCTCAACTTGTGAAAGAAATTGAAATTAGTGTTTAATTAAGTTGATATCGTGGTTGAAGGAAAAGATTCTACTACTAAAGAATATATATAAATATATATATATAAATATATATATATATATATATATATATATATATATATATATATATATATATATATATATATATATATATAAAGAGGATTCTCTCTCT